>Ga0163144_10017482_pt1 | contig 14602 bp, 12 predicted proteins | sample OliLak19BULKMAT1_FD_123175 | JGI IMG/M metagenome (GOLD analysis project Ga0163144, IMG submission 123175) | Freshwater microbial mat bacterial communities from Lake Vanda, McMurdo Dry Valleys, Antarctica - Oligotrophic Lake LV.19.BULKMAT1 | ecosystem: Environmental > Aquatic > Freshwater >... | reverse complement strand
TGGTGGCCGTGGAAAGAAGCCGCGAGATGGCCTTGAGGGTGCTGCAAGACGCTCCCGATTCCAACCTGGCTCTGGTCGTCCGCGCGTACCAGTTCGCCGAGTCTGGCAACTGGGTGGACGCGGAATCAATTCTCAGAACGATCACCGCTTCTGAAGCGAACCAACAGTTTATCGACGAACTTCTTCGGGCTGTCGAGCGGCGTTCCAGCCTGCCGTCGCTCGAATCGCTGCCCTTGAAACCATTCTGACGAATGATCGCGAGTGGCGGACCGCCTTCCTGATCTGTTTGTCCCATTCGACCTGCAGCGCCTTGACGCGTTCTTCGCCAGGGCCAATCACGGTCAGTTTGAGTCCGTCGCCCGCGTCAAACACGCGGCTCTTTGCCTCAGCCGACCACCGCGTTTCGACTTTTTGCGTCGTCCGGCCATCGAATAATCAGGTAATTGTCAGTGCTAGTAGGAAAAAACTGCCAGCTTGACCTGATTTTGCTCAGATCAATATACTGTGTGGTTTGAATTTCGACCAAACTGACCTGGATACCACCCCCACTGACGGGGTTCGTGTCTCTCGATGAAAGCTCACCGACAATGTCGGATCGTCATTACGTCCATCACGAAAATGAAGTTCAACTGGCAAAACTACTGAAAGAATCGAAGCCGTTCTTTGAGAGATACGGCACAACGATGATCTACGGGGTGGCAGCACTCATGGCGATCGCAGCGGTGGTCGTGTACGTGCAGCGGCGACCGGCTCCGACTGCAGAAGTGTCCCGGGACCTGCTGCTTGCGACCCTCTCGACCACAGCGGAAGATTTCCAGGCCGTGGCTGATCAATCTCCCGATTCACCGATCGGGATTCTGGCGCGTCTGCGTCAGGCGGATCGTGAACTGGAAGATGCTGTCTCCAATTTGTTCACCAATCGCGAAGCCTCAAAGGAGAATCTGGAAACCGCAGAGAAGGCATACAAGCAGCTTGAAGATCGAAAGGACATCATCGATTCCGTTCGCGAACGTGTTCTCGTCGGGCTGGCCCGAGTTGCGGAATGTCGCTGTGATGGGACAGACGAATCAATGAATGCCGCCATTGCCGCGTGGGAACGAATCCTCAAGGTATTCCCGGATTCCAAAACGTTTAAGAGTATCGCGGAGTCGCGTATCAAGCGTCTGGCCTCAAAAGAAAGCCATGAATTCTATGCATGGTTCAGTACACAGAATCCAAAGCCCGGTGACGATCTGCTGATGCCTCAGGATGGCGGACCAGGGCAAGTCCCGTCAATGCCGTTGTTTCCTGACCTGCACAATTTTGGCTTGCCAGGTACCGCCGATACGCCTGCGACAGAAACGCCTGCGACAGAAACGCCTGCGACAGAAACGCCGGCAGCTGATGCTCCTGGAAGTGATGCTGCTCCGGGAGATGCGCCTGCCGCAGACGCACCGAAAACTGAGGCGCCAGTCGGTGAGACACCGGCTCCAGAGAAATCCGGAGAATGACATCGGACGAAGGAGATCCAGCAATCACCGATGGGAGTGAGATCTCGCCACTGTCGGCTGAGGATCCTGCGGATTCCGATGAGCCGATTGATATCACTGTCGAAGCTCGCGCACACGGCTGGCGGCTGGATCATTATCTCAGCCGACTGTTCCCCAATCACAGCCGCGCGCAACTGCAGCGCGCGATCGAAGCGGGTGGCGTGCAGTTAAATGGACTCACGCCCAAATCATCGCGGCGACTGCGGGTGAACGATCGAGTCTGGATTCAGCTGCCGGACGCTGAGGAATCGCACATCGTCGCGGAGAATCTGCCGCTGGATGTCCTGTACGAAGATGATGCGATCATCGTCGTCAACAAGCAGGCGAATATGGTCGTACATCCGGGGCGAGGTAACTCCCAGGGCACGCTGGCGAGTGCGCTGCAGTTTCACTTCGATACGCTCAGCGATGTCGCTGGTCGTCATCGACCCGGCATCGTGCATCGTCTGGATCGTGACACAACCGGTGTGATTCTGATCGCCAAAGATAATCAGGTGCACCAGAAAATCAGCAGCCAGTTCGAGCGCCGCGAAGTAAAGAAAGAATATCGAGCCATCGTGCGCGGAGTCCCGGAACTCGCGTCGGACTATATCCGGACATTTGTTTGTCCACATCAGCGCGTCAGAGAAAAGATGATGGTTTGCCCGGAAGGTGGCAATGCCAGGGAAGCTGTGACGTTTTATCGCACTGGTGAAGACTTCGGTAGCTATGCCCTGATGGAACTGCATCCCCAGACCGGTCGGACACATCAACTGCGAATTCACATGCAGCACATCCTGACGCCGATCGTGGCCGATCGGATGTACATCGGTCAGCCCTCGCTGACAAAGTCAGAAGTCATGAAATCTGCGGCGGGCGCAAATCGCCGTTCGGCCTTGCCTGCAGGGGCATACACCGCCAAATCTGCCACTGATCCTACGAATTTCGAGGATGATGTGCTCATCGCCCGCCAGGCGCTTCATGCGTTTCGTCTGACAATTCGGCATCCAGTGAGTGGAAAAGATATCCGGTTTGAAGCACCATTCCCGGAAGACTTTCAACGGACGCTGCAATTCCTGCGAACGCTGCGTTCCTGAACTGCCTTGCGATTCCTGTAGCTTGGACATTCATGTCCGAGTCCTGGCCTCAAGGTGTTCCACGTGCGATTCCTGTAGCTTGGACATTCATGTCCGAGTATTGTCCCCAAGGTGTTCCACGTGCGATGCATTCTGATGGTATGATAATCTTTGCTTCAATTGCCTTTACTGGCCTTGCGACGGACATGAATGTCCATCCTACGTACAACGGACCTCACAAGAACGTCGGGATCACTTTGGCATGTTTGAACTTCTTGCTCCCGTTTTTGCCGTCGCGGGCGGATTAATCGCGGGTGTGCCGATCGTGCTGCATATGCTTCGTCGCACTCCGGCTGTACGGATGCCGTTCAGCATCGTGCGGTTTTTGTCGCCAACTTTGCCGAAGACGACGAAGCGTTCCACTATCGAACACTGGCCTCTGATGCTGCTGCGGATCCTGGCCGTCGCGCTGATCGCGCTGGCATTTGCGCGACCGTTTCAGCGGATCGCCATTGATAAGGCCGCCGCGACCGGAAGCGCGGATCGCATTGCCATTCTGATTGATGCCAGTGCCAGCATGCGGCGTGATGGACTGCGCGAGTCTGTCACTGCGGAACTTCACAAGGTTGCCGATGAAGTGGATGCAAATGATACGCTGAGTATCTCCGTTTACTCGGACTCGATGCGTAAGCTGGTGACGGCTGAAGAATGGAAGACGACCGACCCCGGAAATCGCCTGTCATTGATTGCACGCGCGATTGAGTCGTGGGAACCGGATTGGATGGCGACACGCACAGCCAACGCCTTGCTGGAGACTGCGGATGAAGTGTCGCGAGAAACTGCGAAGTCGGACTCAGTCAGCGAACGCCGAGTGATCCTGATCACCGATTTCCAGCAGGGGAGTTCGCTCGACGAGCTGCGTTCCGGAAAATGGCCGGATTCCGTGAAGCTCGATCTTCGTATCGTTCAGCCGCAGCAGCCGGGCAATGCGGGTTTGAGTCTCATTGAAGACACCCGCACCGGAAAAATCCGTGTGCGGGTCACCAACTCCGGCGATGCCGCGCTGACCAGATACATTCTGCAGACGTTTGATGCGAAAGGCCTGCCAGTGGGAACTCCGCTGACGGCAGAGGTGGGCGGCGGACAGCGACGAACGTTTTCAATGCCCGACGCCGTTCAGGGCCAGCCACAAATTGTCGGCGTCGAATTGCTCGGCGAGCCGCATGTGTTTGACAACGTTGTCGATTTGCCGATCGACGAACGCGGCGTGATCCACGTCGCTCACGCAGGCTCGACGGATACGAACAACGCCGAAGCCATGCGCTATTTTTTGCAACGCGCGCTGGATGGAAACGAAACCGATCCGATCGAAGTGACCGATCTGCTGGGGCCGGACGGAGTGGCCGTGCCAGCGGCTCCGGATGTGCGACTGGTCTTTGTGACAGAATCGATTCCGGAGAGTCTGGCGACGTCACTGGCAGACGTATTGAAACAGGACGGGGTTGTCGTCCTGGCATTGAAGTCCGTTGAAATGGCAGAATCCGTCAGGAGCCTCCTGCCGCCAGGATCAACGTTCAGTGAAGCCGACGTGAAAGACTATGCGATGCTCGGACAGATCGATTTTTCATCGCCACTGTTCGCGACGTTTGCCGACGCAAGATTTTCTGACTTTTCCTCGATCCGCTTCAAACATTATCGCAAGCTGACTCTGGATGAGACGCAGGCTGACGCCGTGCGCGTCCTTGCTCGTTTCGATTCAGGCAGTCCAGCAGTGCTGGAGTACACTCATCCGTCGGGCGGGCGCATTGTCGTGCTGGCCACCGGCTGGCATCCGGACGACAGCCAGTGGGCGTTATCGACGCGATTTCCGCCGATGATTCAACGACTCGTGCAAATGGCCAACCCGCGTCACCGAGGACATCAGTTACTGGAAGTCGGTCACCGCATCACTCCCGCAGAACTGACGGGCAACGATGCCTGGACATTGACGAGGCCCGACGGCACGCCGTACGCTCCAGATCCAGTTACGATCATCCCGGATGCCAATCCAGATGCGGCGCAGACAAACGCCGAGAAAGTGGCGGAGGTTAAATCCATGGTCCTTGATGAACCTGGCCGCTGGACACTCCGCAGCGAGAACAATGATGGACCGCAATCCATCAGTCTGCTCGTGACAGTCGCTGCGTCAGAAAGTCGCACGGAGCCGCTGCCAGCAGGTCAGTTGCAGGCGTTGGGCATGTCGCCGGACATTGCCATCGTGCGCGATGCGTCGCAGCCGTCAGACGATCCAGCCCTCGCAGCACAAATGGATGCCGCAGAACTGGAATCCCGCCAGAAGTTCTGGCGCTGGCTGCTGCTGGCCGGACTCGGTTGCCTTGCGCTGGAAGGCATCCTGTCTTACGCTCTTGAGAAACGTCAGCAACCCGAACTGGCATGACAGACGACCAAACCATGAAGCGTGATGACATTTATTCCCTGCCGCTGAATCAGGTGGGTAGTTTTGAATTTGACGAACAGGTTGTCAGAGTCTTTCCGGACATGATCGCGCGGTCGGTGCCGGGATACGCTTCGATCCTGTCGATGATCGAACAACTGGCTGCACGATTTGTCCGTTCCGGAACCACTGTCTGGGATCTCGGCTGTTCGCTGGGCGCCGCAACGCGGTTGATTCGACGGCAGGCACCGCCGGATTGCACCATTCATGCGGTGGATAATTCAACGGCTATGATCCAACGTCTTCGAGCAATCCTCGCGGAATCGAACGACAAGGGCTGTGTGGTCGAGCTGCATGAAAAAGATGTTCGCGATGTTGAAATCCGCAACGCCACGTTTGTCGTGCTGAATCTGACGCTGCAGTTTCTTCCGCCTGCAGAACGCACGCGCGTGATTGAAAGTATCTGGCGTGGACTGCTGCCTGGCGGAGCCTTGTTGCTGTCAGAAAAGATCTGTTTCGATGAACCGAACCAGCAGCAGTTAATGACCGAACTGCATCACGATTTCAAACGCGCCCATGGTTACAGCGATCTTGAGGTCGCTCAAAAACGCACGGCAATTGAAAACCGTCTCATCCCGGAATCACTCGACACACATGTCGCACGGCTCAGACACGCCGGCTTCACCACCATCGCTCCGTGGTTCCAGTGCTTCAATTTCGTGTCGATTCTTGCCGTCCGAGGTTCCGTGAGCTAACGCTCAAGGGCTGATTTCGACGAGACACTTATTGACCGCTCGATTCTTAGGATCCGTCCAGAGACAAGTCCGTCACGCTCCGCCGTGAAGAGCCTTGAACGGGGCCACATGAATGGAGCCCCCGCGCTGATAGTCCTTCAGCCCCAGGCAACGAGGCTGACCGTGGAGCCCTGTCTCGGTTGATGAATGTCGATTGACAAATGCTCATCACGGCGGAGCGTGATGGCTACTTTGGGTTGCAGGCGAAGCCCGCGCCAAGGCTAATAAAATCAGCCGCCACGCGTTAGCGTCCGGTTGTTCGACTTGGTAGTTCCTAATCTTCCGCTCGTCTTACACGACATACCAGAGTCAGTTACCAGACTGCCGTGGGGGCCGTTCACGACATGGGCGGATCGCAGATTGACGCAGCGATGCACTACCGGATCAAATACCGCTTGGCATCGTTGACGGTTTTCGGGTCGCGTACTTCCAGTAGTTTCATGTTGGCTTCTGCTCTGACGGCGTCGTCCGTTGAAGTACGTGTGCCATCTGCGGCGGGTTCATGCTTTTCCTGACTGCAATAATACAGGTATCTGACAATGGCGCGACGGATGGCAGGGATGTCGTAGTTTTCGTCGCTGTACATCGTCATCAGGCGATCCTGAATGGACCAGTCTTTCCAGCGTGCCAGATCCGTGATCACCAGGTCTGCCATTTCTTTACGTTCGAGCAATAAGTGCATCGATTGCTTCAGGCGATCCTTTGGTAAACGGTCTGGTTCGTATGTCCACATGAACCGCAGTGCCTGCATGACGGCGTAGGTTTCGCTGAACGGCAATGTGATTTCTTTGCCATCTTTACTGATGGCGGTCTTACTCAGGATTTTGACTTCTTCCAGTTTCTTCAGTCCTTCTTCGCCGCAGATCATCATGTAACCGGCCATGACGCCTTCGATACCCAGTCGAAAGTCCGCATCCAGCGTGACAATCTTCTTTTCCAGAATCGCCGCATCTTCCGGATGACCGCAGATTCCCGCCAACATGCCATAGAAGCCCGTTCGGGTCACTGGAGTCTTCGGATCCTGCAACCAGCCCAGAATTTTTTCCCGAGGCAGGTGATCCTTAAGCGGCACGATCGCTTCGTACGGAGCGGACGCGAATTCGGCAAACGCATCATTCGAAACCAGCAGATCCGGATGCTCAAAGTAGTCCAGAAAATACAAGAGACGTTCAGACTGAGCTTTAGCGTCCTTCACACCCGGTGGCATTTTCGAAAGATACATCCACGAGGCTTCCGTCACCTCCGATGGCACGTGCCAGTCTTCAATTCGATCGTCCGGTCCCATCAGCGTATAAGTGCTGGTGTCGCTGCCGGCGATGTACTGTGGCATGACAACGATTTGCCCTTTCTGGAAACGGTCTCCTTTGGAAAACGCGACATCCAGAATTTCAAACTTTGACGAACCACCTCGCAGGCTCACTGGCTTCTCACCCTCCAGCCATTTTCCGCGCAGCATGTGATCGCACTGCCCGATTTGTTCGGACATCATCAGTGCCGGGGCGTCACAGAATGGACAGTGGGCACCAGCCGTGCCCATTGAACCTGTCGCCGCAGCAAGGGTCGAAACCAGAACTGTCGAAAGTAGTGCAATTCTCATAGCCATTGTCCTGAATTCAAAGTTCCAAACGACTCAAGGTCTTATACCCGATTTTACCTGGACAAGTTCCATTTGGCTGCTGAAACATCTGCCGAACTCTGACTTCTCAGGATTTTTGCCGGAAGACAGACTTTAGTCTGCTGTGGCGGGTCAGTAGGATGGACGTTCATGTCCGTCGCATGGCCAGGCAACGTTATCGACCTGAAGAATGGCGACAACGAAACAAGGTTCCATGTGCGATCACCTCCTTACTTAATCATAATCTTCATCATAATCTTCATCGATTCGCAGCCTCGGTTGCTCCGCGACTGTGGATGACACACGTTGCACAAAGAGATTAAGAGTAGGATTATGATTAAGATTAAGAGTTGAATGCAACATGTCCAAGCTGCAGGAATCACACTCGACAACGAGAGTCAAGCCATAGGAAATTCATCGTCCATGCCCACCGCCAATCGTTATCAGATGCCCGACCTGTCGGTCCAGCTCACCGATGAACTTATCATGCAGCATATCGAACGCGGCAGTCGCGTGATCGACCTGGGCTGCGGCGATGGTCGGCTCATGCAGCGTCTGCGGGATGAACTGGGCTGCACGGCAATGGGCGTCGAAGTCGAACACGCGAATATCGTGGCAGTTATCCAACGCGGTCTTCCGGCGATTGAAGCGGACCTTAACGAAGGGCTGGTTGATGTCCCGCATGACAGTTTCGACTACGCGGTGCTCAGCCAGACATTGCAGCAGGTCCGTCATCCCAAAAAACTCCTGCTGGAAATGCTGCGTGTTGCGCATCGAGCGCTGATCGTCGTGCCGAATTTCGGACACTGGCGCGTACGACTGGAGGTGCTGCGACGCGGCAGAACTCCGATCACGCACGCTTTGCCCTACGAATGGTATGAAACCCCGAATGTCCATTTCATGTCCATGAAGGACTTTCGCGACCTGATGGACGGAATCGGCCTGCGGATTGTGAAAGAAAGCCCGATTATTCGCGGTCGCGCGGTCGATCGCCTGATGGGAGCCAATTTGCGGGCGGATAGTGCCTTTTATCTGCTGGAGCGCGATCCCGAAAAGTCCGTGCCACATTGATGTAAACGGCATCGGCATCAAGGCGAGCGGGGGACGTGAGTCCCCTGATAACTTGTTCCGAGGCGTAACGGACGAATGCATCAACCCAGCCACGTGCGGCGAAATCGGCAAAAACTGCCGGTCATTGGTTCTGACAGCCAGATTCGGCGGATTTCGCAACAAATCAGGCGGTAGCATTCCGGATTCAGGTGTGTCAAGAGCACTTCATCTTGACCCTCAGGCCACAGGAGCGATACCGTTCCCCTAATATCGCCGGAGCTCTCGTGAGCCAAGGATGGTTTGCGACTTCGGAATGGAACGCCTCAACCGGGCGGGCTCACTGCATGGATGTTGGTCGCGCCACTTTGCTGATTTTGCTTGCTGCAAGCTGCCGGGCTGTCGTTGCGCAGAGTGGTTTGGCAGTCGAAGAGCCTGCAGGCGAAACCCGACCGGCTGCGATGCTCCTGATACTTGTTGACGGCCAGGTCATTTCCGGCCACGTCACGCCTCGCCCCGATGGTTACGACATTCAGGTTTCAGCCGGGCGGATATTTATCAATTCCGATCGTGTGCGGTTCGCAGCTGCAAACCTGCCGGAAGCCTACGATCGCATGCGTGATTCAATTTCGGAATTCACGCCAGCGAATCACATGGAACTTGCACGTTGGTGCCTTGGCAACAAACTGTATTCGCAAGCGCGCCGCGAAGTACTTGATGCACTGCATCTGGACCCCAATCGCGACGACGCGAAGCGCATGCTGCGGGCGCTGGAACAGGTCGGAGAACAGTCGCAGACTGCCATCAAAGGCACGGGGTTGACCGAGTACCCATCGCAAACGGAGATTCAGCGACCGGCCATAGAAACGAGATCGCTGGCAGGACTCAATCGAACTGTCGCGCATTCGTTTGTACGTGATATCCAGCCGCTGTTGATGAACAAATGCGCGACCTCGGGCTGTCATGGGATCAGCGCGAAGTCGCAGTTTAAAATCGTCTCGACGCATCGCGGTTCAACTCCGGCGATTGCCGAACGCAACCTTGCAGCTGTGTTGAAGCAGATTGACTTTTCAAATCCACCGACAAGTCCGCTCCTGAAAATCGGCGAACAGGCGCATGGCAACATGGCCTCCAGTGCCTTTCCGGGACGATCGGGCGCGATGCAGTTCCGCGTGTTGCAAAACTGGGTGCGGCAGGCGTCGCACGATATTGCTCCGGATGCGATTGCGGAGGCAGCAGAGCAGGGCGGGGTGAAATCTGAGTTTGCCCAGTCCGGAATTCGCCAGGTAGCCGCCCGAAATGAATCACGAGGCAGAGTGGAAATGCTGCGAACGCCGGAAGATGCTCCGGGAAATCCACACGCGAGACAACTGACAACAGACGACACCGACGGAAGATTTCTGCAGCAGGCGAAGCATGCCAATCGTCGGGATGCGTTTTCACCGGATGAATTCAACCGCCGCTATCACGGCAACGCTGCTGGAAACTCAGCCGCGTCATTGGAACAGGCTCCATCGACAGACAACGAAGACAGTGACGCTCAGTTTCCCTGAGCAGATTTGAAAGGAACGCCGCTTTTGAAAAGAGGTCAGGAACCAATAGTGCAGAGCACCCTCCGGGCCATTTGGCTATTGGTTCCTGACCCCTTTTCAAAAGCCGAAAGGAAATAAGAAATGGCCAGTAAATTCATCATACTTTCTGTCACGGCTTCACTGCTCTTTGGAGCAGGCTGTTCGAAGAATCGTGGTTGGTTGTCGCGCAACGACTATTCGGAAATGCAGGATCCGTTTATGGAACCTGGGAGTGCCGTGGCGAATTCGAGCAATCGATCATCGAAAACCGCAGGGCGTGCCAGCCTCGACGATTCCGATTCGTCACTGGCTGAAGGCCGGGCTCGCGTGCCTGAGCCGGGCATGACTTCTGCCGGAAAATCCGGACCGAAACCGATTCGGCAGGCAGGTGCGTCAAATGACATGACAGAAAATGGTCGGCGTGTTTCGGCTGCGACATATCCTGAGGACATGGCTGAGGAAGCGCTGAAGGAGGATGGCACCAACATGCAAAAGACGGCTGGCGTGAAGTCATACTCTGGCCCGGCACTGTCGGATTTTCTGCAAAAACGAAAGGCCGCCGCCCGCGACGCGGCGACTCAGGTCGCCACCGAAGTCGATCAACTTCCGACACGGACGGTATCCTCGGCCAACGCTGCCGCACAGAAATCTTTAAGCCCTGCGGCGACCCGCGCTGCACTTCCGTCGATCAGCCCGGAAGCCGAGAGTTTCAGTAACTTCCTGACAGACGGATCCGAAAGTGTTGCAAACACAGCCCACATGACGAAGCAGCACGTTCAGGAGACCACCACGGACGCGAACGACTTTGTGTCGTGGGCAGAACAGCAAAAGGCGGCCAATCTCAGTTCGGCAAACGCAGCCAGACCAGCCGTCTCCAATGCACCCACGCAGGGAAAAGAAAAAGCGGTTTCTGCTTTCCAGCAAGCGCGTCAGGCAAGTCGCGAAATTGCCGATTCAGTGCTGGCACCGGAATTCGACGATGCTGGCGGCGAAGCAGCCGTGCCCTTGATCAATCGCCCAGGCACCTCTTCCGCCACTCCGGCTCTGTCACGAGCCAAAGCACCAACGGCGAAAAACGTTACGGTCGAAGAAAACCCATTCACTGATTCGTTTGAAGAATTTCACTCCGGCGGTTCGACGGCCAGCGCGAGTCCAACGCAAAACACCGCAGCGAAATCTGCAACTGCCCGCTCAAATTCGACTCCAGGTTCACTGGATGGAAATTTCCGCATGGCCACGGGCTGGAAGCCCGCCCACATGACGCGCCCTTAGGCGCGCGGAAGATTGGGAACTACCAAGCCGAACAACCGGACGCTAGCCTGACGGCACTTGGTTTATCTCAAAAGTCGCAGGCACACTTCGTGTGCCGTCCGCCAATTCGGCCGTTTTCAAGAGCTGCGGCACTTGGAAAGTGCCTGCTACTTTCTAAAGCAAGTGCCGCAGGGCGTTAGCCCCGGTTTTCGACGGTAACCATAAATCTGCCGCTCGCCTTAAGGCCCAATGCACTATGCTTTGAAGATTTTCTCGCGGCCCGCAGTCACGTTTTTTGTCGCGTTGCGTGTATCGAGCACCATGCGAGAATGCATCACAATGTGTTCGTAATTGAAAGCCGTATGATCGGTGGAAATCAGCGCACAATCCTGCGACGCAAGGAACTCGGCCGTTAGCTCTGTGCTGTTCATCGCCGGAAGGTCATAGTGCCGCATCTTCGGCAGTCTTGGAACATGCGGATCGCTGTACGTCAGAATGGCACCCCGTTCCAGCAGCAATTCCATCAGTTCAAATGATGGGCTTTCCCGAGGATCATCGATGTCCCTCTTGTATGCCATCCCCAGGAGACAAATCCTGGTGCCCTTAATTGGCTTGCCCTGAATGTTCAGGAATTCTGACAGACGCCCAATCACATAACGCGGCATTCCGGCATTCACTTCACCAGCCAATTCGATGAAGCGCGTATTCATGCCCTGCATCCGAGCCAGCCAGCTCAGATAAAACGGATCAATCGGGATGCAATGTCCGCCCAGCCCCGGTCCGGGATAGAACGCCTGAAATCCAAATGGCTTCGTTTTGGCTGCATCGACAACCTGCCAGATATCGATTCCCATACGATCAAACAGCGTCTTCAGCTCATTGACGAGCGCGATGTTGACGGCGCGGTAAGTGTTTTCGAGGATCTTACAGGCCTCCGCGATTTCGGCATTGGCCACTCGGATCACTTTGACAATCGCATGACCGTAAAGTGCACAGGCGAGTTCGCTGCTCTGCTCATCGATCCCGCCGACGACTTTTGGAATGCCCGCTGCGGTATAGTCGGGATTGCCCGGGTCTTCACGTTCCGGACTAAAGGCGACGAACACATCGCGACTGCACACAAGGCCGGAAGGATTGCGATTCAGGATCGGTACCATCACATCGCGTGTGGTGGTCGGATAGGTGGTGCTCTCCAGAATCACCAGCTGACCGGGGCGCAGCACGGCGGCGATGGCCCGAGCGGTTGATTCGATATACTGCAGGTCCGGATCGCGGCTGGCGCTAAGTGGTGTGGGCACACAGATCATCAAGGCGTCGGCTTCGGCAAGGCGGCTCATATCATTCGTCGGATCCAGCATGCCGCGTTGAATCCAGTCGGCGACTTTCTCGGACGCCAGGTGCTTGATGTAGCTGCGTCCCTGCCTGAGCATGCGGACTTTTTCCGCATCGACATCAAATCCCAGGCAATGGAATCCGGCATTCGTAAACGCGCTGATGAGCGGCAGGCCGACGTAGCCCAGCCCGATAATCCCGATTTTTGCCGTCTTGTCGGCGATTTTCCCGGCGAGTTGAGAGGCCAGTTTTTCAGTTGTCGCAGCGGACATGGATTTAAGATTCCACAGTTTTCGAGGCAATGATGAAATGAGTTCTGTATCAATTGAGAGTATGGTGGATGATGATCAGTACACAAGAAAAGTGAGAAGCCGTGAATTGCCGGGAAAAATAGATTCCTGGGGACGGCTGTAATCGCTGTTTGGTGAAACTCCTTCGTTTTTTCCACGTTGCGGCAGATTATCCCTGGTAAACTGTATCAGACGCTGATTGAAGCTTCGTTGTTGGCGTGTCTCTGCGGGTGATGTGATTTATGGACTGGCAGACTTCTGCAACTCTATTGATTCTTGCAATCGCCGCCAGCATCCTGTTGAGGCGGGCAGGAGCGTTCGTACGTTCAGGTAAAGTTGGCAGTTGTGGGTCCTGTGCCGGATGCGGGGATTCAGAAAAAGACAAGGTAGCAATGCCGTTAGTGCCGTTGGGAACCAGCATGACTCCGACGAAATTCACCGCGAATTTTCGTGAAACGACCGATGCTGGGGCTGAGAAAACCGGCTGAATCCCGGCATTTCGCCGTATGAAGTGATTCCCGACATTGATTGGCGAATCCGTTGTCGGTACGCTTTCCCGTTCCCCGCAAAACGGCGTACTGCCGCGCGGGAGTTTTCTCTGCACGCAGCCGCTTCGCAGCGGGTCTTGCCTGTCAGATCAGGCGGTCTCCGTCTTTAAAGGCGTTGATTGTCCGGAAAAAGGTGACGGTCTCTTCGCGCGTGCCGAAGCGATGGTGTAGAGCACAGAGTTTTCTTTTGGAGTTTTCAGGGACAATGGGTCGTTACACAGGTCCGAAGGGCCGCATCAATCGCCGTCTGGGTATGAACGTTTACGAGAGCTCCGGAGCTATCAAAGCTTCGGAAAAGAAAGAGTTTCCTCCAGGGATGCACAAACGCCGGAAGAAGCCAACCACCTACGGTGCTGCTCTCGCAGAAAAACAGAAGATCAAGTTTTACTACGGACTGCGCGATCGACAGTTGTTCCGCTACTTTGATATCGCCAAGCGCACCACGGGCAACACGGGTTCGACTCTGCTGATCCTGTGTGAACGCCGCCTGGACAACGTTGTGCGCCGCGCCGGATTTACGCTCACACGACCTCAGGCACGTCAAGGCATCGTGCATCGCCACTTCCAGTTGAACGGCAAGACCGTCAATAAGCCGGGCATCATGGTGAAACCTGGCGACGTGGTGACTCTTCGTAACCGGCCGAATATCCGCACGATGTACAATGCCGTCGGTGAATCCTCCTCCGGCACATCTGCCGAATGGATCAACTTCGATAAGGCTTCTATGAAAGCCATCGTCACCACGCTGCCAACCATCGACGACGTGATGCTCAAGGTCGAAGTCGGTCAGGTCGTCGTGTTCATGTCACGCTGATCGGCGACTTTGTTGTCTGAAGAATTCAAAAGGCCGACGAGCAATCGTCGGCCTTTATTCATAGCCGGTGCTTTGTAGGATGGACATTCATGTCCGTCGCATCGCCATGAAACACGGTCGAAGCGAATGTTATTGTGCGTTGACAGCCGTTCGACAATGGCAGGGTGGTTGGCCAGGATCTCGGACATGAATGTCCAAGCTAAGCACCCATTGGTAAGTTTTGGGGCATAACAATCGATTGCGCAAACAGTATCCGGAGACTGACGTCTCGCGGCTCGCCGAGTTCCAGGCGAGCGGGGGACGTTAGTCCCCTGATTGTGAT
>Ga0163144_10017481_pt1 | contig 14603 bp, 8 predicted proteins | sample OliLak19BULKMAT1_FD_123175 | JGI IMG/M metagenome (GOLD analysis project Ga0163144, IMG submission 123175) | Freshwater microbial mat bacterial communities from Lake Vanda, McMurdo Dry Valleys, Antarctica - Oligotrophic Lake LV.19.BULKMAT1 | ecosystem: Environmental > Aquatic > Freshwater > Lake... | reverse complement strand
GGACGTCCAGGATTTCATCGATGGCTTCGGCACTCTCGGAAGATCGTTGCAGGCAAACTGGCATTTCCGCCGCCTTCCCTATCGGATGAAAACCGCGGTGCTGGTCACCAAAACGGACCATTGCCTCAATGAGATCCTCTGGCGTGCGGAACTCGATGAGTTGCCCATCGAGATCACCTCGATCATCGGCAACCGATCCAATTGCCGGGCGACCGCGGAGCGCGCCAACATCCCGTTTCATGAAATCGAAATGGATGGTGAGAAGCGCGAGTCCGGCTTTGCGCGGATCCGCGGTTTGATCGAGGAGCAGGATGTGGAGTTGATCGTCCTGGCGCGATTCATGCAGATCATTCCAAACGATTTCTGCAGGGACTTCGCCGGCCGGATCATCAACATCCACCACAGTTTTCTCCCGGCATTCATCGGCGCGAATCCCTACAAGCAGGCCTATGAACGTGGTGTGAAACTGATAGGAGCCACCTGCCACTACGTCACCGCCGATCTCGACGCCGGCCCGATCATCGAGCAGGAAGTTGATCGGGTGCAGCACTTCCACACACCGAACGATCTCGTCCGGCTTGGCCGGCACTGCGAGCGGATCGCACTCGCCAAGGAGATCCGTTTCCACGTCCACGACCGGACTATCATCGACGGCCAGCGCGCCATCGTTTTCCCGGACTAGCTCGCATCTCCGCCTCCGGCACCGGCCGTCATTTATCCGAAACGATCCGGGCTTACACACCAACAGGTTGTTAGAACCGCAGGTTAGGATTTCCTTCTCCTGGAGACGAGAAATCCGATGCCGATCCCGAGGACCAACGCGATGCCCGCGGTCGCGTAGAGTCCGTTTTTCGCGGCGTTCAGCAGCGGATTGTCGAGGACGTTCATGGAGATGTGATAGGCGGCGAGCAGCCATTTGCCTTCCACTTTTACCAGCGTCGCGGTCCAGCGGCTCTTGATCTCGTAGTGCTTCCCGAGAAGATGGTATTCGGCGACCGTCTCGCCGAATGAGATCCCGCTGTCACCGCCGTGGAGGATCGTCAGCTCATCCGGTGTCGGCGGAACCTTGTAGCCTTGGAATGAATCCTTGCCGAACCTTTCGAAAAAGTCCTTCAGGCCCTGGCGACCGCGGCAGACTTCGGAGTTCTGCCAGGTCACCACGACGTCCGGATGAACGTGCTGGATCACGGTGTCGATGTCGCCCTGGATGATGGCATCAATGATTTCAGTCCTCAGGGCACGCAGTTCGCCGTGGGCCGGATCCTCCGTCGCATGAAGCGTGATGGAAACCATGAGAAACCCTAAAAAGGCCAGGATCGTGCGCATGGGTTTGATGATGGGGTGCGCCGGGAATTTCACAATCAGGAAAACCGGGGATGCAACGTCATCATCATCCCGTGCCTCGAACGCAAGGTGATGTCCGGCATCGCTTCTACCAGGTGCCCGGAAATCGCTCTCAGTTGATATGCCTGCAGGACCATGGCGGTGATCAGTTGTGCTTCTAACATCGCGAACTCATGGCCGATGCAGAACCTCGGACCAACGCCAAATGGAATGTAGGCCGCAGGCGGCCGTTCATTGAAACGCGACGGATCGAAATCCTCCGGACGTTTCCAGAAATCCGGGTGGCGGTGAAGCGCATAAGGTGAGATGACGACCGAGGAACCAGCCGGAATGTGGAATCCGCCGATGAAATCCTCCCGGATCGCGCGACGTTCGATGATCCAGATCGGCGGGTAAAGCCGCATGGATTCCTGAATGACTTGCTTGGTGAAGGTGAGCTTGGGGATGTCCTCGAGTTGCGGAGTTCTGCCATCGAGCACGGACCGGATCTCCTCGATTAGCTGGCGTTCCACCTCGGGATGTTGGGAAATGAGGTGGAACGTCCATGTCAATGCGTTGGCGGTGGTCTCGTGACCGGCCAGCAGGAACGTGATGGTCTCATTTCTCAACTGGGTATCTGATAGCGCCGCGCCGGAATCCGGGTCACGGGCCTGCATCAACATGGTGAGAAGGTCGTTGTCCGGTCGGTTGTCAGCCAGTGCCCGGTGGTGGCTGCCGATGATCTGGTAAACCACCCGGTCCACTTCTGCCAGCGCGCGGCGAAACCTTCGGTTGGCAGGGGACGGAAACCAATCGGGGGCATTCGCAAAATTTCCGAGACGCTGGAAAAGGTGGGGCAGCATCACCCTCATCGCCCTCTCGATGGTTTCAGCATCGGCTGCGGTGTTGAAGCTGAAGAGCGTCCTGCCGACGATGGAATAAGTCAGGCGCGCCATTTCAGAGGCGATGTCGATGGCGGACCCGGGTTCGGGACGGATCTTCCATCGTTCCAGGGTTTCCTCGGCGGCAGTCGTCATTGTTTCCGCGAAGCCTGCGATCTGCCGGTGGTGAAACGCGGGTTGATCCATCCGTCGCTGCCGTTTCCAGAAATCGCCGTTGGAGGTCAGGAGGCTTTGGCCGGTCACCGATCTGATAGAATCCGAACTGCGGGTATCCTTGTTGTAGTTGGATGCGTTGCGCTGGAGAACCTGCTCGACGTGGTCGGGATGGTTGAGGAGGTGAATGATGTGCGGGCCCAGGCGGCAACGGACGACGTCGCCGTATTCCGCCGCCGATCTTGTCACCAGACCGAGCACGTCGCGACGGAACTCGCGCAGGTTTCCTAGCAGGAAATCACCACGCGGTCCGGGAGCCTTGGTTTTTTCGAGATGCGCCATGTCAGATCGGATAGTGCCATTCATCGAAACCGCGCCTCCACCTGGATGCGACCCTTTTTCGTGTCGGCTCATCCAAGGGTGGGAACTCGTTCTTGCGGTAGGATGAAACGGAATTCAAGTAGCTCTCAACTTTTGGTTGGACGCAATCAAAGTTTCCGAGCTGCAGGTGATTGTATAGCTTGTGGATCTCCGCGACCGGCTCCCGCTCAAGGTCTTCGAAACGGACCTCGTGGAAGCGGCCCTCCGGGATCAGCACCCTCTCTTCGAAGAACGCATCATAGAGCTCGACATGACGCCTGAGGATCCGGTCGTCGATTGCCTGCAAATCCGGCCGCTGCAGGTAGGTGAACCAGGTTGCCGTGTCGTAATAGTGGCGGCACGACTGGAAGACCTGATAGGGATCGCGGTGGATGTGGACAAACCGCGCGTCCGGAAACATTTCCAAAAGCAGCCGGACGCGGGCCGTGTGGGAGGGGGATTTGAGCAAGAGCGGCTTTTCGTATTTGAAAGTGAGTTTCCGGAGGAACCGGATGAACGAGTTTTTCCATCGCTCGACCTCCTCGCCGGGGACGTCCCGGAAAGTGAGATGGCGGCCATAGGTTTCCTCGTTCCTTGGAAAACTGATTTCGAGGTAGGGCGAAAGCTGGCTCATCAGGCAGAGTGCCAGCTCGTCTTCCTGCGGAGACTGGAAATTAAGTTCCATCGCATCCATCGGCCTCGTCTTGGGAACCATCCAGCCAAATCGCCGCGAGAGGCTCTCCTCGGTGCGGAGGAAACTGTGCGGATTGGTCACCTGATAGGTGTTAGGGTAGGCGAACCGCCCGGTGTCCTGAGCGAGCAGATTGTGCAGATGGGTCGTCCCGGAACGCCAATGACCGAGGATGAACAGCGGCGGCATCACACTCACGTTTGAAATCCTTTTCTCAAATTCGGACTCCTCCAGTTTCCGTTGGATCGAATTGAGACCGCTGAGCAAGGTCACGAAAGCCGCCCGATGCCAGTAGGCGGGATCCACATCGAAGTGGTTTTCCCGCAGCAGTTTGAACCAATCACCCGCCGTGATTCCCGCGAGGTGATTGTTTCGGATGCTCCATCGATGTTTCAGCGTAGCGGACATGCGGCCCGCAAAACTCTCAAATCAAGCCCGTCGGTGCAATCCTTGGTCGTGATTCAGGTTCGTCGCCAAGCTTCGGTGGCATTTTTACCCACCCCCGGTATTTTTCCCTTGCCACAATAGGCCGCTGAATCCCATCGTCCGCCCGCCTCCAAAAGGAAGCAATTCCGGCGTAGCTCAGCGGCAGAGCGGGTGACTGTTAATCACTAGGTCCTTGGTTCGATCCCAAGCGCCGGAGCCATTTAAGCGCTTGAATAAAAGCAGCTTAGGAATTTGAGCTAACGGATTCCCCGCCGGTATGGGCACCAACTGCGAGCACTTGCACGTCACACAAACGGGATCACTGTTAGTTTCAAGGGAACCCTCATGGTTGATTTCAATCCGCGCCCAGCCAGCACAGGACGGATGGCGAGGGCGGCGGCTTGGGCGGTGTGAGTTCCCCGGAAGGGACTCCAGATGCGGATGAATTCCTCCGCCGGGTTCCGGGAAATAGCCAATGAGGTCCGTGAGGAGGTCCGGGCGGGGCGCACGTTCCGTCTGCGGCTTTCTTGGCCGAGATTCCGGGGCTTTGCGTCCGCAGGCTGGTAAGGGGAGCGAGGGAAGGGTTCCAACTTGATAGAATAACGGTCCTTCTGGTGTCGGATCCCGCAACGACAGATTTCTCCGGGCAATGCCCATCGCTGGCCGCATTCGCCTTTTTCGGCAAAACTCAGGTCGCTGTTATTTCAATGCGTCGGCCATGGTGGATGAATTCACGGCGACCGGTATCACCGCTACTTTTCTTCCATGCTTTGGAACCAGGGAAAGCGCCGGGATACCCGGCTTGGAATTAAAAATGGAAGAGTCTTACGAAGAACAACTCGCGGGCACGGCAGGTGGCCTCCATTGTATGAATGCTGGCTTTGGTCCTGGCCGACCTTGAGGCGACGGAAAAGAAAGCCGGAAGGATACGATTTGCGGGAAAAAGCGCCGACTAAAAATCTGGCTGAAAATCGGCCTTGCCGAAATCACATTGCTCCGGTAAACACTCGCCTTAGAAGTTCATTCGATTGGGTCCAAACAGACCGATTTCGCTAGGGACTCCAAGATTCCGGCACCCGCCGCTCAATGATTTTTTTGGAACGATACACGATACGACTCAAAACCGATTTCTCCCCGAATCGGTTCGGCCCCGCTGTCTCCGATCTATGATCCGGCGTTTGGTCCATCGTTCCGCACCCCTCTTCGCATCGGAAACGTGCGGCGGCATTGCCCGTCCGTGCACCGATGGGTCGCACCCCACAATTGGAGGACAAAGCCATCGCTAAACCACAGAAAAAACAAACCAGGGGCCGTTACCGCGACATGACGCGGATCAACGACCGCATCCGCGCACCGAAAGTCCGCGTCGTCCTCGCCACCGGCGAGCAACTCGGCGTCATGAGCTCTCGTGAAGCGCTTTCCAAAGCCCAATCCCTCGGTCTCGACCTTGTCGAAATCGCCGGTCAGGTGGACCCACCGGTCTGCAAGATCGTCGATTACGGCAAATACAAGTACGAGCAGGCGAAGCTGAAGAAGCAGAAGTCGAAGAGTTCCACCCGGATGAAGGAAGTGAAATTCCGTGTCGGGACCGGAACCCACGACTACAACATCAAGCTTGGCCGCGCCGAAGGGTTTCTCGAGGGAAACCACAAGTGCCGCTTTGTCCTGCAGTTCCGCGGTCGTGAAAATGCCCACAAGGACCTCGGATTCGTCGTGCTCAACCGGATCATCGAAGACCTCAAGTCAATGGCTCAAGTGGACCAGGCACCCCGTCTCAACGGTCGTGCGGTCGCCATGATCCTCTCTCCCCTTCCCGCCCATCAGCGCAAACGCAAGTTCCACCTGTTCCATGGCGAACTGATGGATGAGGATGATTTCGAGGATGAGGAGAGCCATGATGACGAGGATTCGGACGATGATGTCGTGCCAGACGAAGTGACGGATGAGGTTCCCGAAGAAGCTGTCTCCAAGGAGGCCACTCCCGAAGAGGCCAAGTAAGGTCAGGCATTTCCCATGCTCTATCTGTTCGACATCGACGGCACGCTGGTGGACACCGGTGGTGCCGGGATAGCGGCGTTGACCGAGGCGACTCGCGAGATGTTCGGCCATGATGGTCCGGCGCTGGATCTCGCGGGCAGCACGGATCTGGGAATCATCGCGAACATCCACACGCATTTCGAGATCGAGCCGACGCCGGAGCGGATCCTTGCTTTTTTCGAAATCTATCATGGTCGTTTGGAGTGGAATCTTGCCAACGGCGGTTTCGCCGGGCGTGTGTTTGACGGTGTGGTGGATATCCTTGCGGAATTGAACGGTCGCAATGTGGCCACGGTCGGACTGCTGACCGGCAACACCGCGGGCGGTGCCGCGCGCAAGATGCGGCACTTTGGACTGGCCAACCATTTTCCTTTCGGGGCGTACGGCTGCGACCACGCGGATCGCAATTTGTTAGGTCCGATCGCGCTGGAACGGGCGGCGGCTCACGCGGGCAGGAAATTCACGGCCAAGGAAACGCTGGTCATCGGCGACACGCCCAAGGACATCGCCTGCGCCCATGCCATCGGAGCGAGGTGCCTTGCGGTATCGACTGGCAGCTTTTCCGCCGAGGCACTGGAAATGCATGGCGCGGACCACGTGGTCGAGTCGCTGGAGCAGGCGCTCGACTGGATTTAGAGAGTTTCCGCCCGATTGACACGGACTTGGATCGTGAAGGCAAGTGGTCAAGACATCACCCCGGCGGGTGATATCCTTTCCTCGCCTGCCCGGATCCGGAAATCGGCTGGATCCGGACTTCAAACACTCTATTCATAGGACTCTTAAAAACCTGCGGAGGGTCTTTGCTGCACGCTCCCCGCCCATTCTGATTTCTCATGAAGCAACTGATTGTCCGGCTATTCCTGCTCCTCGTCCTCTCGTCGAGTGCTGTGAACGCGCAAGTCATCCTCTATCAAAACTCCGGCTACGGAGGCTGGTCCGCCTCGTTTTCCGCAGGTGATTTCCCGCTGTCCGGGCTGACCGCCGCCGGCGGCTCCAACAACTCAGCATCCTCGGTGCGGGTGCCCGCGGGCTGGAGTGTGATCCTTTACGACGGCAGCTCACTGACGGGCAACAATGTGACCCGGACGACCGACACGGCTGATCTATCCGTCGTTTCATTTGACAACAAGACCTCCTCGCTCCGCGTGATCGCCCCCGTGGCGGGGACTGCGGTGGCATCGGGAAACTGGTCATCGTCCGCGACATGGGGTGGCAGCCTTCCCGGACCCGAGCAGGACGTGATCATCCCGCAGGGCATCACCGTGAGTTTGGACACCAGCACCGAGGTCGGCTCCATCCTGGTCTTCGGCATCCTCAGGGCCGCATCGGTGGACATGGAACTCACCTGTGACTCGCTGGAGGTTTCCGGTCCCTCTGCCTTGTTAGAGGTCGGCACCGAGGTCGCCCGCTTTCAGAATACCTTCACCGTCACCCTCAAGGGACTTGCCAGCGAGGGCAGCCCGATGATGGGCGCGAAGGTCGTCGGCTCGATGAACGGCGGCACCCTCCGCATCCATGGACCGGACCGGGTGAACTGGACCCAGCTCAACGCGACCGCACCGAAGAATGCCACCTCCATCACCCTCAAGGATCCCGTGGACTGGCTGCCCGGTGAGGAAATCGTGATCGCCTCCACCGACTACGACGTCCATCAGGCGGAAACGCGGACCATCACCTCGGTCTCCCCCGACAACAAGACCATCACCTTTGCCATCGGTCTCCAGTGGATGCACTTTGGCCAACTCCAGAACTACCACGACGGCACCCAATCCTACTCCCTCGACGAACGCGCCGAGGTCGGGCTCCTCACCCGCAGCATCAAGATCCAGGGCGATGCCGTATCGGAAAACGCCGGCTTCGGCGGCCACATGATGGCCATGAAGTGCGACTGTGGCCCCACTCCCGGGCAGGGCTGGATCCAGGGAGTCGAACTCTATCGGATGGGCCAGAAGGGCTTGTTAGGTCGCTATCCCTGGCACTGGCACAACGCGGGGGATGTCAGCGGCCAGTACATCAAGGGATCCTCCATCCACCATTCCTACAACCGGGTTGTCACCGTTCATAACAGCAACAACGCGCTGATTCAGGACAATGTCGGATATGACCACATCGGCCACGGTTATTTCCTTGAGGACGGCAGTGAGACGGGAAACTCGTTCATCCGCAATCTCGGTGTGCTCACCCGCCTGCCGAAGTCCGGTGAGGAGGTCCGTGCCCACGACCGCGTCTTCGACGGGACCGATCCAGGTGACAGCATCAACAGCGGATCGTCCGCTAATTTCCAACTGGTGAAGCTGCCGGCGACATTCTGGATTTCCAACCCGTCCAACCATTTCATCGGCAATGCGGCCGCCGGCTCGGAAGGATCGGGGTTCTGGGCGATCGCGCTGGACGCTCCGGTCGGGTCCTACACGGGGCCGGCCATGAAGCCCGGCCGCATGCCCTTCGGCACCTTTGACGGCAACCGGGCCCACTCCAACAACTTCTCGAATTTCGCCATCGACGGCGGTATCGATCCGGTCACCCACCAGCTCATCACCGGCCACTATCGGCCCAAGACAGATCCTCTGAACACCAGCAACAGCTCCGGCAATCCCATCGTCACGCCGCAGATCCATGACTTCACCGGCTTCAAGTGCCGGGACCGCTCACTGTGGTTCCGCGCCGACAAGATGGACCTCTTCGACTGCAAACTCGCGGACAACAGCCGCGCCACCTTCTTCGCCTACAACCAGACGCTGTTCGATTCGCTCATCGTCGGCAAAAGCGCGAATATCGGCAACCCGGTGACGCCGGTGGAAATCGCACAAGGGCGCTCGCTGCCAGACCCCAACAGCATCGGCCAGTTCCGGGGGCACAGCATCTACGACGGACCCTGCGGCATCGTCGGCGTCCATTTCGCCGGATTCGCCGGCAACGACATGGCCATCCAGACCAACGGAGCCTCGCAAAAAAGCACCGTCCACTTCGCCTCGGGCATCACCTTCGACCCCGCGATCCCCTCATCTAACCGGATCGACTTCTCGCCCGCCACCAGCCGCGACTACATGTGGAGTTCCGGCCTGCTGGATCTGGACGGCAGCCTCACCGGCACCCCCGGCAGCCGCATCACTCCGGACATCACCGGTGGCGGAAAAATCTACGAGGATTTCAATGTCCAGCCCGGCTCGACCCTCATCCCGGGGTGGAATGCCTGGGTCGGCACCGGCTCCAAGGTCGGCCTCCTGCGGCTCGACAACAAGTGGGCGCAATACTCGTCCACCCCGATCTATGCCATCCGCTCGGACGGACCCGCCGCCTACAATATCCAGACCTATAGCTGGTACAGTCAGAACGCGGTCATGACGGATGCCGGCATCGACTATCGTTTCCAATACCACCAGATCGCCAACACCATCGACGCGAACCTGCGCTTCGTGAACAACGACGACTCGGTCATCGGCGTCTTCACCAATTTTCCGTCCGCCACCTATGTCTATGCGGGAAACAACTCGACACCGTTTCCCCGCGCCACCGATCTGGCATCACTCCGCAGCTCGACCTCAGAAAGCTGCCTCATGATGGACAACACGCTCTACGTGAAATTCATCGGAAAAAACGGCGGCTATGACGCCCAGTTCGGGAACAACTTCAGCGCGAAAAGCTCCTCGGTCCGCATCAGCCAGAATGCCGGATCCGCAGACTCGACCGGTCGCACGGACCGCGCCACCTTCGCTGACTTCGAGGCCGGCGCCGACAGCAGAGCAACGCTCTCCGCATCAGCGGGAGTCACTCTAACTTCCATTTCCGCAACCAGCAGCGGCCCGATGACCGGCCCCTACGACGCCACCGACGACAGCGTCGGCTGGACCGCCACCAGCAACGGCGACGGTATCAACGGCTACACCGACTGCCGCTTCACCTTCCCCCGCCAGATCTGGACCGAGTTCGCGGCGCTTTCGCTCGGATTCGACGGCCCGCAGGTCGAGCTGTTAGTGACCGACGCCGACCAGGGAGACTACTCACTCGGGATCTTCGCACCTTCGGACAGCGGGAAAATCCGGATCGCCGGCTTGGTCCCGGCGAACTACCTCGACAACGTGACCGGATTCGCCATCCGTGCCTACGAGGCAGACTGGGGTGGACTCAGCACCGTCAAGGCCCAGGCGTTTTCCATCAGCCAGATCGAGCTCATCGACGAGGCGTCCTCCCCCTTCAGCCTCTCCCTCTCGCCGGACATCGACAGGGACGGCATCCTCAATGCCGACGAGCCTGCCGGCGATGTGGATGGAGACGGCCTCGCGAACGTCGAGGACAATGACTCCGACGGCGACCTCATGCACGATGGCGACGAGCGCGACGCCGGTCGCGACCCCTATCACGCCGGCGACCTGGTCTTCGATTTCGCCACTCCGGGAGATGCCGAAGGCTGGCTGGCAGGGCCGAATGTCTCGAACCTCACAACATCTAACGAGACACTCGGCGGCTCGACGACCACTAACGATCCGCAACTCAACAACACGCTCCCCCACTTCATCACCAACCAGGTCCCGAAGATAGCCATGAAGATCCGCTCCACCGCCGCAGCCACCACTTGCGAGGTGTTTTTCGGCACCCTCGCCGAGCCGGGTGCGAGCGCCACCCGCCGCGTCTTCTCATCCTACAGCCCGGCGAACACCTGGAAACTCGTCACCCTCGACCTCGCTTCCCATGCGAAATGGCCCGGTCAAATCGTCGAGAACCTCCGCCTGGATCCCACCACCCACAACGCCGGATTCGAGATCGGCTGGATCTGCGCCACCGACGGCGACATGGACCACGACGGCATCCCGGACAGCACCGAGGGCCTCGCCGACATCGATGGCGACGGACTCGACAACCTGAGGGACCTCGACTCCGACGGCGATGGACTCACCGACGCCATCGAGACCGCCCTCGCACGCAATCCCTACCTCAGTGGCGAAGGAGGCGCAGTGCTCGCCTGGGACATCAATCCTGCCCTCACCGGTGCGCAGGGCGGAGGCGGTTTATGGAGCAAGACCGCCGCCCGCTGGTGGAGTGCCTTGGGAAATGCCAACTCCATCTGGCCATCCATCAGCAACCTAACCGACGAAGCGCAATTTTCCGGAGCACCGGGAATCGTCACGGTTCCGGCAGGCGGCGTGACCTCGAACAAGCTCACCTTTGTCTCGGGCGGATACACGCTCACCGGCGGCACCGTGGCCCTCAATGGGATAAACCCGACGGTGACGCTTCCGGGCGGCCTCGTTTCCAATCCCGGAACCACCTTCGACGTCCCCTTCCAATTCACCGGAAGCGGGAAAATCATCTTCAGCGGAGGGAACAGCACCAACACCGTATTTGCGAGAACGAACAGCTTCTCCAGCGACGTCGCACTCAACATCAACCACCTCAACCTAACGGCTGATGACGCCTTCGGCAGCGGCGGCACACTCACGACCATGGCCGGCAACATCTGGCTCGCGGCGGTCGGTGCGGATCGCCGCATCACCAACAATGTCATCTGGAAGGGCAACCGGCTCATCGTCAACAACAGCAACTTCGGTGGCCTGGCAGGCACCTCCAACACCTTGGTCGTGGATGGCAACTGGACCTTCGCGGGCACCGGCCCATCCGATCTCTACCTCCGCCGGAACCTCACCATCAACGGTGTGGTCAGTGGAAACGCGAATCAATCCAACTACGCCCTCAACCTGGATGGAGACTCGGGCGTGCTCACGCTGAATCACCCGTCCAACACCTTCGGTGGAGGCACGAAAAACGCGGTCCGCATCAACAACAACACGATCCTCTCCATCGCGGCCAACGGAAGCCTCGGCGATCCGGCGAATTTCCTCCTCCACACCGGCGGCTCGGGAGGCATCCTCCTGCAGCGCGCTTTCAATGTCACCCGCAACGTCCAGGTCACCGGAAACGCCACCTCGGTCTTCGACACCAATGGCTTCGATTCCACCCTCGCCGGCTCCCTAACCGGCAGCCCGACACTCAACTCCCGCTTCAGCAAGCGCGGCACCGGACGCCTCATCTATCAGGGCAGCGGAGATCTCATGGCCGGGGGAATCCGTGTGGAAGGCGGCACGCTCACGCTTCCGCCCGCCGCCTCGCTCTCGCAGGCGGGAACGGATCCCGCGCTCGGCATCCGCGGCGGTGCGGCGCTGGAAATCGCTGGCGGCAGCCTCGGCCTCGCCAACTTCGCCGTCGGTACAGATGCGGGCATCGGCAGCCTCACCCTCAACTCCGGCACACTCACGGCCAGCGGCGACATCCTCGTGGGTTCCGCCACCGGTGACGGCGTGGTGACTGTCAACGGCGGCATCGCCGATCTCAACCTGCTTTCCATGGCCGACACCGCGGCCCGCAGCTCAACCTTTCATCTCAACGGTGGCGAACTCCGCTTGAACTATTTCAACGACCGGAACGCGGGCAGCTCGTTGATCCACCTCAACGGCACCCGGCTTGTCGCGAAGGCCGACAAGAACGACGCCAAGGGCTTCTTCGAGAACGGCGCTGTTCTTGCCGTCAAGGTCCAGGCCGGTGGCGCCCGTTTCGACACGGCGGGACACTCGATCTCTATCAACACTCCCCTGCTCCACGACAACAACCTCCCGTTCACGGACGGCGGATTGATAAAACTCGGAACCGGCACCCTCACCCTTCGCGAGGCCAACACCTACGATGGTCCCACCCTCGTCAGCGCGGGCACCCTGGTCGTGAACGGCAGCACCGGGAACGGCCTAACAACCGTTTCCGCTGCCGGGACAATCGCGGGAAGCGGCACCCTCCAGGGCGATCTGGAACTTTCAGGCACGCTTGCCCCCGGCAACCTGACAGCCCGGTCCACCATCTTCCATCCCGCGTCGCGGCTCACCATCAAGGTCGGCGGGGACTGGTCCGCGGCACCCACTGCGGACAAGCTGTTAGTTAGCGGGCTGGCCATCGGCGCGACGGCGCAATCCCCTGTCGCCATCACCCTGGTCCCGTTGGCTCTAACGAATTTCGACGGCTCCGACCGGGTCTTCCCGCTGGTCGTTAGCAGCGGCACCACCAGCGGATTCTCGCCGGAAAAATTCACCATCGACTCCTCCGCCGTCGCCGGTGGCAGCGGCTACTGGTCCATCCGCCAGACGGCCGGGAATCTGGAACTCACGTTCACCAGCACACCACCCACCCTGACATTCGCGGCCTTCATCCAGGCGGCATTCCCCGGCTCCACGGATCCGCAGGTCATCGGACCCATGGCGGATCCCGATCAAGACGGGGTGGGCAACCTCATGGAATTCGCCCTCGGGGGAGATCCCGCCGACGCTTCCAAACCCGGACTTCAATCCTCCGTCATGGCGGACTCCTCGACTCCCGTGGGACCGGATTTCTCGATCATCGCCGCCGTCTTGCGCGGGGCATCGTTCACCACCGCCAACGGCTCGCTGACAGCCACCACCAACGACATCACCTATTTCATCGAAGGCTCGTCCGGCCTCATGAATTTCCAAAGCGCGGTCTCGGAAGCAGGTCCGGCTTCCAACTCCGCAGCCGGCATGCCATCGCTGGAAAACACCCCTTGGGAATACCGGCGTTTCAAGCTCGACTCCTCGGAAGGCCTAACCGGGAAAGGCTTCCTGAGAATCAGGGTCACCGCTCCGTGAGCGATGCGGCACATCTACCCGGCAGTCACCGTCATCACTCCCTGCATGACGGAAAAGTGTCCGGGGGTGCTGCAAATGAATGGATATTTCCCAGGCACCTTGGGGATGAAATGGATCGTGTCGCTTTCCCCACCGCCGAGACGCTTGGTGTGCTTGAAAATGAGCTTCTTCGTTTCGGCGTCGCCCGGTAGATAGCCGTTTTTCTCCTCACCGCATTTGGAGGCAAACATGGGGATTTGGGTATCCGGCATGAGGATCACGAGGTTGTGAGCCATGGCCTTCGCCGGAATCTTGCCGACGTTCTTCAGGTTCAGCGTGACCTTCTGGCCGACCTTCACCTCGAAGGCCTTGGTATTGTAGGTCATCTGGTCATTGCAGGTGATCTCGATCTTGACGGCCTCCTGGGCGGTTAGAATCGGGGCCGACGATAACAGGATGAGGAGAATGAGTTTTTTCATGAGGCTGGACGAGAGAATGGAAGATGTTCGGGCGGTGCGCAACCCCCGAGCTGGATTGGGCCAGGGCATCTACGTTCGGAGTCTTTCAACCACAGATGAACAGGATGGACACAGATGAGATGGAAAGGGATGAGGAAGATGTCGCCGAGATCGTGATACGAGAGAATCGTCACGTCTGAATCGCTTCCTTCCGCGTCGATCCTGTTCAACTGCGGTTAATTTTCTGAATTGTGGGTGTCCTGAAGCCCAGGCGACGGGGACGGGACTTTTCCCGTGGCAATTCCAAAGCCGCCTGCTAGCTTCCGATGCAGTGAACCCTAACCGTGACCATTGGCAGGCAAAGGCCAGACAAGTGGCCCGCAGGGTGAATCTTGCGTGGTGGCTTGAGACGCTGGCCGCGCCTTTGTTAGTCGCGGCGATTCTCGGAGCCGTGGGATTGCTGATCGCGAGGCGCGAGGTGCCGCATATCAGCCCGTGGATTCTGCTGGCTTTGATCGGCGTCGGGTTGCTTTTGCTAGGTCTTGGTTGCTTGGCATGGGCGGCGCGCAAATTTGAAAAGCCTGCGGATTCCATGATCCGGATGGAAGCTGCCATGCGGATGCGGAATTCC
>Ga0163144_10017480_pt1 | contig 14603 bp, 14 predicted proteins | sample OliLak19BULKMAT1_FD_123175 | JGI IMG/M metagenome (GOLD analysis project Ga0163144, IMG submission 123175) | Freshwater microbial mat bacterial communities from Lake Vanda, McMurdo Dry Valleys, Antarctica - Oligotrophic Lake LV.19.BULKMAT1 | ecosystem: Environmental > Aquatic > Freshwater >... | reverse complement strand
TCGCCGCATGACACCCGCCATCCGCTCCAGCGAATCAGAGGGTGCCCACGACGCCCCGACAGAGCGGGGCAGCCCCATTGTAGCGGCCCCTAACGGCCAAGACCCATTTCGCGCGCGGGAAGCCATCCCTCCCCTGACTCACCTGCACACTCCCACCTGGCGGTGACCGCCGCCGACCGCATCGGCGCTTCGGCCACGACACAGCCTTACTCCCCGCGGTCAAAGCGGTCCCAATCGATCCCGAGTTGCTTGACCACCCCACGCACCGTGCCAGTCTTGAGGGCCTTCGGCCCGTGATCCGGAATGACGGTCGCCAGATTCGTCGATGGATTGAACCACTTGCGATGGCTGCCTCCAACCCCAACGCGGCGGTTCAACGCATCCCAAGCCGGTGAGCTTCCCGGCGACCTCGCGATGTGGGATCGGTGACTCCGCCGCGCGGCTTCTCGCCACGCCGGGCCAACGTACCAGCCGACAGGTTTCTCAGGTCAAACTGAACAAGAACTGCACGGCGCAGAGTCACGCCGCGTCGATCAACGCCTCACGCTGCACAGGCCCGATCCCGGGCGCGACCGCCGTAGACGCGGGCCACGGCTTTCGCAAGTCTTCGTACAACTCCCGAACCTCCTCCAACGCGTCTCGGACGTTGGCCGGTGCCTCCTGGGCTGTCTCACCGTCTGTCACCAACTCGGGAAGATCGGGCGACGTCGCGACAAACCCACGGTCCTCGTCGGGCGTGAGCGTCAGACGAATCTTCAGGAGCGAACGCGGCATCAGCACATTCTACATCCGCATCCACCCGCCCGCACGCCCCACCCTCCATGCCCTACACTCCCGCCCTATGCCACTGCTGGCCACACTGAACGTCTCGCAGCTGCTCGTCAGCGTCACGGTCTTCGCGATCGTGGTCCACGTCTTCCTTATCGCCGCCGCCTACCTCATCTACCTCGAACGCAAGATCTCCGCCTACATCCAGGACCGCATCGGCCCCAACCGCGTCGGCTTCGACTTCGGCCTGCCCATCCTCGCCCCCCTCAAGGGCATGTGGGGTCTGGGCCAGTCGCTCGCCGACGGCATGAAGTTCCTCCTCAAAGAGGACTACGCCCCCGACCACGTCGACAAGTGGCTCTTCACCATCGCCCCCATGGCCATCGTCATCCCCGCACTCATCGGCTTCGCCGTCATCCCCTGGGGCGGCACCTGGGACATGCCCGAGTTCGAGCTCCCCCTCCTGGGCACCGTGGGCGGCGTGCCCGTCGAAGTCTCGGGCGCTCCCATCAACATCGGCGTGGTATACCTGCTCGCGGTGGCCGCTCTGGGCGTCTACGGCGTCACCCTCGGCGGGTGGGCCTCCAACTCCAAGTACTCCTTCCTCGGCGGCCTCCGCGCCACCGCCCAGATGCTCTCCTACGAGATCCCCCTGGGCACCAGCCTCCTCTGCGTCCTCCTGCTGGTCGGCTCCCTGCTGCCCACCGACATCATCCAGCACCAGGTCAACGGCGGCTGGCTCATCATCGTCCAGCCCATCGCGGCCGTCGTGTTCTTCATCTCGATCCTGGCCGAGGCCAACCGCGCGCCCTTCGACAACGCCGAGGCCGAGCAGGAACTCGTCGGCGGGTACCACACCGAATACTCCTCCATGCGTTTCGCGCTCTTCTTCCTGGCCGAGTACTGCCACATGCTGACCAGCTGCGCGTTCTTCACGCTGCTGTTCCTGGGCGGGTACCACCTGCCGGGCATTCCGGGGTTGCAGCCCGAGGACACCATGTGGTGGGCACCGCTCGCCAAGTTCACCGTCTACTTCGGCAAGGTCCTCATCCTGGTCAACTTCATGATCGTGCTGCGCTGGACGCTCCCCCGCCTGCGCTACGACCAGGTCATGATGATGGGGTGGCAGGCGATCATCCCGCTCTCCATCCTGCTGCTCGTCGTCACAGCGGTCATGGTCTATTTCCGCCTCGATTCCTGGGGCCCCATGCTCGCGGTCAACCTCGCCCTGTTCGCGGCCGTCATGGGTATCCAGCCCTGGCTCCCGAAGTACAACCCCAACAAGCGCCTCAAGCTCTACGGCTCGCGCTTCAACCCCACCGACGACGAACTCGTCTTCACCGCCCCCATGAACCCCGCCGCACGCGAGGATCGCCCCGTCCAGGGCTCCATGCCGGCATGAACCCCGCCCGCGGCGTCCGCACGCCGCGGGCGCACAACAAGGCGGGGTGCGCAAGCCCCCGCACGAACCGCCGCTCGCCAACTCCCACGAGACACGCACCCGGAGAACTCGCGTGCTCACGCCCGCGTGCGGGTTCTCCCCGCCACCAGCACAATAAACGACTCCCCCACCTCCGCGCCGCTCACCGGCTCCACATACGCCACGCCCTCATCATCCACCGCGTCCGGCATCGTGCTGTACACCTCCGTGCTCGCGAACCCCGCCTCCAGCATCGCCTCCCGCAGTTCCGGCACCGACCACAGCCTCCACTCATACACGAACGCCTCGGGCCACTCCCCCACGATCTCCGGGCCGTCCTTCCCCGGCGACTCCAGCCGGAAGTGCAGCACGTCCCTCACTCGCCCCGTTAGGGGGTCCGCCTCCCGCTGCGCCCACGAGTACAGCACCCGCGATCCATCCGCCACCCCCGGATACCGCCCCGCCGGCACCCGGTGCGCCCGCTCCACAACCCCAGGCACAAACGCCGAAGCGCCCCCGTAGGTATCGCAGACAAACACGCCCCGGTCACCGACCCGCTCCCTCGCCACCCGCAGATAGGCCAGCAGCTCGCCCCGCGTGTGCAGATACCCGATCGAGAAGTTTCCCGCAAACACCACGTCCGCCTTCAACCCCCGCAGCCGACCCGCGTCGCGCACATCCACCGCCACCGTCGCCACCCGCCCGTGCCGCGCCCGCTCCAGCACCGCCGGGTCGCGATCCACCGCGATCGCCCTCGCGCTCGGCCCCCCGTCCGCCCACACCCGGCACAACGCCCCAGTCCCCGAAAAATCCTCCCCAAGCACCGCCGGACTCCCCCCATGGATCGCCCGCAGCATCGGCGCCAGATGCCCCGGCGACTGCACGCACAACTCGTAAAGGTCATGGATGTCCATCGCCTATCAAAGGCGACGATTCGGCGACAGGGGAAGGAGCCTCCGGCCCCGCAACCCTCGGCAAGTGTGCCACTCCCGCCCAACATCATCCCGGTGCGACCAATCCCCAGCCCTCTCCGCTCTCTGCCCAAGGCTGTGGCCCTGTGCCTCTGTGCTCACTCCTTGTCCCCGCCAACGATCCCCGCATGACCGCCTGGATCCTCCTGCTCATCGCCGGCCTGCTCGAAGTCGTCTGGGCCGTCTCGCTCAAACGTACCAACGGCTTCACCGCCCTTTGGCCCAGCATCCTCACCATCGTCGCCATGCTCGGATCGTTCTTCCTGCTCGCCCGCGCCATGATCACCCTGCCCACCGGCGTCGCCTACGCCGTGTGGGTCGGCATCGGTGCCGTCGGGGCCGCCCTCGTCAGCGCCACGTTCATGGGCGAGAGACTGACCATCCCCCAGATCGCCTTCCTCGCCCTTGTCGCCGGGGGCATCATCGGCCTGAAAGTCGTGACCCCCGCCAAGCCCACGGCCCCGTCGCCCGTCGCAGCACCCATCACCCCCGCGGCTCCCTGACCACCCGGGCATCGCCCTCGCTCCAGACAACCGCAAGCCGCTGGCCGCACGCCGCGCCACCCAACACGGAGTTCACAATGTCCACCCCACGGCCGCTTCACGTCGCCCTCGCCTGCGCCGCGATGGGCTTGGCCGCCATCTCGGGCTGGTGCTTCGCCCAGCCTGACAGCCAGACTCCCGAACCGCCGACCGAGCCGGTCCAGGACCTGCCCGGCCCGCCCCACCAGGCCCTGGCCTCGCTCGTCGGCGTGTGGACGTCCACCACGACCTTCACCGTGCCAGACGCCGACGAGGCAACAGCCCCGGACGAGCAGCCGCCGGCCTCCGAGCCCGGCTCCGCGCGCGTCGAGTCGATCATGGAAGGCCGATTCATCGCGATCCACGAGTCGGGCACAATGATGGGCGAGGCCTTCACGTCCATGAAGATCATCGGCTACAACAACGCCGCCAGCGTCTACGAGTCGACCTGGCTCTACACCGGCTCGACCGCGACGATGCGCATGCGGGGCACCTCGCAAGATGACGGGCGCATCGTCTCGCTCCAGGCCCAGTACGCCTCCGCGGACCAGCAGAACGAGCGCTTCCTGGTCACGATGACCACCCCATCCGTCGACGAGTTCTGGATCACCCTCACCGCGCTCCTGCCCGACGGCACCGCGGGGCCCGCGTTGCGAACCGTCTACACGCGAACCCATTGACCAACACCGCCAAACCCGCGGCCCACTCTTCGTCGCTTGGTCGCTCCGTCACTTCGTCTCTTCGTCACTTCCAAATGCCCCGGGTCCGAGGAAGGCTCGGAACCCGGGGCGAGGGAGGGTGTCCGCTTTCGCGGACCAGAGAGGCCGCGGCGCACGACAGCGCTCGGCCCCTCGCGGGGTGGTTCTCGCATCACCGACTGCATCAACTCGACCCGATCGCGTCTACCGACGCGGCAGCGGAGCCCGCCGCCCGGTCCGCCTGGCCCGCTTGGCATTCCTCTCCGCCCGAGCCCCATGCCGCACCAACGCTCTGGCTGGCGGTGGGTCGATCTCACGGAGGATCGGGGCGTAGATCACGCTGGGCAGATTGATCCGGCTCACGTCTTGGCTCCGCATTGAGATGTGCTCCGTCACCAACTGGCAAGCACCGACCCGCTCACCCGACTCCCCAAAGATCGAATACGGACCCGCCGAAGCCACCCACTTGGGATTCTCTCTGCTGCCCAGCCGGAATAAACGGCCCGCCGGAGCCTGCAACCGCCGCGCAACAACCCCGCAACTCAAGTCACCACCCTCCCCCGATTACCGCCTTGGGCAATGGGGGGAGGGCAGGGTGGGGGGCGTGCATCCCACGGCGCACCACCACCACCCACCCGCTCGCGCGTGCCGCTCCCCTGGTGCAAAGGCCATACCATTCCTCAGACTAAGGAGAGACCCCATGAGCCTCACCGCACGCGCCATCATCGACGCCTCCACCCGCGCCCTCAGCTACGGCGAGGGCATGCTCAAGGGCGTCACCCCCGCCATGGCCGCCCGCTTCGCGGCACCCGCCGGCAAACCCATCGTCTCCAACCACGCGACCTTCGTCTTCGGGCACCTCTGCCTCTACCCCGCCAAGTTCCTCGAGAACGCCGGGCGCGACTTCAAGCCCCTGCTCATGCCCCAACGCTACACCGACGCCTTCAACGCTGGCGTCGAGTGCAAGGACGACCCCCAGGGCACGATCTACCCACCCCTCGAAGAGGTCGTCGCCAACTTCAAGCGCGTCCATCTCGAGGCCTTCAAGGCGTTGGCGGAAATGACCGACGCCGATCTGGCCAAGCCCCCGGCCCTGGAAAAATCCCGCACCTTCATGCCCACCATGGCCGCCCTCACAACCTTCTACTTCATGGGACACACCATGGTCCACCTGGGCCAGGTCAGCGCGTGGCGCCGCATGATGGGCCTCGGCTCGGCGATGTGAGAACACTCGAGACGCAGGGCATTCTTTCCCAACGCAAAGCACGCGAAGGCAGCCAAGGCCGCCAAGCGGGGTCGGGAATGGGTTGGAACATCTGAGGCGAACTCGAAGCAGAGCGGGCCCGCCGCAGGGAACTGCGAAGGTCATCGCGCGCCCCTCGCGATCCGCCGGTGGGTTCTTTCTCACTCGACGCTCGCGCCCCGCCCCCGCTCGCAACCCTGTCGAACTCCTCGCTGCGCGACCTTCGCGTTGAACAATGAAACCCGCGGCCGTCATCCCGCTCAGAACGCATCCGCCTCCCGATATGCCTCGACCACCGCCCGCTCCCCCTCAACCCCGCCACCGCTGTTGCCGTGCTCCATCCCGACAATCCCCGTGAACCCCTTGCCGTGCAGGTGGCGGAACACGTTGCGGTAGTTGATCTCACCCGTCCCCGGCTCACACCGCCCCGGATTGTCCCCCACCTGCACATACGCGATCTCGCTCCACGCCAGATCGAGATTCGGGATCAGGTTCCCCTCCGTGATCTGCTGGTGGTACGCATCGAACAAGATCTTGCACGCCGGGCTGTTCACCGCCCGGCAGATCATGTGCGCCTGGCTCGTCCGGCTCAGGAACATGCCCGGATGGTCCCGCCGGTGGTTGAGCGCCTCGAGCACCATCACCAGCCCGTGCGGCTCAAAGATCTCGGCCCCACGCCGCAGCGCATCGATCACATTCGCATTCTGGTAATCCATCTCCAGCCGACCGTCCAGCGTCCCAGGCACGACCGTCATCCACGTCGCGTTCACCCGTGTGGCCACGTCCACCGCCGCACGGCACTCCTCCAGGAACTTGTCCCGCGCATCCTGCTTGCCGGTCGACAGCGTGGGAGCCCAGGCCGTCCCCATGTTCACCACGAACACGCCCATCCGCACGCTCAACTCGCCCATCACCCGCGCGATCAGCTCCTGCTGCTCGACGGGCCGCCCCGCCATCCCGTTGTCCTCAAGGGCCGTGAACCCCTGCTCGGCCATGAAGTGCAGCTCGCGCACCGGGTCCCCCCCGCCCGCGGAGTTCTGGAACATCCCGAAGTGCGGCGCATACGCGAGCTTGAACGCCGCGGCCCCGCGCTCGCTGGCGCGCGCCGCCGCCGACGCGGGCATCCCCACGCCCAAACCCGCCACCGTTCCCGCCGCCGCCCCGAGAAACGTCCGACGATCAAGTGCGCTGCTCATCCGCGTGGTGTAGCAGAATAGCGCCGCCCGTGCCACCGACTCACCCCGGCTCCGCAGGGTGAGTTGGTGCCGATCAGCCGGATGCGCAGAGACAAGCCTGCGCCGCCGCACTCTCGCGCCGACTACAGCCGCAAAGCCGGCTTGGTACGAACTCGTGATGGAACCCGGGCGTCGTCGTGCCACCGATCGCTGCTTTGAGCGATCGGTGCCTCGGTCCCAACCGGTCAATCCGCGCCGATCGTGCGGAGCCACGATCGGTGGCACGCCCGCGTCGCGACGGCGATCCGTATGAGTCTGTGGCACCCCAATCTCATGCCCTTGCTCCGTGCCCCTGTGTGTCTGCGGTGAACTCCTAACGAGCCGGCTTGATCTCCAGCCGCCAGTCCAACGCACGGTTGTCCATCGCGTTCGCCTGGATGAACACCTGGATCTGCGCCTCCATCCGGATGTACTGCCACGCCGGCTCGGGCTGCAGAAGCCGACCCATCTCGTCCAGGAACTGGAACCGATACTGCACGTTCATGTCCTCGCTCCGCGTGATCGCCCGGATCGGCACCTCCACCCGCAGCGTCCCGATCGAGTCCCGCGTCACGATCGGATCGCTCACCATGATCCACGGCGTCAGCGGCTGATGCACGTTGATGTTCGGGTACTGATTCTGCGGCAGCGGCTCCTCGAGCGAGCCCGGAGGCGGCCGATACGCCGGCGCCTGATTGCACCCCACCAGAGCCGCCGAAGCCAGGCTGACCAACGCGAACATGTGGATGCTGCCAACGCTCATTGCAAAACCTCCATTTGTGATGATCCGAATCCGCTCCAAGGCCAGTGGCTCATGGCTCCACCAACCCCATCTCCCTGAGCCTCTCCCGCTCCACCCGCGCCGCCTCGCGCAGCGCCTCCGACCTCGGCCGGAACGCCGACCGCGGCGCCTGGAACAGCCTCGCGAACCCCGCCGTCCCCGCCAGCGGCGCGACCAGCGACGCCCCGCCCTCCAGCACATGTCGCGCCGACATCCCCGCCTGGTCCTCCCGCGTGAACGTGATCCCCTCCTCGTGATACAGATTCGCAAGGTCGTTCAGCGTGTAGTCGTGCAGGAACCCCGCCTCCTGATACCGCGCCAGCGCCTCGTGCGTCGGCGTCGAGACATCCTGCCCGCCAAATACATACGGCAGGTCATCCAGCGCCGCAAACTCCCCGGCGTCCTTGCCCTCAACCCCCCCGCCGATTGCAGCCACCGCCCCGTCATACGCATCCGACCGATAGAACACATCCCGCGACGCCGCCCACCCCGGCGCCGCCCCCGGCGCGTTCATCCGCACATACCTCAGCTGGAACCGCCCATCCCGCGGCGGATCGACCCCAAGCAGGTTCATCGGGCTGCTCTCTCGCCCCTGCACGTCCAGACGCACGCTCGAATCCTCGTGCTCCACGTTCACCGCCGCCACATACACCCGCTGCGGCAGCAACTCGTTGTGCCGCGTGTCCGCCGACGACGTCGCCGACGCCGCCAGCCCCGCCAGGATCATCGCCAACCCCACCAACTGCGCCTCATCATCATCCGCCGTCGTCGCCACCACCGCCCCGCCCACGATCAACCCCTGCCCGATGATCGCCTTGGCAACCCGCACATCCTCCAGGTTCCGCCACGAGTGGTCCGCCGACATCGCGTTCACGTCCGCCGCGGTCGGGAACGACCCCGCATCCTCCCCGTCCACCAGCACCCGCAGCGGCGACTGATCGCCCCAGGTGTTGTACTCAAACGCCGTGATCGCCCCCTGCGGCCCCGTTGCCACCTTCGTGGGCGCCAGCCCAAAGTCCACCACGAAGATCGTGTTGGCCCGCCCGGACTGCACCGCCTCGACCGCATCCGCAAGGTCAGGCCGCAGCCCGACCGCCTCCGCCAGCCGCTCCACCGCCCCTTGCTCATCCCCGATCGCCAGCGACCCCACGCCCGACAGGAAGTACCCCAGCGCAAAGTCGCTCTCGCGCGGCTTATACGACTCCAGGTACCCATCCCCCTGCCGCGCCGCCCGCTCGGCGAGCTCCTGCTGGCTCAGCCGCCGCCCCCGCTCGTTCTCGCCGAAATCCCGCAGCAGAAACAGCGACCCCTCCGCCGCCGCACGGCAGTTGCCCCAGTCGCCCACCATCGCCTTCTGCATCGCGATGTAGGTGTACGCCAGCGCCTGCTCGAACGGCTCGCCCTTCCAGTACCGCACGCCCTCGCCAAAGACCACGGACGCCACCGTCCTGTCCGCGTTGATCCCCTGCGTCCGCAGGATCTCATAGATGTCGTTCGCGTTGCCCTCCGCCGCCGCGGCCTGCCCATCCGCCAGATCGACGACCAGCAGCCGCACCCGATCCAGCAGGTCGTCGTTGCGCGCCCCTCGATCCGACCCCAAGCCACGCGACATCAGCCGCGACCGCGCCGCCCCATCCTCCCCCACCGCCGCCGCGTTCACAAGCCCGCCGTCAGGACCACCCGAGGCGCAGCCGCCAACGCCACCGGCCACAGCCGCCAGCATCCCCAGCCACCACCCCGCTTTGAACAGCCCATCCCTCATGCGGTCAGTCCAGACCCCGTTGCCGACTTCGCGCCCTTCGCCTGCTTTGCGACCTTCGCGTTCAACCCGATCACCCCACGACTCTCTCCGCGTCCCTCCGCGTTCCTGGGCGTCCCTCTCCGCGCCCACCGCGTTCGTCCTAATCCCACGACCTCCCGAACGCCGCCCGCTTGAACTCAAACGAGTCCGCCCATACCAGCTCACCCGTGTCGATCCCCGTGATCCGGTACTCGCACATGTACAGGTCCGTCCGGGCCGCCCCGCCAGACCTGGTCACCGACCGGAACACAGCATCCATGACATGCGTCGGCCTCCGCTCGCTCATCAACCCCGGCTCAAATCCCAGCTGCCTCAGCTCCTCGACGCGCTCCGCCGGGATCAGAAACGCGAGGTTCCGCTGCTTGCCCAGCTCGATGATCGGCAACGAGTTCCGCACCCGCTCCATCAGCCACCACTGCTCGCTCTGCGGGATCAGGTCGCTTGACATGTTCGTCACCCGCTGGATCGCCACCGTGATCGGCTCGGACTCGGGCGTCCGCGACACCAGAAAGTCCGAATCCCGCAGCTTCGCCGCCATCTGGGCCGTGATCTCCCGCAGGTCATCGACCGTCAGCCGCGTCGACGATGCCCCGCCGGGCGCTGACGCGCAGCCGGTCACCCAGGCGGCGAGCCCAGCGCCCGCGAGCAGGAACATCGGCACCCACCGGCGTCCTGACGCGGGCCGCGCCCGCGGCACAGCCCGCAAGGCCGTGCCACCAGCCAGCCTCACCCGGCGCTCCACTGCTTGCTCTCGTAATCCCGCAGCCACACCACCTCGCCCGACGTGAAGTTCACGAGCTGGAAGGTCACCAGGTACAGGTTCACGTTCCCCCGGTTGATCCGGTACATCGTCCCGTTCAGCAGATAGGTGTGCTGCTCATCGAACCGGTTCGGGTCCGTGGGCGTGTTCACCTCGCGCCGCCGCAGCTCATCCAGCTGCGCCCGGCTGATCAGGAACCTGAAGTTTTCGTTGAACGTCCGCGACCGCATCAGGTTGTTCTTGATCTTCTCACGCACGAACGCGAACTCCGTGCTGCTGATGATCCCCGTCTCGTTCTGGATGTCCCCGTACAGGATCGTCACGCGCGACGCCGTGTCGTGGAACGCCGGCACCTCCGGAAGGTCGATGATCAGCCCTTGGGCCGCCTCATCGGCGAACGCCAGATAATCCGCCGGCAGGATCCGCGGATCGTTCACCTCCGCCGGCGTCGAAGCCTCCACCGGAATCCGTCCGCCCGAACTCCCCCGCGGCGGCGGTGGAGTCGACGCGCACGCGGCCAGCATCGAGCCGGCAAGCAGAATGGTCCCCACGCCGATCATCCGACGCGGGCGGAACGAGTTGCAGTTCATGCGGAAGATCCTCATTGTGTCTGGCTTGTGTCGCGGTTGTGTCGCGGGTCGCCGACGCCGGGGATCGTTGCACCCCCGACGGGCCAGCGTCAACAGGCCGGCAGCGCCCCCTGGGCGCCGCCCCGCCGCGCACCAATGAGGCGACAAACCACCCCGAACCCCGCAACCACCCGCGTGGGCCTCCCAGCACTCCGCCACTCCGCCACTTCTTTCCTGAGCTCGCGCCCAGGGCTCCCTATCCTCATCCAATGGTCCGCAACACCCGCCAGCGCGAGGCGATCCAGTCCGCCTTCCGCCGTGCCGATCGCCCCCTCAGCCCGGCCGAGGCCCTCGCCCTCGCCTCCGCCGACGTGCCCGCCATGGGCCTCTCCACCGTCTACCGAACCATCGCCGCCCTCGTCGCCGAGGACTGGCTCAACCCCGTCACCCTCCCGGGCCAGCCCGACCGCTACGAGACCGCCGGGCGACACCACCACCACCACTTCCTCTGCACCCTCTGCGGCGGCGTCTTCGAGGTCCTGGCCTGCCCGGGCGACCTGGCCGCCATCGCACCTCCTGGCTTCCACGTCCACGATCACGAGGTCGTCCTCACCGGCTGGTGCAAGGCCTGCGCCCAGACGTCCGCCAAATCGCCCGCTGGTCCATCGTCCTCAAGGGCAAAGGACGCAAAGGCCGCGAAGCACCTCGCACCGACGCCCGCCCCCGCTCACCACCACGTCCACATCTCCGACTGCCTCGAAGGCAACTGCACCCACTCACCCAAACCCAGCCGCGGGCGCAAAGCCGCGAAGTAGCCACTTCCCGTGCGCCAGCCCCTCAAAGCGAGGCGGGCGGCGCGAGCCCCCGCACGACCCACCCGCGACCCTCAAGCCAGTGCTCGTGCCACCGGCCCCGCTCCCCTCACCCGAACAACCCCTTCTCCTCTCCCACCTCCGCCACCGGCTCCACCAACTTCCGTTCGTCATTCCTCGGGCTGTTCACCTGTGTCGAAACCGCCCACCCCTCCAGCCGCTCCGCCTCAATCGGCCCCAGCGACGCCGGATCAACCTCACTCGCCCCAACCCACTCCTCAAACCGCTCGGTCCCAAGCACCACCGGCATCCGATCATGGATTGCCTCCATGAACGCATTGGCCCGCGTCGTGAGGATCGCAAACGTCAGCGACCACTCAGCCCCCTCCGCCCCGCCCTCCTTCCCCTCCAACTTCCTCGCCTCCCACAATCCCGCCAATGCCATGATCTCACCGCCCCGCAGCCGCACATACCACGGCTGCTTCCGCTCCCCGACCTTTTTCCACTCATAAAATCCGCTCACCGGCACAATGCACCGGCGTTCCCTGAACGCCCCCCTGAACATCGCGCTGCCCGCCGCCGTCTCGCTCCGCGCGTTGATCGGCGCCGCGCCCCCATCCATCCACGCCGGCCTCAGCCCCCACCGCATCATCACCGCCTCGCGCTCGCCCCCATCACTCCCGCGCACCGACCGCCCGACCAGCGTCCGCTGCGTGGGCGCGACGTTCCACGACGCCCCGAACCCCTCGGGCCCGCGATCCAGCCACTCCAACGGCAGACTCAGAAACTCATGCACCTGCTGCCACGTGAACTCCCGCGTGAATCGTCCACACATAGCCCAATCCTTGGCACCCCAGCACCCGCCCTGAGCCACTCGACCCCTTTCGCCACGTTGCCACTTCGTCTCGTCGTCTCTCCCCCACTCCCTACCCTCGGCCATGTCCACAAACGCCGCCCTCTCCGCCCGTTTCGAGCAGATGGCGCGCCTCCTCGAGCTTCTCGGCGAAGACAAGTTCCGCGTCAACGCCCACGCCCGCGCCGCACGCACCCTCGACTCCCTCTCCACGGACGTCGCCCCTCTCGCCGCCGACCGAAAAGCCCTGCTCGAACTCGAAGGCGTCGGCCCAAGGGTCGCCGACAAAATCATCGAGTTCGTCACCACCGGCGCCATCCAAGAGCACCTCGACCTCCTCGCCCGCGTCCCCCCGGGCCTGCTCGACATCCTCCAGGTCCCGGGCGTGGGCCCGAAGACTGCCAAAGCCCTTTGGGACACCCTCAACGTCACCTGCCTCGAAGACCTCAAACGCGCCATCGCCGACGGCACCATCCTCCAGGTTCCCCGCATGGGCGAAAAGGCCGTCCAGAAAATCCTCGCCGGCATCGCCATCGCCGCCGAGGGCGCGGCCCGCCTCCCCCTAGGCCTCGCCATGCCCCTGGCCGAGCACATCCTCAGCTCCATGCGCCGCGTCCCCGGCATCACCCAGGCCGCCTACGCCGGCTCCCTCCGCCGCGGCAAAGACTCCGTCGGCGACCTCGACATCCTCGTCTGCAGCACCGACCCCGACGCCGCCCAGCACGCCTTCACCACCCTCCCGGGCGTCCGCCAGATCCTCGTCTCAGGCTCCACCAAGTCCTCGGTCCGCATGTCCATCGACCCCCAGGCCGACGGGTCCGATCCCGCCGCCCCGCCGCCCGCCGCCATCAACCAGGAATCCATCGCCGACTCCACCGACGACGACCCCGCCGCCACCACTCCCGTCCCCGCAGGACGCACCATCCAGGTCGATCTCAAAGTCGTCCCCCCCGCCTCCTTCGGCGCGGCCCTCCTCTACTTCACCGGCTCCAAAGACCACAACATCCGCCTCCGCGAACGCTCCCTCAAACGCGGCCTCACCCTCAACGAATACGGCCTCTATCCCAACGACGACCACCCCGATCCCCCCCACAAACGCAACATCCCTCCCGTCGCCGGCGAAACCGAGCAGGCCGTTTACCGCGCCCTGGGTCTGGCCTACATCCCCCCCGAACTCCGTGAGGACAACCACGAACTCGACGCCGCCCAACTCGACGCCGCCGGCAGTCACAAACTCCCAACCCTCGTTCAGCTCGCCGATATCAGGGCCGAACTCCACGCCCACACCACCGCCTCCGACGGCCGCCTCTCCATCCAAGACCTCGCCGCCGCCGCCCAGCGCCGCGGCTTCCACACCCTCGCCGTCACCGACCACTCCAAGTCCTCCGCCATCGCCGGCGGCCTCTCGGTCGAACGCCTCCGCGCCCACGTCGCCGAGATCCGCCGCATCGCCAAGCAGACCACATCTATCACCATCCTCGCCGGCTCCGAGGTCGACATCCTCGCCGACGGCTCCCTCGACTACGACGACGACACCCTCGCCCTGCTCGACGTCGTCGTCGCCAGCCCCCACGCCTCCCTCTCCCAGGACCCCGCCGCCGCCACCAAACGCCTCCTCCGCGCTATGGCCCACCCCCGCGTCAACATCCTGGGCCACACCACGGGCCGTCGCATCGGCCAGCGGCCCGGCCTGTCCCCCGCCCTGCCCGAACTCCTCACCGCCGCCCGCCAGCACAACGTCGCCCTCGAAATCAACGCCCATTGGCTCCGCCTCGACCTCCGCGACACCCACGTCCGCGCCGCCGTCGACTCCGGCTGCCTCATCGCCATCAACTGCGATGTCCACGACCCCGACAACTTCGACAACCTCCGCTACGGCCTGCTCACCGCACGCCGAGGCTGGCTCACCCCAGACCGCTGCATCAACTGCTGGCCCCCCGCCAAACTCCACAAGTGGCTGTTCAGCAAGCACTAACGTGCCATCGACTCAACCCGCCCCCGCGGCTTTCGTCGCTGCGATCAACCCTCACCACCCACTCTGTCGCTCCGTCCCTTCATCCCTTCCCTCCACATCTTCTCCACAACCGGCTTGACACGCCCTTCACCGACTGTCACACTCCTGCTTGGTCAGTTCTTGGCCTTGTGCCGTCGCGCTCTGTGACGCCACGCCGGTGGGGTTTCCGGGGGTTCTT
>Ga0163144_10017471_pt1 | contig 14606 bp, 13 predicted proteins | sample OliLak19BULKMAT1_FD_123175 | JGI IMG/M metagenome (GOLD analysis project Ga0163144, IMG submission 123175) | Freshwater microbial mat bacterial communities from Lake Vanda, McMurdo Dry Valleys, Antarctica - Oligotrophic Lake LV.19.BULKMAT1 | ecosystem: Environmental > Aquatic > Freshwater >... | reverse complement strand
CCACCTGCGCGACGGCTCGGTCGGCTGGAATTCCGGCAAGGGCAACCCCAACATCATCCGCCCCGCCGGCCCCATCGATCCCGAAGTGCGCGTGCTCTATCTTGATGCGCCGCGAGAAAAACTTGCCGCCCAACCCCTCGCCGCCTACGTCAACTTCGCCATGCACCCGGACACCGTCGGAGGCTCCAAGTTTTCCAGCGATTTCCCCGGAGTCCTCGCGCGCCGTCTCGCCGAGGTGAAGGGACCCGACCTCGTCACCCTCTTTGCGAATGGAGCGTGCGGCAATCTGAACCACATCAATGTGAACTGGCCCGACCCGCAGAAGGGCGCCACCGAAGCCGCGCGCATCGGCACCATTCTCGCCGCCGCGGTCTTCAGGGCGTGGATGCAGGCGGTCCCGATCACCAATACCACGCTCCGCGTCAGCACCGAGATCGTGAAGCTGCCGCTGCCTGAACTGAAGCCCGGCGCCGCCGAACGCGCCCGTGAAACCGTCCTGCGTCTTGGCATGAAGGACAACAAAGGGTTCATGGAAAAAGTCGAGGCCTACAAGATCCTCGACGTGGCCGCTCGCGAGGGCCAACCGCACGAAGTCGAGGTCCAAGTCATCACCTTGGGAAGCGAAGTCGCCTGGGTCGCGTTGCCGGGAGAGATCTTCGTCGAGCTGGGTCTCGCCATCAAACAATCCTCGCCCTTCCGTCAAACCTTCATCACGGAGCTGGCCAACGGCGCCATCGGCTACATTCCAAACCAGCCCGCCTATCTCGAAGGTAACTACGAAGTCATCAGCGCCCGCTGCGCCGCCGGCTCCGGCGAACTGCTCGTGGACAGCGCGGTGCGACAGTTGCGGAGGCTGTTCGCGGATCAACCAGTGAGGATTAGCCAGTGAATCGGGGCCGCCCGCGCCCGGAGCCACCCCCTGGCTCAAAGGTCGCGGGGAGCACGCTGCAAACGCATTGCCTCACCTGCGCCCGTCGTACCACGTCAGACATTCCTCGCGCTTCTTCAAGGTCCGTCCGCCCACGAGCACGGTCTTCACGAGGAAGCCCAGGTGCTCCCTCGCGGTGTAGAGGTGGAGCTTGCGCGCGGAAGTGACGAGCGGCGTACGATGCAGGATGGTGATGCGGCGGCGCTGCTTTTTCGCCAGACGCTTGAGGCGCTGGAACAGTTCAACCTCTTCGCCGGCGTAGATGATCTCGCTGAATCCGCCCACCTCCCGGAACGCCGCAGCCTCGCAGAAGATGAAGGAGCCGGCCGCCCATTTCTGAAGGCGGCTGAGCAGATTCCATCCGACGGTGATGAAGCTGGCGACGGGGTAATGGCCCTGGAGTTTCACGGTGCTGCCGCCCGCCAGGGTCTTGCCGCGCTGGATTTCAGTGGCGACGCCGGCGAACAATTCGCGGCTTGGATGGGAATCGGCATCGACGAAAATGAGCCAGTCGCCGGTGGCGCCGCGCGCGCCACTGTTCCGGGCGCGGCTGATCTGGTTCAACGGCTCGAAGACGACTTGCGCGCCGGCGGCGCGGGCGATCTCCGCGGTGCGGTCGGTGGAGTTGTTGTCGCAGACGACGATCTCGCTGTCCCACGCGAGCGCTGCAAAGGCCGCGCGCGCCGCGTCAATGCTGCGCAGGGTGTCGGCGAGGAGCTTCTCTTCATTGAACGCAGGAACGATGATGGAAACTTTCACGCTGGCAGTTTGACCGCCAGGGACGGTGGTTGTCACGCCTGCGCTGGAGCGCGCCGTTGGCGCTGAAGAGGGCCGTGCCTTGCGGCGAGATGGCGGGTGAATCGATTCGCCCAAGGGGCGGGGTGCGGGTGGCAAACGGCAGAACACGTTCAGGAAAAGACCCGCACCGACCACCCGGCCCGGAGGTGGATGAGGCGGGGGAATTCCTCACGACAACCGGAAACGCCAGCACTGTCCCGTTGCCGCTTGACGTCCCCTGACGCCTCCACGATCTTCCGCCTGTGAAAACGCTGACGATGGAAAAGTTTTTCGATTCTCCCGGCGCGGCCCAATCGCTTCTGCCGGGTCAATCCATGGTCGTGACCTCCGGCGGCAAGCCCGAACTGATCGTCACCAGGGCCGGTCAGCGCCCCAAGCAGACCGCGGAACGGATGCGCCGTGACGCCAAGGCGCTGCTCAAGAAACCCGGCCACAAGGTGGACACCGTGGCGCTCCTGCGCGACCTGCGCAAATGACCATCTATCCGGACACCACCTTCTACGTCGCGCTCCGCTTCTTCGACGACAGCCATCACGAGGCCGCCACCGAATACTTCACGCAACATCCCGATGCTGTTTTTCTTTGGTCGCCGTGGCACCGGGTTGAAGTCCTCAACTCCCTCCGCCAGTTCTCGCGCACCGAACCGCCGGCCCTGAGAGAAGCCGACGCCCGGCGCATCATCCACCGCCTCGAACTGGACGTGCGCCAGGGCTGGTTCCTCCATCTGGAGAAAGACTGGCGCAATGTGCTGCGCGCCGCCGGTGACATCAGCACCCGTCACGCCTTCTCCGTGCCCTGCCGTTCCGCCGACCTGTTGCATGTTGCCTACGCGAGGGAACTGGCGGCCGACCTCTTCATCAGCTTCGATGACGATCAGGTGAAGCTGGCGAAAGCCGCCGGACTCAAGGCGCTCCGCACAGGCTGATGCCGCGAAGGTGCGCCGGAAATGCGCCGGGCGAATTGGCTCGCCCAAGGGGCGGGGTGCGGGTGGCAAACGGCAGAACACGTTCAGGAAAAGATCCGCACCACCACCCGGCCCAGAGGTGGATGAGGGGTCAATGCCTCCCGACACTTTCCTTGCGCGAGAACGTCCTGATGATTTACCTTTCCCCCCATGAAACGAGCCGAAGTTCAACTGCCCGACCCGCTCTACCAGCAGGTGGAAGGACTCGCTCAACATCTCCACCTCACCGTTCCTGAGCTGCTCTGTCGCGCCGCCGAACAGTTGGTCCAGAGCCAGGCTCCGCCCACGCCACGGCCCGTCGGTGAATGGCAGTTCCCGGAAGGCCGCCATCTCGGTGCGTTTCGCGCGCCGGCGGAAGACTGGCGCCTGCTCGCCAACGAGCCTGCCGCCTAGCCACGCGTCCATCAACCGACCCGCGCGCCCCTGATGATCTCCTTCGATACCAATCTCCTTCTCTACTCACTCAACTGCGATTGCCCGGAATACGCAGACGCCCGCCCCTTTTTCGCCTCGCTTCCCACCGCGCCGGGCAGGTGGCCGTGTGTGAACTGGTGCTCATCGAACTTTACGTCCTGCTCCGCAACCCTGCCGTCCTCAAGAATCCCCTCGAAGCTCCGGAAGCCGCGGCCCTCGTCCAGTCCTTCCGCCAGCATTCGGGCTGAGCGCTAATTGATTCATCCGGGCGACGCTCCGGGCGTGATGGCCGAAGTCTGGCGCTTCGCCGCGCAGCCCGGCGTCGGACGCAGCATGGTCTTTGACGCGCGCCTGGCCCTGGCCCTCCGCCATCACGGCGTCACCGAGTTCGCCACGCGCAACCAGACGCACTTCACCCCCTTCGGCTTCACGCGTGTCTGGAATCCGTTACCGCACTGACGACCGCGCAGACGGTTCCTCAATTGTCGATGATGAGGACTGGGCGTCGGCGGTGACGAAAGGCGGCGACGCAGACGACCCGCCCCTTCAGGGCTTCTGATGATGATGCGACGCGGTACCCAGGGCGTTGCTCTGGGCTGGCGTTGGAGCGCGCCGTTGGCGCTGAAGAGGGCCGCGCCTTCTTCGCCTCGCTCGCACAGAATGATTGAATCCCGTGGTTGGGCGTGTTCCCCGTTGTCTCGTGAGCACCGTTGCTGAAGTCAAATCGGCGCTGCCGGGCCTGACCTTGCCTGAGTTGCGGCAGGTGGAACAGGCCGTGCGCCAGCTCTACCGCGAGCGCCACCTCGGAATCATCCACGACGATGCCTACGGCATCTGGACTGAAGACGATCAAACCTCCGCCGCCGCCGCCGCGTTGATGTTGATGGACAAGGAAGAAGCCCGCGATGAGCAAGAGAAGGCGCGGTGAAGTCTGGCAGGCCGACCTGGGTCTGGTCGCCAAAGTCCGTCCCGTGCTGGTGGTGAGCGTCCCTTTTGGCGACGCCGACTATGCCCTCGTCGGCGTCATCTCGCACACCACCGTCGGTCGGGCACACAGTTTGAGGTCAAACTCACCGTGCCCTGGCTCCAGCCCGGCGCCTTCAACATTCAGGGCATGTTGGCCGTGCCCGAGGCCAGATTCCTCCGCAAGCTCGGCACACTCGATCCCGCCCAGCTTCAGCAAATCGAGGCCGCCGTGAAGCGATGGCTGGGACTGGGCTAAGTGACCGAAATCCCGTTGGGATTCCCCGGCGGCGTGCGCCGGAAATGCGCCGGGAAATTGGCTCGCGTCTCCCACGAAAAGCCCCGCTGGGGCGATGACGCGCGAATGATCACGGATGCGGGCGACGCGAATGGCCCGCCCCTTCAGGGCTTCGGATGATGGTGCGACGCGGTACCCAGGGCGTTGCCCTGGGCTGACGGTGGAGCGCGCCGTTGGCGCTGAAGAGGACCGCGCTTTGCGGCGAGATGGCGGGCGAATTGGCTCGTCAAAGGGGGGGCGGGTAACAAACGGGAGAACACGTTCAGGAAATGAACCGCAGCAACAACCCGGCCCGCGCGTTCCACGAAAAGCCCTGCCGGGGCGACAGAGAATTACGCTCGCCAAACTTTTTCCCAAGTCCCAGGTGTCACTTCAATGCGGCCTGCTTCTCTTTCGTCGTTAATCAGTCGATTCAATTCAGGTTTTGCTGCTTTGGGGGAAATTCCCAATGCCCGTGAAGCTTTCTCGATGAGTTCTTCGTGCCAAATAGCGCCGCTTGTTGGAATGAACTGATACAATGCGATTAGCATTGCGGGAAGAACCAAGCTTCCAACGTTGTGGGCAGGAGGTAGCACATGCAAGGGCATGGACTCTGCCCCCGGCAACGCTAAGTCCGCCCTTGCATGAAGATCAGTAACGCCTTCGATTTTGACATCAGCGGCTCCATGTTGGACCGGTTGCGAATCAAGGACTGGCACTGCCCCAGCGTGCGGACGTGTGTGGTGCGATGATGACCTCGCTCGGGAACTTGCGCTATGCGCTTGGCGTGCTGAAGAAATGGCGGCAAGGATGGCTTGCTTCTCTTGGTTCTCGAAGTGCCACCAGTTTGTGCTCCAGACCCGATGGATGCGCCCACGCCAGCCTCGCGTCTCCAAGATTCTCTGTCGGGCGCGGTCCCGTGTGCGGGCGACGAGAGAACTGTGGTAGGCGGCACCGTCACACTCGATGGCTAGCAGATTTTTTCCGCGCTCCTTAATTACAATGTCGATTCTGAACTTCCCGCAGCCATATTGGCATTCGATTTCGGTGATGCCTTGGTTTTCCAGAAACTCGACGACCTGCTCCTCAAAGGGTGAGTCACAGAAAACCAGATTCGAGACGCCGTTGTTTCGCCGGGTGAATCGCTGATTGGTGATGCCGAAGTCGTTCACGCTTGCTGCGGCTTCCAAGTCTTGAAGAAATGCTTTGAAGCAGCGGAATCCCTCCGAGGTTGCCCCCGACGACGCAAGGTCGGCAGAGGTCAGGGACGAAACGACAATCATTCCGCTCCGGGAGCGCGTGATGGCAACATTGAGCCGACGTTCTCCGCCTTTTTTGATGAGGGGGCCAAGGGTGGATGCGTTGAAAGTTTCGCCAGCGCCCTTTTTTCCGTAGGTGAGACTGACGATGATGCGATCCATCTCGTCTCCTTGGACGGTTTCCAGATTTCGGAGAAAGAACTTCGCGTCGTCAGCACAAAACGACTGCACGGGTGCCGGTGCGTTCAACAGCAAATCTTCAATCAATTCCATCTGCGGGATGTTCATGGTCACCACGCCGAGGGATTTATCGGTGAAGTCGCGGACATGTGCGCCGATGAGACTGACGACTTCTTCCGCCTCCCTCCGGTTGTTTCGTTGGCCCGCCGTTTCCGAATAGACCGCGTTCCGGACGTAATGAAGCCGTCGGCCTCTCCCGCTGACGTGCGCAGGTGGGTAAAGCTCCAGCTTTCGCTCATAGAACCATTCGTTTGAAAAGCGAATGAGGTCAGGCGTCTCACTCCGATAGTGAGACATCAGCATCTCGTCGTGGAGTTGCCCTGTGAACTCGTCGAGCAAGCTCTCGCTGATGGCGTCCTCGGTGGCGTCGTCGTCCCCGTCGGGGTTGGCGAAGCTGGCAAAGAAATCCGTCGGCGGAAGCTGCTTCTTGTCACCGACGATGATGACCTGTGTGCCGAACGACATGGAAAGCAGGCCGTCGAGAACTCGAATCTGCGAAGCTTCGTCGAAGATGACCAAATCGAAAGGCGGTCGTCCGCTGTCGAAGATGGAGAGGTCAATCAGATTGGCGAGAGACGTCGGGCTCGTCATCCAGCAAGGTTTGAAATTCCGCAGGAAATCACGGAAGTCGAACTTGGCACCATTGTTGAGCAACTGACGTATTCTTGTCTTCGGAGCCGTTAGTGCTGCTTGTCTCCTTAGCTCTCCAAAAGCTGAGGGATGTTCCATTTCCGCCTTCTGCATCCGCGCCAGCATCTTTCGCTTGAGGTCATTGACCGTCCACTCGGTGAGCCGTTCGTCTTGCTCGATAAAAGTTTCGAGAGTTTGTCTAAGTTCAGAGCCGTCTGGCTTCGCAATCGGATTGCAGAGCCGGAGCAGATTAAAACAGAAGAGGCGTTTGGCGTGTTCCGGCTTCACCGTTCCCTCAATGAGCTTTTTCCAAAGCGGAAAAAGCTCCGGGTAGGCACCGCGAATCTTCTCCTGCCATTTCTTCTTTTCCAGCCAGAGCTGATAACGCGGAAGCTCGTTTTGAATCTCGCCGATGACCGAGACGAGTGAATCGTAGTCGGTCAGCCTGCTTGTGGCGTTCTCGAAGTAGTGGTTCAAACGGCCATACGCTTCCGCCAGCGACGTTTGGTGTTCCTTCAATCGACTCGCGATGTCGCCCCAAAGCTTCCTGTCGATGTCGAGCCGTTGGACGCCGCACAAGCGTTCAAACAGATCGCGCCAAGCGATGCTCTCCTGCATGAACTCCCAATTCGGGAACGCATGGCTCGGTGTCTTGATGCCTTCGTAGTGGTTCAGCCTCTTGAGCCGTTCGTTGCATTGGACAAACTCGCGCTGTGCTTCGAGGCTGCACAGGACAGACTGCGCTTTGTCGCCTTCCCTTTGCGCCCACGTTTGAAGAAAGTTTTGCAGTCGGTCGCTGGCTCGCTTGTGAAGCTGAATGGCAACTTCCACGTCGTCGGATTGGCAGTCTGGAAACACGAGCCTGTCGAACGTGTTCAGCAACGCCTGCACTTCGCCAACGAGTCGCGGATTCGACGCTTCCCAAAGCGTCTGCCAGTGGACTCCCGTCACGTCGAATAAGTCGTTCCGGGCGCGCATCTGTTCGACCAGTGCCGCAGCAGCCTCCAGGCGCTTCACATCCTCCTGCGCCAAGACCTCCTTGAACTTGTCGGGTTGCTCGTGCCCAGCCGCCAGATAGTTTGCCGTGAGTTGCTTGAGGACGACGTGTGTTTCAGAAACCGCGCGGAGCGATGCGACGATACGATGAGTAGAAATGGCGTGCAGAGTCAATTCCCGCCAGCCCTTGAAGCCGCGTGCGGGAATCCCCGGATAAACTTGGCAGAGGGCGAACTTGCATTTGCGGTCGTCGACGAACTTCAGGCAGTAGCTCACCAAATTGAACCCATGTTCGGCTTTGGCTTCCACATGTTCCCAATGCGTCGCCGCTACACGTTCAAGGGCGATGAAGTGAAGGGGCGACGGGGCGGTGACTGCTTGCTGACCACAAGCGCGGAATTGTCCAATCCAGCCGGTGACTGAAAGCACGGGCGTGGATTGTGGCGACCACCAACTGAGAGGAATTGGGCAATGCAACGCACCGAGACGCAGCACCGCCTCCAATTGAGCGCGGCGAAATTTCAGCAGCGGCGAATAGAGAAGGCCAAGTTGATCGCACAACCGCCGATAGACCGGCTGCGTGGCTTCCATCTCCTCGTGCTGGGTGTCGTGCGCTTGGGCGTGCTCCGACATGTCCAGCCACGTCACGCATTGCTCGGATGCGAGCAGGGCTTTCGCCTCTTGCTCTGCTTCCGCCGTGTAGATCGTGTCGAGCGGAACGGGATGCCGCGCTTTCACCAACTCGTCCCGCCTCAGCCAAACACGGTGCAAGTCGCTCAACTCCGGCAAAGAAACTTCCTTGTTGCCGACGACTTCGTGGTGGCACGCCGGCCTGCGCAAGACGACCTCCGCGAGGGTCAGCATCGCAGCAGCCTCGGTGTCTGACGCGAGCTTAGAATCCGCGCCTACCGATGCCGTCAACTCGCGCAGTTCGTTCAGCAATTCAAGCTGCGCGAGAATCTTCTGACTGAGGTTGGTCAGGTCGTTCTCGACATACGGATTGTTGGTGAATGCCTCGGTTCGCAACTGATTCCAAAGGCTCGTGGAGTTGGTGATAATGGCAGCAAACCCCGGCCAGCCGCCGATTGCTTGGAGAAGCGGCATCAGACGCTCGCTCGAAATTGCCTGCCAATTCGCGATGTCCAGCGGCGGCACATTTCCCGCCAGTTCTTTCTTCAATTGAATCAACCCGCCCAAGGCTTCGGAGTTGGAGACTTTCATCGCCGCGTGACAAACCTTGCGCCCAAACCGAACGCGGTCGTTGAGGACTTCCCGCGTCTGACTGAGTTGTTCAAATGGATATTGGACTTGGCCGGTGGTGCTGGAAAATCTTTCCGTTGCTTGGCGCAAGAACACCTTCTTGTCGAGGTCTTCGTCGTGAAGGTTGAGCAGAGCCGGTTTCAAACCAGCGGCCGCGAGGCGTTCCTCGACTTGAGTGATGGCCGCTTTCTTGTCGCAGACGAGAAGAACGCTCCGGCCACGCCAGAGCGCATTGCTGATGATGTTGGCGATGGTCTGAGATTTTCCGGTGCCGGGCGGCCCCTCGACTTGCAGGCTGCAACCATGATTTGAAAGCTGAACGACCCGCAATTGACTGTCATCGCATGCCAGCACCATGCCCAAGTCTTCCAGCCCGGCATCCGTGGTTTCGCCGAGTTGCGGCGCGTCGGTCTGCCGCCCTTCGAGTTTGGCCTGAATGACAGGATTCTTCGCAAGGACATGGCACAATCGCAGATCTTCAAAACGCTCTTGAATCACCATCTGCTGGCTGCTGAAAAGTCCGACGTAGCCCACCGCCTCAATCTTGGCGCGATTGGTGAGTTGCGACTTCACCAGATTCGTCACGGCGAGCGGGTCGTCTGGCAACACATCTGGCAACGTGATGCCGAGATTCCGTAGATGAGTTTTGAGGACGGGATTCAAGATCCAGTTCTCGTCATCAGCGACACTCGCGCGAACATTCTGCCCGCTCGCACTGAGCGATGCCTTCTTCAAGCACACCGGGAAAAGCGCCGTCTTCTCCTCCAGCCCCACGGCTGCCGCGATCTTCATTTCTACCGACCCAAAGCAAAGGAACGCGCAGTGCTCGCCACGCTCGTTGATGCGCGTCTTGAAATTCTTGAGAAGATTCCTGGCGATTGGGTGACTCGTCGTGCCGATTGGCCGCGAGCCACCGCGAGCGAGTTCGTTGAACTCGAAATCCTCAAGCTTCCGAAAACGCGCCACCGGCATCTTAACCAACGGATTGTTCAACCCACGTTCGGTGGAATGGCTCAACCAACGCTTCAAGTATTGCGTGAACGTTTCAAGCATTGCGAGTGACCCTATCAAGCCACGATTTCTGAGCAACCGCGTTCTGCCGCCCCTACAGGGCTTTGCCTTGGGCTATTTTCTTTCGGGCATTCAGCCCTCGACGGGTCCGAACACCAAGGGTGGAAGGGAAAAGTTTGAGCCTCGTCACCTCGGCTGCTACCTGGCCAGGTCAGGCGAAATTGACGTTGCCCTGAATGCCAGCTTCACCCGCCTTGCGCAGGAGTTGCAGCAGATGCGCGCACTCGGACTGGCGCGACTTGCGGCGGATGAGGATGATCAGGCCGGGATGAGGCCCGGGGGCGGCCAGCGGCAGGAAGTCCTTGCGATTGCAAGTCACCGTGACCAGCCCGTGGCTTCCCGCATGGGCGAACACGTCTGTATCCAATGTGGTGACGGGAAGGATTTCGATGAGGCGGGAGACGCCATGCCCTTCGCGTGTCAGGAGTCGTGCCGCCTCCACGGGGACATCGTGGTCGAGCAGGAAATTCATTCCGGCGCTTCCGCCATCTGTTCCGCGACGAGGAAATCAATGTCACCCCGGTGATCTTCGTAGTAGGCCAGACATTCATAGACCTGGGCGCGGGTCAACTCGGGGAAGCTGCGCACCACGTCATCGACGCCGGCACCGTTGACGATCAGGCCAATCACATCGTGGACCCCGATGCGGGTGCCGGCGACGATGGTTTGGCCGGAGCGCACGCCGACGATCCGTGTCAGATACCGGTAGGATAAATCAATTGGCATGGCGCACTCCTACCCGAGAGCGCGGGGGAACGCAAACAGAGAAAGGCCCGACCCGGTGGAGATTCTCATCCTGCCGACGTTGAGCGCCACGACGGTGGGCGGCGGCAGTGTGGCGGTGGACCCACCGGCCGGGTCCGTGGCGCGAAGTCCGGCGGCGAACCGCTTCAATACCGGCGCAATGGTTTTGCTGACGGCGATGCCGGAGCCGGGACAGAGCTTTCTCCACTGGACCGGCGATGCGAGCGGCACGCAGAACCCGCTGACGGTGACGATGAACTCAAGCAAGGTGATCACGGCGAACTTCACGAAACGTCCGCGCCTGGAGATCTTCACCTGCGGCGGCGCGCTCGATCCGGCCAACGTGCCGCTCCAGTTGCACGGCGAGCCAGGACAGGTGCATTACCTCGGAGTCTCGTCGGACCTGATCCATTGGAGCGCGCTGGCCACGGTGACGAACATCCACGGCACAGTGCAATGGAACGACACAAACGGTGGAGCGCGCCGTTTCTATCAGTCATCCACCCCGCCCCCGCCCCAGTAGCCGTCGAGGGGGGAGGAACTTCAACGCCGGGCGGAGGCTCCGCAAATGCGCTGCTTCTTCGGCTCCCTTGGCGTAGGCTCCGGCCCATGAATTCGGTCCGCCCGCCGCGCTTGCTGCCGCTGCTCTTCCTCTTGAGCGGTTTCTGCGGCGTCGGGTATCAACTCATCTGGACCAAGCAATTCGCCGCCGGCCTCGGCCACGAAATGCCCGCGCTGCTGGCGGTGATGAGCGCCTTCTTCGCCGGACTGGCTCTCGGTGCGTGGAAGTTGGATCGCGCCATCGCCCGCTGCGACCATCCGCGGCGCACCTACGCCTTGCTGGAATTCGTGATTGGCGGCTGGGCGCTGGTCTCCGCGTGGCTCGTGCCGGTCGTGGCGGATCTCTCCCTGCGAGGCATCGGGCTGCGGTCTTCATCCATCTGGCAGGGCATGGTGGCCTTCCTCTTCCCTTGCATCGCGCTGCTGCCTTCCACGATGGCGATGGGAGCGACGCTCCCGGCGATGGAGCGATGGCTCGCTTCCTTCGCATCCAACCAGCGTTGCCTCGGGACGGTCTATGCGCTGAACACGGCGGGCGCGGTGGCGGGCGCGCTGGGCAGCGCCTTCGTGCTGATGCCCACGTTCGGCTTCCGTGGCAGCCTCATCGCGCTGGCAGCGGTGAATCTGCTGTGCGGCATTCTCGTGCTCTTGTCGTCGGAAGAGCCGGCGGAAATCCGAAGGCCCGTCAGCAACGAAAAGGGCAAGCCCCTCGCGCTGCCGCTCTTCGTCACCGGTCTGCTCGGCATCGGTCTTGAAGTCGCCGGGGTCCGCGCGTTGTCGCAGGTTTTGGAGAACACGCTCTACACGTTCGCCGTGACGCTGGCCGTATTCCTCGCGGGCACGGCGGCGGGCGCGGTAATCTATCAGGCGAAACTTCGGGGACGTTCCTTCGCTCCGTTGTTGTCCGGACTGCTGGCGGCGCTGGCGGTCACCACGTTGATTGCTGCGCTGTTGTTGACGCTCACGCCGGTGCTCTACGAGCAACTGCGCGCCAGTCTCGGTGACACGCTGCCGGCCATCGCCCTGGCCGAGACGCTGATCGCGGTGCTGGTGTTCGCCCTGCCGACGATGCTCATGGGCGCGACGTTCACCCATCTCGTGCAGGCGGCCCGCGGGCCAGGCGGCGGCATTGGTCGCGCGGCGGCGTGGAACACTTTCGGCGGCGCGTTCTCCGGTGTGCTGTTTGTGGGCCTGGTGGTTCCTTGGGCAGGGACGAAGGGCGCGTTTTTGCTCCTCGCAGCGGGCTACGCCTTGCTTGCGCTGCGCTCAACGGCCGGAGTCGTTGCGCCGCGCCCGACCTTTATCGCCGGCAGCATCATTGTTGGTGTCGCAGCAGCGGTTCTTCCTCTTGATCTTCGTCTGATAAAACTGCCGCCAGGGGCCGCGCTCAAGGAGTATCGCGAGGGTGTCATGGCGTCGGTCGCCGTCATTGGCACGCCCGACGGCCATCGCGCGTTGCGGGTGAACAACCGCTTCCAGATGGGCGGCACGGCGGCGGCACTGGCGGAACGACGGCAGGCGCATCTGCCGTTGCTGCTGCATCCCGCGCCGCAGCGGGCGCTGTTCCTCGGGCCGGGGACGGGCATCACGCTCGGCGCGGCGGGCGCGTATCCGGAGTTGGAGTGCGAAGGCGTGGAGTTGCTTCCCGAAGTCGTCGCGATGATGAAGCACTTCGAGCCGGAGAACGAAGGCCCGTTTCCCAAGCCGGGCATCGAGGTCATCGTTGCGGATGCGCGGCGCATCCTGCGCGTGGCGGACAAACGCTACGATGTGATCGTGGCGGACCTGTTTCATCCGGCGCTGGATGGCGCGGGCTTTCTCTACACGCGGGAGCATTTCGAGGCGGCGCGCGCGCGGCTGCGGCCCGGCGGATTGTTCTGCCAATGGCTGCCGCTGCATCAGCTCGACGACTTCAGCCTGCGCGTGATCGTGCAGACGTTCGTGGCGACGTTTTCCGAGAGCAGCGCGTTCCTCCTGCACTTCAACGTGGACATCCCCGTGCTCGGACTGGTGGGTGCGGCGGAGCCGTTGCGCCGGTCTGCGGACTGGCTGGAGCGAAGGTCCGGCGCGCCGGAGTTTCAACAGCGCATGAAGGCTGCGGGCTTCGACCGCACCATCAATCTCCTCGGTTGCCTGGCCGCGGGACCGGATGCACTCAGGGCATTCGCCGCTCAAGCGCCGGTGGCGACGGATAATTTGCCGCTGGTGAGTTTCACCGCGCCGCGGGTTGCCGCGCGCCCGGGCCTGACGGGGGGCGCGCTGTTGCTGCGGTTTCTGGAACGCTGCCGCGCCGCGCCGAAGGACATTCTCGAACAGTCTTCCAGCGAGGCATTGCGTTCATTCGAAGCCCATCTCGGTGACTACTTCGCGGCGCGTGATGTGTATTTGCGCGGATTAATGGAGGAAGGGGAGGGCCGCCTTCAGCCCGCCATCGAGCTGTACTTGGAGAGCGCGCGACGCAGCCTGTTCTTCACGCCTGCTTACGCGCGTTGCGTGGGCATCGTGCAAATGCTGTCGGCGACGGATCGCGCGGCGGCGAAGAAATTGTTCGACCGATTGGAGCAGGCGCAGCCCGAGCAGCCGCTTGGGCGCAAGATGCTGGGCCCGCTGTTCGAGAAGGCCGCGGTGCCGTAAGCGCCGTCGGGAGGCGGGGAGGTTTTAGCCTGAACTCCGGAGTTGAACTCGCGCCAAGCCGCCAAGGCGCGAAGGGAGAATGGTTTGAGGTCCGACTTGCCTTCACGGTTCCAGTTGGCCGAAGACGCGGCTCAAAGACTTCTGCTTTGCGTCTTTGCGTCTTGGCGCGAAATCCTGTTTCGGGTTTCGGGTTTAGCGCTGGAGCAGGAATGACAGCGCACCGATGCCCACCGCCAACGCCCAGATGATGAGCACGGCGTGGACACGCGTCCTGCCGGCGCGCACAAGACGGTGGGAGAGATGATTGGTGTCTCCGATGTAGAAGGGCTTGCCCATCCGCCAGCGCAGCAGCACCACCCAGGCGAGATCGCCAAGCGGAACCGCGAGCACCAGGAGCGGAGTCAGGACGGCGGCGGAGTGGGGATTTTTCTGCGAGTAGAAGTGCGGGAGAATTGCGAGCACGGCGAGCAGGAAGCCGGTGAGATGGCTGCCCGCGTCGCCCAAAAACGCCGTGGCGCGCGGGAAGTTAAACGGGAGAAACCCCAGCATCGCCCCCGCAGCGAGGAACGCGATGGACGCGACCAGGTATTGCGCCTGCATCGCGGCCAGCAATCCGAACAGCGACGCGCCAATGACCCCGAGGCCGGTGCAGAGTCCGTTCATGTTATCCATGAAGTTGAACGCGTTGATGACGGTGAGAATCCAGAGCACGGTCACGGCATGGCTGAAGAGCACGTTTGGAACGAACAGGGTGACGCGCACGCCTGCTCCCGCGACGAGCGTGGCGAAGAGAAGCTGGCCGGCGAATTTCCAGGATGGCCGGAGCTCATGGCGATCATCAAGCCAGCCGAGGAAGGTCATGCCGAT
>Ga0163144_10017470_pt1 | contig 14606 bp, 14 predicted proteins | sample OliLak19BULKMAT1_FD_123175 | JGI IMG/M metagenome (GOLD analysis project Ga0163144, IMG submission 123175) | Freshwater microbial mat bacterial communities from Lake Vanda, McMurdo Dry Valleys, Antarctica - Oligotrophic Lake LV.19.BULKMAT1 | ecosystem: Environmental > Aquatic > Freshwater >... | reverse complement strand
GGCCAACTGCCTCGCGGTAGCGACGCAGCCTCTTCGAGCGCGCATCGCTAGATGCGCGTGCTAGTGAGGGGCCGGGAAGTCAGGTAGAAGCGTGCGGCATGTCCCCATGACATCGCGAAGACAACGTCTTCAGCGTGAACAATGGTGCGGCGACTCAATGCCTTGCAGGGAACTCGCTTCAGCGAGAAAACGCCTCAAAAACGGAACAAGTGAGGCGATCAATCGTTCTTCAAAGAAGGTGAAGCAGACCCCGGCAGTTCCAACTCGCCGGTTCGGACAGCAGCCAGGTCCTGACGACCCGCCGCCGATCGAATGTTCATGAGGTCAACTTCCCGATCAGAACGACAATATAAAACGGTTAATTAAAAGGTGCGGATTGCTGCCCACACTCCCCTAGGATATTCGGGCGAAGTAGGAGTGTCAACTAGAATGTAGCGAACAAGGTATGAATTCTTGTCGGGCTGCCTGTTCTGGTTATTCCGGCCGAAAGAGGCCAGCCTTCTGGCGTCGCATGTGCCCCTCGCATGGGGAATTTCAGGCTCCTGCATGCCAATCAAGCCCCACGTCGAGCGACTTCGCCGCGTGGGTGATCCCGCCGACGCTGATGCGGTCGACCCCGGTTTCGGCAATGTCGCGAACCGTCTCCAGGTTGACGCCGCCGGAGGCTTCCAGTTCCACGTCGGGAGCCGTGGCGTTGCGCATGGCCACCCCCCCACGGAGTTGTTCGACGCTCATGTTGTCGAGCAACACGATCTCCGGACGCTCGGGCAGTACTGCGGCAAGCTGCTCAAGCGAATCGACTTCGATCTCCACGATCCCGCCGCTGGGAAGCGAATCGACGGCCGCGAACTCCCGCAGGAACTCCCGTGCCTCTCTCACTGCACGCGCCGCAGCGGCGCCGGTGGGTTCGCCTGGCTGAGCAAACTGCGCCAAATGGTTGTCCTTAATCAACACCGCATCGTAGAGCCCCAACCGATGGTTGCGGGCCCCGCCGCAGCGGACAGCGAACTTTTCCAGCCGCCGCCACCCGGGAGTCGTCTTCCGTGTGTCATAGATACGGGCCGATGTCCCGGCGACGCGCTCGACATATTGGCCAGCCAGCGTCGCGACGCCCATCATCCGGCCGAGAATGTTAAGAATGATCCGCTCGCACGTCAGTAGGTCGCGAACCTTGCCGCTGAGTCGGCCCAGCGTCGTCATCGCGGCGATTTGGTCGCCATCCGCTACGAGCGGCTCGAACGTCAACTGCCCCCCCATTTCGTCGATCGTCACGGCGACCGCCTGCATCCCGGCGACGAATCCCGGTTGCCTGGCAACGATATCGGCAGCGCCGATCCGATCGGCCGCGACCAGGGCGAGCGTCGTCCAGTCCTGCTGGCGTTCCAAATCTTCCCGCACCGCCAGCCGCACCAGCTGCCGGCAATCCTCGCTCGTGGCGGCGTCCCACTCAATCTGCTGAAAATCACGGTTCATGGCGTTCATCCCGCATCGGCTTGGCTCGCGGCCGTCGAAAACCTAATCACTTCACCGGCGCCCCTGCGACGCCGTCCCGCTATAATTCGAGATTCCGTTTTGTACCGCGCCCCGAACGCCCCCGTCGACCGTCACGATGCTCTCCCCTCCCCCGTCACCGCCGACCGATGTGCTGATTCGCCCCCGCGAACGACGCACGGCGACCGTGCTGACGGCGGGCGCCCTCGCCCTGATGGCGGCCGGTTGGTGGCGACACGCGGGCGACGCCGGCGGCATGATCGACGTCGACCGCGCCGCGCCGCTGACCGCCCACTTCCAGGTCAACGTCAACCAAGCCGACTGGCCCGAGCTGATGCAGCTCCCCGGCGTCGGCCGGACGCTCGCCGAGCGGCTGATCGCCGAACGCGAGGAACGGGGCGAGTTCCAAAGCGTGGAAGAACTGACGCGGGTCGACGGCATCGGCCCGCGGACGATTGAACGGATTCGCCCCTACTTGCTGCCGATTGCCGACGAAAGGGATGTGGCGCGACGTTAGTGCAATCAAAAGGCTCACCATGGCTCTGTTGGCCGCCGCCACCCGTTAACCCTTAAGAAGTTGGCGTCAAGAACCCTTCACACCGGTCTCATTGGCTCACATGAAGCGATTGCAAGATTGGGCGATTACTGTTTTGTGCTGGGATGGCGCCTTTCCGCTCGTCATCGCCGCCTTGGCGTCGGTGCTGATGCTACTTCCCAAGAATGAAGATTTGGGAACATTGTTCGCCGTGTTCGCCCCAATTTGTGCTTTCTTCATTCGATTGCGAATTGGCAGCAGGCATTTCGAAACTCATGCACACTATGGGTGGCAGGGAGTCGTATTCCTTCTAGCCATATTGGTCCTAATTTTACTCGACTGCACCCTAATCCTTTTTCGCCAACTCGGCGAGGCATCGTCGCTGCACGACTGGCTCGTTTGGATGCTGCTGTATTTGATCTATCTGAGCATGATGGCACTCGCCCTATTCCCATTCAGCGGCGCGCCGGCAGCGTTTGACCCGGACGCCCCCCTCTCCCACACGATAGACGGTTGATATATATGCTATTTCAACTCGAATCCCCGTTCCAACCCGCGGGCGACCAACCGGCCGCCATCAAGGACTTGGTCCAAGGATTGAAAGATGGCCAGCGCGAGCAGGTCCTCATGGGCGTCACCGGCTCGGGCAAGACGTTCACGATGGCCAACGTCATCCAGCAGTTGCAGCGGCCGGCGCTGATCCTTTCGCACAACAAGACGCTCGCGGCGCAGCTCTACTCCGAGTTCAAAGAGTTCTTTCCCCACAACGCGGTGAGCTACTTTGTCAGCTACTACGACTATTACCAGCCCGAAGCCTACATCCCGCAGCGCGACATCTACATCGAGAAGGATGCCTCGATCAACGAAGAGATCGACCGCATGCGGCTGGCGACCACGAGCTCGCTCGTGAGCCGTCGTGACGTCATCGTTGTGGCGAGCGTGTCGTGCATCTACGGTTTGGGTTCACCGGAAGATTACAAGGAAATGATGGTCGGCCTGCAGGTTGGCCAAACGCTCGATCGCGACGACGTCCTCGCACGGCTGGTCGACATTCAGTACGACCGCAATGACGCCGATCCGGCGCGCGGCAAGTTCCGCGTGCGCGGCGATTGCGTCGAGATCTGGCCGTCGTACGAAGAGTTCTCCTACCGCATCGAGTTTTGGGGCGATGAGATTGAGCGGCTCTCGATCATCAACCCCGTCTCGGGTGAAGCGGTGAGCAACCTCGAACAGATGTATATCTATCCGGCCAAGCACTTCGTGTTGCCGGAAGAGCGCGTTCACAACGCCGTTGATTCGATCCGCAAGGAACTTTCGGAGCGGCTCGACCAGTTTCGCAGCAACGGCAAGATGCTGGAGGCCCAGCGGCTCAACGCCCGCACGCGGTTTGATATCGAAATGATGATGGAAGTCGGGTATTGCCCGGGCATTGAGAACTACAGCCGGCCGCTAAGCGGCAAACCGCCGGGGTCGGCGCCGTCGACGCTGTTCGATTTCTTTCCGAAGGACTATCTGTTGTTCATCGACGAATCGCATGCGACGATCCCGCAGATCGGCGCCATGTACGCCGGCGATCGGAGTCGCAAGGAGACGCTCGTCGAGCATGGCTTCCGGCTGCCTAGCGCGCTCGACAATCGGCCGTTGAAATTCGATGAGTGGCGCGAACGGGTCGATCAGGCGATTTACGTTTCCGCAACGCCGGGCAAGTATGAGCTCGGCCAAACCGGCGGCGAAGTGATCGAGCAAGTCGTTCGGCCGACCGGACTGCTCGATCCCGTGATCGAAGTCGTGCCGGCGCGCGGGCAAGTGCCGCATCTACTGGAAGAGATCCGCGCTCGCGTCGCTGTGGGGGAGCGGACGTTGGTGACGACGCTCACGAAGCGGCTCGCGGAAGATCTCGCCAACTACTTTCAGGAGCAAGGGATCGCCTGCAAGTGGCTCCACAGCGAACTCGACGCCTTTGAACGAGTCGAACTCTTGCGCGACCTGCGGCAGGGGCGTTTCGAAGCCCTCGTCGGCGTCAATCTGCTGCGCGAAGGTCTCGACTTGCCGGAAGTCTCGCTCGTGGCGATTCTCGACGCCGACAAGGAAGGCTTCTTGCGTAGCGAGACGTCGTTGATGCAAACGATTGGCCGCGCCGCTCGTAACGTCAACGCGAAGGTGATTCTCTACGGCGACAAGATGACGAACTCGATGCAGCGCTCGATCGACGAGACGGAACGCCGTCGCCTGTTGCAGCACGAGTACAATGTTAAGCACGGCATTACGCCCGAGACGATCAAGAAGGCGATCCACCGCGGCATCGAGTCGGACGCCAGCGCTCACGCGAAAGCCAATGCCGCCGTCGGCCGCACCGACGAGACGCAGTACGTCACCGAAGAGTACCTGGCGGAACTCGAAGAAGAGATGCTCGCCGCCGCTGATGCGCTGGAGTTCGAACGGGCCGCGGCGATCCGCGACCGGATCGAAAAGATGCGAGATTCGATCGGCGAGACGGTCGACTCGGTGAAGGAAGCGAAGGGGGGCAAAGGACGTCGCGGTAAGGGACGCGTGCCGCGGCCCAAACGCAATGTGTAGGTCAGGATTTCCAGCCTAAAACAGAAAAAGGGACGGCCCCAATTGGGACCGTCCCTTCTCGTTTTCAATATCGTCGCCAAGCGGTTACTTGGGGGCTTCAGCCGGGGCGGCGGGGGTCCCAGCGGCTGGCGTGGTGGCAGCGGGTTCGGCGGCTGGCTTCTTCTCGGCGCAGCCGATCATGCCAACCGTCAACGTCAACCCGAACAGCAACAAAGCAATGCGTTTCATACCAAAGAACTCCTGTTTGTGAGCAGCCCGTAAAGGCAACCAATAGACCTGTTTAGCGGCGGCGACCGGCGGCCTGCCGTCGTCGCGTAAGTATACCCGCCCCTGGCGCTCCTGCTGACGGGGCGACGAAATCTCTGCAAACCGACGCAGCCGAACGTGAAGCCGCGTTGACTTTGACGGCAACCTAGCACTCCGTGCGTCCCGACGCAATCAGGCGCACAACGCTCGGACCACTGTTTTCCCGCGTTAAAGTCTCTCCTGTTTCGCTAGACGGAACCGGCATCCGGGCAAGATTGGGAATCTGCGCCTGTCGCAGCGATCGGTCTGAGCGCACCGCCCGCTCGTGACCGAAAGATTATCCAGCGAGCCTAGAACGCGACATTTTCGCGTCTTCGACTCGCCCCCGCCTTGGCCCGTTCGGAATCCTTCCGAGGGTAGTTCGCCCCCGCCTTCGCTATCTTGGCAGGAGACGCTCCGTCCCATGAAATCCATCCGCACCTTCGGGCTGAAGCTCGCCGCCATCTCGGCCCTGGCGATCACGGCGCCCGGCACTACTGCCCTCGCCCAAGAGTTTGCTGAGGAGCCGACCGCACCGACGCCCACTGCGACCGAGTCGTGGTATCCCAAGGTGGAGAAGCGGAACGACAACCCCACCGTCGCCCAGCAAAAGGCGATGGAGCGCGGCGCCCAGCGGATGGCCCGACTCGAAGCGAGCCGCTGGTACGGCTTCTCGAACAGCCGCCCGACCGCCTCGGGGATGCCCTTCACCACGATGTACAGTCCCGCGTGGCAGCAACCAGGCGGCCGTCCGTTCGCCTGGTACAACAGCAGCCGGCCGATTGTGATCTACAACGTGGACTCGACGGTCGTTCGCTAAACGCCGCCAGTCGACGATGTTTCATACGCCTGTAAATGCCGCCGGTCATCGACCGGCGGCTTTTTTCGTTGCGTCTTTATCAGTTCCGGCCTCGAAGCTTACTCCATTGCCATCATCCATCGCATTTACCACAGAGCACACAGAGGCCACAGAGAAGACGAGAAAGAGTAAATGCCCCCAAATCTTCCTCTGTGCTCTCTGTGTACTCTGTGGTTAAGGCGTTAACCGTAAGTATTTTGAGAATGCTGGTAGTTGAATAAGCTTCGGAGTCGGGGGTTGAAAGGCGTTGCGATCAGCTCCGCTCAGGATGACCGCTTGCCGGAGCGTTCGCCCATCCGCGTCGAACGGCAGGCGGAGAGCAACTCCGCCAAGCGGACCGAGACCTTCGCTCCCGAGGGATCGCGCCGCAGCTGATCGCAAAGCTGCTGGGCCGAGCGAACCACCGGCAAGTCGGCCGGGTCTTGGAGTTGAGCGACAAGAGCTTCGCTAATGCAGAGAACCGCTTGCCAGTCGCTGATCGCCGCGGCGCGGAAGAGCCGTTCGACGCCGTCGAGTTGTTCGTCGACGACGCTCTCGACGAGGCGCGTTTGCCGCGCCAGCTGCGCATTGAGTACAGCCAGCCGGCCCAACGAGGGATAATCGGTGGTATCCATGAACTTTCGCCGGTTAGGCGGCCCGTTGCTGGGCGGTCGATTCGCGGCTCATCCGCATCGCGGTGAGTTGCCGCATCGCCAGCGGGACGACGCGCTCGGTCGAGCGGACGACCACCAGCAGTTCCCAATTGGCGTCGACGCCCGGTTGCTGGGAGAACGCCAAGCGGGTCTGCTGGCGAATCTCACGAGCCGCCCGGGCTCGGACGTAGCCGCGGGCCTCGCAGGGGCCCATCGTCTCGATCCGATCCTGTACCAGCCGGCAAATCGCTGCGACGCTCGCCTCGGCGACGTGTCGAACCAGGGCGTCCAGAGTCCGGCGGCGGCGCGCCGCGACGCCAAAGGATCGTTCGAGCATCGTGCAGATTCCTTTCCAACGATTTTCGAGAGGACGCTTTTCGAGAGGACGCTTTTCGAGAGGACGCTTTTCGAGAGGACGCTGCGGGCGTCCGCGGAACGGTTCCCAACCGCTGATTGCTCATCGAGATTTTGTGAGGTTCCGCTGCAAACCAATCCGATAAACAGGCACTAGCGTCACACGCAGCAAGGAAAACCCTATTTGCCGAGTCAACCTAACCCGCAAAAGACCTGCACTTGACCAGGTCGAGCAGATTTCATAGTTTTCTAAGAGTCTGGCTTTCTGAAAGCCCGTTTTTCTAAAAGCCCGTGACGGCGCCGTAGCCAAGTGGCTAAGGCATCGGATTGCAAATCCGACATCGTGAGTTCGACTCTCACCGGCGCCTCTTGCGAAGGCCGTTGGCTTCCTGGGAAGCCAGCGGCCTTTTTTTGCGCGCTTCAGGTCGGCCATCGCCAAGGTCTGCTAGCAGGCTGAACGTCCGACCCACAAAAAGTGCCGGTTATTGGCTAGTCTGCCAAGGGCGCCATGTGTGCCATGTCTGCCAATCGTTTTTGGCAGACATGGGACAAAATAGAGAAAACTCGTCTCCGCAGGCGCGCTGCGAGAGTGCGAAGCGCCGTTACGCGCGGCAGGCGCTGTGTTGAGATTGAGTAGATTGTCAAAGAGCAACGGAACGAGGAGAAAGCCTCGCCGAACGTCACCCTAGCAAAGTGCGCGGCCGATTTCAGCAACTATTTTTGGCCACCCAGACGAGCCGTGCGGCGGATCGGGAGAATGCTTAACCGCCAAGGACGCCAAGATCGCCAAGGAAATGCGGGAGAGTTGAATCGCGACGGCACGGCGAGCACGGCGGCATACAAAAGATTGGATGGAAGTGCCGATGGACGAGCCGGTTCTTCTCTCGCTTGTGCGGGCGACGAAGGCGGCACGGACGTTAGGTCACATCCGACTTCGCCGATTTTCGTCGAGTTCGGCATCTATCTCGCAACCAGAATCCGAACCCAATCGCTACGCCAATGAGCACGGCTGCGATGAGTATAACTCGTGATGAGGGACGTTGTGCGAGGTCGTCTCGAATATAGATATTCTTCGCTGCTATTCCGCCGACGATGAGGCCGCCGATGATCGGGCCGGACCAACCTGGTAAATTCAGTTGTCTAGACATTTGGTTAAGCGCCCTGCGAAGTTTCGCCCATTATATCCGTCCCTGCTCGATGGCCGTTATATTTCGTCTGCTTCGCCAAAATCTGTACGCAGGACTACTTGTTCTCCGTCAGCCACATCTTTCAACTGCTCGTGAAGCTTGCCGCAGCCCCGCAGGTACTGCCGAATCGACATCACCGCGACATTGGTCACGGCATACTCGCCGCCAATGACTGTTGGCTGGCGAAATCCGTAACATCTGTCGGGTACGAGCGTCACTCCAGCAGCGACCAGTTGATCGACCAGCGGAATCATCAGCCAGAGGTCGGCGTTGTCATCGAGATCGAGTTTCTCTGCAAACTCATCACGACTGTTCGCGAGTTTCTCAATTCTTCCCGCGCTGACGTCGAGCATTTCTACGCTGCCGTCATCCACTACGATGAAGCAATCGCCGAATCTGTTCGCCATCCAGAGAGTGAAGCGTTCAGGGAGCAGCCACCGCCAGGTCTGGAGCGAGTCATTCCAATCGACGCCGTCGTGCTCGAGAAGATAGTCGTTCAATGCCATGGTGGTTTTTAGGTGAATGCTACAGGCTCGACCTGCGAGAAATTTTAGTGACGACCGAACAGCTTGCTGGCATAGAACTCCAGATAACCGCAGTGTTCGCAGCAGAAGGCCGCGATGGGGAGCGAGCCGGCGGGGAGTTTGGTGCCGCTGAAGAACGACGTCTCCGGCGGGCCGGGACGCCACATCATGACTTCCACCGTGGCGCGAGTCTTGTCGGCGACGAATCCCTGATTCATCTGGCCGTTGCATTTGGGGCAGGCGATTGCCGCGGATTCCATGGATCGATCCATTGCTTGAAGGCAAAGGTCTGCTCGGCAGGGACGCCTACCAGCGGGTCGCTGGAGACTTCTCGCTGCGAATCGATTTCTGTAGAGCGGTTAACGTCTCCGTGCAACTAGCGGTGGCCATCCGCTTCTTGCCCAAGGATAGGGCCAGCGAGCGGACGTTGCTGTTGCGGCGGGAGAGTTCCAGGATTTGCGTTTGGATCTTTTGAAACTCCTGGTAGGCGGCTTGCACTTGCGCCAGTTCGGCCTGTTGAGCCGGATCAATCAGCGTGGAGAGCGTCTCCAAGGCGCCGCTCACTTGCTTGTCGAGGTCGCTAATTTCGTCTTCAATGCGATCCATTTCTTCGTCGCTCGACTCGGCGATGTGGGGGCCTTGCAGCGTGTGAATTTGGTGGGCGGCCACGACGGCTTGGAACGCCGTCATTGATGCCTCGGCGCCGTCGGGGTTTGCGCCCGCGGCTGCTGCGATCTGTTGGAGGACCGCGTCGAAGCGCGTGAGCGCGTCGGCGGCGGGGCCGAGGGAAAGCTTTACGGCCTTTAAGTTGGTGTTCTCGACGGCTAGGGCGAGAATCTCTCGATCGAGTTCCTGGTAGGCCGTCCAGGCTGTGTCAAACTCGCTCAAGAGTTTTTCTTGTTCCGCTGCACCTTTGCCTGCGATTAAGCCGCTTAACTCTCGCCGGCCTTCTTCAACCGCAGCGGTTTTTTGTTGCGCCTCGTCCGCATAGGTCTGGGAGGCTTCGTCCGTTTCCGCCATGACGGCGCTCTTCTCAGCCTCTGAAGAAGCCTGGAGGTTGACGAGCATTTCGGCGACCAGATGTTCTTTGGCGTCTTGTTCCTTCAAGACCGAGAGAATCCCGCGGCTTGATTGACTCACGCCGAATAGATAGGCGCCGAAGAGTAAGAGCAGCAGGATAATGATAGAAACCAGGCTGGTCCGCAGGCTTGATTTGGTTTCGTCAGCGTTCACGGTAGCATTCCTTGGCAGCACAAAGTTCGGAAGGATTCAGTCCCAGGCCGCGCTCAACTTGTAGTCGACATGCGCTCTTCACGCAACGGATGGGCGCGCAGAAGAGCTGTGAAGTTTCGGAAAAAGATCGAACCCGTAATCATGAAAGCCACCGGCTCTGCCGGTGGACGAAGTGCGAATTGGCCGTCGCTTTGCTGCGTCCACCAGCGAAGCCGGTGGCTTTCATATTCGTTTTGCAAATTGAATCTCAATAGTTACAGTGTGACCGCTATTCCTAGTAAGCTAGCCACCACGGTCGTGGCGATGATCGCCGAGCGGATCGTGAAACGGCGGCCGAGTCTCAGGGCCGCGACGCCGGCGAGGGCGAAGATGAGGGCGGGGTACCAGAGGGGGAAGTAAATATATCGTGATCTTGCGCCGAATATGCCCTGAAGCGCCATCGGTTCATTGTATCGCCGCAAAAAGTCGTCACTTACTGCATCTGATCTATATGCCCAACCTTTGCGCGACGGCCGGGCGATACTCCTCGTTATCCAAGCGACGCTTACACGACCTTGACTTACTTCAAGTTGTGCCGTTCTTGATGGTGTATCATACCTCAAGAAATCCATCACTCGCGGTTGCAAGGACATCCGCCACCACAACGCCAAACAGCCGACGCTCGCCGCAAAGAAAATCGTCGCCAGGGCGTAGCGGAGGACCTTGAGCATGGCCGCCAGTACAGCGGGGGCGCCGTGAACTCGAACGCGAAGCGTTGTGAGATTGAATTGGCCCCGGAGGGGCCGAGTGTTGTAGGTGAGGGGCGCGAGCCCCTGGTACTGGCTGTTCATTAATCCCAGCCCCGTGAGGGGCGACGTCGCTCGTCGTCTAGACGGGGAATCATGTCGCCCCTCGCGGGGCTCGGAAACAACATCACGATCTGGACCAGGGGCTCGCGCCCCTGGCTACAACATGCCGCCCCTCCGGGGCTGATGGCGGATGTATATTCCTGTCTCATCAAGCGGCGGCTTAGCGCGGGAAGGTGTCGGGAACCTTTTGCCACTGGGGAGGTTGCCTGGCATGGAACGCTCCCAGTGGCAAAAGGTTCCCGACACCGTTGGCGACTGCCTGTTAGGCGGCTTCGTCGATTTCAATCGGCTTCGACGTCTCGCGGTCGTGGAACGCGGCGAAGAATATCACCAACACGACCGCCGCCATGCCGGCGGGGAGGAGCCAGAACTCCCGCCACTGCAGCATTGTCTCGCGGAGGAGGTCGGCGTCGAGCGACTCGGGGCGGGCCACTGAGAACATCTGCTTGAATGAATCCGCGAATGAGACAGTTTCAGCCGGCGTCGCCTCTTTGAAGGCGTCGGCAAGCTTCTGATAGCTCGGCACCGAGGCGGCGAAGCGATTGCCGGCCACCATGTAGCCGAAGAACATGCCGACCCCTTGGGTGAAGAAGACTAGCATTCCTTGGGCTTGCCCGCGCACTTCGTTCGGCGCCTTGCTGTCGGTGTACATGAAGCCGGTGACGAAGAAGAAGTCGTAGCAGACGCCATGGAGCAGGACGGCGGCGAGGATCATCCAGACCGTTTGGTCGGGTGCGCCGAAGGCAAACAGCAAATAACGGAGCACCCACGCGGCCATGCCGACGAGGATCATCCACTTCACGCCGAGGCGGCGGAAGAAGAAGGGGATCAGGAGCATGAAGACGATTTCGCTCATCTGGCCGAGCGTCATCGTCGACGCCGGTTGCTTGAAGCCGATTTGGCTGAGGTAGTTCGACGTGAAGCCGTAATAGTAGGCGAGCGGAATGCAGATTAGCGTCGAGCAAAGGATGAAGACGAAGAACGACGGGTTCCGCAGCAGTTGCAGGGCGTCGAGCATGAACAGCGTCCGCATGTCCATCGGCTTCCCCTTGGCCGGCGGCGGGGTGTGGGGGAGCGTGAAGCAATAGAAGCCGAGCGCGACTGAGCAGACCGACGCGAGATAGAAAATGTTGTAGCTTGCGGACCAGCCGAGGAAGCCGACGACCAAACCGGCGGCGATCCAACCGATCGTTCCCCAGACGCGAATGCTGGGAAACTGGCTCTGGTCGGTAATGTTGGTGAAGGTAATCGTGTTGCTCAAGCCGAGCGTCGGCATGTAGCAGAGCATGTGGCCAAGGATGAGCCAGTAGACGACATTGGCGTTGCCGGCCTCAGCGTACCCGGGCAGCATCCAAAGGAGGGCGCCGCCGATGACCAACAGCAGCCCCATCACCGCTTGCGACGGGAAGAAGCGGTCGGCGATCAGGCCGAGGAAGAGGGGCGCGATAATGGCGGCGATCGGTGCGCTGGCGTAAGCGCCGGCAATCGAATCGGCGAGCCCATTGGCGCCGAGGCAAGCCCCCAACGTGACAAACCAAGCTCCCCAGGTGAAGAACTGGAGGAACATCATGATCGACAGTCGGATGGCGGCGGACAAGGCAACGTCCTCGTATGTGCGGGGAAGGCGAGCAGGAGCGTCGGCGGCAACGAGAGCCAGAAAAAAATCTTAGGCCGCCGACTGCCGCCCACCATTGGCAATGGGTAAAAGTGTAATTTGCCGGCGGGCGTGATGTAAGCCGGGGCGGCCCACGCTGAGGCAGATAATTCACCACGACGGCACGACGAACACGATGGAAAGACCGCTGCTGAGTAAGATCAGCGGGAATCCATGCCGATTGGCGAAGCTGTAGGCCCGAATGAACCCCCTGTCCACGACCTGAAACGGTGAGTACCGGCCTGACGGGCGTATTGGCCGTGGCGGAGGCTTCGCCACGCCCTGCGGAGTACCTTAGGGCGTGCCACCCGTCGTCGTGTCCGTTGTGCCGTCGTGGTTAAATTCTTATCAGGAGGTGGTCAACTTCCATGTCTCTCCGCTTAGCAATGTGGTCTGGTCCGCGAAACATTTCCACCGCGATGATGCGTTCGTGGGGGAGTCGGCCCGACGCGACCGTCTGCGACGAGCCCCTTTACGCCCATTACCTGACATTGACGGCCGACCGACGGCATCCGGGGTACGACGAGACGATCGCTCACCACGACGCCGACCTAGCGAGCGTCATCCGCTGGCTCACCGGGCCGATTCCGCACGAGAAGCAGGTCTTCTACCAGAAGCAGATGGCTCACCATCTGTTGCCGGAGGTGGAGCTCGAGTGGATCGACGAACTGACCAGTGCGTTTCTGATTCGCGACCCGCGGGAGATGCTGACGTCGCTGTTGGAGTTCATTCCGACGCCTCGCGTCGAGGATACGGGGTTGCCGCAGCAGGTGGCGCTGTTCGAGCGGATCCGCAGTCGCACGGGGCTGACGCCGGCGGTGCTCGACGCGGCCGACGTGTTGCGCCATCCGCGTCGCACGCTGGCGCTGCTGTGCGATGCGGTCGACGTGCCGTTTCGGGAAGAGATGCTGGAGTGGGCGCCGGGACCGCGCGACACTGACGGGGCGTGGGCGCCCTTCTGGTACGCGAAAGTTTACGAAACGACGACGTTCGCGCCGTATAAGCCGAAGGACGAAGAAGTTCCCGAACGGCTGGCTGAGGTGCTGGCCGAGTGCGAGCGGCTCTATCGGCGGTTGTATGAGCATCGACTGCGTTGAGGTGTTTTTGAAATGCATTTTTAACCACGAAAAAGACGAAAGAGACGAAAAGAGAACGGGGACATAACCGCGAATTACGCGAATCTACGCGAATGCGTTTTTTTGACAGGATCACGGGATGGAGTGGATCGACAGGATAAAAGCAATCGCCTGAATCCTGCCGATCTCCGACAATCCTGTGATCCTGTCCAGTCTTTATTCGCGTAGATTCGCGTGATTCGCGGTTCATAAAAAAAACAACAATGCGTCGCTTTTGCGTTAGTAGCCAATGCATTTGCTTTATTTTCGTTCCTTTCGTCTTTTTCGTGGTTAACGTCTTTATTCTTGAATTCTCGCCATGCTGCAGAAATACGACGAGCGCAATCGCTACTTGCAAGTGAATATCAATGGCCGACTGGTCCACCGCGACGAGGCGGGGATCAGCCCGTTTGATTCAGCGGTGCAAGGGGGCGACGCCGTGTGGGAGGGGTTGCGGCTGTACGACGGACGCATCTTCAAGCTGCGCGAACATCTCGACCGATTGGTTCACTCGGCGCAGGCGCTCGCCTTCGCAAAGATTCCGCCGCATGAGGAGATCATTCGCGAGATTCGCCGCACCCTCGCGGCCAACCAGATGCGCGACGGGGTGCACATTCGGCTCACGCTCACGCGCGGCGTGAAGGTCACCAGCGGCATGGATCCGCGGCTCAATCAGGCGGGGCCGACGCTGATCGTGCTCGCCGAGCACAAGCCGCCTGTTTACGATCAAGCGGGGATCCGGCTGATCACCTCCGGCTACCGTCGGCCCGGCCCCGACGTACTCGACCCGAAGATTCACCACAACAACCTGATCAATTCGATTCTTGCGAAGATCCAGGCCAACGCCGCCGGCGCCGACGATGCGCTGATGCTCGACGGCCGCGGGTTCATTGCCGAGACGAACGCGACGCACGTCTTCTTCGTCGCTGAAGGGGTCGTGCTGACCCCCTACCCTGTCGCTTGTCCGGAGGGAATTACGCGCTCGGTCGTGCTGCAGCTTTGCCGCGAGCATGGCATCCCGTGCCGCGAGGGGGATTTTAGCTTGGCTGAGTTGTATCGCGCCGACGAGGCGTTTTGCACCGGGACCATGGGAGAGCTGACGCCGATCGTCGAGGTTGATGGACGTGCGATTGGGCTCTCGAACGAGCGACAGCTGTTGAAGCAGCTGACTGCTTATTTCCGAGAGTTGACTGCGACGAACGGCGAACTTGTGGTGGAGTAATTGCGTCCCCGCAATTCAGTTCGCCGGCGCTGCAGCGGCTTGCTCGGCAGTCGCTGGCTCAGTCGCTGGCTCAGTCGCTGGCTCAGTCGC
>Ga0163144_10017469_pt1 | contig 14607 bp, 12 predicted proteins | sample OliLak19BULKMAT1_FD_123175 | JGI IMG/M metagenome (GOLD analysis project Ga0163144, IMG submission 123175) | Freshwater microbial mat bacterial communities from Lake Vanda, McMurdo Dry Valleys, Antarctica - Oligotrophic Lake LV.19.BULKMAT1 | ecosystem: Environmental > Aquatic > Freshwater >... | reverse complement strand
GATTCGCGCGGGGTAGACGGCGGCGCGCTCCGCGCGCCGCGCGCGCGGAGCGCGCGCCGTCTACCCCGCGCGAATCGGCGCCGCGTACCAGGTACCGTACGCCGATTCGGCACCGACGCTTCGCTCAAACGAACGGCGTCACACCTGGCACCGCGATCGGCCCGACCTCCAAGTCGCCCCACTCATACGCGGCCGGAGTTAAATCCTCCGTGGATTCGAGCGCCTGGTTCCAAGTGATCTCCTGCCCGGTATAGGCGCTCATCCGCACCATGATCGCCATCAGCGTCGCCTTGCACAAATAGTCGCCGCCGTGCACCGGCTGGCCTTCGCGCAGCGAACGGAACAGCTCGTCGTGTTCGTTCTGGTACATGTCGTCGACGAACTCCTCCGGCGCGCGCCAGCTCCACGGGTTCTCGCCCTCGATGCGGTGGGTCTGGATGTGCGCGACGCCGCGCTTGCCGTAGATGTGATCCGACACTTCGCTCTTCGCGCCACTCCATTGACGGCACGAGAAGAAACAACGCTGGCCGCTCTCCCAACGCAAACGTGCATTGAAGTGATCGAACACGTTGCCGTACATGGGGTCCGTGCGCACGCTGCGGCCACCCGAGGCCACGACCGACACCGGCGGCACGTCGCCCATGACCCACAGAGCCTTGTCGAGGTTGTGAATCGCCTGCTCGACCACGTGGTCCCCAGAGAGCCAGGTGTGGTAGAGCCAGTTACGCATCTGCCACTCCATGTCGCTCCACGACTCCTGGCGACCGCGATGCCAGAGGCCGCCCGTGTTGTACGAACACTCGAGCGCGACGATGTCACCGATCGCGCCCTCGTGGACACGCCGCACGATCTCTTGCTTTTTCTTCTCGTAGCGGTAACAGAGCCCAGGCATCAGCGCGAGGCCCTTCGCGCGCGCCTCGTCCGACGCGGCCCAGAACCGTCGCAGACCCGGCGCGTCGACCGCGACGGGCTTCTCGATGAACATGTGTTTGCCCTGCTTCACCGCGTACTCGGTGTGCAGCGGCCGGAAGTGCGGCGACGTGCACAGCAGCACGACATCACACGCGTCGATGACCTGCTTGTACGAGTTGAAGCCGACGAACTGGCGCCCTTCGGGCACGTCGACCCGCGGCGCGAGCTCGAGGTCCGCGGTGAGACTCGCGAGGGTGTTCGCGAGCATGTCCGGGAACACGTCACCGAGCGCCACCAACACGTTGTCCGGGTCGGCCTTCAACGCCTGCGCCGCTGCACCCGCGCCGCGTCCGCCGCACCCGAGGAGCCCGATGCGGCGCGGCTGACCGCGCCGCGGCTCGGCCGCGGACTCGGCCCCGAGGGCGAGCGGCGCCAACGCGCCCGTGGCGAGGGCAGCGCCGCCCTGCACGAGTAGGCTACGGCGGGAAGGGGTCGCGGAATTCTCGGCTCGTGTCATGGTCGTCGGGGGTCGAAGGGGCCGCGGAGCGCGGCGGGTGCGGCCCTCCATCGTGCGGGAAGTCGGACGTGGCGCAAGCCGGAAACGGCCCCGTACCAGGTTCGAACAGGGCCGCAGCGACGCCGTCCCATGCCTCACACAGAGCCAAGACGTCGTCGCCTCCGACAACCATCGCCGTCGCGAGCGCGTCGGCGGTGCGGCCGTCCGGCGCGATCACCGAGGCGCCGCGTGACGTTGTGAGCCCGAGCCCCGTGGCCGGGTCGACGACGTGCGCATACGCGACACCGTCGAGCTCGAAGCGCTGGGCTGAGGAGCCCGAGGTCGCGACCGCGCAGCGCGCCAGGAGGCCGCGCCACAACGGGCCGTCAGGGCCCAAAGGCCGCAATTCGACGCGCCAGCCGGCCTCGCCCTCGGGTGGTTCACCGAGGCGCAGGTCGCCGCCCCCGTCGACGAGGCTCCGCGCGCAGCCGTGCGCGACGAGGACGCCGTACGCCGCGTCGAGGGCCTCGCCCTTGGCGCTGCCTCCGAGGTCGAAACGCAGCCCCGGGCGCGCGATGCGGACGCTGCGCGCGGCCGCGTCCACGACGACGTGCTCGAATCCCGAGACGGCGCGCGCCTCGGCGAGGCGCGCGCGACTCGGCAGCTCGCCGAGGCGCGCGCTGCGCCGCCACAGGCGCGTGAAGGCGCCGAGGGTCGGGTCGAACGCGCCCGCGGTCCGACGCGCGACGTCGAGCGCGAACGCCAGGTGCTGCGCGAGCGGCGCGCTCACCTCGAGCGCTGCGCCGGGCGGGAGCGCCTCGGCCCGCAGCGTGAGCTCGCGCACCTCGCTCGACGCCGACCAATCGCTCGCCCAGCCTTCCACCGCAGCGACGGCAGCGAACGCGGCGTCCGCGGCGCGCTCCGCGCGCGCGTGGTCGACGCCCGTGATGACGATCACGAAGGTCGTCCCCATGAACGGGCGCTCGAAAGTCAAGCGCGTTGCGAGCGCGGTCGCGCCGCGTTCCGGTGCCAGATCCCCTGAGGCGCAGCCGAGTCCCAATGCGAGCGCGGCGACGAGACCCGCGACACGCCCAACCGTGCGCGCCGACCTCGGCCGAAGGCCCGTCGCCCGATGCGGCACCTCGAGACTCCCCTCCATCGTCCTGCGAGGATAGGCTGGCCCCCCGACGATGACCTCCGACTTCCTCGCTCTGACCCTCGCGCTGCCTCTCGCGCTGCCCCTCGCGCTGAACGGCACTCTGAACGGCACTCTGAAGGTCACTGCGGCGCTCCTCGGGCCCGCTGCCCACACGTTCCAGGAGCCCACGACCGAGACCGCCCCGGCGGTCTCGGTGTATCCCGAAGCGCCGCCCGGGTTGCCGCCGGCCCGCGCCGTCGAGGGCGCCGCGGCCAGCTCGGAAGCGGAGATGGTCGCCTACACCGAGCCGATCACCGGCACCGCCGCGAGCTTCGTGATGGTGCCGATTCGCGGCGGCACGTTCCGCCTAGGCAGCCCCGAAGGCGAGGCCGAGCGCGAGGCGAGCGAGGGCCCGCCCGTCGAGGTGCGCGTCGCGCCGTTCTGGATGGGCGCGTGCGAAGTGAGCTGGGACGAATACCACCCTTTCATGCAGCGGCTCGACCTGCAGTCCCGCGCGCGCGGTCAGGCCGAGCCAGAGCCCGAGGACGCCTGGGCCGACGCGGTCAGTCGCCCGACGCCGCCCTACGTCCCGATGGACTTCGAGATGGGTGTCAAAGGCCGGCCCGCGATCTGCATGACGCAATTCGCTGCGCGCCAGTACACCAAATGGCTGTCGATGAAGACGGGGCGCTTCTATCGCCTGCCGACGGAGGCCGAGTGGGAGTACGCGTGCCGCGCCGGCACGATCACCGCCTATTGGTGGGGCGCCGACCCAGCGGACGCCGAGGGCAAGGCCTGGTGGTTCGACAACTCCGAGGTCGGTTATCACCCGGTCGGTCAGACGGCGGCCAATCCCTGGGGCCTCTTCGACATGCACGGCAACGTCTGGGAGTGGTGCCTCGATCGTTATGAGGCGGAGGGTTACGCGGCCCTCGGTGCGCTCGCCGCAGAGGGCGCGCCGCTGATCGATCCGGTGTTGTGGCCGACGGAGCTCTATCCACGTGTCGTGCGCGGTGGCTCGTGGGACGACGACCTCCCGCGCCTGCGCAGCGCCGCGCGCCGCGGCTCGAGCAAGGCCTGGAAGGTCCAGGATCCGCAGCTCCCGAAGTCGATCTGGTACCACACCGACGCCACGTTCGTCGGGTTCCGCGTCGTGCGGCCGTTGACCCCGCCGCCTGTTTCGACCTGGGCGCAATACTGGGAGGCCGACCTCGACGAGGTGCGTGTCATCCAGGAGAAACAACGCCTGGGCGGCCGCTGAGCCTCGTCCCCTGCCCATCTCTCGCGCGTCACTCTTACGCACGATCGCGTCTCTCACTCTCGTTTCTGTTGCGCGTTATCGAACGCGCTCGTCGACCCGCTCCATGACCCACCACCCCATCAGCCGCAGGTCCCTCCTCCGCACCTCCACCGTGGGAGCCGGCGCCCTCGCCGCGGGCGCGCCGCTCCTGGCCGGACGGAGGCATTCCGGGCGCGCCGCAGGTGACGCCGAGCTGCGGATCGGCATCGTGGGTCTCGGTGGGCGCGGCTCGGGCGCGGCCGCCCAAGCGCTGCGCGCAGATCCGAACACGCGCCTCGTGGCCGTCGCCGACGCCTTCTCCGACAACCTCGAGGAGGCGCTCGAGGGGCTCCAAAATCAGCCGGGATTCGCCGGTCGCGTCGACGTTCCGCCCGAGCGCCGGTACGTGGGTTTCGACGCCTACAAACGCGTGATCGACTCGGACATCGACGTCGTGATCCTCACGACGCCGCCGGGTTTCCGACCGATGCACTTCGAGTACGCGGTCGCGAAAGAGCGCCATGTGTTCATGGAGAAACCCGTGGCCATCGACGGCGCGGGTGTGCGCCAGGTGCTCGCAGCTGCGAGAGTCGCCAAAGACAAGGGTCTCAAGGTCGGCGTCGGCCTCCAACGCCACCATGATGCGCGTTACCTCGAGACCATCGCGCGTATCCACGAGGGCGCGATCGGCCGCCCACTGGCATTGCGTGTGTATTGGAACAGCGGCGGCGTCTGGGATCGCCCGCGGCGCGAGGATCAGAACGAAATGCAGTACCAGATGACCAACTGGTACTATTTCAATTGGTTGTGCGGCGACCACATCTGCGAGCAGCACATCCACAACCTCGACGTCGGCAACTGGGTGATGCAGGCCTACCCGACCGAGTGCCACGGCATGGGTGGCCGCGAAGTCCGCACAGACACCAAGCGTTTTGGCGAGATTTTCGATCACCACGCGGTCGAGTACACCTACGCCGACGGCACGAAGATGTTCAGTCAATGCCGCCACCAGCCGGGCACCTGGTCGAGTGTCAGCGAGCACGTTCACGGCACGCTCGGCTCCTCGAACATCAGCGGCGGACGCATCAAGCCCCACGACGGCGAAGAGTGGCGCTGGCGCGGCGACGGCCCGGACCCCTACCAGGTCGAGCACGACGTGCTCTTCGCCGCGATCCGCTCCGGCGTTGCGCACGACGAGGCCGAGAATGGCGCGTACAGCACGCTCACGGCGATCATGGGCCGCCACGCGACCTATAGCGGACAAATCATCCGCTGGCAGGAGGCCCTCGACAGCACGCTCGAGCTGCGCCCGAGCGAATACTCCTTCGCAGGCATTCCGCCGATCGTGCCCGACGAACACGGGGTCTATCCGGTCCCGATCCCGGGCCAGACCAAGGTGATCTGAGGGCGGAACGTCGAGGCTCGCGGCGTCCATGTGGCTGCTCGTCCTGGCGTCGCTCCTCTGGGCGCCTTCCTTCCCGCTGGTGAAGCGGCTCGGGCTCGACCCCGAGCTGTTGACGGCGGCGCGCCTCGTGTTGGCCGCGGGCACGTTCCAACTGCTCGGAATCGTCGCGCGGCTGGGCGGCGAGGCGGCGCAGCCCGTTCCGAGCCTCACGGGGTCCTTGAAAAGGCGCTTGTGCGCGCTCGGCGCGGTGCAATTCGGGTTGATGTACGTGCTCGTACACCGCAGTTATGCGCACCTCCAAGGCCACGAGGTCGCGCTGTTCACGGTGCTGACTCCGCTCTGGGTCGCCCTGTTCGCGGGCCTCGCGGAGCGCCGGCTCGAGACGCGCGCGCTGATCGCTGGCCTCGTCGCGGTGTTGGGCTCGCTCTTCCTCTGTCGCCTCGAGCTGCGCCCCACCGCGTGGCGCGGATTCCTGCTCGTGCAGGGCGCGAACGCTTGTTTTGCCTACGGTCAGGTCGCCTATCGAGGAATCGCGCGCCGCGTCGCGCTCCCCCACACCGCGGCCTTCCGTTGGGCCTATCTCGGCGCCGCCTTAGTGGCTGTCGCCGCCGCGGCGACGACAGTGACGGGTTCGGTCGTCGAGTCATTTCTCGCGCGCCCAATCGGGACGCACGCGGCCGTGCTGTACCTCGGCCTCGTACCGACCGCCTTGGGCTTTCACCTCTGGAATCGCGGGGCGGCGCGCGTGTCGACTGGGACTCTCGCTGCCGCGAACCAGCTCAAAGTGCCGCTCGTCGTGCTCGTGTCCGTCGCGCCGCCATTCCGTGAGCCCATCGATCTCCCGCGACTCCTGGCTGCGGCCGCGCTGATCGGGGGCGCCGTCTGGTGGGGTCGCGGGGCGACGCCGCGCACTCGAAGCGCCCGCACGAGCGAGCGTTATCCTGCCTGAGTTGGAGCAACGAAGAGACAACGGATGGAACAGCGACCCCTCGGAGCGCTCGGCGAGCTCATCTCGGAGCTCGGCTTTGGCGCCGCGCCGCTCGGCGGTGAATACGGCGCGCTCGATGATGGCGGCGCGGTCCGCGCGGTGCGGCGCGCCCTCGACCTCGGAATCACGGTCTTCGATACGTCGCCCTATTACGGCCGCACGTTGTCGGAGACGCGCCTCGGGCAAGGCCTCGACGGGCGCCGCGAAGAGGCGTTCCTCATCACGAAGTGCGGACGCTACGACCGCGAGCGTTTCGATTTCACGCCGCAGCGCGTGGCGCGCAGCGTCCTCGAGTCCCTCGAGCGCCTGCGCACGGATCACGTCGATTTGCTGCTGGTGCATGACGTCGAGTTCGGCGATCTAGCGCGCATCGAGGCCGAGACGCTGCCCGCGCTCGTGCGCGAGCGCGACGCAGGGCGCGCCCGCTTCATCGGGATTTCGGGTTATCCGATCCCGGTGCTCGAGAGGCTCACGCGCACGTTCCCGCTCGACGCAGTCTTGACGTACTGCCACTACGGGTTGCTGGCGGACGACGCGGCGCCGCTGCTGGCCCTCGCCGACGAGCGCGGCATGGCGGTCATCAACGCCTCGACGCTGCACATGGGTGTCTTGACGGAGGGTGGCGCGCCCGAGTGGCACCCGGCGCCACAGGCCGTCAAGGACGCGGGCCGGCGGGTCGCGGCGCTGTGCAAGAGTCGCGGACACGACGTGGTCGATGTCGCGCTGCGTTACGCCCTCGCGCTGCCTGGTGTCGCTTGCACTCTGGTCGGCATGAAGACCGAGGGCGAGGTCGAGCGCAACGTCGCGACCCTCGGCGGCCGCCTCGAGCCGGCGTTCCGCGCCGAGCTCGAGGCTTTGGTGGCCCCCGTCAAGAATCTCAACTGGCCGTCGGGACGCTGGTCACCGAACGTGGCATCGAACGCGAAGCAGTGAGCCTTACGCGCGCTCACGCGCTGGGGTTCTGGATTGAGCGCGTGCTGCCTCGAGCGACGTTCGGCGTTCGGTTGCCGAATCGGCGCCGCGTACCTGGTACCGTACGCCGATTCGGCTCAACCAGCCATTGGATCTGCGTTCAGAGGCTGACCACCGCTTTTTTCTCCGCAGAGCACGCCTTAGCCACCCATCAACACACCGTCATCCCCCCATTCACAACCAACGTCTGCCCCGTCACAAACCCCGCCTCTTCACTCGCGAGGTAGACGCACGCCGCGCCGATGTCCGCGGGGCGGCCCCAGCGGCCGACGGGGATCTGGCGGCGATAACTCTCTTTCAGGACCTCAGGGTCGTTCTCGTGGCGCTCGACCGGGATCCAACCGGGCGAGAGCATGTTCACCGTGATGCCGTGTGGCGCGAGCTCGGTCGCCATCGAGCGTGTCCAGCCGCGCTGCGCGCCTTTGGCGGCGACGTACGGGCTGAAGTTCGGGACCCCGCGGTCGAACACCTCCGAGCCGATGTTGATGATGCGGCCGTAACGACGCTTCTTCATGCCCGGCAGGACCGCGCGCGCGAGTAAATACGGGCTCTTGACGAAGAAGTCGAGCATCGACTGGTGGAAGGCCCAGTCGTACTCCTCGATCGGCTTCTGCGGCTGATCGGGCGTCGCGTTGAGCACGAGGATGTCGACTGGGGCGAGCGTCGACTCGATCGCCCGGACCAAGGTCTCCACCTCGCTCTCGTCGGCGATATCGGCGCGGAAGACCTCGCCCTCGTGCCCGGCTTCGCGCAGCTCGGCCAGCGCGCGCGCGGCGCGCTCGCCGTTGTGGGCGTAGTTGAGCGCGACCGTGGCTCCTTGTTGTGCCAGGTGAAAGGCCATCGCCTTGCCGAGGCCCGTCGTGGAGCCCGTGACGAGCGCTACGCGTCCGGTTAGATCGAACAAACGTGAGGTCATCGTGTCGCCGCCTCTCCAGCGAACTCGCCCTCGGAGACCCGGAACCGGTGCACCGTCAAATGGCGGTAGCGCTCACCTGGCTTCAGGATCGTGTTCGGGAAACTCGGCTCGTTGACGGCGTTCGGATATGCCTGGGTCTCGAGGCAACACGCGGCGCGCTGCGCATAAGAGCGCCCGCCCTTGCCCCATTGTCCGAACAGGTAGTTGCCGCTGTAGAACTGGAGCCCAGGCTGATCCGAATAGAGCTCGAGCACACGCCCGCTGGTCGGCTCGCTGAGCACCGCCACCGGGCCCGCGCCGAGCACCGCGTTGAGTCGGGAGGGCAGGGCGGCGTCACGCACCGCGTAGTTGTGGTCGTAACCGAGCGCAGGCGTCGCGTCGAGGACACTGATGCGATCGCCGATGCGCCGCGGTGTGCGGAAATCGAGCGGCGTCCCCGCGACGGGCAACACCTGGCCGGTCGGGATGAGCGTCTCGTCTGTCGGCGTGTAACGCTCCGCGTTCACCTGCAAGACGTGATCGAGCACCGTAGGCGCCCCTGCTCCGGCGAGGTTGAAGTAGCTGTGGTGAGTCAGATTCACGGGCGTGGCCGTGTCGCTCGTTGCCGAGTACTCGAGCACGAGCTCGTTGCCCTCGGTCAAGCTGTAGATCACCGAGAGCTCGAGTCGCCCGGGGTACCCCTCTTCTCCACCCGGCGAGAGGTAGCGGAATCCGACGCTCGCCTCGCTCGCCGAAGGAACCGCCGTCCAGAGGCGCTGACCGAGCCCGCGCTCGCCTCCGTGCAGGTGATTCGGAGGGTTGTTCACGGCGAGGGTGTAGGCGCTCCCGTTCAGGGTGAATCGCCCCTCGCGGATGCGATTCGCGACCCTGCCTGCGGTGCAGCCGAAGTACTGATTGCCCTGGCCCTCGTACCCGGGCAAGTCGTCGAACCCGAGGACGACGTCCGCGAGAACGCCGTCGCGGTCGGGCACCGTCAACGACACGAGGGTGGCCCCGAAGTCGGTGAGGACGGCCTCCATTCCGCGCGAATTGCGGAGTGTGTAGAGGTGCGCGGTGCGCCCCTCGGCGGACGTCAGCCCGAAGTCGCGAGTCTCGACCGAGGCGCGGGAGGTCGCGGCAAGCGTGTCATGGGTCACGTTGGCACAGCTCGGAAGAAGGACGCCCGCGATCGCGGACACGGAGAGAAGCAGGGGGTGCGGATGTTGGCTCATGTGGGTGAGACGAGACCGGCGGGGCGCTCAGCGCGCGCCCGTGAACGTTCCTCGAGGCGGCGACGCTCGGCGAGGCGGCGAACGAGTTCGTCCGCGATCGCGCCGAGCAGCAGCACGCCGCCGACGATCGCGAACTCGAGTTGGCTCGGGATGCCGAGCAAGACGATCGAGTTGTACAGGAGACGCATCACTGCGGTGCCGAGCACGACCCCGAGGATCGACCCTTCGCCCCCGCGCAGGCTGCACCCGCCGAGCACCGCGGCGGCGATGGCGTACAGCTCGTAGAAGTTGCCCATGCTCGCCGGCTGCACCGAGTTCAGGTCGAGCGCGAACAGGATCCCTCCGAGCCCCGCGCAGGTCGAGCACAGCATGTACGCGACGGTCGTCATGCGCTCGACCGGTACCCCCGCGTAACGCGCAGCGACGGGATTGCGGCCGAGGGCGAGCGTCCAGCGCCCGTAGACCGTCCGCCCGAGGTAGAGCGCCGCGAGGATCGCGAGGGCCCCCATCCAGAGGAGCGGCGCGGGCACGTCGAAGGCGCCGAGGTGCAGCGGCCGGCCGGTCGCGAGCGCTCGCAGACCGTCGTGTTCGGTGCCGAAACCGAGTGTCTGGTCGCCGACCATGAAACGCGCGAGTCCGCGATACACGAGCAACCCGCACAGCGTCACGACGAAGGGCTGCAACCCGAGGCGCGTGATCAGGAGCCCGTGCCCGAGGCCCAAGAGGGCCGCGCCGCACAACACGATCAGGACCGCGAGCGGCGCGGGCACACCCTCACGGAGAAGCAGCGGCAGCCCCGTCGCGGAGAGCGCCACGACCGACCCGATCGAGAGGTCGATGCCGCCCGTGATGATCGGGAACGCCGCGCCGAGACCGAGAATCCCGAACAGCGCCGTGCGCTGCGCGAGGTTCTCGAGGTTCTCGACGTGAAAGAAGTTCGGGTTGGCGGCCCCCGTCACCAGCACGATGGCGAGGAACAACCCGAAGATGCCGAGCACTTTGCCGCCCGCAGCCGGCAGCTTGTCGTAACGCGCGACGATGGACTCGTTCATACAGGGGCGCCGCGAGGCCGGCGGTGGGCCCGAGCATCATATATGAGCGGGTGAACTCAATGACAGTTGGTAGCGACAATCCGTTGTCACTGCTTCCCAGCTTGCAACCCGGCGAGCAATTTCATCAGGGCTCGCGTGTCCACCGGCTTGACCATGTGGTGTTCGAACCCGGCTTCACGGGAGCGGCGGCGGTCTTCGACTTGCCCCCACCCTGTAACGGCGATCAGAACAACACTCTTACCCCATGGTTCATCCCGAATGCGGCGGCACGCCTCGTAGCCGTCCAACTTGGGCATGCCTATGTCGAGCACAATTACATCGGGTCGGAACTCCGCCGCCACTTCCACACCATCCTGTCCGTCGTAGGCTGTGCGAGTGTCGGTGCCCATGGCGCGTAGGATCATCGCCAGGCTATCTGCAGCATCGCGGTTGTCGTCCACAACGAGGACGCGGAGCGACGCTTTGAAGGGCTTCTCCTCTTCGACACCCGATGCTTGTGGTTTCGACGCCTCGATTACGATCGGTAAGCGCAAAACGAATTCGCTGCCCTTGCCCTGCCCCTCGCTCCTGGCCTCGACCTTGCCGCCGTGCATCTCCACCAGACGCTTCACCAGCGTCAGCCCGATCCCCAAGCCGCTCCGCACCATCTCCGACGGTCGATCCACCTGCGTGAACATCTCGAAGATGCGGGGCAACTGATCAGCGGCGATGCCGATCCCTGTGTCCTTCACCGTCACCACCAGGTCACTCTCTTGACGCTCGACGTTCAGTTGGATGTGACCACCGCGGTCGCTGAATTTGGCCGCGTTGTTCAATAGGTTCTGGAACACTTGCGTCAGCCGAGTCATGTCGGCATCCACGATGAACGGTTGCTCCGGGAGCGTGACGGTGAGTTCCTGACCCAGCCGCTCGACCAGCGGGCGAATGGCTTCCACTGCGCTGTTCACGACCGTCGCCAATGGGACGTGCTCCTTGCGCAGTTGGAGCTTTCCTCGGGTGATGCGGCTCACGTCCATCAGGTCGTCGATCAACCGCACCATGTGCGTGAGTTGACGATCCATCATGGAGCGGGTCTGCTCGACGATCGCCGCCTCCACACCCGGCATCTGCATCAGTTGCAAGCCGTTGCGGATGGGGGCCAGCGGGTTGCGCAATTCGTGGGCCAGCGTCGCCAGGAATTCATCCTTGCGGCGGTCCGCCTGAGACAAGTCGGCGGCCAACTGCCACAACTGAATCTCCGCGGCTTTCCTGTCGGTCACGTCCAAACTCGTCCCGACCACCCATTCGGTTTCGCCTTGCGCGTTCGTCCGCGCAGTTTCCACGGATTCGATGACGCGGACTTCGGCGTCGTGGCGCCGGCCGATGCGGAATTCGCGGCGGCTCTGCCCAGCGAGGCGCACGGTGTGCCGCAGGATCCGCTCGCTTTCCGGCAGATCCTCCGGCAGCACGGCTCTGCTCCAGTCACTGTATTGCACGAAACCATCCGGCGTAGGAACGATGCCGTAGATGTGAAACATCTGCGCGTCCCAGCGAATTGCGTTGGTGAGCACATTCCATTCCCAGATGCCAACCCCCGTCGTCTCGGTCGCCAGCCGCATGCGCGTCTCGCTCTCTTGCAAATTCGTTTCGTACTGCTTACGTTCGGTAATGTCCTCGACGATCGCGCCGAAACCCAAGATCTCACCCGCGCCGTCGCGCACCGGATACCAGCTTTCACTCCAGCATCGAGTCACGCCGGGCGCGGCGGGCGTCTCACCGGAGAACTCGTGATTCAACTCGGCGATGCCCGTCGCCAGGATGCGGTCCGTCGCGGCGCGGATACTTTCAGCGTGTGCGGGCACGATCTCGGAGACACGCCGACCAAGGTGCGCCTCGGCGGAAAAGCCGTTGATCTCCGCGAGACGTTCATTGATGCGCAGGAAGCGCATATCCCGATCAAGGAAGCAAAAGCCGATGGGCGCTGTGCGGAGAAGGGTGTCGAGCAGCTCGTTGGTACGCTGCAATTCCGCGGCACTGCGCTTGCGCTCGGTGATGTCGCGGATCACGGTAACCATCCCGGCGTCGGCGCCGTCGGCGTCGCGAAGCCGGGTCAACCACGCTTCGATCTGCAACTCACGGCCATCGAGCGTGCGATGAATGATCTCGCCGCGCCATTCGCCGTGTTCGCGGAAGGAAATCCACATCGCGGCCTCCGCATCCGCGGACGGCCACTGCCGGGAAAAAATGTAGCTGAGCGGGCGTCCGAGTACGTCGCCAGCGGAGATCCGGTACTGACGCTCGACGGCGGAGTTCAAGTAGGTCACGCACTGGTCGAGATCCATGGCGATGACGGCGTCGTTGACTTGCGAGAGAATCTCGCCGCGTAGTCGATTTGACATGGCGTCAGCGCTGGCGAGCGTGAAGATCTGCGGGCCGTCCGCTGTCTCGACCACGAGCGCCTCCACCTCGCCTCTGCGAATGGCGCGCAGAGTTTCCTCCGCCTCCTCCAGCCGCGCGCGGAGCTCCGCATTTTCCGCGCGAAGCGGTTCTTCGGGAGATGTGAGGGGAGTCATGGTGGCCAACGCCTATTGCGCGGGGGCCGGGTGTGAGCTTTTCATCTCCCGCAGATCGAGACCGAGCAGGATGCGCTCGGTCTGCGACATGTCGCCGATGAAACGTCGCAGCGGCAGCGGCAGACGTTTGATCAAGGTCGGCGCGGCGATGATCTGCTCGCCCTCGGCCAGCGTCGGGTGCTGCGAAATGTCCACGATCTCCAGGTCGTAGCGACCTTGCAGGTGCTCCTCGCAGATTTTGCGGATATTCACGATCGCCCGCGTGGAATGTCGCGTGGTGCCGGTAACGTAGAGTCGCAGGACGTAGCGCGAATGTTCCTGGGCGGCGGCGACGGCGGCTTCAAACTCGTCGAGGGCCGCGAGTTCCTTCCTTTTAAAGCTCACTCTTTCACCGGCTGCACATCGAGGCCGACGAGCACACGTTCGTCGTTGGAAAGATCACCGATGATTTTCTTGATCGGCTCAGGTAACCTGCGCACCAGCGTGGGCACGGCGAAGATTTGGTCGCCCGCGGCGAGCTGAGGAGTCTTCACCAGGTCGATGATCTCGATGCGGTATTGCCCGGCGAGGTGCGTCTCGCAAATGCGCTGGAGATTGGCAAGGGCGGCGAGCGATTTTACAGTTTGGCCGGCGACGTAGAGCCTCAGTTCGTAGGTCTTGCTTTTGGTTTTGTTCATTGGGGTCCTTTTTTGGTAGCGCTGCCGCCTTTGCTGCCGCCGCGTAACTGCGCCATGGCGGCGCTATTCTGCTGCGTGTTCGTTTCCTGCAAACTCTCCTGCGCGATGGCGAATTTCACCTCGGCTGCCTCCACCTCGTCTTCCGCATTCAGCGCGGCGATCTGCGCGTCGATCGCCTTTCGCTTGGCGGCGAGCTGCCGCAACTTGCGTTCGTGATCTTCCCGGCGCAGCTCGGCGGCGGAGCGTTCGTGAGCCGCCTGCGCCACGCGCGCGGTGCCGGTGAGCACGCGGTCCGCGCCGAGATACACGTCCACGAGATCGATGCCCGCGTTGCTGAGCACGAACTCGCGCACCTGGTTCGAGTGCGCCATTCCGCGCGATTTCAGCACGTAGATCAGGCGGTTGCGCTCGCCGTTGAACTCCACATTGCGCAGCAGCAGCCACGTATCCATGAGGGACGACACGCCAACCTGCGAATCCTCCGGCACGCTCGTGCCGCTGCCGCCAGTGGTGAGGCTGGTGAAGAGCGAGGTGATTTGCTGCTGCTTGAGAAAATCGATGAGCCGCATCAACGTCGGCATCACCTCCGTCTCGCTGTGTTCGAGCGTGAGATTGCTGATCGGATCGACTACCACCACCGCCGGGCAGAAGGCTTTTACCGTGTCGTGCATCGCCACGAGGTGCTGTTCCAGCCCGCTCAACGCGGGGCGCGAGGCGTGAATCTGGAGCAACCCCTTTTTTACCCATGGCGCGAGGTCTATGCCGATGGAGCGCATGTTGCGCAGGATTTGTGCGCTCGATTCCTCATAGGCGAAAAGCAGCACCCGCTCGCCGCGACGGCACGCGGCGTCCGCGAATTTCGCGCCGATGCTGCTCTTGCCCGTGCCCGGCGCGCCGGAGACGAGCACGCTGCTGCCGCGGAAGACGCCCTGGCCGCCGAGCATGTCATCCAGTCGTGCGATGCCTGTGGAAAGGCGCCCGACCGGCGCCGCGTGATCGAGACGCAGCG
>Ga0163144_10017468_pt1 | contig 14608 bp, 14 predicted proteins | sample OliLak19BULKMAT1_FD_123175 | JGI IMG/M metagenome (GOLD analysis project Ga0163144, IMG submission 123175) | Freshwater microbial mat bacterial communities from Lake Vanda, McMurdo Dry Valleys, Antarctica - Oligotrophic Lake LV.19.BULKMAT1 | ecosystem: Environmental > Aquatic > Freshwater >... | reverse complement strand
GGTTCACCATTTCACCGATCCCGGCGATGGTCCCGACCAGGCTGCCCATCTCGGCGGGCACGATCACGGTCTTGGCGGTCGGATTGCGGGCCAGTTCAGCGAAGGCCTCGACGTATTTCTGGGCGACGAAATAGTTGATGGCATTGACGTCGCCGGCGGCGATGGCCTGGGACACCATGGCCGTCGCCTTGGCCTCGGCCTCGGCGGCCCGCTCGCGCGCCTCGGCGTCGCGAAACGCAGCCTCCTTGCGCCCCTCGGCCTGCAGGATGGCGGACTGTTTGGCTCCTTCCGCCCGCGCGATGGCGGCCTGTTTCTCGCCCTCGGCCTCGGTGATGACCGCACGGCGTTCGCGCTCGGCCTTCATCTGTCGGGCCATGGCGTTGGTGATGTCGACCGGCGGGGTCAGGTCCTTGATCTCGATCCGGTTGACCTTGACCCCCCAGGGCTCGGTCGCGGCATCGATCACGGTCAGCAGCCGGGAGTTGATATTGTCGCGCTGGAACAGCACCTCATCCAGATCCATCGAGCCGACCACGGTCCGCAGGTTGGTGGAGCACAGCTGGGTGATCGCATACGGCAGGTTCTCCACCCGATAGGCCGCAGCCGAGGCCTCCATCACCTGGATGAAGACGATGGCGTCGACCTTCACCATGGCGTTGTCCTTGGTGATGACCTCCTGCTGGGGCACGTCCAGCACCTGCTCCATCATGTTCATGCGTCGCCCGATCCGTTCCACGAACGGCGTCAGGATGTTGATCCCGGGCTTGAGGGTCTTGGTGTATTTGCCGAACCGCTCGACGGTCATCTCGCGCCCCTGGGGCACGATCTTGACGACGCTGAACAGGAGCACCAGGGCCAGACCCAGCAGGGCGACGACGAAATAGCTCATTCAGGATTCTCCACTGAACACGCTATCCCGCCCGAACGACGCGCGCCATCGAAACCGGAGCGCAAACGAAAACGGCGGCTCCCTCCCGGGAACCGCCGCGTCGCAGAAAAGTGGGTCGGAGTGCTTACTCCTCCTCTTCCTCTTCCTCTTCCTCTTCCTCTTCCTCTTCCTCGTCCTCGTCCTCGTCCTCGTCTTCGTCTTCGTCGTCTTCTTCCTCGTCATCCATGTCGTCGTCTTCGCCGTCGTCTTCTTCCTCGTCATCCATGTCGTCGTCTTCGCCGTCGTCTTCTTCCTCGTCATCCATGTCGTCGTCTTCGCCGTCGTCCTCAGGATCTTCCTCGTCGGCGTCGTCGTCCTCGACGTCCAGGTCGTTCAGTTCGCAGAGGTCGACGTTGAACACTTCCTCGGTGTCACCATCGTCATAAACGGCTTGCAGGTCGTACTCGCAATCTTCCAGATCATCCTCGACCGAGATGTTGGCGGTCTCGCCGGGGCCGATCGATTCGCCGTCGAGAATGTCCTCGTCCCAGCTGTCGTTCGACGATTCGCCGACCTTGAGTTCGATCATGGTCGCGCTGCTGTTGTTGGTCAGCGAGAACGCGACGTCCTGTGCGACCGCGCTGGTCCCGAACATGATGGCGACGGCAGATGCCGCGCACAGTAGGTTCTTTTTCATCGTGATAGTCCCCCGAGACCGGCGGAATGCCGGTTAGAAAGTTTATGAGCATGGCGCACGGAAAAATGCCGGGTGCGTCTGTGAAATGTGTCGGCTTTGTGTGTCCCGACTGTAAGTGACGGGACCTGACGATCCTGCGGGTCTACGTCAGCCTTCATGAACGACCAGGTCCGCACCGTCGAGCTCACAGAAATCGACGCTTCCGATCTGGATGGACTCCCCGTCGGTGAAGTCGGCGCGGATGTCGTAGACGCATTCTTCCAGACCATCGTCGATCGAGATGTCGAAGGTGGCACCGGGCTCCAGCACGTCGGCACCGAAGATGTCCTCTTCCCACTCGTTGGTCGACGGCAGGGAAATGTACAGCGAAAGCAGGGTCCGCTCGGTAGCGTTCGACAGCGTGAAGTCGATGGCGTCCGTCTGGGCCCTGGCGGCCGGAACGAAGAGCGCCGCGCTCAAGGCGGCGGCCGCAAGAAGGCGGTGCATCATTGGATTAGTCCCCCGAAACCCTGCCCGATGCCGGATCTCCACAGGAGGCTTGGCTATTCCGATTTTGACGATCGGGCAAGGTTACGAAAGCTGATGGCCGCACGGATAATACGGCGGGTGTCCTCCCAGGATACAGCGCCGAGCGCCGCGTCCGCCGTCATGAAAGTCGCGTCCGCCGCATCGTCGCCCGGGACCGGATCGCCCGCCAGCCACTCGGCGGCATAATCGATCAACACGTAGTGCAGACCGGCCTCGGGAAAGATTCCGTCCACGACATCGATCAGGCCCGTCAGCCGGGCCTCGACACCCGTCTCCTCGCGCAACTCGCGCAGGGCGGCGTCGGCCGCCCGTTCCCCCGCCTCAATTCGCCCGCCGGGCAGGCTCCATTCCCCGAGGCGCGGGGGCGTCCCTCGCCGGATCAGCAGTACCTCATCGCCGCGCAGGCAGACCACGCCGACGGCGGGGACGGGCAGCATGCGAGAATCGGTCATGACCGCACACTAGACGGAGGCGAGCGCTTTTGGGTGGCGCGAACGACGGTGCTTTGAGACAAGAGCGCATGGCCTGTCCCTCCCCCGCCGCCCTGTCCGAACTGAAGGCCGCCCTCGGCCCGTCCGGCTGGACCGAGGACCCCGTCGAGATCGCGCCATGGCTGACCGAGTGGCGCAACCGCTGGACCGGCGACACGCCGGTCATGCTCAAGCCGGCCACGACCGCAGAGGTCGCCCGCGCCGTCGGGATTTGCGCCCGTCACAGGGTCGCCATAACCCCCCAGGGCGGGAACACGGGCCTGGTCGGCGGCCAGATCGCATGCGGTGAGGTGCTGCTGACCACCCGCCGGCTGCGCGCCGTGCGCGATATCACGCCGCTGGACGACGCCATGACCCTGGAGGCCGGCGTCACCCTGCTGGAGGCTCAGCAGCTGGCGGCGAAGGCGGACCGGTTTTTCCCGCTCAGCCTGGCCGCAGAAGGCACGGCGACCATCGGCGGCGTCATCTCGACCAATGCAGGCGGCACCGCCGTGCTGCGATACGGCATGATGCGCGATCTGGTCCTCGGCATCGAGGCGGTCATGCCCGACGGGCGGGTCTTCGAGGGGCTGAAGCGGCTGCGCAAGGACAACACCGGCTATGACCTCAAGCAGTTACTGATCGGGGCGGAGGGGACGCTGGGCGTGGTCACCGCCGCGACGCTGAAGCTGTTCCCGATCATGCGCAGCCGCGCCACGGCCGTGGTCGGTCTGGCCGGCGCTCATTCGGCCGTCCAGCTGCTCGCGCGCGCCAAAGCCGAGACCGGGGGGGGCGTCGAGGCCTTCGAGCTGATGAAGCGGATCGGAGTAGAGTTCGCCATCCGCCATATCCCCGGCGTGCGCGAGCCACTGGACAGCATACAGCCCTGGTACGTCCTGATCGAACTGACTTCGGGCGAGCCCGGTGCCGCAGAGGCGGGGATGGAGCGGATCCTGACCGCCGCCTTTGAGCAAGACTTGATCACCGACGCCGCGATCGCCCAGAACCAGACCCAGGTTCGCGACTTCTGGAAGCTGCGCGAGGAACAGTCTGCGGCCCAGCGGCCCGAAGGCGGCGGCTGGAAGCATGATGTATCGGTGCCCGTCTCGCGCATCGCCGACTTCCTCGACGAGGCGACCGCCGCCGTGGAACGATTCGAGCCGGGCGCGCGGGTCAGCGCCTTCGGCCATGTCGGCGACGGGAACATGCACTACGATGTCCTCTGTCCGCCGGGTGCCGATCTGAAGGCGTTTCTCGGCCGCTGGGAGGCGGGATCGCAGGTCGTTCACGACATCGTGGCCCGCTACGAGGGGTCGATCTCCGCCGAACACGGGCTGGGCCGGCTCAAGACCGATGAGGCGCGCCGCTACAAGACCCCGCTGGAGATCGAGACCATGCAGGCCATCCGGCGTGCCATCGATCCCGGTCGGATCATGAACCCCGCCGTCCTGTTCTGAGATCACAGGGCGGCTTCAATCCGTCACCGAACAGGCCTAAAGAGCCGGGCTGACGAACGGAGCGCCCCCCCCCCTTGCTGATCGTGCTGTCCCCGGCGAAACGGCTGGATTTCTCCGAACCCGACCTGGCCGTTTCCGCGACCGCGCCGCGATTCGTCGACGACGTCGCCAACCTTGCCCGCACCGCCAAACGCCAGACCAAAGCAGACCTGCGGCGGCTGATGAGCATCTCCGACGACCTGGCCAGGCTCAACCGCGAACGGTTCCAGGCTGTCGACCCCGCTGCCATCGATGTCGGACTCCAGGCCGCATTCGCCTTCGCCGGTGACGTCTATCAGGGGCTCGATGCACGGACGCTGGACAAAGAGGGGCTGAACTTTGCCCAGGAGCATCTGCGCATCCTGTCGGGCCTCTATGGCCTGCTGAGACCGCTGGACAGGATCCAGCCCTATCGGCTGGAGATGGGCGTGCGGCTGAAGACCCGGCGCGGGTCCAGCCTCTACGACTTCTGGGGCGACCGGATCTCGAAACAGCTGAACGCGGACGCGCAGGGGCAGTCCGACCCGACGCTGGTAAACCTGGCCAGCCAGGAGTATTTCGGCGCGGTCGATGCCAAGGCGCTGAAACTGCCCGTCGTCACGCCACAGTTCCGCGAGGGCAAGGACGGAGAAAGCCGCATCATCTCCTTCTTCGCCAAGAAGGCCCGGGGGTCGATGGCCCGCTTCGCCATCGACGAACGGATCGAAACCGCCGCCGATCTCAAGGCGTTCGAGCGTGACGGTTACGGCTTCGACAAGAACGCCTCGACCGAAACCGACTGGATATTCACCCGATCGGGAAATGCCTGACGGACAATCGCCTTCGCAGTCGCGAAAGGCTAGGCTTACCGCAACCGAGAACCGTCGCCGACCCATGGACGACGCCAAGAAACCAGAGTGGACGAAACCGCATGTTCCAGTGGCCCGGCAAGAAGGACGGTGAGCAGACCGAACGCCCCATCTATCGCGACCCCAACGACCTGAAAGGCCAGGTCGCGGTCATTTCCGGTTCAACGTCGGGCATCGGACTGGCGCTGGCGCGCGCCGTGGCCTCGCGCGGGGGCGATGTCGTGCTGAACGGGCTGGGCGATCCGTCCGAGATCGAGCGCACCCGCGCGGAGCTGGAAGCCAGCTGCGGCGTTCGCGTCCGGTATCATGCTGCCAATATGCTGAAGGGCGACGAGGTCGCGGACATGGTGGCCTTTGGCAGGCACCAGCTGGGCCGGGTCGACATCCTGGTGAACAACGCCGGCGTCCAGCACGTCGAGGCGGTGGAGAAATTCCCTTCCGACAAGTGGGAACAGATCATCGCCATCAACCTGTCCTCGACCTTCTACGCCACCCGCGCCGCCATCCCGATCATGAAGGCGCAGGGGCGGGGCCGGATCATCAACATCGCCTCGGCCCACGGCCTGGTCGCCAGCCCCTTCAAGTCAGCCTATGTGGCTGCAAAGCACGGCGTGGTCGGGTTCACCAAGACCGTCGCCCTGGAAGTCGCGCGTGACAACATCACCTGCAACGCCATCTGCCCCGGCTATGTCGAGACGCCGCTGGTCCAGTCGCAGATCGCCGATCAGGCCAAGGCGCGCGGCATCTCGAAAGAAAAAGTCATCAACGACGTAATCCTCGAGGCCCAACCGACCAAACAGTTCGTCACCACCGACCAATTGGCAGGGCTGTTCCTCTATTTGATCTCGGACCTGGGAGCCTCGGCCAACGGAGCCGCGTTCTCGATCGACGGCGGCTGGACCGCCCAATAGACAACCAAAGATCCGGAGGCGGCATGGCGCTGTTCCAACGCGAGCTCGCGCCTGCCGCCTCGCCTGCCGTCAGCCAGCCTGCCATCCTTCAGATTAGACTGCCTGACTATGACGTCCTGTAAACCGCCCTTGCTAACCCACAAACCCCGCCGCGCGTCTGAGCCGGTCGTTGATTGCTTCCCCCAGTCCGGCCATCGGGACCGGCGACACGGCTATCCCCGAAGGCCGTTCCCGGTCCGCTTCCCTCAGCAACCGGAACAGGTTTGCCGCCGCCTCGCGCGGGTCGCCCGTGACGCTCAGGCTCCAGTGCGCCTCCCCTAACCCTGGACCGAAGCCCAGCAGGATTTCACCGTCGCGGGCGGCCGCAGCCTCGAGCCGGACCGGAGCGTCGGGGGCGTAGTGGTGAGTCAGCCGGCCCGGGGAGCGGTGCCCCTCCCCGCTGTCGGCGAGCGGGCCGATCAGGGCCTCGATCTGATCCCGCGTCACGGCCCCCGGTCTGAGCAGCGCGACACGGCCGTCCAGCACCGACACCACCGTGCTCTCCACCCCCACCGCACACGGCCCGCCATCGAGGGCGGCGGCGGCGGATGCGCCGGTCTCTTCCATCGCGTCGGCGAAGGTGGTGGGGCTGGGGCGGCCGGACCGGTTGGCCGAGGGGGCGACCACAGGGTTGCCGAACGCCTGGAGCAGGGCCAGAGCCAGCGAGTGACCGGGGACCCGCACGGCCACACTGTCCAGCCCGGCGCGCGCCAGATCGCACACCGCCAGGGTATCGCGGCACGGCGCGACGAGCGTCAGGGGCCCCGGCCAGAAGGCCTCGGCCAGACTTCGGGCCCTGTCGTCCAGCCCGGCAATCCGCTCAGCCGCCGCGAGGTCCGCGACGTGGGCGATGAGGGGGTTGAAGCGCGGGCGGCCCTTGGCCTCGAAGATTGCGGCGACCGACCCGGGGTCCCCGGCATCGGCCGCCAGGCCGTAGACCGTCTCGGTCGGCAGGATTACCAGCGACCCGGCGCGCAGCGCCCGCACGGTCGCGTCCAGAGCGCTCAGCCCGCGGGTCGCGTCGCCAGCACCACGTCCACCCTCACCTGCCTCCTGATCAGTGCGTTCCAAGGTCCGCCCGTTCCTATGCCGAAAGCCGCCCGGTCCAGCGAAAAACCACCGGCCATCTGCGCTGTGCGGCCGTCGCTGCGCAAGGTTACGGGAAACACGACCGCCAGGGTCACGCCCTTCAGGGTGATGTCGGCCCGAGCCGTGAAGCGCTCGGCTCCGACGGGGTCCAGCCCGGTCAGGCGAAAGACGGCTGTGGGATGCCGAACGCTGTCCAGAAAGGCACCGCCGACCGCCGTTCGCGTCAGAAGGGCATCGTCCATACGGAGCGACGCGGCGTCGACCTCGATCCCGACCTCGGCCGCGCCCGGAGCCTCCGGATCGAACCGGATATCGCCGGTCCAGCGTTCGAAGCGCCCTGTCCGGCCCCCCAGAAGCGAGCCGACGCTCAGAGTGATGGCCGATTCCGACGAGACCACGACCCAGCGCCGGACCTCCGCAGGGCTTGCGTCTGCGAGGATCCCGGCGGCTGCGATCAGAACGGCGATCAGCCTGCGGCGCATGTCACGGTCGCCGCGGGATCAACGGGATCATCCGGTGCAGAACATTGTCGCGATCGAGGAAGTGGTGCTTAAGCGCCGCCCCGACGTGAAGCGCCAGCAGGACATACAGCACCTTCACGCCCAGGCCGTGCAGGTCAATGAACGTCCCCGCCAGTTCACGGCTCTGCGGCAGGGGCAGCAACGGCCAGTTGAACAGGCCGAAATAGGCGATATCCCGCCCCGCCGCGCTCGACGCTGCCCAGCCGCCGAGGGGCAGGCCGATCAGCAGGACATAGAACAGCACATGCGTCGTACGGGCGGCAATCTTCTGCCAGCCCGGCGTCCCGGCCGGCATGGGCAGGGCCGGATTGGCGATCCGCCACCCGATCCGTGCGAGGGTGAGAACCAGAATCGTCAGGCCGATCTCCTTGTGGAGCGTGATGAACTGACGCGAAGCCGGCTGGCCCTCGGTCGCCTCATACGCGATGATCAGAAGAACCTGGGTCAGGACCAGCAGGGCCAGACCCCAGTGAAAGACCAGAGACACGGTCGAATAGCGGTTTCGTAGCTCGGCCATGTGCGCGCCCATCGAACTGTTAACCCAAACAGCTTGGCGCACCTGAGGCCCGACGCCAAGCCATCCCTTGCCTGCCGTAGCGGCATCGTCGCATGAAGTGAACGAACGGGGCGCTCGATGGCTCCGGCCGTGTTCGAGGAAAGCCGCCATGACCTATCGCGCCCCTGCCCGCGACCTGGCCTTCAGCCTGACCGCCATCGCCGGCATCGACGATCTCGCCGCCACCGGGGCCTTCCCCGACTACGACGGCGACGTCCTGCTGGCCGTGCTGGAGGCGGCGGGTCAGTTCTCGGAAGGCGTGCTTGCGCCGCTCAACCGTCCGGGTGATCTCGCCGGGGCCCGCTACGCCAATGGCGCGGTCACCGCTGCGCCCGGGTTCGCCGACGCCTACCGCCAGTTTGCCGCAGGCGGCTGGACCGGTCTGGCGGCCCCCGCCTCGGCCGGTGGCCAGGCCCTGCCAAAGGCGCTGGAACTGGCCGCCTATGAGACCGTCCACAGCGCCAATATGGCGTTCGGCCTGTGTCCGATGCTGTCGCTCGCGGCCATCGAGGCACTCGAGGCGCACGGGACCGAGCATCAGAAAACCGCCTATCTGCCGCGCATGGTCAGTGGCGAATGGACCGGGGCCATGTGCCTTACCGAGCCGCAGGCGGGATCGGACCTCGGAGCCCTGACCTCGACCGCCAAGCCGAACGGCGACGGGACGTACAGCCTGACGGGCCAGAAGATCTACATCACCTGGGGCGACCACGACGCGACCGACAACATCGTCCATATGGTGCTGGCCCGGCTGCCCGACGCGCCCCCCGGACCCAAGGGCATCAGCCTGTTCCTGGCCAACAAGTATCTCGTCAAGGCCGACGGCTCGCTGGGCGACCGCAACGGGTTCCGGCCGGTGGGGATCGAGCACAAACTGGGCATCCATGCCTCGCCCACCTGCGTGATGGCCTATGAGGGCGCGACCGCCGAACTGGTCGGCCGCCCCAACGAGGGTCTGGCCCATATGTTCACCATGATGAATGCCGCCCGGGTTGGCGTCGGCATGGAGGGCGTCGGCATCGCCGAGCGGGCCTATCAGCACGCCCTGGCCTATGCGCTGGACCGGCGTCAGGGCCGATCGGTCTGGACCGGAGAGGCGGGCGCCCCGATCTTTGATCATCCGGACGTTCGCCGGACGCTTGCGGTCATGAAGGGCCGGATCGAGGCCGCCCGCGCTATCTGCCTGTCGACCGGCGTGGCCGCCGACATGGCCCGGCATGCCCCGACCGAGGAGGCACGCCACCATTGGAAGGGCCGCGAGGACTTGCTGACGCCCATCGCCAAGGCCTGGTCCACAGACGCCGGGGTCGACATCGCGTCACAGGGCGTCCAGATCCACGGCGGCATGGGCTTCATCGAGGAAACCGGCGCAGCCCAGCACTATCGCGACGCCCGCATCGCCCCGATCTATGAGGGCACCAATGGCATCCAGGCCATGGATCTGGTCGGACGCAAGCTGTCGCAGGATGGCGGGGCGTCCGCCAAGGCGATCATTGCCGAGATGAAGGCCACGCTGAAGGATCTGGGCGGCCTCTATACCGGCAAGCCGGCGGAACGGTTCGCCACCGCCATCGCGGCGGTCGAGGACGCCACCTTTTGGCTGCTGGACCGCAAGGCCGACCCGGCCGGTGCCGCCGACGTGCTGGCCGCCGCCGACGCCTATCTGAAACTGATGGGCGATGTAATCGGCGGCTGGATGCTGGCCAAGGGGGCGCTGGCCGCGAAGGCGCGGCTTGATGCCGGCGACGGTGACCCGGCCTGGCTGCGGGGCAAGATCGACCTCTATGAGGTCTATGCGGCCAACATTCTGGGCCACGCCTCCAGCCGTCTCGCCGCGGTCGGCCAGGGCGGCGACCTGCTGTCGCGCATGACCCGCGAGGCCCTGGGGGCCTAATCAGCCGGGCGGTCCAGCAGGGCGATCGTCTCGCGGACATAGATGGCATGGGTGACCACGCCGATGTCCAGCGGCTCGTCATTGACCCGCACCTCCTGGCTCAGCAGGCCGGCGATGAAGGCGCCGTCCATTTCCGGCGCGCCCGGTCGCTTGCGCGCGCTGGGCGTCCAGAATACCGGTCCCCCCGAGTTACCGGGGAAGACGGTAAAGTCCAGCAGGAAGGTGGGGAAGGCGCTGATCGGCGACAGGGGCCAGGAAGCGATCCGCCCCACCCTCAGGATTGGAAACCCGGCCCGGTTCGCGGACAGCCCGCGCGGGAACCCCAGCGAGAGCAATTCGTCACCCGGACCCACCTGCCAGGCCGCGAATGCGTTGTCGTCCGCCAGCCAGCCCAGGGGTATGGCCGCGCGGGCAAAGGCGGCCGGGGCCTGGATCTCCATCACCGCTACGTCCCGCTCCGGATGCCGGGTCCAGAGCGGGGCCCCGTCGTCATCGCGGATGGTCAACGGCTCGGGGTCAAACCGCCAGCTGCCGTCCGGCAGGGCCGTGCGCCAGCCGATTCGCGCCTGGGGCTCCTCCATCTGCTCCAGCACGTGAGCGGCTGTCACCAGCACGACCCTCGGCGCGCCGTCAGGCCCCGGCGCATCGATCAGGAAGCCCGTCCCGACCGTACGGACACCCGGTCCCGACGGCTGGTCCAGCTGGACCGTCGCCTCGATCAGTCCGACGGTCAGGTCCCAGACGGGCGCGACGACCGGGGGCACGGGGTCCTGAGGGGGCGGGGCGTGGAACATCGTCACGATTCCTGAGACTATTCCCATTTGACGGGTGCACTCCCGGTCGCACAAGCTGCGCGTCTGGCCTACAGGGGATCGATCACAATGAACCGTCGCGAATTCGTCGCCACGACCGCAGCTGCCGGGTTGACGGCCGCTGCGCCTCCCGCACTCGCCCGCCCTTCCGGAGCCCCGATGTCGCCCACGCCCCCCGTCGCCAGGAAGATCCCGGTCGTCATCGAGCAGCTTGGCCGGACCCGCACCGACGAGTACCAGTGGATGAAGGACGACAACTGGCAGGCCGTCCTGCGCGATCCGACCCTGATCAAGGCGGACGTCAGGGAACATCTCGAGGCCGAGAACGCCTATCGCGAAGCCATGCTGGCCTCGACCCTGCCGCTGCAGGCGGCGATGTTCGAGGAGATGAAGGGACGGATCAAGCAGGACGACAGTTCGGTGCCGTCGCCCGATGGTCCTTGGGAATACTACACCCGCTTCGACACCGGCGATCAGCACCCCCGGTTTTGCCGCCGGCCGCGCGGCGGCGGGGCGGAGACCCTGCTGCTGGACGCCAACGCCCTGGCGGAGGGCAAGGCCTATTCCGAGGTCTCGGCGGCCGAACACAGCCCGGACCATGCCCTGTTCGCGTATGCCGAAGACGCCCAGGGGTCGGAGTTTCATGAGATCCATACCCGTGACCTGGACACCGGCGAACTGCTCCCCGACCCGATCCTGTCGGCCTTCGGAAACTTCACCTTCTCGCCCGACAGCCGTTGGATCTTCTGGACCAACCGGAACGAGAACGGCCGCCCGGACAAGATCTTCCGCCGACCGGCCCGGGGTGGCGAGACCACCCTCGTCTATGAAGAAACGGACGAGGGCATGTTCATCGGCGTGGGCCGCACGGCAGACGACGCCTTCATCGTCATCCCGGTCCAGAATCAGGAGACGTCCGAGGCTTGGGTTATTCCCCGCGGGGACCCGACGGCGGCGCCCGTGGTGCTGGCGGCGCGCGAGATCGCCGTGCGCTATGACGCCGACCACTGGCGTGATCGCTGGATCATCCGGACCAACGCCGACGCGGCGATCGACTTCAAGATCGTCTTCGCGCCCACGGGCAGAACGGCCCGGTCCGAATGGCGCGACGTCGTCGCCCACACGCCGGGCCGCTACATCGAGGGTGTGGCCCTGGTGAAGGACCATATCGCGCGTCAGGAACGCGCCGATGCGAATACGAAGATCGTCATTCGTGATCGCGGCGGCGTGGAGCACGAGATCGCCGTCGACGAGCCCGCCTATGCCCTGAGCCTCGCCGGCGCGTCGGAGTTCGACACCACGACCATGCGCTATGGGTACAATTCGCCGTCCACGCCGACTTCGACCTACGACTACGATCTGGCGACCCGGACGCGCACCCTGCGCAAGGTGCAGGAGGTGCCGTCGGGCCACGACGCGGCCGATTACGTCGTCGAGCGGCTGAACGCCCCGGCCGCCGACGGCCAGCTTGTTCCGGTGACCGTCCTGCGTCGCCGGACGACGCCCGTGGACGGTTCCGCTCCGCTGCTGCTCTACGGCTACGGCTCCTACGGCATTCCCATGGCGGCCAGCTTCTCGACCGGCCGCCTGTCGCTGGTTGATCGCGGCTGGATCTACGCCATTGCCCACATTCGCGGCGGCTCGGACAAGGGTTGGGGCTGGTTCCTCGACGGGCGCAAGTTCAGCAAGAAGAACACCTTTGCCGACTTCACCGCATCGGCCGACCACCTGATTGCGCGCGGCTATGCCAGTGCCGGCCATATCGTCGCCCAGGGCGGCTCGGCCGGCGGGCTGCTGATGGGGGCCGTCGCCAACATGCGTCCCGAACTCTGGGCCGGTGTGATCGGCCAGGTGCCGTTCGTGGATGTGATCAACACCATGTCCGACACCTCCCTTCCGCTGACCCCGCCCGAATGGCCTGAATGGGGCAATCCGATCGAGGATCCCGAGGCCTACGACTATATGCTGAGTTACAGCCCCTACGATCAGGTCGGCCCCAGGGCCTATCCGGCCATCCTGGCGACCGGCGGCCTGTCCGATCCCCGCGTGACCTACTGGGAACCGCAGAAATGGGTCGCCCGGCTGCGGCCGGCGACGACCTCGGGCAAGCCGGTCCTGCTCAAGATCAATATGGAGGCCGGTCATGGCGGGGCTTCCGGCCGTTTCGACTATCTGAAAGAAGTCGCCCACGACTTTGCCTTCGCCGTCTGGGCGGTCGAAAAGGGGTGGCAGACGGCGTGATCCGGGACGCTGTCGCGACCGACCTGCCTGGCATCGCCGCCCTTTACGGGCGCGAGGTCCTGACCGGCACGGCGACATTCGAACTGGCCCCGCCCTCGCTCGCCGTGATGACCGCCCGGTTCGACGCGGTCCGGGCGAAGGGGTTGCCGTGGTTCGTGGCCGAGGTCGACGGTGCCTTCGCGGGCTATGCCTATGGCTCGCCCTTTCGTCCGCGTCCCGCCTATCGCTACGCGGTCGAGGGCTCGATCTATGTCGAGGAAACCGCGCGGGGTCGCGGGGTCGGTCGCGCCCTGCTGGAGGCCCTGGTGGACCGCGCCCGTGCGCTGGGCCTGCGCCACGTCATCGGGGCCATCAGCGACAGCGCGACCAGTGAGGCCTCCATCGCCCTGCACGACCGTCTCGGGTTTCGTCGGGTCGGTGCCTACAGTCAGGTCGGCTGGAAATTCGATCGCTGGCTGGATGTGCACTTGATGCAGCTGGATCTCGCTCCGGCAGGCGGGCCGCCCACGATGCCGGGGCTCGACCTCGGCGGCGGGCTCGCCTGAGCCCATCCCCTGTCACCTGACGGCTGGTGAGTGGTCCGGGAAATCAATCACGCCAAGCCTGCCGCGCCGGCTCGATCAGCCCGCTCGGGCCCGCTCGGGGGCGGGCGGGCGGCCGGTGCCGGGCCCGCGAATCCTGGGGGGAGGTGGCTGGGGAACAAGGACTCGAACCTTGAATGACGGTACCAAAAACCGGAGTGTTACCATTACACCATTCCCCAGCAGGACCGGTGCGCCCCGGAGCCTTGGCCTTGGGGAGGCGGTCGAATACGCCAAGGGCGCAGGTGATGCAACACCCGGTTTCCCGACTATCTCACGCCCGGCCTGAACGCCGCTTGCGGCCCTGTAACCCCCTCGCTATAAACCCCGTCCTCAAGTCGGAGTGTGGCTCAGTCTGGTAGAGCACTGCGTTCGGGACGCAGGGGTCGCAGGTTCGAATCCTGCCACTCCGACCAATATTCGAGGGCGCTATCGCGGTCGAAGCGGTCGCCCCCTGCTTGAGCGCCGCCCGAGGCGCTTCCCGTTCTCAAGCACTCGCTTTCCCCGAGACATAGGCCAGTCTCGCGCCCACGGTCTCGATCGTGCGTTCGCCCAGGGCCCTGCGGCGGGCCAGCAGTTCGGGCGAGCCGGCGTCGTAATCGGCCATCAGCCGGTTCACAAACGAGCCGTCGCGGACCTCGCCCAACACCTGATCCATCGCCGCCCTGGACGCCTCACCGATCACGCGCGGGCCGGTCAGATAGGCGCCAAATTCGGCGGTGTTGGAGATCTTGGCAAAGGCCCCGGCGATGCCGCGCTCGTACATCAGGTCAGTGACCAGCTTGGTCTCGTAAAAACATTCGAACCAGGCGACCTCGGGGGGATAGCCGGCATTCACCAGCTTCATGAAGGCGGCGTCGATCAGCTCGGCGACACCCCCGCACAGCACCACCTGTTCGCCGAACAGGTCGCTTTCGCATTCGGCGGCGAAGGTGGTCTCGAGGATGCCCTTCCGCCCACAGCCCAGCGCCGCCGCATAGGACAGTCCGAGCGCATGGGCCCCGCCGGTGGCGTCCTGATGCACGCCGAACAGGCAGAACACCCCCTCGCCCGCCTC
>Ga0163144_10017467_pt1 | contig 14608 bp, 14 predicted proteins | sample OliLak19BULKMAT1_FD_123175 | JGI IMG/M metagenome (GOLD analysis project Ga0163144, IMG submission 123175) | Freshwater microbial mat bacterial communities from Lake Vanda, McMurdo Dry Valleys, Antarctica - Oligotrophic Lake LV.19.BULKMAT1 | ecosystem: Environmental > Aquatic > Freshwater >... | reverse complement strand
CCGTAAAGGCGGGCACGCCACCTAAACAGTACTTGGGCCCGTATGTAATTGGCAATACAGTCATCGCAAGCAGCTCCCAAAAGAGCAGTATTGCTTACAATCTCATTAGGGGGAAAACAAAATACAACTTGGCGTATCACTCGTTTTACATTTTACCACAGCCCACTATAGGGGTGTTAGCTAGCAGGCCCCACCAACAAAACCCTCTATAGTACTAACTTGCACCGGCATTTTTACGTATCCTTACCCAGGTTTTATTATCAATTTTAGGCAAAACTCAGATGAAAACCTACCTTCTGGCTATACTAAGTGTTTTGGCATGCCGTACAGCTCTTGCGCAAGCACCCACAAACCGCTTTACAGCAGCACTGGCCAATAAAGAAAACCGTATTAACATCACCGTAAAAGAAGCTGAACAGCGCGTGGATGTTACCATAGACGGCCGGCCTTTCACCTCTTATATCTGGGGCAGTGCCGTTACCAAACCTGCGCTTTTCCCTATTTTAACACCCAAAGGAAACCCCATTACCCGGGGCTACCCGGTTGCCCCTCGGCCCAGTGAGCGGGTAGAAAACCCAAACCAAGTAGGCCTTTTTATGGGCTATGCCAATATTAATGGCATAGATTTTTGGAACGATGCCCAGAATCCCTCCTCTGTAGCCGGCGCACAGTATGGAAAAATTGTGCACAAAGCCGTAAACAGTCACCTGAGCGGTAAAGTGGCTGGCCATTTTGAAGTAGAAAATACGTGGATAGGCCCAGATGGCAGCCCACTCATTTCTGAGACATCACGCTTTACTATTGAAGGAAACGGAACAGAGAGGTCTATTACCCGCACCGTACTTTTTAAGGCATTAAAACAAGTAACATTTAAAGATGATGCCCAAGGGTTTTTAGCCGTACGCCTAGGCCGCGAGCTTGAGCATAAATCTAAAATACCTGCGTTACTTACCGGCCCAGATGGCAAACCTATGGCGGCCCCGTCTATGGGTGGGGTGCCCACCGGTGAGTATATTAACTCTGAATCTCTAAAACTGGATAGTATTTATGGCAAACGTGCCGAGTGGCTCCTGCTTAATGGCCAGATAATAAACGAGCCCTTAACTGTGATGATGTTTGACTATCCAAAAAATGCAGGATTTCCATCTTACTGGAGCTCTACAACTACAGGGCTGCTGGCTGTAAATCCTTTTGCCCACGCCGTCTTCTCTAAAGGTATGGAAGAGCTTAATTTAAAATTAGCCAAGGGCGAGACTATTTCCCTTAAATATATGCTGCGCATACAGTCTGGCAGGCAACTTGCAGAGTCTGATGGTGAGCGCATTTTTGCAAATTTCTCTAAAGGAGAAGACGAGTAATTATGGGTATTTTTTTTGGGCTTAAGCGTTTTGTAAGCCAATACCGCGCCCAGCAAAGAGATGCTGCCATTGTACAAAATCACGCAACAGGGCAGGGCTACGATATATTAGCAGGCAATCGCGTGGTTTTTAACCACGGCCAGAGCTATCTAAAACAGCGTAACGAGATTTTTTACAGAGGTATTTACGAGTTCTCTACCCCCAAAACCACGCCAAGAATTATAGACTGTGGAGGCAATATCGGCTTGTCTGCCATTTATTTTAAACAGCGCTATGCTCAGGCACACATTACTGTTTTTGAGGCAGACCCAGAGGTAGCAGAATTATGCACCCATAATTTACAAGCCTTTGGCTATGCAAACGGCGTAGACCTACAGGTAAAAGCCGTATGGACAGAAGATACCACCCTTATTTTTGATGCGCGGGGCGGGGCCTCTGGCCGTATAGCACATGATGCAGATACCGTACAGAAAAAAGAAATTAAAGCAATAAATTTTAATACCTATTTAGGGCAAGAGGCAGAGATTGACATGCTTAAAATAGATATAGAAGGAGCCGAAACAGATTTGCTTGCAGCTATAGCACCTCAGTTGCATAAGGTACAAAATATGTTTGTAGAGTTCCACTCTTTTAAAGGCCAGCCCCAGCGTTTGCAAACGCTTTTAGCGCTTATATCTGCTGCTGGTTTTAGGTATTATTTAGAGTCAGAATTATCGCTTGCCACAAAGCCTTTTGTAGCAATTACCCCCTTAGATAGTTTTGATTGTATGATTCTTATTTTTTGCTATCGCGATAAGTAAAAGGAATCATTATAAAACTTTTTGCTTTATAGTATCCTACTAATAAAAGCTCTTTAAAAGAAATATATTTATGTTTTTGCTGCCCAGGATAAAAGAACCTATTTTCCCAGACAGAAGATAAAATAAAATACGCAGGGTGTACAAGAGGCCAGGTAACTTTTTCTGTTTGCAGATTAGAAAGCGGGTGGGTCTTATCCGTAGTGTGGCTAGCATCTTCTATAAACCCGATATTGGTTACCAGATTTACTGTGGGCACAACGCAGCAACCGTTTTGCAGGCGGATTGTATACCCCCAGGCAGTTGCCCAGCTACTTAGGTCATTATTTTTAATTTGTTTAATTTTATTAATTTCAACCTCTGCCCGGTACTGGTCTTGATATAAAAGATGTATATCTCTTGTAGGTATTGTGTCGTTTATTTGTTGCAGTGTTTCATCGTAATGGGCCCATCTATCTGCCCAGCTGGCCCAGCCCCATATAATGGGCTCCTTTGTAAAAAAATAGCTGTAATGCGTTTGGTGGGGGTAATTAAGATTAGTACCCGCTACTAAAAATACCCGCTTGTCGGTTTCATAGCGGTGCAGCATTTGCTCACAAAAGGTAAAGAAATCTGGGGTGGGCATGGTGTCATCTTCTAAAATCACGCCTGCTTTTTCTTGTGAAAAAAACCAAGATATAGATGACTCTACATGCTTTTTTAAGCCCATATTTTCTGTTTGTCTGCGGGTAATTACCTCACAAGGCCAGCTAATTTTTTCTGTAATTTCTTTAACAAGCTTAACTTTTTCAGCATCTGTGGCATGGCCCTCACGTGGGCCGTCTTGGGCTATATAAAGGTGGGTGGGCGCGTATGCCGCTATGGCTGCCAGCACTTTTGCAGTTTGCTCTACTTTAGTAAAAGTGAGCAACAAAACGGGGAGCTTTTTCCTTGCCTCTACTACCATCTTACAAATGTACAAGCTGGAGAATAAATCAGTTTTGGCATACGATGATACTGCAAAAAATAGATTATTTGGGTATAAAACTGTCATTTTTTGGTATCACTGGCCTTTTTAGTATCCAATACTAGAATTTTCCGCCCTTTGTGCCTAGCTTTCACAATGAATTTCTCAGTCACCATTTTGGGGGCTAACTCTGCCAAATTTGCCCACGGGCGCCACCAAACTAGCCAGGTTATAAACCACAATGAGAATCTGTATTTGATTGATTGTGGCGAGGGCACCCAGCTGCAACTTATGCGCTACCGTATAAAGTTGAGCAGGATTAATCACATCTTTATTAGCCACCTGCATGGCGATCATTTTTTGGGCCTGGTGGGTATAATCCTTACCCAGCATTTAAATGGGCGCACACAAGAACTTGTTATTCATGGGCCTGCCGGCCTAGATGAAATAATATCTACACAGCTTAGACTTAGCGAGACGCATTTAAAGTATGTGTTGCGCTTTGTGCCTGTTGTGCCCGGGCCTAGCCATATTATTTATGAGAACGAGCATTTGCAGGTAAGTACCATTCCGCTTAGCCACCGTATAGCCTGCAATGGCTTTTTGTTTGAAGAAAAACCGGCCAAGCGTAGGTTAGTGCCCTCTGCAAAAGATACGTACGGCCTGCAAAACAACCAGATATCTATTGTGCGCTCTGGTATGCATATTGTTTCTGATAGCGGCCAAGTGCTAATTGATTACAGAGATGTGACCTTGCCAGCTCCTGTTCCACGCTTGTATGCCTATTGTTCTGATACTATATTTTCGCTAGATCCTGTACCGCTAATTAAAGGGGCAGATCTGCTTTACCATGAGGCCACTTTTTTACAAGACCTAGCCGACCGCGCCCAAGCTACTTTCCACTCCACAGCGGGGCAAGCAGCCACCGTTGCTAAAGCTGCCCAGGTAAAATCTTTGCTTATTGGCCATTTTTCTAGCCGCTATAAAGATCTAACACCCTTTTTGGCTGAAGCCCAGGAAATATTTAAAGACACACGCCTAGCAGAAGAAGGGGTAACCTTTGAAATTCCCTACGTAGATACCCAAGATGCTCCCATATTGGAAAAAGTGGTGTTGCCAGAACTAGCATAGTGCACACTAAAACACGGTGCCAGCATCCACCTCCCAGTTGGCTTTTACTTGCACAGGTGCCGATAATGGCAGTATTAACTCCCCTTTTTGGCGCAGTTTGTAGTTGGGCGCGTCTCGTAACTTGTTTTTATTGGTGTCAATCGTTAAGCGCAGGGTGTAGGTATCGGGCAGCAGGCCAGTACAAACAAAAGAGGCAGGGCTATAAAATGTACGTGCTATCTGCCCTTTGCTATCTAGCAGTTCTAGTATGGTGGCCTGCGCCCTTGGGGCTATCTGCCCACGTATAAGCCCTACTTTATCTTCTGATAGTAGCGCGATAGTTATCGTATCTTTTTTTACAGCTATGCCAGAGGTTGTTAACAACCCAGCGGGTACCAAAAGTTTAATACCTGTACCGGCAAAAGGGGCTATCTCTGCTGTGTAGCGGGTGCGGTATGCGTTGGCTATAAACTTAAGTTTACCAAGAGACTGAAACTTCTCGGTTGCGTACGGTATTTCTAGCACATTTAGGTTGCTGCTTAACGGCTCACTTACAAATAAAATTACCTTTTCGGGCAAGAAAACCCCTCCTTTTCCATTATCCTGCACATTAATACGTGCCGTCTTTTTAGTTTTTCCTGTATCTGCTAGTTGGGCTTTTTCGGGCTTCTTTTTTGTAGGGGCTAGTTTAGCCAGGGTATCAAGTGTATTACCAGAAGAGTCTTGAGCCAATATGCGAATACGCACGGTGTCTGCCCTTGGCTTAGCGTTTGGGGTTATAAAAGTTGTAGCTTTTGCCGTTGCGGGGTAGCTGGCAAGTGTGTCTGATCCATTAAGTAAGGCTAACATTTGTAAGCCCTCAGAAAAATCAAATTCTACCAAACCATTATCTTCTTGTGGTTGGCGCTCAAGCATTGGAGGCTCATCGTCTAACGTTGCCAGTATAAGTGATACAGTTGTATCACTGGCAAGAGTAATGTCTTGGGCCAAGAAGGCTAGCTTTTCTTTCTTACCATCCCATTGGGCATTTTTATTTTTATCCTCAAAAGCCACTGCGTGGTAGCGGCCGGCTTTAATATTTTCTAACACAAACGCCCCCGCTTCTGTGGTTTGTGTTAGGTAAATGGGCTTCTGTTTGCGGATAGACAAGGTATCTGTACTGGGCCAGAGCGCCACAGTTATACCTTTTTGCGGTGCTGTGGTAAGCCAGTCTGTAACGGTACCTTGCAGCAGTAGTGTATCTAGTATGTTGCCGGTTGCAAAGGCCAGCTTTAGGCCTTTTGCAGGTAACTTCTCTGTAAAATCTGCCACAGCATTACGGAAGTTCAGGGTAATGGTAACGTTTGGCGGTAGCTCTTTAACAAAGGCAATCTCTACTTTATTTTGCCGCGCAACAAATGTGTAGGTATTGCCGTCTAAATACGGAGATATTAACAATTCTTGATACAAGGTGGGCGCTACAACATCTTCTGTAAAAGAGAGCTTTACAACCTTTTTCTTAAAGTTAATTTCTCCGTTTTTGGGCGATGACCAAACCAAACTAGGGGCAAGTGTGTCTTTTGCACCCCCCGCAGGCGGCACCACCCTAGCACAGCCAGTACTTACCCACAGACCCAGTGTGGCAAGGGCGGCAACACACGTAGCTGCCAGCCATTTAAAAGAAATTAGCACAGGGCAATAAGCTTAATTGGTGCGGAGGTTATACAAGAAAAAAGTAAGGGTAGCCAAAAGCGCCACAGCTCCGGCGGCGTAAGCATGTTCGCGGCGCTCGGCACGTATTTGCTCTGGGCGCAGCTTGGGCGGGGTATTTATAGAGTCTCTCAGGGCTATGGCAATGGCGGTGGCTTTTGCAGCAGAATCTCGCCTAAGGGCCATGTGGGCGGCTACAATGTTAGATGAATCTATTTTGCGCTGCGCGCCAGCGTCTAGATTTGCCTGTTTAAATACTTGCGCAGCCATATGGTTGCTAGCGCATACCATTAGCATACAAACAGCAAGAAAGCGCATTAATAAAACGCGGCCTTTTTTTACACGCCTTTGGGTGCTCATACCTTTTTTTCCTTTTTTAAGATGTACATCAGGCTGCTATACTCACCGGTGTTGCGCGCCTTGGCATTGCTGGCTACGCCTTGTTGCAGAGCAGATAGCAGGCTGCCTCCTCGGTTTTTTTCTGATAGCATAGCCACGTAAAAGGCATCAAAAACCATGGGGCGTGTACCCACCACGGCTAGGCCCTCTTGGGCTGCAAGGCGGCTTAGCGCTGCCTGGCTAAAATGCGATAGATGGCGGGGCACATCGTATGCAGCCCAGTCTGCACCATAGTGCATGGCATCTGCACTGCGGCGGTTAGGCACGGCTATGATAAGGGTGCCCTCAGGTGCCAGCAGCGCTGCTATTTTTTGTAATGATGCCCGTAGCGTGTGCATGTGCTCCAGCACATGCCATAGGGTTACTACAGTAAAGCTGCCTTGGGTCTGTAGCTCTTCTATGGTTTCTGCCACAGGTAGGCCTTTTTGTATGGCTACTTGTCTGGCTCCGGCATCAGGCTCAGTACCTTGCACCTGCCAGCCCGCTTTTTTACAGATTTCTAAAAAATGCCCTGTAGCACAGCCAACATCTAGTAAGGTGCCTTCGCCGTTGTTTAGTTTTGTAATTAGAGCCAGCTTTTTGTTGAGCGTATGTGCCCGCACCTGCTGATACAAAATGCCTATGAGGCCTGCGCTTTTGTTGGTGTGGCTTACGTACTCTTCAGATTGATAGTATTTACCTATCTGATTTTCATCTGGCCTGGGGTTTGTAAATACCAGATCACAGGCAGGGCACAGCACTAGGGTAAAGGTTTCTTTGGTTACGAGCCAGTCTTTGGCCTGCAGATAGGGCACAAGAGTTTTAGAGGCACAGCTTGGGCAGGCAGAGAGAGATTCCATAGGGCAGCATACAAAAATACAGGCTACGAGAGATTTGCCTAGCTAATTGGGAGCCTCATTGCTTTCGCAACTTGTTTTTGCCTTGCACCACTTCTATTGTTACCTTTGCGGCATGTTTCAGTTTAATTATTCTGCTCCTAAGGTTATATCAGAAATTGGGTGTAACCACATGGGCGATTATAACATTGCTCTAGACCTCATAAAACTTAGCAAAGAGAGCGGTGCGCACTATGCCAAGTTTCAGAAAAGGAATAATAAAGAGCTTTTAACAGAGGCGCAGTATAATGCACCACACCCAAATGCCTGGAACAGCTACGGGCCCACTTACGGCGCCCACAGAGAGGCCCTAGAGTTTACCCAAAAGCAACATGCAGACCTAAAAGCTTATTGTGAACAAATTGGTATCGGTTACAGTACATCTGTATGGGATGTAACCTCTGCCAAAGAGATCATTGCCCTAAACCCAGATTTTATAAAAGTACCCAGCGCCTGCAACAATAATTACCCCATGATGGAGCTGCTGCGCGATAGCTACACTGGCGATGTGCACGTATCTACCGGGATGACAACCCAAGATGAAATTGCAGAGCTTGTGGCTTTTTTTGAGGCTACTGGTCAGGCAAAAAATAGGCTGGTAGTATACAGTTGCACCAGTGGCTATCCTGTTCCTTTTAAAGATATTTGCCTGCTAGAGATGAACCGTCTGTACCAAAATTACGGCAGCCGGGTGCAAGAAATAGGCTTCTCTGGCCACCACCTAGGCATCGCAATAGACATAGCAGCATATACCCTGGGTGCCCGCTGGATAGAGCGGCATTTTACCAAAGACCGCACCTGGAAGGGCACAGACCATGCCGCAAGCTTAGAGGTGCCCGGCCTGCAAAAGCTTGTGCGTGATCTGGCCCATACCCATGAGGCCCTCACCTTTAAACAAAAGGATATCCTAGAAATTGAAGCCGTACAAAGAGAAAAACTAAAAAGTCGCCAATAATTTTTGATATACACACCACCCCTTATTGCAACGTAAGCGCCATAATAAGGGGTGGTTTATAAGTATTATTCAATTTTAACATTAAGTTTTAACATGTTATAACAACTATAGTCCCTAAACAGCAGTAGTTTTGTTGGTAAGTTTAAAATATGGCCAAGAAGCCGGTTCTGTTCATAACCTTTATTAAAGTTGATCAAACCCGGCGGGTATTTGAAACCATACGTGCATACCAGCCCTCTCAGCTTTTTATAGCCCAAGATGGCCCACGTACAGAGCGGCCATCCGATGCTGACAGGATAGCCCAGGTACGAGAAATTACAGCGCAAATAGACTGGCCCTGCCAGGTAATGCTTAGGCAATCAGACGTGAACCAGGGTGTGCGCATTGGCATAGAAAACGCCATTACTTGGTTTTTTGAAAACGTAACAGAGGGCATCATTTTAGAAGATGATACAGTGCCCAGCCCAAACTTCTTTACCTTTTGTGAACAACTGCTAGAAAAATACCGCACAGATTTGCGCGTATTTATGATAGGGGGCACAAACCTTAATTACAACTCTAAAATAGAGGCAAGCTATTTTTTTACAGAAGTGCCCGTGAACTGGGGGTGGGCCACTTGGGCCACACGCTGGCAATATTATGAGGCCAGCTTGGCAACTATAGATAAAGCCGTAGCAGATGGTAGCATGAATCTTTATTACCCAGACCCATACCAGCGCGAGCATGAAATTGAGCGCATACATCTGCTTAAAAAAGAAATAATACCCGCTTGGGACTATCGCTGGGCTTATACTTTAAAAAATCAGAATGGGCTTTGTATAGTGCCTGAGAAAAACATGGTGAGCAATATAGGGTTTGGGCTAGAGGCCACAAATACCTTTGATCCTGATCACCACCATGCCGCTCTTTATGTAGAAAATATGGAGTTTCCGCTGCGGCACCCAAGCGTGCTACTACGCTCATACATATGGGAGGAGCAATACTTTTTTCCGGGCCAGCAAACACACCGCTTTATGGGCGTAAGAGAAATTGCCATGCTGCTCTGGCGCAAGTTTATGCAGAGGGTAAATTAATAGTAAAAAAACGGGATCCCTAGCAAAACGTGGGCTTAAGAGCAAGCCTCTATATCTTTACAAACACCCACGTGTTATGCTAAACCTTAAGTTAAACTCAGAATACGGTACGCTAAAAGCGGTACTAATGCACCGCCCCGGCCGCGAAATAGACAGGCTTACACCCTATAACCGTGCCAATTACCTTTTTGAGGATGTGCCCTATCTAGAGGCCATGCAGCGCGAGCATGACGAGTTTAGATCTATAATAAAGGGAGCATGTGGCGCCACAATTTTCCGCCTACAAGACCTGCTTGTAGATGTATTAATAGACGATAACCTGCTGCTAAAATCTATACAACTAGGTCTGTATGAAAGTGGTTTGGTAGATCTGGCCGTAGATATAATTGCACGGCTTAGCACCACAGAATGCGCTGTAGCCCTTATGGGAGGCATAAAAGTGCGAGAGCTAAAACGTAAGTTTAACCACCCACTACTAGATAAGCTAGGCGAGCATGCCTATGTTATATCGCCTAACCCAAATACCTACTTTACCCGTGACCCTGCCGCCGTAGTACAAACCGGGGTAATATGCTGCCAAATGAAGTTTAATGCCCGCAACCGCGAAAGCTTTATCATGCGCATGATTTTTGAAAATCACCCCCTTTTTAAAGGTGCTTTTAACCTAATATACCCCCGGCAAGATGCCGATAAAACCATAACCGGTAACTACCCCAGCATAGAGGGGGGAGATATTGTAATACTATCAGAAAAGGCCTTGGCCATTGGCCACTCAGAGCGCACAGACTCACAGGCCATAGAAGAAGTAGCCTGGAATGTGCTGGGCAAGGGCCAGGTAGAGCGCATTTACGAGGTCTCCCTGCCTAAAAAGCGCAACTTCATGCACCTAGACACTGTCTTTACCATCATAGACGAAAACCTGGTAGTAACCTACCCAGATGCCCTAGAGGCTGTGCTACAAACAAAAGTGCACCACTTAGATGGTTTTGATGCCCAAGGAGACCCCATAATTAAAACAGAAGTACTGCATGAGAGTGTAATAGATGTGCTGCGCCGCGAGATTGATTACCTAGAAGTTATTGCCACCGGAGACGGAAACCCAGACTATGCCAGCCGCGAGCAATGGTATGATGGGGCCAATGTTTTTGCCATAGGCCCCCGCCGGGTAATAAGTTACAACCGTAACATACACACAAACCGCCAGCTGCGCGATGCTGGCGTAGAGGTGTTGCGTATCCCCAGTTCTGAGCTTAGCCGAGGCCTAGGTGGCCCTAGATGTATGACCATGGCCCTAGAGAGGCAAGATTTTTAAGACGCGTTTAAGGCTTTGCTATAAAGGTTGCTTAAGGGCGGGCATCAAAAAAAGCGAGATATCCCCTAAGATTGTAGTTTTACGAGCTACACCCTTTTTTGTGCCCGTAGCTTGAAAAAACTCATAACCCCGGCCTTAATCTTAGCTGCCTTAGGATACTTTGTTGATGTATATGATTTGATATTATTTTCTATGGTACGGGAGCGTAGCCTATTATCGCTAGGCATACCCGCAGATGACCTAGTTAAAGTAGGAGCCACTTTGCTAAACTGGCAAATGATAGGAATGTTAACGGGTGGGCTGTTCTGGGGTATTCTTTCAGATAAGCGCGGCCGCCTCTCTACCTTATATGGTTCTATTCTTTTATACTCTTTAGCCAATATTGCCAATGGCTTTGTAGATACCGTAGAGTGGTATGCCACATGGCGCTTTATAGCTGGCGTTGGCTTAGCTGGTGAGCTTGGGGCAGGCATTACCCTTGTTGCAGAAACATCACCAAAAGAGAGCCGAGGCATAGCAACCGCTATGGTAGCAAGTGTGGGCATGATGGGCGCAGTGCTAGGCGGGGTCATGTCTCCTTATTTTGATTGGAGGACGCTTTACTTTATTGGGGGTGGCCTAGGGCTTTTTCTTTTAGTACTAAGAATAAGTGCAGCAGAAAGCGGCATGTATAAAAATACCAGAGAGGCGGCCGTCTCTCGGGGCAATTTCTTTCAATTATTTAAAGACCCTGCCACTTTTACCAAGTATTTGGCCTGCATACTGGTGGGCCTGCCTATCTGGTTCGAGACCGGCATCTTGCTAACCTATGCAGCAGAGTTTGGCAAAGCCCTAGGTGTAAATGGTTTGGTTGTATCATCTACGGCCGTAGCATGTGGGTATGGCGGGGCTGTTTTTGGAGACTTATCGTCGGGTTTTTTATGCCAATGGTTTCAGAATCGTAAAAAGGCAATGCTGGTTTATATAATAGCAAGCCTTGGGTTGTTTGTTTTGTATTGCAACGCGTTTTCTTTTTCACTGTTAGGGTTTTACATACTCTGCTTTTGCATGGGGCTAGGGGCCGGCTTTTGGATTTTGGTTGTAACCATGGCTGCAGAGCAATTTGGCACCAATATCCGGGGCACTGTTACCACTACAGTACCTAACTTTATTAGAGGGGCACTTGTGCCCATGAGCTTGCTTTTCTTGACTTTTAAGGCAGATATGAGCATTTTAACGGCAGCCCTTTACACCGGAGCCGTTGTGTATGTATTAACCTTATCTGCCTGGTGGGTAACTAAAGACACGTTTCATAAAGATCTCAATTATCATGAATAACCCATCTAATAAAGTAGCGCTTGTAGTAGCCGCTGCAGTAAACAACGCCATAGGCCGCAAGGGGCAACTGCCGTGGGTTTTAAAAGACGATATGGCTCTTTTTAAAAAACTAACTACGGGCCATCCAGTAATTATGGGCCGCAAAACCATGGATTCTCTCGGTAAACCGCTGTCCAATCGCACCAATATTGTGGTGAGTAGGGGCGGGGTGGCCTTAGAGGGGTTCACCTTGGCCCCCACTATTGAGGCTGCCCTGGCTCTTGCGCAAACAGCCCCGGGTGCAGAGCTAATTTGTATTATTGGTGGTGGTCAGATTTACGCCCAGTCTTTGCACTTGGCAGAGGTTGTGTACTTGTCTCGGGTAGAGACTGAGCCAGAAGGGGCCGATGCGTTTTTCCCAGAATTGCCCACCGTTACATGGCAATTAAAAGAACAGATCCACCACCCAGCTAGCGAGCGCAACGAGTTTGCCTTTAGGTTTCAAGAATGGGTGCGCAGGGGGTAAATTTTTATAAATAGACACAAAAAAAGCCCCCAGTACCATGCACTAGGGGCTACTAAGGCCAAAAAAGAGGGCAGCCTTACCTACTTTTTAGCCGCAGGTTTTGCAGGGGCTGTTTTTAAAGTAGATTCTTTTGCAGGGGCATTGGTTTCTGCTTTGGCGGCAGATTTAGTATCAGGTTTGGCATCAGGTTTATAGGCAGCCAGAGATTTGCCCACTATAGCCTGTTGCAAAAATGTACCCCAAGTAAGGTTAAGCTGGCCATCTTTGTGGGCTTTAGCACGGGCAATAAGCATGTTTGCGGCCGCTTCTACCACCCAATCAAAGTTTGCCTGGCCCACGCTGGCTACATCGGCATCTGGGGCAGGGTTGCAGAAATCTATAGCGATTGGTATACCGTCTCGTACAGCAAATTCTACGGTATTAAAATCATACCCCAGAGCTTGGTTTAGGGCCAGCGTATAATTTTTTATAGTTTCCAGCAGCTTTTTATCATCGGCAAAATTAGCCTCATAGCGCAAGTGCTGCGGGTTACGTGGCTCATAAGGCATTATAAGCACATCTTTGCCGCCTATGCAATAGCATCGGTAGTAGGCATCAAAAACGATTTCTTCTTGCAACATCATTACAAGATCGCCAGTCTCAGAATAGGCTCTGAAAAAATCGTCTGGGCCGGTTAGTTTGTAAACGTTTTTCCAGCCCCCACCGTCAAAAGGTTTAAAGTAGGCTGGCCAGCCTACGTAATTAAAAATTGCACTCCAGTCCATAGGGTAAGCCTGGTTGCTAAAACTCTCTGATGAGGTGCTGGCTGGCAGCTGGTTTGTTGGCAACAAGGCCGTACGGGGTACAGGCACACCAATGGTCTCTGCCAGTGAGTTGTTAAAAAACTTCTCATCTGCAGACCACCAAAAAGGGTTGTTTATAACAGCTGTACCGGTAATGGCTGCATTTTTAAGCATGCCGCGGTAAAAAGGCACATCTTGGCTTATCCTGTCTAAGATTACATCAAAACCTAAGGGCTGGGCTTGCAATACTTTATCAAAAAGTAGGGCCTCTGCAACAATACCTTTTTCGGCTTTTTGGTTTATGCGTGCAACAAGCGCTTGAGGAAATGTGCGCTCTTTACCGTGAAGAATTCCAATTTTTTTCATACTATAAATGGGGGCTTATGCAAAAGTACGCCAATGCAGGCTTTTGCTTTTAATTTGTGTTTTTAACTGCTTCTGAAATATAGTGGGGAAACATCTCGCGCCACACCGGCCAGTCATGGCTGGCACCTGGGCGGATGTCTAACCAATGGTTTATACCCTTGGCCGCTAGTATGGCAGAGAGGCGGTAGTTGTCTTCTATGCAGAAATCATGCTCGCCCACGCCTAGCACCACACCCACCCTGTAAATGGCATCGTCTGTGAGGTTTGGGATAAAATCTACTGGGTTGTTGTAGTAGATGGTATCATCGTAGTGGCCTAAAACACGGTTAATGATATTAAACGCACCACCCATGCTAAAAATATGAGAGGTGAGACCCGGATACCGCATCCCAAAGTTTACGGCATGGTACCCGCCAAAGCTGCAGCCAGCTACTATTGCGCGGCTATGGCCGGTCTCATAAAGGGCACGGGGTAATACCTCGTGCCGTAAATAAGCATCGTATTGCATGTGGCGGCGGGCCCGCTCTGCTGGGTGCACGCTGTAGTTGTACCAGCTCTCGTTATCTACAGAATCTGGGCAATAAATTTTTATCAGCCCATTGTTAATAAACCAAGCGGCAGATTCTAATAGCTTAAAATCTTTGTTTTGGTAATACTTGCCCATACTGGTGGGAAACAAAATAACCGGTATACCGGCATGGCCAAACACCAGCATCTCCATGTGGCGGCCCACATTGGGGCTGTACTCGTTTAGGTATAGCTCTTGCATAAAAAAAGTGCGCAGAGCCAATTATTTAGCCGCCCGCACCGTAAAGTTTGCACAACTATGTTTAAACTTTTGTCTTTCCGCAGCTACCCACCCCTATACCAATCTTAAAGTATAGGCCCTGAGAACCTCTTTCTGCTATAGAGGGCTGTATAGTATTGTTCCTAAAGTCTGTGGTAGAAATCTTGTCACTCCTGTTTATCCAACTGCCTGGGCTTTGGCTTCTGTACCCAAATTTACCTGTAACAGTAAATCCCTTGGCACGCTCTCCGCTGCTACTAAAATGATAATCTGCCGCTATACCAATGTCAAAAACTACGCCACTATTGTACAGGTATTGATTTTCTTGGTTGCCTTT
>Ga0163144_10017466_pt1 | contig 14609 bp, 13 predicted proteins | sample OliLak19BULKMAT1_FD_123175 | JGI IMG/M metagenome (GOLD analysis project Ga0163144, IMG submission 123175) | Freshwater microbial mat bacterial communities from Lake Vanda, McMurdo Dry Valleys, Antarctica - Oligotrophic Lake LV.19.BULKMAT1 | ecosystem: Environmental > Aquatic > Freshwater >... | reverse complement strand
ATGGCTTCATCGGTAGTAAGAAAATGAAAAGCCGCTCTGTCGTGCCAGAAATCATACGGTACCGGTGGAACAAATTGGGTGATATCCGAAACTACCCAATGTATTTTATCGGCATTATCTCCTAAACGTTTCTTTACTTTTTCCAATGCTTTTGCAGAGATATCTAATACCCAGATATTCCGGTAGCCTTTGTGTAGCAGAGCGTCTACAAAATGACTATCGCCACCTCCGATATCAATGATATTAGCGGTTAATGGCAGTTCGAATAAATCAATAAACGCCATAGAAGTTTTGGGATAAGGTTGAAACCAGCTTACTTCGGATTCTTCCCTCGTAGCAAATACATTATCCCAGTGTTGTTTGGTATTAGATTGATCCATACTAAATACTTATTGTTTTCCTTTTAGTAACGCCCTGGCGTATATTTCATACATCTTACCAAATTCGGCTCGTTCAAAAGTTTCGGTACACGCATTGCCGCTAACAAATGTATAGGTTTCCCTTGCTTGGTAGCCTTTGGGAATATTTTCTATAATAAAATGGCCGGAGTAGAAACCGCGGCCCGTATTAATCCGTACCCAAATAACAGTATTTAGCTTGCAGGGGCCTGATGCCGAATACGATACATAAACAATGGTTTTGTCTCCCCAAATTCAGCCAGGCGCCCATCTTAACCGCACGGAGTAAACGTGCCTGCCTGGCTTTTTATTTTCTGCAACGGTAAAAAACAGGATTTTTGCAGTATGACCATTATTGATACCCATTGCCATTTGTACCTGGATGAATTCAAAACCGATATCGATGCAGTGATCGAAAGGGCCCGTAACTATGGGGTAACCAAATTCTATCTCCCTGCCATCGACAGCGGAGTAATAGCCGATATGCTGGCACTTGAACAGCAATACCCCGGAGTTTGTATACCGATGATGGGGTTGCACCCTTGCTCAGTAAAGGAAAATTACCGGGACGAACTGGCCATAGCCGAAGAATGGCTGCAAAAAAGGCCATTTGTAGCTATTGGGGAGATAGGGCTGGATTTTTATTGGGATAAAACTTTTGTTAAAGAGCAATACGAGGCATTTGAGACCCAGATGCAATGGGCTTTGGACAGGAAACTCCCCATCGTGATCCATACCCGCAACGCCATGCAGGAGACAATCAACACCGTAAAACCCTATGCCATCAAAGGTCTTCGCGGTATTTTTCACTGTTTCAGCGGGGATCATGCATCGGCCGAACAGATCATTGATATGGGTTTTTGGCTCGGCATAGGCGGTGTATTGACCTATAAAAATGCCGGGATGCCCGCTGCGCTGGAATCTATCGGTCTGGAACACATGGTGCTGGAAACCGATTCCCCCTACCTGAGCCCGGTGCCTTACCGTGGAAAAAGGAATGAAAGCAGCTATCTGCAGTACATTATTGAGAAGCTGGCGGAAATAAAAAAGCTGCCTGTAGAGGAGGTTGCAGCCATTACAACGGCCAATGCCCAAAAAATATTCGGTGGCTAACGCTGAAAAGCTATTTTTGCAGTCCTTTAAAATATTGAGGTTTTCTCCGACTTGGTCGGGATTGAAATATCAGGAGACTTGTCCGAGTGGTTGAAGGAGCACGCCTGGAAAGTGTGTATACGTGAAAGCGTATCAAGGGTTCGAATCCCTTAGTCTCCGCAAATGTTCATACAAAGCGGATTAATGTAAGAAGGATTGGAATTGATGTTTTGTAATTCTAACCGGCGAGTCCACTTCGAGTGACTCACCGGAGAAATAAAGTCAGGATCTTTTCAATAAAAATTTTTATGAATCTTTGTTAAACGGCTCTTTTCCTTCATGTTTGAGCACGGTAGCGTCGAGGTAGAAAATGATCTCTTCAGCAATATTGGTAAGGTGGTCGCCTACTCTCTCCAGCCTTCTAACCACCGACCACAGGTCCATATAACTCATGATATTATCCGGGTCCTTCCTGCATTGCTCTGCGATCAGGGGTTTGGCGGCCCGGTGAATCTCATTTAAGGTAAAATCTTCCATAAACACCCCTCTCGCAATTTCGCTGTTGTCCGTTTCATAGGCAGTGATCACATCCGTCATCATAGAGAGTGCGGTCTTCTGCATTTCGCCCAGCCGAAGCTGTTCCAGCAACGGCTTTTGATAGGGATGATCCAGCCCCATCACCACCAGGCTGATGTTCTCAGCATAATCGGCTATTCTTTCCAGGTCGTTGTTGATCTTGAGCGTGGCGAAAACAAAGCGCATGTCTTTTGCGACGGGAGCCATCAACGAGCAAATGACCTCGCATTCCTTGTCGATCTTTAACTCAAGAGCATTCACCCGCCTTTCGTTCCTGATCACTTCCTGTGCAAGCTCTTTGTCAAAATCATGCAGTGAGTCAACGCTTTTCTGCAGTTGGCTCATTACCTGGTAGCTCATTTCTTTCAGGCTGTCCTTTAGTTTTTTTAGCTCATCCTCTAAGTGTATCATATCAGCATAAATTTAAAAAATAAAACCTGTCGGGTATCGAAGTTTCTCTTTCCTTTTGCGCAACCTCTGGGCCTCACCGCCTCTGTTGTTTGAAAAAACCGGCACTGAAGCCATCAGGGTCCACCTGCGTAACAAGCGTTCTTCATTTATCCAAAGCGCCCGCTTATATAATTCTGCGTTGCTTCTTTTGACGGGTTAGTAAATATTTTATCGGTATTGTCATATTCAATCAGTTCGCCCAGGTAAAAGAACGCGGTTTTATCACTAACCCTCGCTGCCTGTTGCATATTGTGCGTTACGATCACGATGGTATAATCTTTTTTCAGGGTATAGATCAGGTCTTCAATCTTGGTGGTAGACAGGGGATCGAGCGATGATGCCGGCTCATCCATTAATAACACTGATGGTTTAACCGCGATCGCGCGGGCAATGCACAACCGTTGTTGCTGACCGCCCGACAAGGCCAGGGCAGATTTTTTTAAAGAATCTTTTACTTCATCCCATAATGCGGCCTGGGTTAAGGCAGTTTCCACCGCTTCATCAATAATAGACCGCGACTTTTCACCCACTATCCGCAAACCATAAGCAACATTCTCGTAAATGGATTTCGGGAAAGGATTGGCTTTCTGAAAAACCATGCCTATGCGTTTCCTGTGTTCATAAACATCTGTATCGCTGTCATAAATATCATTGTCATCCAATAATACCCGGCCTTCCATTTTTACGTTCGGGATCAGGTCATTCATCCGGTTAAAACAGCGCAGGAAGGTGGACTTACCGCAACCTGAAGGGCCAATAAATGCCGCTACCGAATTAGCATCCACACCCATGGAGATACCTTTCAGTGCGTGCTTCGGGCCGTAATATAAATGCAGATCCTGTGATTCTAGCTTGAACATGTTTTTTACCAATTAGGGTTAAAGCTTTATTTTATTATACCACCGGTTCCTGAGGAATATCGCTATGCCATTCAACAGGAAAGTAAAAGCGAGCAATACTATAATTCCGGCGGCTGCATTGTTCATGAATCCCTGCTGCGGGCGGGATGTCCAGTTGAAGATTTGTATGGGCAGCGTAGTATACTGGTCGAGGGGGCCTTCGGGCACAAATGGTACATAGACCAGGGCCCCTACCACGATCAACGGCGCAGTTTCGCCGATGGCCCTTGAGATGGACAGAATAATGCCCGTTAAAATGCCACCCCATGCTGCTGGTAATACTACCCGGCTGGTGGTTTGCCATTTGGTGGCGCCCATTCCCAAAGAAGCATCGCGTAAAGAATTGGGGACTGCTTTTAACGCTTCCCTCGTGGCAACAATCACAATGGGCATAATGAGCAGTGCCAGTGTCAGGGCACCTGCCAGGATACTGCTGCCCAGACCGGCAATCCGTACAAAGAACTGCAGACCCAGTATGCCATAAATAACAGATGGAACACCCGCCAGATTAGCAATATTGATCTCCACAAAACGCGCAAACCGGTTCCTGGCTCCATACTCCTGTAAATAAATACCCGAGCTGATGCCGATGGGGAGCGCAACGAGAATAGTAAAAAACAATAAGCTGGCCGTTCCTATCAAGGCCGTATAGATACCCGATTCACTGAAATGACGCGAAGGAAGGTTGGAGAAAAATGACCAGTTGATCCGCCCCATGCCTCTGGAAATAATGTCTACCAACAATACCCCTAAGGCCAGTAAACCGAATCCGGTGCATAAGATCGCAAAGTATTTGAACAATTGGTCCTTGATCTTTGCGGTGTTTTTTCTATTGCGCTTATTCATATTGCTGCCTGTATTTTCTGATAACCCAATAACTGATATTATTAAGGATAAATGTGAAAAGGAAAAGCACCAGCCCCGCGGCGAAAATGGTACGGTACTCAAGTGAGTCCTGCGGCACATCCCCCATACTTACCTGGATGATATAGGTAGTGATGGTTTCCACACTCTCAAGGGGATTGAACGTGAGTTTGGGTTCCTGGCCTGCCGCAATCGCAACGATCATAGTTTCGCCCAATGCCCTTGAAATGGCAAGTATCACAGAAACAATGATGCCGGAACTTGCAGCGGGAACCATTACCTTAAAAGCTGTCTGGAACCTGTTTGCGCCCATTCCGTAAGAAGCCTCGCGTAATGAGTTAGGAACCGCCCGCAAAGCATCTTCACTTAGGGATGTGATATAGGGCATGATCATGATACCCATTACAATCCCCGGTGAGAGGGCATTAAACCCGGCCAGCCCGGGAATTAGCTTTTGCAAAAGCGGTGTAACATATTGTAAGGCAAAAAAACCATAAATAACGGTTGGTATCGATGCAAGTACTTCCAGGATTGGTTTTACAATTGCGGTAAATTTTTTCGATGCATACTCACTCAGGTACACAGCAATCGTGATACCCAGGGGGATGGCCACCATGCAGGCGATAAAAGTGATCAGAAGCGTGCCTGATAGCAGAGGCAAAATACCAAAGTGTTTATTTTCAAACAGTGGCGTCCATTCTTTGTCGGTAAAAAAATCGATGATGGATACCTCTGTAAAAAACTTAAAGCTGTCTATTGCCAGCACAATGATGATACCAAGAGTGGTCAATACCGAAACAAGGCTGCTGCCCGATAATAACCATTCGATGGCTTTTTCTTTTCTATGCAGGTATCTGTTTCGCATGTATATTCAATTATTGGTTTTCGGTCAGGGTTTCTTGCAGTCGTACCCCAACAATGGACCTTGTCTCGAACAGGGTTCCCGTTTTCCCGTTTTTAAACCGATTAAAAGAAAGCCGGTATGCTTCAGGCGGCAGGGGTATATATCCAATTTCTTTTGCCAAGGCCTCCGCTTTTTCCAGGTAGAATTTAATGAACTGCTGCACATGGGGTTGTTTGGCTGCCCTGGTATTTACATAGATGAATTCTGGTCTCGTAAGCGGCTGGTATTTGCCAAACTGAACCGTAGAATCATCCGGCAAAATTGCCTGCGAGGTATCGCTGGCTTTCACGGGTACCAGTTTCAGTTTATCCTTATTCTCCACATAATACACCAGCCCAAAATAGCCAAGACTATTAGGATCCGATGAAACACCCTGCACCAGCACATTGTCGTCTTCGCTTGCGGTGTAGTCGCCGCGCGATGCCTTGGCTTTGCCATTGATGGCCAGGGTAAAATAATCGTAGGTGCCGGAAGAAGTACCTGCGCCATATAGATTGAGGGGAACATCGGGCCAGGAACTTCGTACCTGCTGCCAACTGTTGATTTTGCCCTGGCTTTCCGGCGACCAGATCTTTTTCAGTTCGGCTACCGTTATATAGTCGATAAATGTATTTTTCAGGCTTACTACGATAGCCATACCATCATAGGACACCGGGATCTCGATAAAATCAATTTTATTTTTGCGGCTCTGTTCCAATTCCTTTTTACTGATGGGGCGTGAAGCATTCGCAATATCTATTTCACCTCTCAGAAATTTTTTGAAACCACCTCCGGTGCCGGAAACGCCAACCATCACTTTGATATCGGGGTTTATCTTTCTGAATTCCTCAGCTACGGCTTCGGTAAGCGGGTATACAGAGCTGGAGCCATCGATACTAATCCTTCCCTTGTATTTTTTAAAACAGGAACCAGCCAAACACACCAGGAAAAACAAAAAGAAATATGAAATTGCCTTTTTCAGCATACAGCTAAATTGAATTACGCGCATTACCGACGATGCATGATAACCATCATGTCTGAATACAGTTTATTCTCCTGTAAAGCTCGTGACAACCGTGCAAAAAAAATTACATATCCCAATGAATTAGTTACAGGATTCACACTTTTGAAGACGGGGATATGGCCCCTTGTATCTCGGGAGTAGCCTCCCCTGCTGCCTATAAAATGATTGATGCCTCCCACCCATGCAGCCTGAATGAGGTAACATTAACGCTGGCATAACATTTTCATCTATAAAAGCAAAACAGTTCCATGATCAAGCGAAAAGAAAAGATTGGCAATAACATTCAACACAATTTTAAAAACTCACCTGAAATCAACTCGTGGTCAATACTATACAATACGCCTGTAGACAAGATCCATCAGATATTCGAAAGCACTGGCAATTCAATTGCCAAAACAATTGCAATCCTCCGGACGAAGGAGCAGACAGCGTAATAGTTCCGGGCATTTTTTTACCCATAAACCAATAAGCTATGCCAGTAAATTCTAAAAAACAATCACAGGGCCAAACCGGTAAAAAAGGCGATGATACCCAAACAAAAGCGAAGAAAACTCCGTCAAAGGAAAATACCTTCCTGTCGAAGGATACGGTCGCCAAAAACAGGGCTAAAAAAAAGTAGCTCCTTTCTTCTCCGGTGAGTCTCCCAGCGGGGACTGGCCGGTTTAGAATGGCGAATCTTCTATGTAAGCAAATCATCACACAAATAAATCATAACGTTTTTCTCAAGTTGATTCCAGTACCAGTTCATTTCCGAATGGGTCCAGGTTGACAGAAAAATCAGTGTGCCAGTATTCCCTTTATTTGTGCTATCAATTTTCCTGGCTGGCAATAATATTTGCCGAAAGGGGCTTTACCAGGTAATCGCATTGATGTTTAAAGGTACCAGCCTCGCCAACTAAATGTGAAAACGCATAATTCTAATCCTTTACTAATACGCCTCTTACTGCACGTTTACCCCGCCCTGGTAGGTTTGCCGAAGATCAAATGTTACATCATGAGAAATAAACTGTTGCTATATGTGTGTTTTACTCTAGGCAGTTTCGGTGTTTTCTCCCAGACCACGGGAGAAGGCATCAGGCAGTATGACCGCGAGAAATACGCCAGCGCCGCACAAATTTTTGAGCAGGTAGTAACTGCGAATCCATCCGACCTGCAGGGTTGGTACTGGTTGACGCGCGCGCATTACGCAAACCGTCAACCGGTACTTGTTGAAAAAGCTCTCGCACGCATTCCTGCTGGTCTACAGAATCAGCCTTTGTATCACATAATAAAAGGTTCTTTCTTATTGCAGAAAGCCGATACGCTTAGTGCACAGACGGCATTTGCAACTGCCTTGGGTGATGCACGCAAAAAAGATCCGGCTATACAACTGGCCATTGCGCAGGCACATATTGATGCGGATACAGGCAACCTCTATTATGCACTTGATATATTAGAACGGGCGGCCAAACGTAACGGGAAAAATCCAGCCATTTACCTCGCAGCGGGCGATGCATACAGAAAATTGTACGACGGCTCGGAAGCTTTCAGGAATTACACAACTGCTATCGAACTGGACAAGAATAACCCGGTGCCTTATTATAAGATCGGCAAGATCTACCAGACGCAGAACAATACGGCGGTATTCAATGAATACTACGACAAAGCCATCTCTTTTGATCCGTCTTTTGCGCCTGTTTATTTCCAGCGGTATTATGCCGTCTATTTTAAAGATGTTAGCAAAGCACTGGAGCCACTGCAACAATATATTGCACTTGCAGACGCGGATATTAAAAACAACTACCTGCTAGCTGATGCCTATTATATCACCAGGAGGTTTGAACAGTCCATTACCGAGGCACAGAAGATCATTGCGGCAGAAAAAGACAGCACCAGATCCAGGATATACAAACTGCTGGCCTATAGTTATGACGGTATTAAGGACAGCGCCAAAGCAGAAACCTGGCTCACGAAATATTTTTCCATCGCACACGACAGCACCATTGCGCCGGACGATCTGTCGCTGATGGCAAAGCTGTTGGAAAAACGAAAAGAAGATTCGGTTGCCCTTGTATGGCACACAAAGGCCTTCAGGCTGGAAAAAGACAGCGCCCGAAAGTCGGAACTTACACGCAGGTTGATCGCATTTACCAAGGCACGTAAACAATACGCGGATCAGGCCTATTGGTATGAGCAACTGAACAACCAGCATGTTCCTTTAAGCAATGTCGATATTTTCAGTTGGGGCGTGGCCAATTACAACGCACAACTGTACCTGATGGCAGACAGTGTGTTCGCGATGTACCAGGCGAAATACCCGGACCAGACATTTGGTTACTATTGGCGGGCAAGAAGCAATGCGGCGATAGATACGGCGATGGAAATGGGCCTGGCCATACCGCATTATGAAAACCTGATAATGGTAGCAGAAAAAGACACTGCCAACGCGAACAACAAAAAATGGCTGGTGCAGGCTTACGGATACCTGGCCGCTTATAAAGTAAACACACAGAAAAAATATGATGACGCACTGACCTATTATGAAAAGATCCTTGTACTGGACCCGGGTAATGATGACGCTGAGAAATACAAAGATATTTTAGGCAGGATGATAGACAAACAGGATAAATCTGATGAGAGTGAAAAGGAAAAACAAAAGGACGTTCCCAAAGAAAAGAATTCTCCCCCCGGCTCATAACAGTCTCATGAACGCAAAGGGTTAAAAATGCGAACCTTTTGTTGGCCGGGAGAATCTTCTCCCGGCTTTTCTGTCTAAATTTATCCAATGAAAAAAAATCCATTTGATATCTTTTCACTGCATTACGAAAAAGAAGACTTTAATACTGTAATAACCGGTATAGAAAGCGGAATATCCTTCCGGGGTACCAATCTCTGGATCCTCATCTTTGCGATTTTTGTGGCTTCACTCGGCCTGAACGTCAATTCAACTGCAGTGATAATCGGCGCCATGCTGATCTCTCCGCTGATGGGTCCTATTATGGGCATCGGCCTGGGTATCGGAATCAATGATCCTTTGCTGCTGCGCAGGGCGATATCCAATTTTGCCATTGCTACCATAGTGGCGCTGACAACCTCAACGATTTTCTTTCTGTTGTCACCGCTCAATGACGCGCACTCTGAAATACTGGCACGTACCTCACCCAATATCTACGATGTACTAATCGCGCTCTTTGGCGGGTTCGCAGGCATCATCGCAACTTCGACAAGACAGAAAGGCAACGTGATACCCGGGGTAGCCATCGCTACGGCCCTGATGCCACCGCTTTGTACCGCGGGCTATGGATTGGCCACATGGCAAATGAATTTTTTTTTAGGCGCGTTCTATCTCTTTATCATCAACACCGTATTCATTGCGCTGGCTACACTGCTGATCGTGCGCTTGCTTCACTTCCCTTACCTACAGAAAGGAGATACCAAAGTCGGAGTCCTGGCCATACGCATCGCCTGGGTGGTAGTGGTCATTACACTGATCCCCAGCCTGTATTTTGGTTATCATCTTGTGCAGCAGAACCGTTTTGAAAAAAACGCCGCCCGGTTTATCAGTAACGAAGCACAGTTTAAGGATGATTACCTGCTGAACAGGAAGATCAATGCAAGGGAGAAGAACATCGCTCTCATCTACGGCGGTAAACAGATCCAGCCGGAAGAAATTGAGCGGTTGAAAAAGCAGTTACCAAAATACGGCCTGCAGGAAGCTTCACTAGATATCAAACAGGGTTTTGGGTATTTGTCAGCAACCCAGGTGAAAGATCCCGATCCGCAAATGGCACAACTTACGCTCGCTTTACAGGAGAAACAACGGCTGGCAGACAGCCTGAATAATGAGCAACAACTCAGCGCCGGTGTATATGCAGAAATCAAGGCACAGTATCCTGTGTTACAGTCGGCCATCATTGAAAGAATTTCTGTGAGAACGGATTCGACACTGGAACCCAATTACCTGGTATGGCTTTCTGTTTCACGAAGACTGCCACCCGCCGACAAAAACAAACTGGAAGCCTGGCTTCGTGTTCGGCTCCGCAAACCTGATCTTAAACTGATCATACAACCATGATAACCGTCATTATTCCCGCCCTCAACGAAGAAAAAACAATTGGCCATGTACTGTCCCAGGTAATAAATGTTCCGGGTGTAACAGAACTGATCGTAGTAGATGATAAATCGATGGACGATACCGTTGCAGTTGCACGAAAGGAAGGCGCGAAAGTGATCACCAGTACCAAACTTGGCAAAGGCGCATCGATGAAGGATGGTGCTCTGGTAGCTGCAAATGACATCCTTGTCTTTCTCGATGCAGATATTGTAACCTATCCCGACAACGTGGTGGAGTTGCTTACCGGACCCATCGTGAACGGTGAAGCGGATTTTGTCAAGTCCTATTTTACCCGCCAGGCCGGGCGCGTAACCGAACTGGTTGCCAAGCCGTTGCTTAACATCCTGCATCCCAACTTTCCTGTGTTCAGTCAGCCTTTAAGTGGTATGATCGCAGGCAAGAAAAAAATTTTCGAGCAGTGTGAATTTGAAGAAGGCTATGGTGTTGATATCGGGCTCCTCATGGATATGCACCGGCTCGGCGCGAGAATAAAAGAAGTGCACCTGGGGAAGATCGAGAACAGGATGCAGCCGCTGGAGGAACTGGGAAAGATGTCACGTGAAGTGGCGCGCACTATCCTGAAAAAATCAGCGGGCGCCAGTTTCCGTAATCTCGAAACCTATGAAAACATACAGGTGATCCGCGAACAGATGGAGTTTGCGATCCGGGAAAGCCTGCTCTCCTTAAAAAAGATCGCCATGTTCGATATGGACAACACGATTCTGCGCGCGAGTTTTATACGCACAGCGGCAGCTAAGTTCGGTTTTACCGGAGAACTTGATACTATTGTCAGCAACCAGCACAATCCTTTTCTGCGCACCAAGCTCATTGCCCAACTGCTGAAAGGCAAAACCATCGGTGAACTTTTAGAGGTGGCGGACAGTATACCCATAACGCCCCATCTGGCTGAAGCGTTGGCGGAGCTGAAAAAGCAGGGGTATATTACCGGGATCATCAGCGACAGTTATGACTGCATCACCAACCATATCCGCAACCGTTTCGGGTTTGATTTTACCATCTCCAATGAGCTGGAATTTTCCCGCAGCATCGTGACAGGGGAGGTGAAAATACCCTCCCTGTTCATCGCGGATGCTACCAGCCGCTGCCGGCACGAATACTGTAAGATCCATGCATTGACAAGGATCTGCGGACAATACAAGGTGGACCTGAAAAATACATTGGTGATTGGCGATGGTGAGAACGATATTTGCTGTATCCGCAGAGCAGGTATCGGAGTTTCCTTCTGCTCCGGTAACCCGGCTGTGGATGCCGCGGCGGATTTCGTGATCCGTGAGCCCGATTTTCAATTATTGATACCAATTATGAACTGATATGGCTATAGCAATCATCGTTGTTTTTGTACTGGGTTACCTCGCAATCGCTTTTGAACATCCTTTAAAGATCAACAAAGCAGCTTCTGCGCTGATCACCGGCGTACTCTGCTGGACCATTTACATGGTGCAGGGTGCTGATCCGCATGCTGCGGGAGAAGAACTGATCGCTCACCTGGGCGAGATCGCTTCCATCCTTTTTTTCCTGCTGGGGGCGATGACCATCGTGGAACTTATCGATTCTAACAATGGTTTCGATTTCATCACGCGCAGGATCACTACCCTGAATAAATCCACACTACTGCTGATCGTTAGCACAATCACTTTTTTCCTGTCCGCGCTATTGGACAATCTAACCACTTCGATTGTGATGGTATCCCTTTGCAGTAAACTGTTACAGGAAAAGGAAGACCGTTTATGGTTCGCGGGTATGATCATAATCGCTGCTAACGCAGGTGGAGCCTGGTCGCCATTGGGTGATGTGACCACTACCATGCTCTGGATCGGCGGGCAGATAACGGCGCTTAACATCATCAAACAGCTTTTCCTGCCCAGCCTCGCCGTTTGCATCCTGCCAATGCTGCTCATGATGTACCGTTTCAGGGGCAAAAAACTTGCACCTGTTACACTGCCGGATTGTACACCGGCAGAGAACCGCGATAGCCGGGTCATCTTGTTTGCCGGTGTCGGGTTCCTGTTATTTGTGCCCGCTTTCAAAACCGTCACGCACCTGCCACCTTTTATGGGCATGTTGCTGGCACTCGGTGTCATGTGGATCATCACTACACTGTTGCACAAACAAAAAGAGCCCGAAGTAGCCGAAAAATATGCCGTGGCAACAGCACTCCAGAAAATTGATTCGCCGAGTATCCTTTTTTTCTTAGGCATATTACTCGCGATTTCAGCAATGGAAGCAACAGGCATTTTAAAACAGCTGGCGGTATTTCTTACTGATACTTTGCATGGTGATCACAGGATCGGTATCGCGCTCGGATTGTTGTCAGCGGTGGTGGATAATGTACCGCTGGTGGCGGCGGCACAGGGCATGTATGACCTGTCTACCTATCCTACCGATCACCATTTCTGGGAATTCCTGGCGCTCACCACGGGTACGGGCGGCAGCGCCATCATCATCGGTTCGGCCGCGGGCGTGGCCGTGATGGGCATTGAAGAGATCGATTTTATTTGGTACCTGAAAAAGATCAGTTTACTGGCATTGCTGGGGTTTGCTGCAGGTATTGCCGTATTTTTCATCCAGAGCCATTTTGTCCAATGATAAATCTCATTCTATGCATATCCTGATTGTGGAAGATGAAAAGAAGATCACCGAATCCCTTAAGAAAGGCCTGGAAGAACTGCATTACGAGGTGAGCGCGGCCTATGACGGCCGCATCGGTGAAAAGCTGTTCGAACAGCAACCTTTCGACCTGGTGATCCTGGATATTAACCTGCCCGGTATCAACGGCCTGGAACTCTGCAACCGCATCCGCCAGAAAAACAAAGCGGTACCCATCCTCATGCTGACCACTTTCGGTTCAGTGGAAGACAAACTGGAAGGTTTCGATGCCGGCGCCGATGATTATATGGTAAAACCTTTCTCTTTCGCCGAACTGATGGCAAGGGTTCGGGTGCTGCTGAAAAGGAATGCGCAGGAAACCCTTCCACAGGGAAATCTCCTGAGCATTGCCGACCTGGAAATGAACCTGGCCACCAAACAGGTGACGCGCGATGGCAAAACTATTATGCTTACCGCCAAAGAATTCCAGTTACTCGAATACCTGCTGCGCAACAAAAAACGTGTGGTCAGCCGTGGTGATATCGGGGAACGCGTGTGGAACATCGATTTTGATACCAACACCAATACCATCGAAGTCTATATCAATTACCTGCGCAAAAAGATCGACCGGGATTTCCCGGTAAAGCTGATACATACACAGATAGGCTTCGGTTACATCTTAAAAGATGGATAACTTATGAAAGTACGTTACCGGATCACAGCGGCATTCGTGCTGCTGACCACCACCGTGCTGGCAGCACTCTGCCTTCTTATTTATTACATGATGGCCGAACAACAGAAACGGGATTTTAACCAGCGCCTGCATAACCGTGCGCTGACAGTGGCCACGCTGCTGTCGAAACTGCCCGCCAATGGTTATGATATACTGTCAAAACTGGACAGTTCCACCACCAACCTGCTGGTATCTGAAAACATCCTTGTATATGGCAGTGACAACCAGGTTATTTACCGCTTTGATAAGTCGGTTGCCGATACTGTGGCCATATCGCCGGAAGTGCTTGGTGATGCAAGGGCACAGGGAGAAACCACAACCCATATAAATGACAAACGCATACTCGCGGCCTATTTTCCGGGCGCTGTTACACCGATTGTAGTAGTAACCGCGGCCAGGGATGAGAACGGCAGGGAGAACAGGAAGGACCTGCGCTGGAGTCTTGTTATAGCTATGGTAGCGGGAATAGTTCTGGCTTTTGTATCGGGCTGGGTATTCAGCCGCCGGTTACTGAAACCACTGGAAAATATCTCCCATACAGTCAATACCATTTCAGCCACTAATATCGAGGAACGTTTACCTGAATCAACAGTCAACGATGAGTGGAACCAATTGTCAGTTACATTCAACAGCCTGCTGCGCCGGTTGCAGGATTCATTCGAACTCCAGGGACGCTTTATTTCCAATGCCAGCCATGAACTCTCCACACCGCTAACAGTGGTGATCAACCAGATCGATGTAACGCTGCAGAACGAACGCACAGCTCCAGAATACCTAAAAGTTTTACGGTCGGTTCAGTCGGATGTGCAGCATATGGCCGAGCTTACCCAGCACCTGCTGACACTGGCACGCACAGCGCGTGGGGGTGCACTTAAGACGGAAGGCGTCCGTATCGATGAGATCATCATGGACATTCCTTCGCTCATGAAAGGCATCTCTGAGGAATATAATGTCCTCGTGCACTTCGATGAACTGCCTGATGATGAGGAT
>Ga0163144_10017465_pt1 | contig 14609 bp, 14 predicted proteins | sample OliLak19BULKMAT1_FD_123175 | JGI IMG/M metagenome (GOLD analysis project Ga0163144, IMG submission 123175) | Freshwater microbial mat bacterial communities from Lake Vanda, McMurdo Dry Valleys, Antarctica - Oligotrophic Lake LV.19.BULKMAT1 | ecosystem: Environmental > Aquatic > Freshwater >... | reverse complement strand
CAGGCGTACCACGTTCCGGAAGGTTCTCCCGGTGGCACCGCTCTCCAGAGCGGTGCATCTCCTGCCGCCACTGGTCTGGAGACCAGTGCCACCAAGAGCAACGACCTCTTTCTCACCGGCACCGGCGAGGTCGGCCTCATGGGCCTGCACCAAGGCGAGATTCTCGACGAGGCCCAACTGCCTCTCAAGTACACCACCGTCAGCACGTGCTTCCGGCGCGAGGCCGGCGCGGCCGGAAAGGACACCGCCGGCCTCTACCGCATCCACCAGTTCGACAAGGTCGAGCAGGTCGTGATCTGCCGCGCCGATGAGGCCGAGAGCCGCGCCTGGCACAAGAAGATGATCGGGTACGTCGAGGAGATTCTGCAGTCGCTCGGCCTGCCGTATCGCCTGCTGCAATGCTGCACCGGCGACTTGGGCGTGAAGAACGCGGACATGATCGACATCGAGTCATGGATGCCCGGTCGTGGCCACCCCCTCCCAGAGGGAGGGGGCAAGGGGGAGGGCGCATCGAGTCGTGTAGTGATGTCAGGTGCCTTCGGCGAGACGCACTCCGCCTCGCGCCTGTACGACTACCAATGCCGCCGCCTGAACATGCGCTATCGCGAGGGCGGCGCGGGAGGGGGCGGCAAGGGCACGACGACGTTCTGTCACTCGCTCAACAACACCGTTGCCGCCTCGCCGCGATTGCTCATCCCGATCCTGGAAATGTGGCAGAACGCGGATGGAACCGTGACGGTGCCGCCCGTGCTGCGGCCGTACATGGGCGGCAAGAGCAAAATCGGGTGACCCTCGACACGTTTCAGAGCCAGGTGCGCCAGCGACGGGTTGCGTTGGCGACCGCCCTCGTCGCTCGTAGGATTGTTGCGTGGCACAGCGCGTTTTCATCTTCAACTCGACGCGACTTCCGCGGCTTCGCGCCGTCGCCCTGGGCCTGTGCGCCGTCCTGGCCACGCTCTTCGCCTCCCTCTGGCTCCTGAGCCAGTTCCGCTTCTTCGCCCTCATCCGCGAGACCGGCACGCTCGTCCGTAAAGATGCCATCCCCGATGGCCAGATGGGCGCGTGGGAATACACCCTCACGACCTGGAGCCTCCAGACCAATCCGCATCAACTGCGGCTCGTCCGCGGCACCTTCCTCAGCGTCATGCAGCGTGAAGCCGAGAAAGACCTATTCGCCGATCGCCTCGGGTGGGAGGCGCACACCTTCCCACGCTCCGCCATCGGCCCCGAGCGGTACCCCTGGTTCGCGTTTGAGCACAACGCGCAGTGACGTATCCTCGGCTTCGGACCAACCAGGACCACCTGGGGCGGCCAGACGGCGCACAAGTTTGACCTGCCCTACTGGTTGCCCATCGTGATCTTCGGCACGCCCGTGCTGCTCGCCGCGATGCACCGCCGCCGCCAACGCACGCGCCTGCGCGATGGTCGCTGCCTGAACTGCGGCTATCAACTCGATGCGCCGATGACCACCTGTCCCGAGTGCGGCGGGCAGCGCTCCCCGGTCCTCAGCACGCGATCCGCAGCGTCCGGCGATCCGCGGCAATCCGCGCCAGACCCGCCAGCGCCCGCATCTGGCTCTCATCCAGGTTCCAGAACTTGAAGCCAGCCTCGAACCACCCGTCCTTCCGCTTGATCAGCCGGACGAGTTGTGCCGGAAGTCCCGTCCCGATGCCGAGGCCCGAGAACTTGATCGCCGCCACCTCGCCCACATCCATCGGCGGCAACTTCTTGCTCAGCATCTTCATGCCCGTGTTCGACAGGTCCGCGACCAGCCCGTACTGGCACTCCAGCCCGTCGCAGACCAGCCGCCCGCCGCGGCGACGATTTGAGTTGGACGGTGTGCTCATCGCGCGGCCTCGCGAACGCGAACAGCGCTCCCGGGAATCCGGGCGCGGCTGTCGCTAGGTTCGGTATCGGCACTTGCGCGGTGCCCCGGTACGGTCGCCCTTGGGGATGCCCCCGCGCAAGCGCGACCTTGCGGGTTGGAACGGTTGGCGGGCGCGAGCCTAGATCAGGCGGTGGTCCTTCCACGCGGGGAACTTGGCCCGCCATGCCCGCAACGCCGCGAGATCGATATCCACGCTCAGGACACCCTGGGCCTCTCCAAGTTCGCCAACCACATCGCCCATCGGCCCGACGACGAGCGAGCCGCCGCGGTAGTCCAAGTGCGGGTCCTCGCCGGCACGGTTGACGCCCAGCACATACGCCTGGTTCTCGATCGCACGTGCGATGGTCAGCGCCCGCCGGTGCCCCGCACGCGCCACCGGCCAGTTGGCCCCTATCGCAAAGACCTCAGCCCCGGCCACCATGCCACGGCGGAACAGTTCCGGAAACCTCAGGTCGTAGCAGATCGCGGGGCAGACCATCGTCGCAACGTCCTCCCCGTTATCGGGTGTCACGCTTCCACTCGGGCCTGGTGGGGGGGCGACGGGAGCCGCCCGTTGCCGCGTCCATGCGTACGTCACCACCCGGTCGCCACCGGTGAAAAACTCGCTCTCGCGCCCGAACGAGAACGGGTGAACTTTGTCGTACTCGGCAACGACCTCCCCGGAGGGTCCGGTGATGGTGGCCCGGTTGCGCCCGCGCCCGTCGGGTCCGATGACGGTCCGCGCCCCCTGCACCGTCACGCCCAGATCGCGCGAAAGTTCACACAAGTACCGCACTGTCCGGCCGTCGGCATCGTTGGTCTTCGAGAGATCAAATGAAAAACCGGTATCGAACATCTCGGGAAGCACGATCAGATCGCCCGGATACACACACGCTGATTGCAGCAAGGCCGTGGTCCGCGCAAAGTTCGCGGCACGGTCCTCCCATACGATGTCCAGTTGCACCAGGTGCGCCCGCATGTGTATCGCTCCGCGCCCCGCCACGCCGATCGTACCCGGCCTTGACACCCACACCGCCCCCCGTGCAACCCGGGCCGGTCGAATCCCAACAACACGTCGCGATGATGCTTCTCAACCCAGCCAACGTGGTGAACGACACACCTGCCCACATCCCCAGCAGCGATCGCTTCGGGCGCGTCGGTGGGCGTGTCCCCTCGCGCCCGCTCGTCCTGCTCGCCAGCCGGTCTCCGCGCCGGCGCGAGTTGCTCACCCGCGCGGGCATCGAGTTCGTGGTCGCGCAGCCCGCGCTCGACGATGCCGACCTCGATCCCGGCGAGTCTTCGGCCGAGCAGTGGGTCGCCGCGATGGCGTACCTGAAGGCCGCGACGGCAGTGCGTCAGGGTCTGCACACGTCTCTCGACACGGCACGCCCGGTCGGCGTGATCCTCGGTGCCGACACCGTCGTCTCGCTCGGCGAGCGGATTATCGGCCAGCCCCGCGACCTCGCGGATGCCCGGCGGATCATTGAGGAACTCGCCGATGCCGAGCACGAGGTTCTCACAGGCGTGGCGATGCTCTGCCCACGGACGCAGCGTCGCGAGATCTTCATCGATCGCGCGACCGTCCGCGTCGGAATCATTACGCCCCGTGAGATCGATGCGTACCTGGCCACCGGCCAGTGGCGCGGCAAGGCCGGTGCCTACAACCTGTCCGAGCGCATCGCCGCCGGCTGGCCCATCACTTGCACCGGCGACACGGGCACCACCATGGGCCTGCCGGTCGGGCTTGTCATCGGCCGCCTCGACACCTGGAACTGACGCTGTCAGAGCCCGGAGCGCGAGCGACGGGGTGTGCCCGAAGCATCGATGAACCCGACAAGACGCGCTTGCAAGAGGTGCCCTCTCTGTGTTTGACACAGCCTGCGCACCCCGTCGCTCGCGCTCCGGGTTCCGACCATGCGCTTCACCGTCCAGTCCGCATCCGGTGCATCCACACGCCGTACTCGATCACCGATGCAACCAGTTCTCGGCGCGATGCGGGAAGGCCACGCCCGAACGCCGTGTGGTTCCGCCATTCCCAGTACGGCCCTCGAAAACGGAAGCGCGTGATCACCCCGAGCCGCGCCAGTTGATACGCCCCCCCGAGCAGATCAACCAGGCGAGTAATCATGGCTCACTTCCCTCATCCCCTGCTCCCTCATCCCTGATCCCGTTCCCAGCTCACCACATCGCCGCGGACGTGCTGGACACCATTGCCGTTCCCTGCGGGTCAATGCTCGCGGCGTAGTTCAGCATCTCAACCCGCGTCGGTTCCACCGCCAGCAGCGCCGCCACGATGTTCCCGGTCGAGCACCAGCGCGTGGGGTTCTGCTGCCAGGCCATAGCCGCGACCAGTTCTCCGGGCTTGTTCTGCCGGATCAGGTCGAGCATGCCCATGTCGTGCTGGAACACCTTTTTGCGGGCCGCATCCGCCTCCGGTGTCTCGCCTGCAAGCGTCCCCTGATCGCCGAACGACTGGCCCGCGTGCGCCAGATCGGCCGACGCGATGATGAGCGTTGAGCCCGGCAGGCTCGCCACACACTCCTTCAGCGCTTTCACGAACGGCTCCAGCGCCACCCCGTTGCCGTCGTACGAATCGCCGTTGGCCACCGCGGGGTCGTGAACCAGCGCGCCAAAGACCTTGGGGAAGTTGCCGTTCTCATCCGCACCGAAGATGTGCTGTATCCACATCATCTGCAGTTCGATCGAGTGCTCCCGCTCGTGATCGAAGCGGTTGGCGTAGAACTTGTCCCCCAGTGCGAACCTCAGCGCATTGGCGACATCCGCATCGACGTTGCACGAGCCCAGCGGCGTCGTGAAGCCCTTGTCGCAGCCGACCACGCCCGTGCCCTGCCCGAAGTGGTTTGTGCCCAGCACGATCACCCGGTCGGGCCGGTCGCACACGCGCAGACGCCCGTACACGTTCGCGTAGTTCACCCACCCGCGCGGATAATCAATGTGCGGCGCGATGATCGCCTTGGGCAACTTGTCGAAACTGGGCTTCTCGGCCTTCTCGAGCGCCTTGGACATCCATTGGTTGAACAGGTCGCGCACACGCGACGGACCCTGCTCCGCCTTCACCGATTCGTCGACCTTGTCCGTGCCCGCGGCCTGCACCACCAGCATGTCCGCGAACGCCGCGCTGCTCGCCGGAGGGAGGTTCGCCGCGGCGTCGAAATCCGCCTTCACCTTCGCCCACAACTTGTCGAACGACGGCCCCTCGATGAGCGCTGCATCGTCGAGTTGCGCGACCATGCCTTCCAGGACTTCGCGGTTCAGGCCACGCCCGACCTCCTGCAGGATCTGATCGAGGTCACGCGTCCCGTCCATCAGCGGAAAGAGCAGCCTCGCGGCGGGCATAGTGAAGATTACCTTGTCGGAAATTTGCCGCGCATCCGCCAAGCCGAGGAGTTGCACCTGCTGACCATCGGGTCCCTGTCCCTGCGCCGGGAAGCCCCGCACCGGACGAAGTTTCGGCCGTCGCATATGGGCGGCGTTCGGGTCGAACTTGGGCTTGGGGGCATCGGGTGTGGGAAGGTCGGAAGACGAGTCAGGCTGGCTCATGCCGAATCGTAGCCGTGATGCCCTGAGAGACCGGAGGCGGGCATGTTCCGTCTTGTTCCAACCATGTGCCGGGCACGGAGTTGTGGACCACCGCCCGGTGCCCCCCTATCGTCGTGGCCCTCTTTGTCGGAAGAACACCATGATCGATTCTCTCAAGGCCGGCCAGACTGTCCGCTGCACCATCGTCAAGTTGCCGCGATCCCGAGGCAACACCAAGACGGTTCGTGCGCTGATGCTCCGCGACCCCCAGACCGTCCGCTCGCTCCGGCGTGCCCAGATGCTGCGCCGCCGCAACAACGTCGTCTACAACCGCGGCAACCGCGACTGGGTGCAACGCCGCCCGTGCGCCCGCATCGCGTTCATTCGCGCCGATGCGACGTGGACCTTCACCTACCAGTTCGACCTCGCCGACGAACTCCGCTCGGTCGAGTCGTTCCTGAAGATCGAAGCGGCCTGATTCACCCTTATTGACTATTCGCAAGGCCCCGGTTTGGCGGGCCTTGCTCGTTTTTACGAACTTCGCGCTGTCCATACGATCAGACCATGAAACGAGCGATCATCCTCGCGGCGGTTCTGGTGGCCGGCGGTGTAGGAATGCCCATCGCGCTGTGGTACAACCTCGGACGCAGCCCCGTCGCGCCTGACCGAAAACCGCCCGACGCGGTGTACCCCTGCCGCGGCCGGGTCGTGATGCTGCCCGATGCCGCCCGACCGTTGAACGAGTTGCAGATTCACCACGAGCCCATCGAGTCCTTCGCGAACCCCAATGGCACGCTCGGCATGCCGTCGATGGTCATGCCCTTCCCCACAGCGCCCGATGCCACCCTCGCGGGGCTGGCCGTTGGAGATGTGATCGAGTTCGACTTCGCCGTGTGGACCACCCCGGGCAGCCGCGGCTTTGAGGCCCGGAACATCAGGGAGTTGCCGCCCGAGACCAAACTCGATTTGCCGGAATGACCCTCCGGCGTGATTCGGAACAAGAATAAGAAAAAAAACCCAGCGCCTAGCCGCAAGGGCCAAGCGCCGGGTCTCGTGGGGGTCGGGTAGAGGGTGTCGTTGCTGCGGTACCCGGCGAATCGGCTTGGACTCAGCCGGAATTCTTCAGTCTCCCTCTCTCACTTCCAGACCTCAATGGATTATTCGTTCCACCAAGTCTCTCGGTTCAGATTGTGCCGACTACTGGCCCGTCTTTCCACTCATTTATGGAAAAACCGCTGATTCTTGGGGAATACCTCAGTCCTCCGTCGCGGATTTCTTACCCGAACGGAGGGAAAGCCGCTCCATGACCTGCCGGAGGTCCGACCAGACTTTTGCCCGGTTTTCATCCGTGTACGCCCGCAGAAGGAAGGCGGGGTGGTAGGTGGGCATGACGGGGACGGCCCACCCGGCAGGCAGCCCGCGTGCCGCTTCGGAGCGCACTAGAGCCGGCGAGGGAATGAAGTCGTGCCAGCGGGCCCGGAGCGAGCCCATCGACTCCGCGGAGTTGAGGAGCGTGCGCGAGGCGGGCAGCCCGAGCGTCACCAGCGCCTCCGGTCGCACGATCATGATCTGATCGTGCAGGTAAGGCGCGCACGCGGCGCACTCTTCGGCCGTCGGTGTGGCGTTGTCGGGCGGGCGCGTCTTGAGGATATTGGCGATGTACACCTGCTCGCGGCTCAGGCCCATCGCCAGGATCATCTTGTCGAGCAGCTGCCCAGCCTTCCCCACGAACGGGCGACCGGTCCGGTCCTCCTCAGCACCGGGGGCCTCGCCCACAAACATCAGGCGGGCGCACGGATCGCCCTCACCGAACACGATGTTGTGATGGTCGGTGACAAAACTCTTGTGCGGCGCATCCCGCTCGTAGCGATCGCGGAGTTCATCGAGAAGCCGCTGGGCGGTCGCGCGTCGGTCTCCCCCATCGCCGGAATGCCCTACCGGCTTCGCTGGCTTGCCGAGCGGCTTCGACTCAACCTCCAGGGGCGCGGCGGTTTGGGCCCGGAGTCTCCCGATCGGCACGAAAGTCACGCCCATCATGGCGAGCGTCGCGGCATTCTGTCGCACGGCCCGGCGGACGGCTGGATCGCTTGTCTGCGGCATCTTTCCAGAGTATCGCCCGCGAACGCGGTGCGGTTTGTGGGTGTTCAGGGATTGGGCGCGGGGGGAGGAGTGGTTGGTGGCACCTGCGGTGACGCGGGGGGGGCGGGAGGAGGCACGGAGGTGCCACCCGGGTTGACGACTGGCGGCGTTTCCACGGGCGTTTCCGCCGGGTTTACATCGTCCTCGGGTCTCGCGTCCCTCGGCCCCGGGTTCGCAGCGCGATCCGTTTTCCCGGTGGCTCCGAGCGTTCCGCGTGCTTCCAGGAGAGTTGGAACAACAGCGCCGACGGCAAGTCCGACGACCAGCCCCGTCACCAGGCCCGGGAGGAATGCTCTTGCGAACGATGGCTCACGGTTCGACACGGTCGGCTCGGGCATGCGGGCACTCCGGTGGGTTCGGCCGCAATCCTATCGGCCAGGCCGCAGCTTTGCCTCGCATCTGCGCTAAGTTCGGGGAACGCGTGAACGCTCAGGCGGCGACTCCATCCTCGATCCGGTATCGGAGGAAAACCGGATGCTCCACCCCCGTGACGATGTTCCAGAAGGGAATTTCGCCGCTCTCAGACCACCAACGGCGGAACTGTCCTGCCGGGTCTTCTGCGTAGACATCGAGCACGCTCGACCCGACAAAGACGATCCGATGCAGCAGCAGGACATCCTCGGTGGTGTACTCGGATTCCGCCGCGATCCCGGCGAACGCATCAACGATCCGGCCAAAGAGCCGGTGGTCTCGCCGGAGCAGCGTGTCGGCTTCGAGCCACACATAAAACCGGCGCTTGAGCGCGGGGCGTTCATGGCCGCTGGGACGCCGCCGCAGGCAGTCCAGCAGCCCCGATGGCCCGGCCAGTCGCGGGGAGATTCGCCCCACACCCAGTTCATCGCCAAGCGTGCCCGCGAGACTTTCAATGTCCGTCACATCGGTGCCGTTAATGATGCATACCTGCGTGTCTTCCATCCGGCCCAGGTGTGCGGCCAACTGACGACCGAAAGAGTCTCGCTGCGCGCGCAGCGGCGACCAAGCGACGAGATGGTGCTCTTCGAGCAGTTGGGCGGCGTCGAGCCGCCATGCGGGAACCGCCACGGGGCGTACGGGCGTGCGAGTCAGCCGCATGAACTCTGAACCTTCCTGGCGCGCCTCGCCAACCCTTGCCTGACCTCCTGATGACGGGTTCCACGGTAACCCGTCAGAGAATGGTGCCTCAGGATCAGCCTCTCGGCCAACCGACCGAGCAAACTTGATGCGTGAAACTTACTTCTCGCCTCCCAAAACCCTGAGCCGGGTACCGGAGAACGCATCAAAGCGGATGCCCGTGGCAAGCCGGGTGGTGAAGTTCTTGTCCGGCGTGATCACACGAACAACGGCGGGTGCCGGACCACCGGGGGTAAGTGGCAAAGGCTTGATGTCCACCTCGCCTCGTGAGAGTTCCACCACCAGTTCCACCGGCATGCCATCTTTGGCGGGGGATCGCTGCTCGAACTTCACCCGGCTCAAACGCGAGATCTTCACGCTCACCTGGTCGGCGAGCGTCAGCGTCGTAGAGGCTCCCAGTCCCGTCCGCACCTCGATGACCCCCTTGGCGCGGCCGCCGATCGCGGGACCCTCCCAAGTCCCGTCATCGGTGCGCCATTGCACCACGTCCGGCGGTCCCTCGAGCATCGTGATCTGTGCGTCAATCGGCTCGCCGATGGCCTTGGGCTTTTCTGCCGTGGCTGCCAGAGGTTCGGGAATCGGGACTGTCTCGAGTGGCACCATCTCATCCGGAGGCTCGGTGGGAACGTGAGGTGCTTCGACCGGCGGCGTCGATGGTTCCGCGCCGGGGGGAGTCGCCGGTTTAGCCTCAGGCCCGCGTGTGGAATCGGCACTCACTGGAATGGGAGCGGGCTTGAGCGGCTTGGCGACCCGCGCTGCGGGCGTTCGTGTGGGCGGGGGAGGAGGCACATCCACAAGGTCAACACCCGGTGCGGGTTCGGCCGTCGCAGGGGGAGACTGTGCGGCGGGCGCGATGGGCACGATGGGATCAGGCAGGGCTTGCGGCACGGGCGGCGCAACCACCGTTGGCGCAGAACTCTCGTTCGGTGGCGGAACCGCGGTGGGCCGGGGAGCGGGCGGCAGCGGCGGTTGGCCGGGCATGACCTGGCCCGGGCGCTCCGCCTGGGCCTGCTTCTTGAGGTCCACCACGGGACGGCGGACCACCTTTGTCTTGGACGGCTGCGAGGAACTCGGCGGCGCAGCCGTTTGCGCTTGGGCGTCCGCGGTGGGAAGCAAGCCCGTGCAGGCAAGGGCGATGACAATCGGGCCCAGTGTTCGGTGCATCATCGTTCTCGGTGTCGGATGGCGAAAGCCGTTGATCAGTGAAAAGGCGCGTGCCGGACGAGGGTGCGATCAGGTGCCGGGCTTACGGAGCGGGGTGCCTCTCCGCCAGGGAGAGGGTGCTACCGGCTGCGGCTGCTCGATCGGCTCTGCTACCGGCGTCACAACCGGTGGGGGAGCCGAAGACGGGTCGGTTGCCCGCGCCGCGGCCGCTGCGGGGGGTTTCGCCGCAGGCTGCCCCGGCGACGAATCAGCCGTCGCGACGCCGTCCGTTGCGGTTCCACCATCGGAATCATCGACGACCGCCTGCTCGTACCAGTTTGCGCGGACACCCTTGCGGATGGCGGCCAGGTCCGCCGGTCCGAGCGCCTCCTCAACTTGGCCGAGCAGCGAGACCATCTGCGCACCCGTCAGGCCCTGATAGTGCCTGGCCTCCGGCGGGAGCAAGCCCATGGTCTGCAAGCGCTGCGTGGCCTTGGCCGGTGGCAGCCGCTGCTTGTCGCCCATCATGCGCACCATGATGCGCGAGACCTCGCCGATGGTTGCTGCCTCGCGCGGCGGACGCGCGGGCTTCCGCCTCAGCCAACCGAGCCGCTGGGCAACCGTGACGCGGTCATCGTAATCGGGCAGACTCACGCCCGTGCCGAGCAACATGCAGGCGTGCAGCGCATCGTCGTTCACAACTTCCGGGCGCGACTCGAGTTCATCGAAGAAGTTCAGTTCGCTCTGCCCCGGTCCGGCATCCGGCGCGATCGCCTCGGCCGTAACGAACATCTCCGCGGCGGACGTCTCGACCTTGGGGCGGTTCTTGACGCCACTGGGAAACCGCGTGTACCGAGGCACAGCGCGATCCTTCGTGCAGGCAACCGGCCCGACCAGAAGACCGCCCGACAGGAGCCCAATCGCGGCGAGGCGGAACAGACGAGTATGAACCTTGATCATCCGGGACGGCCTTTCCGAGCGGGGCGATTGAGGGCGGGCACACAAGCCGGGCCTGCCAAGGATAGTTGACGCGCCCCACGCCGGGGTGTCAACCCCGCCGAAGCGTTCGGGTTGCTTCCAGTCCGCCCCCCGGCGGTGCCGATACCTTCGAGCCGACTCGGTATGCCGCTGTTCCACACCCGCCCAAGGAGCCATCGATGCCCGTGCCCAACTGGTTCATGCCTGTGACGCTCGGCGCGCTCGTGATGGCCGCGGGCTGCAAGTCAGAAGAGTCACGCCTGGAAGCCCTCTACGCGAAGGCCGCGGGCCCGGGCGGGGGTCGCGCGGCGATCGGGAACGAACTCCGCACGCAATGGGGAAGTGGAAAGGTGACGATCGCCGAGGCGGTGGTGCTGGCGAACCTCAAACTCGATTCGCCGGGCGGGAACGGGGCCGTTGTTCTCGCGGGCGCGGTTCTCGACACCATCGACATCGTGCAGCCCGAGATCGAGCCCAAGACCAACGAGTTGTTCTGGATCCAGACCGGGACCCTGGCGGGCAAGTCCGCGGCGGTTGCGCTCGCGTCGAACGACACCGCGCTTGCACGGACGCTGGTGCTGGCCGGATCGGATCGGTGGCAGACCGAATCATACTGGCGCGACCACGCGGCGCACGATGCGCTGGCGTCGCTCATCCTGCACAAGAGCGGAGAGAGCAAGGAGGCGCTGGAGCGGCTCCGCGCACGCCCGGAGTTGACCGACGAGACGCAGGCGGCGTACGACCAGATCGAGAAGGAATGGCGGCGATCGCGCGGCGGATGAGGCGCTGCGCTCGCGCAAAGAAAACGCCGGCCCGCGGGGACCGGCGTGAAAAAACTCGATCGAGTCCTCAGAAATCAGCGACGGCGACGGGCGAGAACCAGCCCGCCCAGGCCGAGCAGCGCGGCCGCGGACGGGGCGGGAACGATGAAGTACCCCTCGGTCATGTAGTTGTTGAGGTCGATGGCCAAGCCACCAGTGAAGCCGCCGTTGCCATCGCCACCGAGATTGCCGCGCGGGGCCGTCAACCCCGGAAGGAACTGGTTCGACGCGTAGTTGTGGTTCTGGTTGTTCTGGAAGACCATAACGCAAACCTGGTCGGTGTCGAGTCCCTGGAGGCCAAGGTCCGAGAGAGCAATGCTGATCTCAAACCCTGTCGTCACAGCCGAGGCGGCCGCCTGATTGGCGGGCCCGGTGCCGCCCGCAACGCCGGCGACGTTCGAGCCGTCGTAGCCGACCTCGATCGGCTGGCTGTTGACGCCGGTACCGGTCGAGCCGGAGCCGAAATCCGCGCCCCCAAAGATGTTGAAGTAGCCGCTGGCGGTCTGCGCGGCGAGATTGGCGAAATCCAGGTCGAACTTGGGTCCGCCGTCGTTGCCACGCCGCGCGATCAGGTGATAGTTCGGCGCAAAGCCGCTGGCGAAGGTGAGGCCGTCCATGGCTGAAGCGCCGTCGTTGCCCGAAGAGTCGAACACGTTGTTCCCGCCGGGTCCGGATTGCAGAAAGATTTCGAGTTTGTTGAAGTTGTTCTGGATATTGCCGGTCAAGGCCAGATAGAAGCGGCCGCCGCTGATGCGCGCGTACGCCGCGTTCAACTCGCTCTCGTTATCACCGAACTGCGTTTCAACGGTCTGAACAGCGTACGCGGACCCGTAGCCATCGCCGGAAATTGAACCATTCACCTGTGCGTGTGCAACGCCAGCGGCCAACCCGGCCGCGGCCAGCGCGGAAAATATGCGGATCATCTCTCTCTCCTGCCGGCCTCGCCGGCGATAGTGTGGGTGGATCGGCCCCGAAAACGGTGCCAACCCTTGCTCTTCTCCGGAGAACAAGGTACAGGATCGGCGCGCAAAGTCGAGTAAAATCTGTCGCTCGCCAGCAGGTTTACAGTGCGAGTTGCCCTATCTGCCTTGCGTTTTGCCGGCTATCCGTAGACTCATGGAAACCGATCAGCGGTCTGGAGACGCGTCATGCTGGCAAGTTTGGTCATTGTCACCCTCGTCCTGGCCGCGGCGAACGACAACAACGTCGAGTGGAATGGCATCTCGCACCGGCCGCAAGGCGACCTGCGCCCCCTGTGCCCGGTCAACGGCGAGACATTCCAGGCCCGCATGAAGGCGTATCAGAACGATCTCACTTCGGTTCGGGTCCGTTACTCCGTGAACGGCGGAACGGCGGTCTGGATCGATGCGACGGTGGCGGGCTCCACCGGGCCGTACGACGTCTGGTCCGCGTCCGTCCCCGTGACAACCCTGACCAGCAGCGTGACTTACATCTTCGAGGCCACGGACGGCGGCGACAGCGACTACTACACGCTCGTCGGTGCTTCCGGCGGTGTTGTCGAGAACGAACCCGCTTTGGGCGGATTTGTCGTGGACTTCGCCACGCTCGCACACGCGCCGCTGGGCGGCACGCCGGTGTCGGGCTCGGGCGCGGTGTTCAAGGTCTGGGCGCCCACCGCCACGCAGGCGTACGTCCGCGGCAGTTTCAACGGCAACTCTCTCGCCCACCCCATGACCAAGAGCGGCGAGGTGTTTACGCGATATGTGCCCGTGATCGGTCAGGGCGCGACGTACCAGTTCTACTTCGAGCCCGGCGCGCACTGGCGGATCGACCCTCGCGCCCGCCGCATCTTCCCTTCGGGCGGGACGTACCAGTCGCAGTTGGTGAACACGCTGGGCTACACCTGGCAGGCCAAGGGCTTTGAGACTCCGGCACGCGATGACCTGGTGATCTACGAGATGCACATAGGCACGTTCGCGGGCCGCAACGACCCGAACGGACCAGCCTCATTGCCCGCGACGTTCACCGATGTCAAGAACCGCGTCGGCCACCTGGCGCAGTTGGGCGTCAACGCTGTCGAACTGACGCCCATCAACGAGTTCCCGTTCGATTATTCGGCGGGCTACAACCCCATCACGCAGTTCGCGCCTGAGTCCAAGTACGGCACGCCCAACGAACTCAAGGCGATGATCGATGAGTTCCACTCCCACGGCATCGCCGTGCTGCTGGACATCGTCTGGAACCACCACTCGGCGACCGACAACATTCTGTGGAACTTCGACGGCGGACAGGTGTACTACGACACGCCCGAAGTCAGCACGCCGTGGGGACCGCAACTCGATTTCGACCGCGAGCAGGTCCGCTCGTACCTGCTCGACTCCATGCACATGTGGCTCGATGAGTACCGCATCGACGGGTTCCGCATGGACGCGACCAGCTTCATGAACATCGGGCCGCAGGAGGCCGCGGGCTGGAGCCTGATGCAGGCGTACAACCAGCAGATCGACAACCGGTACGCCGATCGCATCTCGATTGCGGAGCAACTCCCCAACAACCCCTGGATCACGCGTTGGACGAGCCTGGGCGGCGCGGGCTTTGATGCGCAGTGGTGGGACCCCTTCGGCGACCGCCTGCGCGAGGCGATCCAGGCCGCAGCGCTGGGCGACCCCAATATCAACGCGCTCGCCGGGGCGCTCTCCGGCGGCGACTGGCTGCAGGGCGCAGAACTGTGCAACTACGTCGAGATGCACGATGAGGCGTGGCCAAGTTCGGGCGGGCAGCGCCTGGTGAAGACAATCGACCCGGACTTCCCGCACGACTCCGAGTTTGCGCAAGGGAGGCACAAACTCGCGCACGGGCTGGTGATGTTCGCGCCGGGCGTACCGATGTTCCTGCAGGGGTGCGAGTGGCTCGAAGATACGAACTTCGGCGGCGGCGGGCCCGAAGGGCAGGATCGCCTCGACTGGTCGAAGAAGGTCACCTACTCGCACATCTTCGACTTCTTCAAGACGATGATCCGCGTTAAGCGAGAGAACTCCAGCTTCCGTGCT
>Ga0163144_10017464_pt1 | contig 14610 bp, 9 predicted proteins | sample OliLak19BULKMAT1_FD_123175 | JGI IMG/M metagenome (GOLD analysis project Ga0163144, IMG submission 123175) | Freshwater microbial mat bacterial communities from Lake Vanda, McMurdo Dry Valleys, Antarctica - Oligotrophic Lake LV.19.BULKMAT1 | ecosystem: Environmental > Aquatic > Freshwater > Lake... | reverse complement strand
CTGAAGCTCGGCAAACAAGCAGAGAACAACACATGCATCCACTTTGGGGACAAGATTCCTTACGAGAAATTCAATGTGTCGACTGTGTTAACAAGCAGCGGCACCTGCAAACAGATGCAACTTGACCTGAGGTCACCTGGGAACACACCAGCAGAGGAACTGCAATTCTTCAACACCACGTTGACCTAGATGTCTCCAGCCATCTCCTCATAGCCTCCGCCATCTGCTCTCGTTCTCTTTTGCTAACCTCAGACATAGGATTAAATTTATCTAGCCTTCCTCTTCTTAGTAGCCTTCTTCTTCTTACTTTTCACCTGCATAGGACGTCCCGTCAGACAATGCTCGATAAACTGTTGATGCTCCACCACGCCCCGCTTGTGCTTTTGCAGTAAGTCAGCAGGGTTTACGTTAGATCGTTTATGTTCCGTCATGTTCACGCCCCTTTTTCTAATTCAAACAATGAGCACGAGCCGGACCACACCACACCCGGCGACTTTCAACACTTAACACGAAGCTCGGCATCAAACAACACGAGAGCCCAATTTACCACCAACACACCGCACGCACGACCCCGCCTAAGTCCTAGACCGGGTAAGTGCTAGACCTACCCAGACATGATTTTGATTGGTCCAGAACAGCCAAAACAACTACATGATTCCCTGTGACCCTGCCTGCTCTCAAAAATGCTTCCCCTAAGTAAATTTGTGCTTTGTTCATGCTGAATGACAGAAGGTCCACCCACCATGGTCTGTTTTTTGTCCTGTTTCTGCTGGGTTCCACTCACTGACTTAGGCAAATTCAATCAACAAGCGCCCTACAACACGCCGTTCTCACGCCTAAAATGCTCATTGACACGCAGTTGTCACGTCTTGTGCAACAAAAACAACAAGAAAAATAACACAAAAAACTCCTGCAACTAGTTCTCTTCGTCAATCTGCTTCAAAATGACATTTAGCTGCATCTGATGACAACTAAAGCTAACTGTCTACACAAGAGACACAAACGCTGTTAAAGGCAACTAAAAAGGTAACTGATTAGCTCTCAAAGCCATCTGCAAAAATGATCAAATGTTGATGAAATGCTGGGGCGTTTGCAAGCTGCTCCAAGGATGTTTGCTAAGAATGGAGACCCCTCCAGCAGATTGTTGAGTCCAACAGTGATCTCATGTTCTTGCAATGACTTTTTGTAATCCAATTGACCATTGGTAGCTCAAGAAGCAGCATGGTTGGTCAGCGTTTTTGCTCCATTGTGAAAGTTAATTTTGTGCCAATTTTGTTGTTAATTTTGAATTTATGAGATTGATGCACAAGGAACCAGGTCAGCATTTTTTTAGAGCAGGCAGGGCATGGCAAGCCAGGCCAACCAAAGAGTTTGGATTCAAATCTCATCTGTGGGTGGTCTGGGACGTGTCTGGGACTTTGCGTGTCTAGGACTTGCTGCATAGTAGGCAAATTCCGCACGTGCACACACAACGCATGTAGGGGGGGGTTATTGCATGCAAATTGGGCCTTCGTGTAGAAGGCCCTATTCTTTCTGCGTAAAATTCAGAGAACCAGTTTTAGTCCTGTTTAGCAGATTGGTCCTCTGATCCTAACATTCACAATTCCCATGGAGGACATAAGTTTAATCCAAGATCCTAGAGATCCCGTCTCCGATCCTTCCCCGGTTGAGAGAGTTGACAATGGCATCCCCTTTGCTTCAGCGGCTACTGTCAATGCAACAGTCCAAGCTTCACAGTGTGTTGCCAGGGATGACAACACCGGAATTACTTCAGTTTCAGGTGACAATGGAGAACATTATTCGCAAAGACCAATGGTTACGCCAGAACTGACAAAGGTGCGATTTCACCCGTGATTCAGCCCACGAATCAGAATTGTGTCCCGAGTTCTAGACCAGGAACCAATGTGCACCCCAAAGGAAAAGATAACAAATCAAATCCGGAACACAGGTTGGAACGGAAACACTAGTTCCCACGGCGTGTTCCATCACAATGTTGCATCATCTTGCGGGTTTGTGGTAACAAGTGCATCTCACCATGACGAAAAATGCACACCGTGTGATCAATCTTGCCAATGAGATGTCGATCTTGTTGGAGCATTCGATCAAAACATGGAGCATTTTGCATGGTAGTCTAACATGCATAACTTTCGAATTTGCATGTAAAAGCATCTATTCTTTTGGTGAAACATCAGAGTAGGAAAGTTTCTTTATTAAGGCATTGTTTGCTGCATTTCGTCCCTTGTTTGCGGTCGAATTTCGGTGGATATTTATCCTTCATCAGATTAACATTTGTCGCAGTTAAGTTCCAAGACAATGAGCGGAACGACCGACGACGGGAACGGCATCCACTGCCGTTACTCTATCTCCAGCGGAGGAGAAGAAAGCTGATAAGGATCGTTTGTTGACTGCCCTCATCAATGTTTGCGGAGTGCCGCATGCCAGATGCAAAGACCATCCCATCGAGCGTGCTTTGAAACACGATGGCATTGCCCAGTTTCATGCGGATTTCATCCACATGACAGCAGCCGATTTCGATGCCCTACAGTGTGATAAGAGTGGAACCCTTGTCCCTTTGGAGATGAATTTCAAGATGACATTACGAGCATTCCTTGCTTTCTATCATCATCAGTCCCGCAAGAAGCGTGGAGGTGTTAACATCCTCGATGCTACTCCAGGACAATTCAAAAATTCCCGTAACTCCGAGTGTGATCCTACCAAGGACATTACACCATGGGGCCTAGCTATTTCCAACAACAAAGGACTTACGGATTGGAACAAATTGGTCAAGCCGAGCGAGCGCATGAGACTTCAAGCCCTGTTGCGAAGCCAACAGCTGGGTGGACTACAAGGAAGTCTTTATGATTGCTCTCGAAGCCCAGAACCTTGCTCATTTGGTCGACCCAAGCCACGTCGTCGTCGATGAGGATTGACACAAGGCACAACAGAAGTTTCTGCACAAGGTGCTCCGAGACAACATGCTACACCACGAGGCCAAGTCGATTGTCAAGTTCCATGCAAAGACAAAGGACACTGCCCTCATTTGGCAGAAAATGTGCAAGACCTATGACAAATCTATGTCCACCTCTTTGAATAGCGATGCTGTTTCAGGATGGTTGACAAGCTCTAGACTCGACGATGGGAAATGGGTCCGAAGTCAAGGGGAGCATGTCACATTCTGCACAGACAAGATTGATAAATTCAATGAGATGTGCCCTGACTCGGAAATCAATGACATGCAAAGTGTTCGTGTGCTACAGAATTCGATAGCAAACGTCCCCAATCTAGCGAACGTTCTAATTTTACATCGCCAGACTAAGACATCAGCAGGCCAATCAGACAAGATGACTCTGCACCAGTTTGTCTCACTCTTTGCCCAACAAGCCCAAGTCCATGACAATGGAAGGATTTGCATAGGTCGCAACTATCGTCGAAGTGCTGCCAATCATGAACTCAATTATGAGATCAATGCCCATAACTTCGATCAAGACGAAGATGAAGACCTTGATCTCGATGAATGGTTCAAGGCGAATGTGATGAATCAGCGCAATCCCAAGACAGGCCGTTGTCTTGGAATCAGGAATGGCAACAAGAGCACCAGATTCAAGAAGACCCAAAACTACAAGCACCAAGCAAATCAAATGCAAGACAATCAGTCTGGAGCCTTCGTGAACCGTGACACTTGGAATGCACTAGAAGATTTGGACAAGAAGGCATCGGATCAACTATCGGACCCAGCCAAGACGAAGATTACTGGGCACCACTTCAATGAAGGAAAGGAGCATGCAGCTCAAGGTTCCAAAGTCAACCAGATGGAGGCCAAGGAACATGATTTAATTTTCGATGATTCGGAAGAAGAATTGGAGGCCAATCAACACGACCTACTGTTTGATGATCCTGAGGAGGAACAAGAAGATGCGGTCGAGGTAAACAATTTCGAGACCATCCAAGTATCCAATGTGGAAACCACTCGGAAAATGTACGACAATGAAGGAGTTGATTTCGATGAGACACTCCAAGCCCAACAAGCCAACACTCGCCTCCAAGCACGCACTCACGAGCTACTAGAATCAAACAGTTCGGACGAAGAATCAGCAGCAGACCTCGAAGTCAACATGCATAACCTTAGGCCCAAAATTCAAGGTCTATTGGAGTTCAGCGACTCGGATGATGAGGATGAAGATGCCCTTAATCATCTTGGTGCGATGCAAGAAGTGCTGGCTATTGGCGCAAGAGGTGAGATCAACGACCCTGACGCATCAGAGGAAGAGTCGGTCGAACAGAAGAACACAGCCAAAATGTTCGAAGGGATGCTTCATTTCTCAGATTCGGAAGATGAAGATGAAGCCATTTTCCAACTGCAAACACAAGGTTTTGCATCATCCATCGAAGAAGCAGTTGCTGTCGATGGAAAGGATGCAGTTGAAGGCACAGGTAACAAAGGCATTGTTGGTGAACAAGAAGGTAATCTCTCTAGCCTCACCGATAGCAATGCAGACCGACGCCGATTAATTGATGAGTTTTATGCTCAAGACAGACTAATTCACTTTTCGGATAGCAAAGACGAAGCCAAAGAGAAGGTTGAAGTGGGGACTAACAAGGAAGAGACTAAAGTGATGACTAGAAGCAAGCACGAGAAAGCAAGCATTGCTCCTCCGACTGCTAGCAAAGCACCTTACCCCAAAGGCCGCAGGACTCGTTCTCTTTCTCCGAAGCCGAAAAGCGTTAAGACTACCAAGACTGCTAGTCCACCTTAGACGCCCAAGGTTGCTGTCATCACACAAGCCACAACTTAGGTTGTGAAGCCAAGACAAGGACCTGCGGTTCGAATGTCGGTGGCTACGGATACAATTTACGACTCATCAAATCCACAACACCAACCTGGATCAATGACTGTGCACCATCAAGCTCCTAGTCCTAAGCAAGCAAGTGCCAAGACATTTGCTTCAGTTGCGTCAACTCCCAAGACCCCCATGTTGGCAAAGCCTCAGCAGGCTGGTCCCAAGGTGCAGACTCCAACCAAACCACTTCATGCTAAGACGGATGCGAAGAAAGCTCCACCTGCTAAAGGGGAACAACAATCCAAGAAAGGACCCAGCCAATTCAAGGGAAAGGGAAATCCAAAGCCGAAGTCGGTGACAATGAGTCAGAAGACAGTTAGTGTGAACAAGCAAATCGTAATCAAGGCCAAGCAAGCAGACAAGACTAATAGTCCTACTATGAAGAAACCTTTTGACAAAGTTACAAAGCCTACCAAGACTACCGAAAGGATCGTCGAGACTCCGGATGGTGAAGGTTATCAACTGCTCTCTGAAGAAGAAAAGAAGAAGGCAGACAGAGCCAAGAAGTTCGAAGCACTAGGCCTACTTTGTTTCTCAGATGATGAGGATGATGAGTTGTCATTGGAAACTATCACCTCCGACAAGTCGAAGGCTACTGATGACGTGTTAAAGATGTCTTAGTGTTAATTCCAAAGTGTGTCATACCAACACCAGTTCCCCCTTTTAGCCAATCAAATTACTGCCTTACTAAACGTGCACCCCCGTGCAGAAAATGTGGGGGGGTCAGGCTGACAGGCGGGGGGGGGGGGAGAGAAAAAAGAAGAAGAAAACGCACGAGACATTCTACATTCCTCCCGATAGGTGCGGATCTGAGTGCTGAAGTTCTCATGGAATGTCTCACGGCACTCAATGCATATCCAATGTTAGGGGAAAGGCACCGTTACTCGCACCCCCACAGTGACCCTTATGTCTAAGCACCAGAAAGTTATAAAATTCACTACAAACAAATGCAGAGTAAATGCAGAAAGTTAAAAATTTAGCTACTAAGTTTTATAGTGTGAATGGGTTCTCGTGCAATTTCACTGTTTTTTTTCTTTCCTTGTTGGCTGCCCGAATTCTAACTTGACAATGAGGGTCGTGCGGTGGTCTACCTGCTCTGTTAGGCTGAGTTAACCACACGGCATGTCGGTTACAACACCAAGCAGCTGTAGCGGACATAGGAGGTTGTGTGTGTGGTGTTGTTGTTGCTACCATCCATGGATAAGGAAATATGAATGGCATTACCATGGGCACGGCTGGTGCAAAAAACGCCGCACCACCAAGAGAAGGATTGTGCTGTTGTTGTTGTGGTGGTGGTGGTGGCTTGGGTAGCAACATTGGACGTTGCGCAATCGATGCTGGCGTGCTTGTTGCTGGCGTGCTTGTTTGGCGATGTGTTTGTTGAGTGGTGTGGATTATTTTGGAACATTCCTCGCTGTTTTGCTCTGCGCGCGTTCCTGTTGGTGCTGTGGTGTTGGTGTTGGTGCAATCAGTGGTTGTGTTGATGTCATGTGATGGCTTGTTGTTTTGTTGTGTTGCTGTCTTTGTTGGAACAGTGCTGCAACATCGGTGACAGATGCAGCGATCCAAAGAATCGCATTGTTGTTTCAATGGGTTAATTTGAATTATGCACTCAGAAAAGAATCGCTCACCATTGTCATCCGGCAGTGTTTCAACATTTGAGAAGGGCACCGATGAGCTTCCGGCTTGTCTCGCAAGGTTGTTGACGTATTCCAGCTCAGCGTGGTTGTAACATGGAACCACATCTTCCCATGCAGACGGTATGTTTTTACGAGAAGCAGCTTCTTTTTGGGTGTTCTGGTGTGTCAACAACAACTTTTGACGCATGGAGAGGTTGTACCGGGCAGTACCACAAAGATTCAAATTGTCACACAAGGAGCTCCGCATGCCGCAATTTGCAAAGTGGGATAGGTTGTCATGAAACGATTCCAGCTTGGATTCTACTCTCCGTGACAGATGTTGTGGCAACTGGTGTTTCGAATTCGGATTTGGTTGAATGGTGAAGTACATCTCGTCTATTGGAAGTGGATCGCACACATACTGGGCTTTCTTTTTACACTCTTCAACAGCACTTTTTGTTTCAGCCTTGAACAACGTCTGACGCGTTCTTGGATCCAACCTCCCTCTTGCTGGCCGAGAACCCTCTGAGGCCGTGACCTTGAACCGAACAAACCAATCATCAATCAGCTGTATCATTGTGCCCAACGGTCGTATAATCTTGCGAATGTACTTGCCATACCTTTGTTGGAAGAGCCTTGTTCCGCGCAGTTCTGCAATGTCGTCGTCACTGTGGATCTTTTTGCCGAGTTGCCCCTTCTTCAATGCATCTATCACAGCTTCAAAATCGGCCGAATGGTACACATAAATTGCATCTAGAAGTGCTGTCGATGCCTCGGAGTAATCAACGTGGTTCTTCCGCATTGTTCTTTTAATGCGCTGAATGAAATGGAACAATCCCAATCTACCTTCAACACCATCGAAAAGAAGAGGCCAAAACGAACTCTTGTTTGGACACGTGTCACTGCACATCACCTTTGGGTCGAAATTATCTCGCCGTGCCAACTGTTGTGCTGCGTGTGCAAAGTGAATGGTTTTGGTGCTTGGCACTAACACTGCTGTTGCTATTTCCCCGGTTTCAGTGGCGACATCCCACAACGCGGAAGCGCCAAGCTTCTTTTGATAATTATGAAGGACATCAAATGTGTGATCTTGTGCCATGGTTAGCTGACAAGCGACACGTTGAATCTCACGGGTGTGTCGGTCGTGATCACTGATGCCCCACGGTGTGTTCTTGTTGTTCATAGCATCATCGAAAAGATCCCGGATGGTCTCACCAGTTGGAGGAAATAACTTGATGCACTGCCCATTCTTTTGAATGTATGGTTTCACGGTTGCAGTCGCAGCATTCTTTTCTGTAAAGTAAGAATGATATTTCGCTACCTTCTCTAAGTGCGCATTATTTAGGGCGCTGCACAATAGGCGACTGCACAGATCTCCATTGGCATAGGTTGTCATAATTTGATCAAACACGTTTGTAGCGCCCCTTCCTATATGACTGTGTTTCCCTCCTACTGCGTATTTCAAATCGACTGGATAATCGGCGGCCACAAATGCGGGAAGGCGACACAATGTCTCCGAGTCGTTGGCTTTGACATTTCTTTTACAACAAGAACAAGCCAGAGTCTGAACCACACACCAAATGGGGGGCCCATCAATCATAAACATAGGGAACAAGGCCTTGTTCTTAGAAAAATTTGTTCTAGCATTGACCAATGTACCGGCGCAACTCGCCATGCCACAAGTCAATACCAAACCGTGTGTTGTTTTCCAGTCTACCAACAGCAATTGCTGCCCAACAACACTGTGACAATGTGGATTGTTGTGCATGTCATTGGTAGCAGGCACCACAAACCTTCCAAGGTGGAAACATTTGTTGTATGCTTCCTGGTTTATTCTTCTACCCAGCATAGTCTTTTGAACGTAACTGGCTAGAGCAATAAAAGGCAATGGCGCCTCCTTGTTACTGTGCTCTTTTACAAATGATTCGTCTTCAACTTTTGTCATCACATGTCCACAGAAATGCTCAGGTTTTGGAACGAAGTCTGTTGTTGCCATGACAGATGTTGCCATGGTAGATGTTGTTGTTGTGTTTGCTTTCAAAACTGGTTCGAAAAAACGTTGCCCAGCCTCCCTTGAATTGTTTCGAGTTGTAAATATCTCGTGCCGCTGAACAGGTTTGGAGAATAAATCTTTCAGCCGCCTTGCCTCTTTGTTGGATACAAGGGTTGCCTCTGAGGTGATACCTTTGGTTCTTTTATTGTTCCAACACAGCGGATGATGCCCGCGGTGTGGCTCAGCGTACCCAATGTGCCTTGCCTTGCAAATAGAACAATCCGTTATCGGATCGAACGCAACCTCGCCTGTAAGTGTCAGTTGACCTCCCTTCCTTTTATTCTTGTTGCTGTTGCTCTTGAGTTGGTTCGTCCTCTCAGTTAATGTCAGTCGGCGCTGTGATTGAGGTCCCATGATTTTCTCATTTTGTGGGCCAATCGACTTACGTTTCGCGTAGGGATTGTCCGGCGGTGGCATGGTGTTGTTGTTGTTGCAGTTTAATGACTATTTGGATCTATTTGTTGTTGTTACACTACCTAACAAGGCTGTCATTGTCAGTCTATTGTCCATGGAATTTCGTCTTAGCATACTGCGGAGTTTGTATTTCAGACGAAATATCTTAACCTTAAGGCGACATGACGTCACATAAGGATGTCGTAGCCTTATGTCCACTCGATTAAATTCCAGTGCCGCGAACCCCGTTAGCCAATCAGATTACTGCCTTCTTGACCGTATACCCCCAACGTTCGATTCGACGTTGGTATTTACTCCAGCACCATAGCAGCTGCTAGCTAGCTAGCTACTAGCTAGCAGCTAGCTAGTAAAATCAGTGGTACATTTTGAGTGCATTTGGGACAGATTGTCTGAACTACTCCTGAATAGTATGATTGAGTTTTTGAAAACTAAAACTCTAGTATTTATCAGCTTGCAGAAGTAGTAGCGGCTCCTTTGAATACCCCCGCAAACACATCGTCCTTGGTAAACAAGCCCGTGGGCGCCACAAAGGTCACGGGTGTGACAGCCTTGGGTTTGTTATTGTTGTCAAACTTGTTCCTTTTGTTGTTGTTGTGGTTCTTTGGGAGCGGCGCTTTGCGTTTGCGTTCTTGTTCCAGTAAAGAGGCGTACGTATGACGTGCCATTTCTTCCAATTGCAACATCGGACTTTTGGGATCTTCTCGTCCAATGGATTTGGCGAGGGTGGCCACGGCGGGATGATAATGATGTTCCAAAGCATTCAATTCCCACAGCGATGACTGCAAGGCTTTGGATTGGACGGGATCATTGGTTTCGGCATTGTAGACATCTTCCAATTCACCATCGTCATTGTTGTCCTTGGCCACGCGATGAATCAATGCAGCACATTCTTCATGCTGTCGCAATAAATTGCTGCTCAAGGCCAAGACAAAGAGTGCGGACGGTGGTGGAGCCTGTAGGGCACACCGCAAGAGTCGTTTCAAAAAGGCCGCCACCAAATGGGCCGGGAGCATTTCATTCCGCAACAAACACTTTTCGAGAAGGGCAAAGAACCGCGTCCGAGCCTTGACATACAACAATTTGGTCGTGACAAGCGCATACAATTGTGTATAAAAGAGTGGATACTCCAATCGATGTTGTGTCATTAGATAAAACAATCCATCCAATGCCAATAAAGGAATGACCGAGTTGTTGTTGCCGGAATCACTGTAGGCTTGCATGTACAAATCGGCAAACCGAAGGGGATTGGGAATATGGGGCAACACGTGGGTGGACAAATACGGAAGGGCCTTTTTGAGACAGGTTGTCGATAAGGGTAGTCGAAGCAGGGCCATCCATGCCTTGGTCAAGGCCTTCAAATGACACCGAACATCTTGAAAAGCAAATGTGTACTGTTGTTTTTGCTTGTTGCGTCTTTTGTGCTTTTTCATCTTGTTGTTATTGTTGGTGTCATTGTTTTGCAGTAGCTTTTGCTTTTTACTTGGGCTATCTTCCCCATCATCACTGCTACTGGAATCATCATCGTCGTCACTGCTATTGTCATTATCATCATCATCATCATCGGAAGAATCGTTGTCCTTGTCAGGGTACTCGTCCTTATTCGTGTTGGTAGTTTTGGGTGGTGCAGCAAACAAGTACTTGGAATTAGGACTATCTAATGTTTCTTGTGACATGGCAAAGGGAATCATGAGAAGCAAATACATCATGCGATCGGACTGTTCTTGTAATGTCGTCACATTGTCATCGTCGTCATCCTTATCCTTTCTCTTTGATTTATTCGTTTTCTGATTGATTTTGGCATAAATGGAGTCGGCCCAAGTGGTCATAACACGGAGAGCATAATACTGGACATCGCGTTGTTCAAATTCCGCTTCGACCAAATGTCGCAAAGACTTGTCGTTGGACACATCCATACCACGTGGCATGGCGACCAACGACGACAACCATGCGAGTAACAAATCCGTTCTCAAATGCAAATGCCCATGAACGGTGGTTTGAGGGGATGCCGCCAGCAATCCCCACAAGGTCCGGACCGACGTCCGACGACCCCCTTGACGAATGCCTTCGGTGAGTTGTTGGACCACAACTTTGTGTTGTTTTTGCAACCACACATTCCATTTTTCACGAGCGGCCGTGCTTTCTTTCAAAGTTGGAGTGGCAGCCGTAGTAAATTTCAAGTCGCCTTGTTGGACCAAGGTGGCCAAAAGACGTCGCAATTCATCCAAGCGAGCGGCATCCAAACGATCTTCCATGGGACTTGATTTTAACAAGGACTTGATTTTGGTCGCCATTTCTTGTGCCGAGGAAGATTTGGTACTCGTGGCAGGAGCGGCAGCGGCAGCAACAGCAGCAGCAGGAGTTGCATTTTTCGTGGTTGGCGGCGTGGCCTTTTTGGGTGCTGTCGTCATGATTTCCTTTTTCATTTAACTTTTTAGAGAAAGTTGTCCAGCTTGTCTATTCTTTTACAAGGAATCAGTGGGGCTGCTAGTACTAGAGAGATCGTCGTCTGCTATAGAAGTAGCTACTGCAGCAAAGTTAACTAATTGTTGTCCTGTTTCAAGAAGATAAATGAATGCTAATAATTGCAGAAATACTTGTTTTCTTTGACGAACCAACACAGCAAACAAAGTTTATGCCGCGCGGTGGTTCTGGAAGATCTTGAGCTACTAGGTTATGAGCCGCGATAACGAAAAAGTGTGCGTTAATTCCAAACACTCTCTCATTGCCAAAGGACATGCTGACACAGATTGAAAGAGAAAAGTGAAGCAAAGCACAATGGTTTGACATCAATTTAACCTATTTATGGAAAATCTCCAAAAAAATTAGTAGCAACATGGATGGCAAGACAAAGGACGTACACTGTTCCAACAATGATGTGTCAATTGCCATGCAACGTTCATGCACTGCGTTGAAAGCTGCAGACCTTTTGAGTTGTTTGCAAATGAAAATTGTAAGTTTAGAACAATGCAAAACTAAATGCAACATTTGAGAGAGGTTTGGATCGAGATCCCTCAGCGTAATCCTCTCTCTACTGAGATGAACGATGATTCTGTGTGAAGAATTGGCGTGTCAGTTGTGTGCTTTGTTGTTGCTTTGTCCGCAACGACAGCTCGTGTTGTGACATCCACAACAAAACATCTTCTGGGCATCATTGGGAGGTGTGATAGGCGGCCGTTATCTTGTGTAGGTGCTTAATTGTGGTGACGTGTTTGTTGCTCTTCTGAGCAACCTTCTGCTGTTGAGCACCCCCAGGGTGCCCCCAGCCATTGCCAATGAAACATGACTGGGTGAATTCTCAAGCATTTGCCCAATCTTGGATTTGTGAACCCAAAATTGAATTGTCTCTGACCATCACTGTCAGTCTTCCTGCTGTTGAGCACCCCCATGCACCCCCAGCCATTGCCAATGCAACATCGCTGGGTGAATTCTCAAGCGTTGACCCAATCTTGGATTTGTGAACCCAAAATTGGATTGTCTCTGACCAGTTGACTTCCTGGTGTTGAGCACCCCCATGTGCCCCCAGCCATTGCCAATGCAACACACCTTGGTGATTTGTCAAGCAGGACACATCATTTTTGCCACCTCCAGAGATGAGGAGCGACATCACGTGGGTCGATGGTTGGTGGGTGGGTGGATGTTGCAATCTGGATCATTGTAGGCCATGACTCCGAAGAACCGTTTGATGACGGAAGGTTGGATGGCAAGCAGTTCGTCCCGCGTGAAGTCAAACTGGTGGTTGAAGGCAGTGCTGAATCCATGCTGAAACTCAATGAGGCAGCAGACGCAGGCATGGTGCACCTTCTTGTGTGGCATGACCCAGCCATCGGCGTCATTGTCGGCCTGTGATCAAAACAAAATGTCAAAAAGAAAAAGAACTGTCAGAAAAGAATTGAACCAAGTGAAGAACAATGGGACAGTTGCAGAAGCAAATGCATTGAAGTTGCATCAAAGTTGGAACAAAGCCATCGGAAAACAGCCATCGGACTCACCATAGTCAAAATGAGGTCAGAATGATTAATTCAAAGTTGTTGGAAATGAAAATGAAAGATGACAATTTCTGCATGAATTGGCTAACAATTCAAGACCGTGAGACGAATGATCAAAAAAGTGATTTTAGAGCACAGTCGACTGGAATGCTTTTGGCAAATGCTTTGCATTTTGACATGCGCAAGCGACATCTAACGGAGTTGAACACAACCCCCCTGCTCTCAGCGGCATGCACATAAATCCAAAAAAGCAATGTGCATGGGAAATTTTGTTGACATGCTGACCATGCAGCTAACATCCAGCGAAATGGAGATCTGGTCGACCACATTGACATTCTTGTTTGGACATGAGAGCAACTTTTTAGTGGTCAGAGTCACCACCACCATGCCATCCCACGCAAGGACAGTCTTGCAATGCACACAAACCCATGGCATCACATGCAAAATCATCTTCTTTGACACCTCCCATGCAACCACAACTGTTCCTTGTGTCACAATCCACAAGTTGTTGTTCTGACAGTTGAATGGTGGCATTTGTCATTACAAAATGAGCTCATTCCACAGCTGCAGCGGATGCAGAGGCCCAACAAGATTCACACATGCCCTGATTTTGAGCAGGACCAAAGGCTGACAGTCAACTTGATCCACCAACACTGTGTCGTGGTCTTTGTTGTCGCCATGGCTGTTGCTTTCAAGATTTCAAGCCGGCATGTCGACTGACTTTCTCATTGTTGTGTTCTTTGCATCAGCGTGCCCATCATGATGATCGTTGTGGATGCCACTGAAATCCTTGGGGTGACAGGTCTGGTGAATTTCTTGCAAGGACACACCCGAAAATTGGTTGTGCCCCAAGACACGCGAAAGAGGAGGAATTTGATCGTTTTGCTTTTTGATAAATTCTTTGCCCGATGCCGCACAACAAGAAACGGTGGCAGAATTGACAATTGACCTGAAATTCCATTGCCACAGCCATGACAAACCTTCGTTCCAACTTTCGCACAGAGCGGCATGACTTGCGCTGCTTTGCATGTGAGTGCATGCCATGATTTTCCAACCAGCGTGCAAAATGCTTCTCATGCTCTTTCTCCTGTTTTTCACATGTTTTGTTGAATTTCTTCATCCAATCCTGAAATGAGGATTTGGCATTTTCATTTGTCTTCTCCCAATCATTCGTTGTCAGGATTGGTGGAGTTTTGCAACGACATCCCACCCACAAAACAACGAAGACGATGACGGCAACCAGAGAATGAAAGTCATCCATCCTGATTGTGTCAACAGGCCAATTCATTTGATGATGGCAAACGTTCCACCCGGTTTTGATTGCACCGCTGCAGCAGCCAAAAAAATCATGCACCAGTTGATTGCGCTGACTGCTTGGAGTCCGAACTAGCAGAAGCACACTTGCACTGCGCTAAAAGCCACAGGCCTTTTGAGTTGTTTGCAAATGAAAATTATAAGCTTTAGAATGAAGCTAAAATGAATGTGACATTTGAGAGAGGTTCGGCTCAAGATCCTCGGCGCAATCCTCTCTCTGCTGCGTTCGACGATGCTTCCACGTGAAGAATCGGCGTGCCAGTTGCACAGTTTGCAATGACTTTGTTTTGTAACGATAGCCTCGTGTTAAAACGATCCAGAACAAAACGTGTTCTGAACCACATGTGTTGTTGCAACGGTCTAAAAGACATAGCCGTTGTGTTGTG
>Ga0163144_10017462_pt1 | contig 14610 bp, 12 predicted proteins | sample OliLak19BULKMAT1_FD_123175 | JGI IMG/M metagenome (GOLD analysis project Ga0163144, IMG submission 123175) | Freshwater microbial mat bacterial communities from Lake Vanda, McMurdo Dry Valleys, Antarctica - Oligotrophic Lake LV.19.BULKMAT1 | ecosystem: Environmental > Aquatic > Freshwater >... | reverse complement strand
CTGGTCGAGCATTACGCGGGCAACTTCCCGCTATGGCTCGCTCCGGTCCAGGTCAAGATCCTGACCCTCACGGAAGAGCAGGACGCCGCCGCGCAGGCGCTGCAGGCGAAGCTGGCTGCCGCCGGCCTGCGCGTGGAGCTGGACCTGCGGCGCGAGCGCATCGGCCACAAGATCCGCGAGACGACTTTAGAAAAAGTACCGTATATGGTCATTCTCGGACCGAAAGACGTCGAGTCCGGCACGGTCTCCGTCCGTCTCAGGGACCGCCGCCAGTTCAATGGCCTGACGGCGGAAGAGTTCATCGCTAAAATCAAGATCGAGGTTGACGAGAAGCGCACGGTTTCGGACTGGCCTGCGCAGGCGCCGGCGCCGGATCAAGGAAAAGAATGAAAAAATTTCTGATTGCCGTTCTCGTGTCGACGTTCGCCGTTTCGGCGCGCGCGGCGAAGCCCGACTTCGACGCCGCCGCCGAGGAAGCCGCGTTCAACGCGGCGACGCAGATGTTCCAGGAGACGGGCCGCGACAAGCTGGCCGTCGTGCAGGCGTTCGAGAACTTCGCCTCGCAGTTCCCGCGTTCGCCGAGGATCTCCGACGCCGACTTCCTGATGGGCGAGGCGTACATGCGGCACGAGCTGTCGATCCTGAAGGCCGAGGCCTCCGCGAAGAAGACGTCGTCGGCCCGGCTCCTCGCCCCCAAAAATCCGGCGGCCGTGAAGGCGCTGGGCGACGCGCGCAAGGCGTACCAATCGGTGCTCGGCGACAAGAAATCCGGGCTCGGCGCTTCCGCGCAGTACCGCCTCGGCGAGGTGGCCTACAACGAGAAGGACTGGGAGAGGGCCGTCCAGGAGCTCAAGGAGGTCGATCGCCGCTACCCGAAGGCGTACATCAACCCCGAGGCGCTCATGGGGATCATCTACGCGGACCTGGCCCTCGAGCAGTTCTCTCAGGCCGAGGCCAACCTGTTCCTGCTTGGCGAGACTTTTCCCATCTTCCTGAAGGAGCCGGTCGTCCTTTACGCTCAAGGGATCGTCGCGCTGCACAAAGGCGACTACGCGGGCGCCGAACGCGCGCTCAAGCAGGTGAAGACGGCCGAGGCCCAGTATTATCTCGGCAAGACCTATCTGTTGTCCAAGCGCGCTTATCTGGCGGCGGCCGCGTTCGAGAACTTGATCCGCGACTACAAGGATTCGGACCTTAAAGAGGAGGCTCAGTTCTTCATCGGCGACTCGTTCTTCCTCGCCGAGGACTACAACGGCGCGATCTCGAAGTACCAGGCGTTCATCGCGATCTATCCGGAGAGCCCGTTGCGCGTCTCCGCCCTGTTCCGCATCGGCTCCTCCTACTTCCAGAAGAAGGACTACGTCGAGGCGCGCGCGAACTTCCAGGCCGTGCTCGACCGCTATCCCAAGGACTTCTTCGCGCCGCTCGCGCAGTTCTTCATCGCGGAGTCGCACCTCGTCTCGTCGCAGACGCGCGAGGCGCTGTTCGCGTACACGAAGGTGATCACGCAGTATCCGGACGCCGTCAAGATCACGCCGCTCGCCTACTTCAAGCTCGCGTGGTGCCAGCACCAGGTCGGCGACTTCATGCAGGCGATCCAGACCGGCTCGAACTTCGTCGCGCAATATCCGAACCACGTGCTGGCCAAGAACGTCTACCTCATCGTGGCGAACGCCCAGATCTCGCTGAAGCGGTACGTGGAGGCGACGAACTCGCTGCAGCGGATCATCGACCTCGCTCCGTCGTCCGACATCGCGGAGCAGGCGCTGTTCTCCATCCTCAAGAACCAGTACGACCAGAAGGCGTTCAACTCGATCCTGACCTCTTATCAGTTTATCTTCAGGCATCTGCCTCCGTCCAAATCCAAATGGCGCTCGATGAGCTACCTTTACGCGGCCGAGGCCTACCTCGCGCTGAATCAGGTGGACGAGGCGACCGTCATCTACGAGATGATCCTTAAGGTTTACCCCGACGACCCCGCCGCGTTCTACGCGCAGGACGGCCTCGCCTGGTGCCACTCCTACAAGGGCGAGGACGTGCTCGCGCTCGAGGCTCGCCAGAAGCTGAAGGACATGATGGCGGTCGCGACCTCGTCGTTCTCGTTCACGGGCCTCAACGAGCTCGGCATCGCCGACTCGATGTTCAACCAGAAGAACTACGAGGATTCGTACCAGCTCTACGAGAAGTTCGCGCGCGAGAACCCGAACGCGGCCGAGGCGCCGTCGTCGCTGTACCGCGCGGCGATGAGCTCCTATCACCAGCGCTTCTACACGCAGGCGATCGACCTGTGGAAAAAGCTGGTCACGACTTACCCTAACGCGAAGGACACGCCGCTCGCCCGCTCGCAGATCGCCGACACTCTGTTCCGGGCCCAGAAGTACGGAGAGGCGATCGCGGCGTACCGCGAGATCCTGGCGTCCGCTCCGAAGGCGCCGGGCGCGCCGATCGCGCATCTGCGCCTCGCTCAGGCGGCCTTCAACGCGAAGGACGACGCGGCCGCGATCAAAGCCGTCCAGGAGCTCGTCGCCGGCTTCCCCGCGGCTCCCGAGGCCAACGACGGCCTCGACATCCTCGAGGGCGTCTACGACCGAAGCCGGGGCCTGGACTTCAAGGCGGGACTTCGCCAGATCGTGACCTCCCAGCCCGGCACGCCGATCGGCGGAGAGGCGCAATTCCGTCTCGCGCGCCGCGCGTTCGAGGCGAAGGACTGGACTGAAGCAGCTTCGGGTTTCCAGAAGTTCTCGGTGGACTTCACCAATCACCCCGAGCTCCCGAAGGCGCAGTTCTACCTCGGAGAGAGCTTCTTCAACCAGAGCAAGTGGCAGGAATCGATCCCCGCGTACGAGCGGCTGCTCGGCAACTTCGATAGGTCCGACGATACCGCGCTCGCCGTGTTCCATCTCGCGAGCGCTTACTATAACTTGGAGAAGTTCGACGAGGCGACGCGGCATTACTCGCGGCTGATCGAAGAGTATCCGGCCTCTCCGTATGTCGCGCCCGCGCAATTCAACCTCGCGCTCGCGTACAAGAAGCTCGGCAAGCTGGACATGGCGCAGTACGCGTACCAGAAGTACGTGGCGGCGGCGAAGCCCGGCGACGCGCAGGCGCAGAACGCCCTGTGGGAGACCTATCAGATCCAGCGGGACCGCAAGGACTTCGACGGCGCGGTCGCGACCCTCGAGACGATCAGGAACTCGGGCAAGGCCGACGGCGAGCTCGCGCTAGAGGTCATGTACCGCATCTCCGAGGTGAACACGGCCGCGGGCCGGCCCGACGAGGCGCAGACGACCTGGGAGAAGATGCGCTCGATGAAGCCGCTGAACTCCGCGTTCCGTCTCCAGGCGCTCGCCAAGCTCGGCGAGGCGTACGAGAAGGCGGGCGACATGTCCTCCGCGGCCGACGTCTACGAGGACTACGCACGCGCGGCGCCGAAAGATCTCGCGCAGAAGGCCGCGGCGCGCGCCGCGGCGCTGCGCAAGACGCCCGGCGGCGGGAAGGTGAAGAAGGCCACGGCGAAGACGACGGACGTCGACGGCCAGGTCGCTCCCGACGGCGGAGGCACGATGGTGATGCCCGCGGACGATGCGCCCGCGAAGCCGGCGGCGAAGAAGTCGGCCGTGAAGGGAAGACGGGCCGGCGGGGCGTCGGCGGAACCCAATCTGCCGGGCATGCCGGCGGCGGAAGACATTCAGTAGCAACAGGAGAACGATTCGATGGGCGATAATCATATTTTGGAGATGTTCCGCGAGAGCTTCACCCTCGTCATCATGTTCTTCTGCTCGATCCTCTCCATCACGTTCGCGCTCGAGCGCTGGTGGTACTTCCGCTCCGCGCAATCGGCGCCCGACGAGGTCTTGGGCCACGTGCGCAAGAGCCTCGAAGGCGGCAAGGCCGACGCGGCCGCGGCCTACTGCGCGAAGCACCCGTCCGCCGTCGCCCAGGTCGTCCACTACGGCCTGCTGCACGCCGCGCGCTCGCGCAAGGACCTCGAGGAGCTCATGCTCACGAAGCTCAAGGAGGAGCGCCTGAAGCTCGAGCGCTTCCTCGGCGTGCTGGGCACGCTCGGCAACATCTCGCCTTTCATCGGCCTGTTCGGGACGGTCATCGGCATCATCAAGGCCTTCCGCGCCCTCGCCGAATCGGGCACCGGCGGCCCCGGCGTCGTCGCGAAAGGGATCGCCGAGGCGCTCGTCGCCACGGCGGCCGGCCTGCTCGTCGCCATCCCGGCCTCGATCCTGTACAACTATTTCATGCGCCGCCTTAAGGTCATCACCGTCGACATGGAGATCGCGTCCGCGCGGCTCCTCGTGATGCTCGGGGCGAAGTAAACTTCTAACACAGGTACAGCTATGGCAGGCACGAGCCAAAAGGAAGACGAACCGATAACGAATATAAACGTCACCCCTTTGGTGGACGTGTGCCTGGTGCTTGTGATCATCTTCATGGCCGTCGCCCCGATGGCCGTTACGCTCGGCATCAAGGTCCTCGAGACTCGAAAATCCACCGCGGAAGGCAAGGCGTCCGTGGACGAGAACGTCAATATCCTCATCACGCTCGACGGCGCCATCGCAGTGAACGGCACGAAGACGGACGGCCTCACGTTCCGGCCCGTGCTCGCCTCGGCGCTGAAGGGCAGCAAGGACAAGATGGTGATCGTGACCGCCGACGCGCGGAACAAGGTCGGGCTCATCGTCGAGGTCCTCGACGCGTCGAAGCAGGCGGGCGCGCTCAAGCTCGCCGTCATGAAATCCGAATTGGGGGCCAATTAGATGGCCGGCGCGAGCATCGATTCCGACGAGCCCATCACGGACATCAACATCACGCCTCTCGTCGACGTGTGCCTCGTGCTGGTCATCATCTTCATGGTGACGGCGCCCTTGTTCTCGGATCCGCCGATCAAGGTGGACCTGCCTTCCGCGCACACGCGCGAGGGCGAGGAGAGCGACAAGACCACCGTGACGTTGTCGAAGGACGGCGAATACGCCCTCGACGCGAAGAAGTTCTCCGACGTGAAGCTGCTCGGCGAGGCGCTGAAGGCCGCGCTGCAGCAGAAGGAATCCAAGGCGGTCATCCTGCGCGCCGACAAGGAAGCGCTGCACGGCCACTTGACCGATTTGATGGCCCGCTCGAAGGACGCGGGAGCCGTGTCGCTCACGATCGCGACGGAACAGCTGAAATGACGATGGTGTCCATAAAAGGATGACCCAGGCAAGAGTGCCGGCTTCGGTGATGATCTCGCTCGCGTTCCACGCGGGCTTTCTGATCCTTTTCCTCGGCTTCGTGAAGGAGGGCCCCAAGCAGGCGGCCCAGATCGTCGAGGGCGTGGACCTCCTGATCGCGCCGCGCGCGCGGCCCGCCGCGGCTCCGAAGCCGGTGATCTCGACGATGGACTTCCTCAAGATGGCCCTGCCGTCGGCTCCGCCGCGCCGCGCCGCCCTGCAGGTCATGGACCTCAAGGTGCCGGAGTCGCGCAAGCCCGTCCTCGCGGACGCACCGAAGCTCGAGGACAGCACCCGCAAGCTCGCACCCAAGCTCGACGCGCTCGACCTCTCGCGCTCGCGCGTATCCGCCGCCAAGGTCGACGTCGCGGAGCCGATGAGCCGCCGCCGCGCCGCCGAGACCCTGGCCGCGTTGCCGAAGCTCGAGGAGGTCGGCCGGCGCCGCGTGAAGAACCTGCCCGAGGCGCTGGCGCTCGAGGACAGGCGGATCGAGGCGACGGCGCTGCTAGGAGGGGGCGCGCTGGCGGCGCCCGCGCCGACGAGCCGCCGCCAGGCCGTCGCGGCCGCCGCCGTGCCGCTGCAGGAAGCCGAGGGCGCGCCCGGGTTCGCGCCCAAGAGGGGCGCCTCGTTCCTGCCCGACGCGATCGACCTGCGGCCCCGCGGCGCCGAGGCCGCCCGCGCGCCGCGCGTCGAGAAGATCGCCGCCGAGCCGAGGCTCGAGCGCAGAGCCGCCGCCGCCGCGACCGAAGGCGGCGCGAAGAAAGGCGTCGAGATCGAGGGTCCGCTGAAGGACCGCAAGGTCCTGAGCGCGGCGATCCCCAAGTTTCCGGAATGGGCGCAAAAGCAGGGCCTCATGGAAGCCGAGGTGGCCATCCGCTTCAACGTGGACGCCGAGGGCCTCGTGATGCCCGGCATGCGCGTTGAGCGCACCTCGGGCTACGGGCGCCTCGACCGTCTCTGCATGGACAGCCTTCGCAGCTGGACCTTCGTACCCGCGCCGGGTTCCGGCGCGCAGTGGGGCGTCATCACGTTCCGCTTCATATTGGAGTGACAATGAAAATCGCGCTAGCGCTCGTCTCGTCGATCCTGCTCGCCGGACCCGCCGCGGCCCAAAAGCCGCCGCTCCCCGGCACCGCCGCCCCGGCCGCGCCCTCCGGCGGCATGCCGGCCGAGGTCGTCATCAAGGCCGAAGGCGCGGGCTCCAAGCTCAACGACCTGAAGCCTCCGCTCAAGATCGAGATCGACACGTTCGAGACCATCAGGCCGTCGCTCAAGCCCGATGAGAACCTGCTGCTCGCGGTCTCGCCGTTGACGGTCTCCTGGCGCCGGACCCACCCCGAGATCCTCATGAACGAGCGCGTGATCGAGCCCTGGCGCACGACCTTCAGCCAGCGCTCCGGCATCGGCTTCAAGATCAAGGAGCAGCTCGAGGCGCTCCTGGGCGGCAAGCTGGAGTCCAAGGAGGCGCGCCGCTGGGGCTGGAGCCTCACGATCGCCGACGAGGAAGGCCGCGTCTTCCACAACTACTCCGGCTCGGGCGATCCGCCCGAGGAGCTGCTGTGGACCGGGCAGAACGAGCAGGGCGAGTGGGTCCGCGCGGGACGCTCGTACTCGGCCGTGTACACGTTCACGAGCCCCGACGGCTCGCCCCGCACGACGGTGGGCAAGCCGCTGTTATTCAAAGGGATCGTCCACCAAGAAGATACCGGGCTCCATCTGAGCCTCGACTCGTCCGCGCTGTTCGGCACGAGCAAGAACGCGACGGAGCTGCAGGCTCCGTCGGGCCCCGACCTGCTGCGGTCGGCCGCCGACCTCGTCAAGCGCAAGTTCTCGGGCATCCCGATCTCGGTGCGCGTGTTCGCGAACACCAAGGAGCTCGGCGACGCGCAGGCCAAGTCGGTGCAGGACGTCCTCCTGCGCGAGCTGATGGTCGCGGCGAGGCACGTCTCCGTCGACGCGACGCGCGCGCCGTTCTCGGATCAGCGCGTCGAGATCGTGCTGCTCAACCGCTGACGTCGCGAAAACGTTGCATCGGGCATATTTTCCCGCAATAGCCTCCGTGGCAAAATAGCCGCATGCCAGGAGGCCCCATGAACGCTCGACGATCCGCCGCCCGCTCGCTGATTTATACGCTGATTCTCACCACCACGGCGCTGTTCCTCGACGCCCGCGCCGGCTGGGCGACCCTGGCTCCTTCGGGAATCATGGCCGAGGCTCCCGCTCCCGGCGTGTCGCGCGCCGCGGACATGAAGACCATCTCGACCGCGCTTGAGTCCAAGGCCTTGCGCGGCCGCCTGAAGGCCATGGGCCTCGACGATAAGGAGGTCGAGTCGCGCCTCCAGAACCTGTCCGACAAGGAGATCCGCCAGCTGGCCACCCAGATCGAGGCGGTCCGGCCCGGCGGCATCATCGAAGCGGTGCTCGTGCTCGTCGTGCTCGTCTTGCTCATCCTTTATCTGGTCAAGCGGGTCTAGAAACGTGCCGCGTTCATTCGGCTCGCTCGTCCTGGCGGTCATGCTGGGAGTACCCTTCTATCCCGACAAGACGGATCAGTGCGGACCTTCCGCGCTGGCCAGCGTCCTGGCGTTCTGGGGGCGGCCCGCCGAGCCGAGGGAGCTTAAGCGCGAGATCTACGTCGCCAAGCTCGGGGGCTCGCTTCCGATGGACCTCCTGATCGCGGCGCGCGCGCGCGGCCTGGCGGCCGAAATGTCGAGCGGGAGCCTCAGCCGCCTCAAGGAGGACCTCGACGCCGGGCGGCCCGTCGTGGCCTTCGTGAACCTCGGCTGGCGGTTCCTGCCGATCGGCCATTTCATGGTCGTGACGGGCTACGATGAGGAACGGCGCGGCGTCTACGCTCACTCCGGACTCAAGAAGGACGCCTTCCTCTCCTACGGCAAGTTCATGAAGCAATGGGACCGGACCGGGCGGTGGGCCTTGGTCGTCGCGCCGAAGCCGTCATGAGGCGCCTCCTCGCCGTCGCGCTCGCGGCGGCGTTGGCCGGGTGCGCTCCGCTCCCCAAGGTGTTTCTTGAACGGGATCCCTTGTCCGCCGATGAGCATGCGCGCCTGGGCGCCGCGTACGAGGCGCAGGGGGAGAAGAAGGACGCCGACGCCCAGTATCTGCGCGCCGTCGCCATGGACCGCCGCCACGAGGGCGCTTGGATGGCGCTCGGCAACCGCGCCTTCGAGGACGGCGACCTCGACAAGGCGCGGCGCTGCTACCGGCGCGTGCTGAAGCTCTCGCCGCGCCACGCCGGGGCGAGCAACAATCTGGCGATGGTCTACCTGACGCAGAACCGCAGACTCGACGAGGCGGAAGCCTTGGCGAGGGACGCGCTCGCGCAGGAGGGGCCCCTGAAGCCGTACATCCTCGATACCCTGGCGCAGATAGAAAGGAGACGAATGCTAGACTTGGGGAAATGAAGCTGAAGCCCTTCGCCCTCGAACGGTATTTCGCGAAGCACGAGTTCTCGACGCCGTACCTGCTCTCCAGCTCGGACTGCGACGGGCTGCCCGCCTCCGAGCTTGTCGCGAAAGCCGACGACGAGGCGCGCGGCCTCTGGGAGCGCCTGACGCTCGGCTACAGCGAGTCCCAAGGCCTGCCCCTGCTGCGCCGCGAGATCGCCTCGCTGTACTCCGGCGTCTCCGCGGACGAGATCGTGGTCGCCGCGCCGCAGGAGCTCGTGCTCATCGCGATGAGCTGCCTCCTCGAGGCGGGCGACCACGTCGTCTGCACGTTCCCGGGCTACCAATCCCTCTATCAGGTGGCGGAGTCCATCGGGTGCCGGGTGGACCGCTGGGAGCCCGTCGAGGCGGAGGGCTGGCGCTTCCGCGTCGACGACCTCCTCGAGAAGCTGACTCCCGAGACGAAGCTCCTCGTCATCAACTTCCCGCATAATCCGACGGGCGCGGTGCTGTCGGCGAACGACTTCCGCCGCGTCATGCAGCTCACGCGCGAGCGCGGCATACGCGTGTTCTCGGACGAGATGTACCGCGGGCTCGAGCACGAATCGAAGGACCGGCTGCCCGCGGCCTGCGAAGCCGGCGGCGGCGCCGTGTCGCTATCGGGCATGTCGAAGGTCTACGGCCTCGCGGGGCTGCGCGTGGGCTGGCTCGCGACGAAGGACGCGGGCCTGCGCGAGCGCTTCCTCGAGTACAAGGATTATACGACGATCTGCGCGGCGGGGCCGAGCGAGGTGCTCGCGCTGATGGGCCTGCGCGCGCGCTCGGAGATCGTCGCGCGCCATCTCGAGCGGTTCGGACGCAACCTAGGGCTTCTCGATGAGTTCTTCGCGCGGCGCGCCGGCATGTTCTCGTGGGTCCGGCCGAAGGCGGGCACGATCGGCTTTCCGGGGCTGCGGAACGGAGGCGCCGAGGCGTTCTGCGAGAAGATCCGGCGCGACGCCGGCGTGCTGCTGCTTCCGTCGACGGTCTACGGCTATCGCGACGCCCATCTGCGGATCGGGTTCGGGCGGGGGAACATGCCCGAGGCGCTGAGCCGGCTCGACCGCCTCCTTCAGTAGCCGCTCCAGTAGATCCATTCCCCGGTGTTCAGGACTCCCGGGACAAGCGCAATTGAGTCACAAACCCGCTCTTTTTCCGCAACGAGCCTTTTGACAAGATCACGGCATGAGATGGATCATCAAATTGCTCGTGCTGGCGCTGCTCGCCGCGTGCGCGGCGCCTCACGACACCGGGCCCCGCAAGGGGGGAAAAGAAGGCCCGCAGCTGCTCGTTCCTTTCTTCGCCGACCGTCGGGACCAATGGGGTCCCGCGGCGCTCTCGAGCGTGCTGAGCTTCTGGGGACGTCCCACGGAGCCCGAGGAGCTGCGCCGCGAGGTCCATTTTCCGAAGCAGCGCGGCTCCACGGGGCTCGACCTGCGCGACGCCGCGCTCGCGCGCGGCTTTTCGGCGGATATGTCGGACGGCAGCCTCGCGATGCTCAGGCAGGAGCTCGACGCGGGCCGGCCCGTGATCGTGTTCGTCAACGACGGGGTGAGGATATGGCCGGACGAGCACTTCATGGTCGTCACGGGGTACAACGACCTGCTCGGAGGGGTCTATGCCCACTGGGGGCCGCACAAGTACCGGTTTCTTCGCTACAAGAAGTTCGATAAGACCTGGGCCAAGGCCGGACGCTGGATGCTCTACGTGTCGAAGCCGGCTCCCGCCGAGATTAAGCCCGCCGCCGCCTGCGTCCCTTTGCCGGTAATGTCTACTAAAATAGACACTAAATCGAGGGCGAATGCGCTCCCGCCCGTCGAGAAAGCCTCCGCCTGCATCCCCGCCGCCGTCATAAAATAGCCGGACGAATGGGACCCCGACTCCCTATTGACTCGCGGCGCGACTATGGTATTTACGGGGCATGGCCAAGACCATCTACAGCTTCGGGGAACTGTCGGATGTCCGGGCGGTGTCGCGGCTCGACCGCGACGCGGCGCGCGCGCTGCTGGGCGGCAAAGGAGCGGGGCTTTTCGAGATGTCCCGCATCGGCCTGCCCGTGCCGCCGGGCTTCACCGTCACGACCGACGTGTGCCGCGCTTACTACGCGCGCCGGATCGAGAAGGGCCTTACGCGCCACGCGATGCGCCATCCGGACCGCTCGGCGAAGTCCATCGGCCGCGAGGTCGTCGTGGACTTTCTCGCGGCCGTGAAGAAGCTCGAGAAAGCCACGGGCCGCCGCTTCGGAGAAGTGAAGCAGCCGCTGCTCGTCTCGGTCCGGTCGGGCTCCAAGTACTCGATGCCGGGCATGATGGACACGATCCTCAATCTCGGCTTGAACGACGAGACGGTCCGCGGCCTCGAGGCGCAGACCGGCAACCCGCGCTTCGCCTGGGACTGCTACCGGCGGTTCATCGCGATGTTCGGCAACGTGGTCAAAGGCATCGACAAGGATCATTTCGAGTCCGCGCTGCGGCAGCTCAAGGCGCGCGCCGACGTCGAGGACGACGCCGATCTCTCCACGCAGGCGCTGCAGAAGCTCGTCGGGATCTTCCAGGACATCTACCGGGAGCACGCGGGCTTCCCGTTCCCGCAGGAGCCCGGCGACCAGCTCCGCCTCGCGGTCACGTCGGTCTTCGAGTCGTGGAACAACCCGCGCGCGATCGCCTACCGCAGGCTCAACCGCATCCCCGACGACCTCGGCACGGCGTGCACCGTGCAGGCGATGGTGTTCGGCAACATGGGCTCGGACTGCGCCACGGGCGTCGGCTTCACGCGCGACCCCGGCACGGGCGAGCGCGCGTTCTACGGCGAGTTCCTCGTCAACGCGCAGGGCGAGGACGTCGTGGCCGGCACCCGGACGCCTCGGCCTCTCGTCGAGCTGTCGGCCGAGATGCCGAAGACCTACAAGCGCCTTCTCGAGATCTCGAACAAGCTCGAGAAGCACTACGGCGACGTACAGGACATGGAGTTCACGATCGAGAAGGGCCGCCTATACATGCTCCAGACGCGCACGGGCAAGCGCTCGGCGATGGCCGCCTTGCGCATCGCCGTCGACATGGTGTCGGAAGGCCTCATCACGACCGACCAGGCCGTCATGCGGGTCTCTCCGGAGCAGCTCGACGAGCTTCTTCGCCCCGTCTTCGACGAGGACGCGTCGGCCGACGCGAAGGTTCTCGCCAAGGGGCTCCCCGCGGGCCCCGGCGCCGCGACGGGACGCGTCTACTTCTCGGCGGATCGCGCCGTCGCCGAGGCCAAGAACGGGCCCGTGATCCTCGTGCGCCCGGAGACCAACCCCGACGATATCCACGGCATGGCAGCGGCCGAGGGCATTCTCACCGCTACGGGCGGCATGACGAGCCACGCGGCCGTCGTCGGCCGCGGCATGGGCAAGGTCTGCGTCGTGGGCTGCGCCGCGCTGGAGACCCTCGAGCTCAAGGAAGGGGACTGGATCTCCCTCGACGGCTTCAAGGGCCGCGTGCTCGCGGGCCGCGTGGAGACGCAGCCGTCCGAGATCCTCGAGGTCCTGCTCGGCAAGCGCCCCGTCGCGAAGTCGGAGCTCTACCGGCGCTACCGCCTGTTCATGGCGTGGGCCGACAACGCGCGCACGCTCGAGGTCCGCGCGAACGCGGACACCCCCGAGGACGCGCGCACGGCGACCGCCCTCGGCGCCGCGGGCATCGGCCTCTGCCGCACGGAGCACATGTTCTTCGGCGACGACCGCATCCCGAAGGTGCTCGCGATGATCCTCGCCGACTCCGAGATCGAGCGCCACGCGGCCGTCAAGGCGCTTTATCCGCTGCAGAAGGCGGACTTCAAGGCGATCTTCAAGACGATGCGCGGGCGCCCCGTCACCGTGCGCACGATCGACCCGCCCCTGCACGAGTTCCTGCCGCGCACGCCCGAGGAAGCGAAGATCGCGGCCGCGAAGCACGGCTTCGACGCGGCGAAGCTCTGGGCGAAGACGCTCGAACTCAAGGAAGCGAACCCCATGCTCGGCCACCGGGGCTGCCGCCTGGGCATCACCTATCCCGAGATCACGGACATGCAGGCGCGCGCGATCCTGTCGGCGGCCTGCGAACTGGGCCGCGAGGGCATCAAGGCCGAGCCCGAGATCATGATCCCGCTCGTCGGGCACGTGACCGAGCTGCGCCACCAGAAGCGGCGCATTTCGGCTATCGCCGAGGATGTCTTCAATAGCCACGGCTCGTGCATCCGCTATCAGGTCGGCACGATGATCGAGGTGCCTCGCGCCGCGCTCACCGCGGGCGAGATCGCCGAGGAGGCCGAGTTCTTCTCCTTCGGCACGAACGATCTCACCCAGATGGCGCTCGGTTATTCGCGCGACGACTACGGACGCTATATCGGCGAATACCTCGAGATGAAGATCCTCGACGCTGACCCCTTCCGCACGATCGACCGCGCCGGCGTCGGCAAGCTGGTCTCCATGGCCGTCGAGCAGGGCCGCAAGGTCCGCCCGAACCTCAAGATCGGCGTCTGCGGCGAGCACGGGGGCGACCCCGCCTCGATCCGCTTCTTCCACGACGCGGGCCTGGGCTACGTCTCCTGCTCGCCCTACCGCGTGCCCGTCGCTCGGCTCGCGGCGGCGCAGGCCGCGATCGCGTCCAAGGCCCTGTCGAACTGACAGGCGAAGCACCTGGGGCGTCCGCTCACCAAGGCCGGACGGGTCACGATCCTCGACGAGATCGCGCTGTACTGCCGCAAGCGCGGGCAGCCGTTCGTCGATGTCAGCATCCTGCCGCAGGACGTCACCGACGGCGTCCTGCAGGTCCTCGTGATCCAGGCCAAGGTCGGCTCGGTGCGGGTGATGGGCGGCGGGAACTTCAAGCACGAGCGCGTTGCCGGGCAGCTGCGTTCGAAGCCGGGCGAGAGCCTCGACGTCGACTCGATCACCGAGGACCTCGACTGGCTCAACCGCAATCCCTTCCGCCAGGTCGACCTCGTCTACGTGAAAGGCGCCGAGTTCGGCCTGGCGAACCTGCTGCTCAGGCAGACCGATCAGTTCCCGCTGCGGGTCTACGCCGGCTACGACGACAGCGGCACGCGGCAGACGAAGAACACGCGGCTTTCGCTGGGCGCCGACTGGGGCAACGTTTTCGGCGGAGAGGGGGTCCTCGGCTACCAGTTCCTGACGAGCCCGGACCTCCGCTCGTTCCGCGCGCACTCGGGAAGCTTCACCCAGCCGCTTCCGTGGCGGCACGTCGTGACGGTCTACGGCAGCTACGCGGACATCAAGGCCGACCTGCCGAGCCCGTTCGACCTGGGCGGCTACAACTGGCAGTCGAGCGTCCGCTACGAGATACCGCTGCGCGGCACGGCCGCGTACAAGCACTCGCTCACGGGCGGCGTCGACTATAAGCAGACGAATAACAACCTGACCTTCGGCGGCGAGTCGGTGTTCGCGATCGCGACGGAGGTCGCGCAGTGGAGCCTCGGCTACGGCTCGCGCCTCAAGGACCCGTACGGTGAGACGACCATCCGCGCTGACGGCTTTTTCAGCCCCGGCGGGCTCACGCCCCATAACAACAACGCCGCGTTCCGCCTGAGCCGCGCGGACTCGCGCGCGCGCTACGCCTACGGCAAGCTCGAGCTCAACCGCATGACGGGCCTGCCCTGGAGCTTCATGCTCGTAAATCTCGTCACGCTTCAGCAGGCCGACGCGAACCTGCTGCCCAGCGAGCAGTTGGGCTTCGGCGGCTTCGACACCGTGCGCGGCTACGACACGCGGGTCTACAACGCGGACTCCGGCTGCCTGATCATCACGGAGCTGCGCGCTCCCGCGCTGCGCGCGTTCAGCGCGCTTCCGGCTCTCGAGTTCCTCGCCGACAAGTGGCAGGTCCTCGGCTTTGTCGACTACGGCGCGGGCCGCAGCCATCTGCGCCTTCCGGGCGAGCGCGCGGACACGAAGCTTCTGAGCGCGGGCCCGGGGT
>Ga0163144_10017459_pt1 | contig 14611 bp, 11 predicted proteins | sample OliLak19BULKMAT1_FD_123175 | JGI IMG/M metagenome (GOLD analysis project Ga0163144, IMG submission 123175) | Freshwater microbial mat bacterial communities from Lake Vanda, McMurdo Dry Valleys, Antarctica - Oligotrophic Lake LV.19.BULKMAT1 | ecosystem: Environmental > Aquatic > Freshwater >... | reverse complement strand
GAGACTATTCCCGGCATGACAGTCCGCTGATGCTCGCTGAGGACGCCATCATCATCGAATCCTACGGTCTGTCACCTCGCGAGGTGACTGAGAAGATAGTGCGGATTCTCGAAGATCGCGGAATCGTTCAGACTTGGGTAGACCGGTAGTTTTGTGAGCTCGACCAAAATTTCAAATCTGTAGCTTGCGCTAAAAATGAGTCCCTACTTCTTCTTTTTTGGGGCTAATGCCGACGGAGCGGCACCCTCCGCCTTCTTTGGGGCTGGTGCCGACGGAGCGGCACCCTCCGCCTTCTTAGGCTTCGCCGACGCAACGCCGTCCACGGAATTGTCGTTCAAGAACTCTACGACCTTAGTGTGCATCGTCCGAAAAACGATCTCGTTGCGGATACCCTGACCGTACTTCTTGGCGAATTTGGACAACTGCTCTTCTGGGACTTCGTTCTCATGAGCGATTTGGAGAAAATGACGATTGGCGTCATTGTTGTCGATCTTCATGTCTTCGGCTTTGAAAATGTGCTCGATAAGAACAGCCCTTTGGACATGGATTTTGGCTTCCTTCTGTTGGGCAGTGACCAACTCTTCGACCGTCATGCCGTTCTCTTTGGCATAGTCGGCGACGCTCTTTTTCTGCTGAGCAAGTTCGTTGGCCATCTCTTGGAGTCGCTGGTTGGCAACTTGCTCCCAAGTAGTGTCTGGCACAGTCACTTCGCTCTGACCCATGAGTTGGTCAAAGAGTTGCTCGTTGACCATTTCTTGGTTGATCTGATGCTTGGCGCGCTGGATTCCCTCTCGCACCTTCTCTTTGAGATCCTTGACATCTGCAGCCTTGAGAGACTGAGCAAAGTCGTCGTCTAATTCAGGGGCAGCATTTGTTGAGACTGAACGAACGGTGATGGTGGCGTCGAACTTTTTGGTCGCCCACTCTTTTTCTTGGAACGTCCCGGGGAAACTGAGAGAAGCGTGCTTGATCTCTTCGACCGCCATTCCTAAGATTGCATTGTCCAGGTCTGCAAACGTCTGACCCGTGATGACCATAAAGGTCTTCCCTTCGCCCGCATCACCGTCTGGGCGGATGTTGACGACTGCCATGTCACCTTCCTGAATTCCGCGACCTACTACTTCGGACTTCTTGCCTCTTCGGCTACGAATCTCGGTGATCTGGGCGTCGATTTCAGCGTCGGTGACATCGACTGGAGGTCGTTGAACCTTAAGGCCCTTGTATTCGCCCAACTTTACTACTGGAGCAAGTGGGATTTTGGCAGTGAACTCGCAAATACAGTTGGCCTTGTCAAACTTGGTGAGATTGACAGCGGGATGGTTGTCTGGCTTGATGTCGGTCTCTTTGAGAGCCTTTGAAAGGACGTCTCGGACGATCTCGTCGGCAGCGGCTTTCGCGAGCTCGTCAGGATCGACCATCTTTTCCACCATCGCTCGTGGAGCTTGACCAGGCCTGAATCCAGGCACTTTGATTCGCTTGGCAAACTCCTTGGCCGCCTTACTAAAACCAGAGTTGACCTGCTCGGCTGAACAAGTGATCTCAAGCTGAATCGTGCAAGCGTTCAAGTCGGTTCGCTTGACCTGCATAGCGGAGGCCGTAGTGGTGCTCATAGATAAGAGATCATTTTACCTTGGCTGAGTAAACGGGTCGGTACCTAGGTTCGGGAAGGAGTCGCACGAGGATCGTAGCGCGGCCCTTCCAGGCCGTGAATCTGCTATACAACTTGTTTGGCGCACGTCCCACTACCGAGTCTGGGAAGACATCGGCTCGAGGAACACGAACCACAAAACTCTACTAAGCAAGCAATGTCTTGGTAGCCTTCCAGGAATCAGGCACGTCGTCGATCAAATCGGTGAGCGCCCCTTCGATGCTTGAAAATTTGTACTCGAAACCTCGAGCCAAAGCAATCGCAGGAACTGCCCGGGTGCCTCCGAGAAGCATCTGCGAGTCCCAACCCATGAACCTCGACATTGCCTTTGCTACAAAAACTGGTAAGGGTGGAGCGATCGGCATTCCGAGGTGTTTGCGCAAAGACGACATCAAGGCTACGTTTGTGACAGGCTCGGGCGCGGTCGCGTTCAACGAGCCTTCGGTCGGATTGTTAGCCGCCCAAACGAACAATCGAGCCAAATCCTTGATGTGAATCCAGGAAAAATATTGCTTTCCAGCCCCAAGTTGCCCACCAATGGCCATCTTTGTGATCCGGGTCAACTGTTGGAACGCTTGGCTTCCCTGCCCAAAAACGATACCTATCCGAACCTTGGTTTTGACCGTGTTTGGAGTTGCAGCCTTGCCCACTGCTGACTCCCAGTCTTCGCACATCTTGCCGAGCCTATCCTCTGCGGCGGGAGAGGCCTCGCTCACTTCCCTTGCGCCGGTGTCGCCATACCACCCAATCGCGCTGGCGTTCAGCCAGGTTTTGGGTGGAATCGCACATCTGGAAATCGCTTCACCGATGAGTTCGGTGGTCTTGACGCGAGAATCTCGGATGCGTTGAAGGCTCGCGGGAGTCCAGCGTTGCATGACGCTCTCGCCGCAAAGGTTGACGACGACTTCTGCCCCGCTCAGTTCTTCTTGCCAGGTTCCAATCGTTTTGCCGTCCCATTGGACTGCCCGGGCGCCTTCCACTGGATTGCCCGTCCTCGAGAGCACGACGACTTCATACCCGTTCGCTCCAAACTCCTTCACCAAGGCTTTCCCAATGAACCCCGAACCACCAGCGATGACGACTTTCCTCATACGTTCCAACCCCAAGATTATGATCGGTTGTCTATGGGCGGTCATCCAGGTTGCCCACGGCGCATATGCCACGACCCTCAACGGAGCGCGGACTTCAGTCCGCATCTGGCTCCCGGACTTTAGTCCGGCGTATTCCGCGAACTGCTGGAAGCTGCGAGCTAGTCTTCGACCATCCATTGCGCCTGGAGCTTTTGCTCGACCCCAACGCTCTGCAAAATCCTCGCGACCACGGTGTCGGCGAGGTCTTCGAGCAACTTTGGCTTGGTGTACCAGGCGGGGCAAGCAGGAAGAATAGTTGCCCCTGCTTCGGCCAGTGTCGTCAGGTTGCGGAGCATGATCAGGTTCCAAGGCATCTCGCGAGGAACGACCACAAGGGGACGTTTCTCTTTTAGGCAGACGTCGGCACACCGGGTCATCAGATTGTCACTCACCCCGTTGGCGATCCTCCCCACCGTTCCCATCGAACAGGGGACGATCACCATTCCGTCATGCCGAAAGGATCCGCTGGCTGGCGGGGTGAAGAAGTCCTTGTCGTCGAGAAGGTGGATGTTCGCATAGCTTTCGCCGAGCCATTCGTCGGTACGGAAGGCTTTCTTGTTAGGCGCGACGCCAAGTTCTGTCATCGCTACATCAATAGCGTTTGTGCTCAAGATAAGATAAACATCTTCAAACGCACGTGCCGCTTGCCGCAAAAACCTCTGGGCATAAACAGCCCCGCTCGCTCCGGTCACCCCGACCACCAACTTCCCGGTCGTCATTTGTTGTAGTCTACCGATTGGACTGTGAACGGTGAGCGGTGAAAGGCAGACGATGAATCATGATTGTCAAAACGCTCCTGTGATTTCGAATATCTCCCAAAATCTCAAAACCCTCGCACGGAATTTGAGGCGAGCTGAAAATGAACAATGAGTGATGAAAAGCAATCAGTGAAGCGTCATGTTGGCCTTGTTATCGCCCTTGTCTTCGGCCTGGTTGTGAGAGTTTGGTGGCTGAACACCGTCAACACGCAGCCCGTCACCGACTTCGACTGGTATTTCGAGAGGGCGCGTGGGCTTGTCGATGGCCTAGGATACTCCGTTGAAGGCGATCCGACCGCATACTGGCCCGTAGGTTATCCCGGTGTCCTAGCGTTCGTCTTTCGGTTGTTTGGTGTCAGCGTGTTGGTCGGAAAAATGTTCAACACGCTCTTGATTTTGGCCTCGATTGCTCTAAGTTTTCGTCTTGCACTTGTACTTTTCAAAGACAACCGAGTTGCAGTCGGAGTCGCTTTCGTGTTGGCTGTCCACCCCGCATTCGTCGCCTATAGTGGAATCCTTGCTTCAGAACCGCTCTATACCTGCTTGACTCTGGCTGGCGCCTTGTTGTGTTTGGATGCGACCAACGGTAAGCCTCGCTGGCTCCTCGTTGCGGGGTTGATCTTTGGCGTCGCAGTTCTTGTGCGGCCACAAGCTGTTTTAATCCCAGGGATCGTACTGGTCTGTTCCTGTTTCAAGCATCCCAAGAAAAGTACACAGCTGAGGTCACTGGTACCGGTCTACATTGCGATCGGGCTCGTCTTGGTTCCCTGGACAGTGAGAAACTTCTCTGTCTTTGAGAAACCAGTCTTTGTGAGCACGAACGGTGGCGACAACCTCCTGATCGGTAACAATCCGATCGCAGACGGTAAATACCACAGTCCCTTGACCCTTGGAGTCGATCTTGAGAACCTCGACGAAGTGGAGCGTGACAGAACCGCTAGCAGAGCCGCCATTGACTACGCTCGAACCCATTTTGGTGCCACAGTCTCGCGGTGGCCCGCAAAGTTGGTGGGCACGTTCTTGTCAGGCACTGACGCCCCGTATTGGGCTTTTCAAAAGACCAAGGGGGTCATGCGCGATCCAGGAACAGGTTCGGACAAGGGCCAATTCAAGATGTTTCGGTCGTATTCGATCTTGGCGACCTTCTGGCTTCTCGTGTTCGCCGGATTGGGAGTCATTTTGGGTGGATTCAAGAAAAGGCTACCGATCATCGGCCTGGCCCTGATCGGCTACTCGGGACTACTTTCAATAGTGTTTTTCGGGAATCCCAGGTTTGCGTTCGCTGTCGTTCCATTCATTGCGATGCACGCTGTCCACAGCCTCGTCCTGCTTTGGGACGCAGTTCGCCACCGCTCCGAAATTCTGTCAATAGACGAGTTGGAACACGATCCAACTCCTACTGTTGAGCCGCAAAACTCGTGAAATAGACTTTGAGGACAGGGCCGTGTTGGGAGTCCCACGATTCGTCGATCACCTTTTCCTCTTCTGCGTGCTCGTCTTTCTTCTTCTTCGATTTCTTTTCTTTGTCGCCTTCCTTTTCCTTTTCTTTTTCGTGAGGCACTACGGCATTTATTGCCTTAGCAAGTAACTTTTTGAGGGCCAATTTGCCTTCCGGGGTTGAGATATAGTCTAAATCCTGGCTGGAAAGCACAGCCACGACGGCGTCACGTATCTGTGCAGGAGGTTCTGCTTTTGCACCATGTCCATCACCTGCTTCCGCAATGTGCTGTTCTTTTGCGACATGGACTGAAATTTCCGTTTTCAGAAAGGTTCTTCCGTCGCTGAGGTTGACAAGGAATTCACCAAGGGACACAACTTCGCCCAGTTCAATCACTGGCTCCTTTTTCACCTTACTCCCACCCATCTTCGAGCCAAAGAACCCGCCGGCGGCCAAAACGACCACGAGCGCGATAATTATGGGCATTTTGCTCTTCTTCTTTCCACCTTCTACTGCTGGTTTTGCTGCTGCCATTTTGCCCCGGTCTCCAAGTCTGTTGTTCCGCAGAATCGCTAGGATTTAATACGGTCAAGTCTTAAGTTTCGGAAATTTCGGCGGCTTCCGTTACTCCAAAGAAGACGATTTGGGTCGCTTGGAGCCTGAATCTATGTGTCCAGACTCAATGTTGCCATGCGTGTCAAAATCCAATGTTCCTATGGATCAGATTCAACTTCTTGAGAAAATCGTCGAAGAAGCCATTCAGGGTTCGACCTCGACGGCAGAACTAAGGGCTATCGAGCTGAAGTATCTGGGCAAGAGTGGCGAGCTGACCGGGTTAATGCGTGGGATCGGCCAACTTCCACCTGATGAGAAGCCCAAGTTCGGGGCAGCTGTGAACGAAGCCAAGAACCGGTTGCAAGAGTTGCTCGATGGCCGAGTCCTCGAATTGAAATCGGGCGAACAAGCGATCCAGTTCGAGGCAGACAAACTTGACGTGACCAAGCCAGCGAGGGTGCCGCGTGCAGGTCGAGAACATGTGCTTCAGCAAACTTTCAACAAGATCAAGCGAGTCATGGGCTCGATGGGATTTGTGTATTTTGATGGGCCAGAACTTGAACATTTCAGGTACAATTTTGACGCGCTGAACTATCCACCCGACCATCCAGCGATGGACGCTCAGGACACCTTTTACATCACTGACGACCTTTTGTTGCGCACACAGGGCACGGCGATCCAGGGACGTGTTTTTGAGGAAGTGAAGCCCCCGTTCCGCTTTTTCACTGTTGGCCGCACTTTCCGCAACGAAGCCGTGGATCGCACACACTCGCACACTTTTCACCAGATCGATGTTTTTATGGTCGATGAAGGGATTTCAATGGCTCATTTGAAGGGCACGTTGGGAGCGTTTGCCCGAGAGATGTTTGGCGAAGACGTCAAAGTCCGTTTCCGCCCTGATTTTTTTCCCTTTGTCGAGCCCGGGGTCGACTACGCGATTTCCACCTCAAAGCTCTTCAACGGTCGATGGGTCGAACTCGGCGGTGCTGGGCTGATCCACCCGAACATTCTGGAACGCTATGGGATCGACACTGAACGCTACTCCGGGTTCGCCTTTGGATTGGGAGTCGAGCGGATTCCGATGATGGCGTATGGGATTGACGACCTAAGACACTTTTTGGAGAACGACACAAGGTTTCTGGAGCAATTCGCATGAAGCTGACTGAATCAATGTTGCGTGACTTTGTCACTACGGAATTGACCATTGAAGAGGTCTGCGACCTCTGGACAATGACCGGTTTTGAGCTTGAAGGCATAACTGAAGTCGAAGGCGAGAAGGTCTTGGACATCAATATCATGGCTAACCGAGGCGACGGTGCCTCCGTCCTCGGGCTTTCACGAGAGATCTTGGCGAAGGATCCAAGCAGTCAGGGAACAGAGCTTTATGGCCACCTCGCAGATGGTTGGGTGGCAAGCGACGAAGCCGAGAAGAGTTTAGAAACCCTGACATCGGTCGAGATTCAGATCCCCGATTGCACCCGCTATGCTTGCCGCGTCTTTGAAGGCTTGTCAAACGGAGTTTCGCCCGGATGGGTACAAGAAAGACTGCGTAAAGTTGGACAAAGGCCGATTTCACTTCTTGTCGATTTGACTAACTACGTCATGCTAGAGACTGGACAGCCGCTCCATGCTTTCGACCTTGATAAACTGGATGGCCAAAGAATTGTCGTTCGCAGCGCGAAAGTCGGCGAGAAGATCAAAACTCTTGACGGCACTACCCACGACTTGAAACCCGACCAAATGATGATCTGTGACGCGACCAAGGCCGTCGCGGTCGCGGGAGTCATGGGTGGAGAGGACTCAGAAGTCAGCGCCGAGACCACAAGATGCCTACTAGAGTCGGCCCACTTCGACCACCAATCGGTCAGGCGAACTCGAAAGCAGCTTGGGTTGCAAACAGACGCCAGCTACAGGTTTGAGAGGTACGTCGATCCGGAAGGAATCGTCAGAGCACTCAACCGTTTTGCTGAGCTTCTAGAGGACGCTTGCGGTTGCACGCCAGTGCCTGGGGTTATCGACGTGTATCCGATCAAGCCCGTCCGAAAGTCGATCAATGTCAGAACAGAGCGTTGTTCAAAGATGCTCGGCATGGTGGTCACGCCTGAAGAGGTTGAGCGATATCTTACGTCTTTAGGTTCTAAACTTGCACGTAACGACAGTAATTTCGAGGTCACTCCTCCAACATGGAGGATCGACCTTGAGCGTGAAGACGACTACATAGAAGAAGTCGGTCGAGTCCACGGTTACGAGAGAATTCCAGAAGCGTTGCCGATCGGAAGCACACCTGTCGGGGGTTCGCACGGGTTGGAGGCGGTCATTGACCGAATCCGAGAAGAGCTTCTACGCTGTGGATTGAGCCAGACTATCAGCCATTCGCTTCGTGACTCCCACACGCTAGACGCGGGCACGGCAAGAGTTTCGGTTCGCAATCCTCACTCGCCAGAAATGGCGTTGCTCAGAAACAGCAACCTTCCGTGTTTGGCCGATGCAGCTCTCAAGAATGGAGGTAAGGACGTTCACTTCTTTGAAATTGGACACGTCTTCTCGACCGACATCGAGACAGTGCAGCTCGGTATTTTGAGCACAGGGAGCCTTGATTCCGTCTTCTGGCAAACTGGCGTTCAAACATCGGCGGATTTCTATTCTCTGAAGGGCGTGCTTGAAAAAGTCATGCAAGCGGCCAGAGTCGAAATGCTGGTTGAGAAGTCGATAAAACCCGACACCAGGCTCCACCCGACCCGTCAAGCTGTCATCCCTGGGATCGGCGTCTTTGGGCAGATCCACCCTGACATTGCCGAGCAATCCGATGTTCCACCTGAAACCGTCCTTGCTGAAATAAGTCTCACCGCACTCGGAAAGTTGGCGACAGAGGATGTCCAATACCACCAAGTCCACCGTCATCCAGCAGCGAGAAGGGACATTGCGATTTTGGTCAGCAAAGAAACTCCCTATGCAACGATCGAGGAGACAGTCGCAAAGGCTTGTGGCAACCAACTGGAAAGGCAGTGGCTCTTCGACGTCTACGAAGGCAAGGGTATCGAGCCTGGATTCCACAGCCTTGCCATCGCGCTCCAATTCCGAAAATCTGGAAACTTCAATGACGAGGAAGCGAACCAGGTGCGGGACTTGGCCGTGGCGGCGCTTGAAGAGCTGGGAGCGAAATTGCGCTAGCCAAAGCTCTCCCAGCCACGACAGCAAGACAGACGAAATAGACGGCTCGCATGGCCGAAGGCCAGTAGTGGTAGTGCCCAAAAGGTTGTAGCCATGCCATTGGTAAGAAACTTAGAACGCCAAACGCGAAGAATGCGACGACTTGCAGTCGGACAGGGTGTCTCCATGTTGCATACCAGGATAAGGCGTTCCCACTGATCTGGGCTATCAGAACCCACGTTTGAGGCAAAAGAAGGAGAATCCAACTCGTCGAGAGTGACAGAGTGAGAACAGTAAACCAGTTCCAAGCGGGCAATACGTAGTCCATGAGCGCAAGGAGAACTCCTCCTCCATGCCTCAATTGTTGCTCTTGATAGCCTGAAGTCGTTGTTGGCACGAGACTGAATCGAACTGCGAGATAGGCCAGTAGCAGCACCCAAAACCCTGCCAAAAACAAGGGATTGGGCTTCCTGCCTCCGAGTTTGAAGTACAGAAACAGTGCGGTTATGGCGGCTGGGAGCATCACTGCCTGCTCATAACTGCCCATCGCGACCGCTGCGCAAACTAGAGAGACCACAACCATCGGCCAAAGTTTCGAGCTCCTCAACCGCTGGGTGCTTTTCGTTGCTGGCAAGTCCAATGCAGAGGGTTTGGTAAGACAAGGTGTCGCCGCCAGCCTTTCAAACCTTGCGTATGCCGCCATCGCGGCCAAGCAGAAAACGGCCATCACGGAGGCGGTTCTTCCGGGCAACCAATAAACGATGCGGTCGTCAAACGGCATCGACGGTTGCGTAAGAGTACCGAGGAACACAAAGGTCAAACCCGAAACAACGACCGCCCAACGACCACCCCGAACGAAGCCAACCAGCGACACGGCGGCCACAGCCCAACACAGCATTGGAACCCAGGCCAACCAAGCTTGAGGCAGGTGCCACATTCCGAACAGAGCTGCCGAGAGTCCAGCGATAGCAGGAGACTCAGTGACTTCACGGACCAGCCAAAACAGGAGCAGTACACAACAAACCGCGATGAGCGCGTTGGTAAGGCCATAGCCCGCCGAGTTGTCGCCATAGAGAGCGTTGTCCAGCTCGAAACTGAGTGTCGAGACCGGCCTGTAGAAGTGGTTCTGTAGAGGCCAGTCTCCTCGAAACCACGAGAGCGGATCGTTGCGTTCACGAATGGTGGCGAGAAGAACCTTGGTGTCTGTGTCCTTGAGCAGTTCAGGGATTGAAGCTCGGTTCGCGAGGATGCCCACGCAGGTTAAGATCGGGAGGATCATCCACGACAGCCACCGTTTCATCGTGAAGATTGTGGCACTATCGTCCTTGTCCCGGAACAATCACCCGCCAATAGGAGTTGGTATGTTTGGAACACCATGCACAACTTGCTCAAGGCCGCTGTTGCTATATCCGTTATTCTCTTCTCTGTGGTCGCGCCAGAGGCCGCTCAAGTTGGGGTCAAGAGTCTGGAAGGCAAGCCTTTGCCGACTTTTGAAATGAAGACGATTGGTGGGAATCGAGTCAACAATCGCACGATCAAGGGCCATCCGGTCGTGATCGACTTTTGGGCGACCTGGTGCGGTCCGTGCAAAAAAGTCTCTCCGGTGATGCAAGAGTTGCACAATAAGTTTAGATCTCAGGGGCTCATTGTTATTGGCGCCAATGGATTAGAGGAAGCTCCAGGGCCGGGTCCAGCCAAAAAATATGCCAAGAGCCATAAGTACGGCTACACATTCACCCACAGTAACGACAAACTCATGAGACATTGGGGAATAAACGGGGTTCCAACTTTGATCTTTGTTGATAAGTCTGGAAAGGTCGTCCGGGTTCAAGTCGGGTATGCGGAGCGACAGAAGGACAAGCTCATGGAAACTGTCGCGGCTATGGTCAAAGGGTGAATATTTTCCTTGTAAAAGAGGCTGGAAGAGCATATCCCGAACGGGCCCAGCAATTCTTTCGTTCATAATCCACAGACTGTCATGAAACTATCCTGGATCAGTCTGGCTATCGCCAGTGTTTTTGTCGTTGTCGTCGGATGCACCCCTCCGGCAGAACCTAGCGGATCGACCACCGGCACAGACCCAGCCCCGCCGAAATCAACCGACGGTAGCAAGATGGCAACTGTTGATTTTGAGAAGGATGTCAAACCTGGATTGGTCAGCTTCTGCACACCGTGCCACGCTGGCGCCGAACCACAGGAGGGCCTGGACGTGACCAAGCTCACAGGCTCTGAGAAAGCAAGTTTTGCAAAGATGGGGAAGGTAGTTGAGGCAGGCGAGATGCCTCCGGAGAAATCCAAGCAACCAACAGCCGAAGAAAGAGCGAAACTCGCCGAGCAGTTGAAAGCACTGTCTGGCTAGAAGCAATCATTTGCCCACAGCCACTGACTGGCCGAGGGCTAGACAAGCACGATAGTTTCTCATCCCGAGCGAATCTCCCGACCCTCGGTCCCACGGGGCCGAGGAACCTGCTTGCAAGCTTTTCTTGCTCACTGTAACGAGTGGAAGTTGGTAGCAGGTTCCTCCACTTACGGTCGGAATGACAAACCGTCGATCATTTTTTAATGCGAACCCTTGGTGCAGGTTCCTTTGGCCACACTACGGGCTTTTTCTTGAGAGCGTCTTGCATTGATTTCACGGCGGCGTCCAGTTGGGGATCGGTGCCGGCAACCCAGGCGTTGGGATCACTTGGAACGTCGATGTCAGGCGAAACTCCGGCCCCTTCGATGACCCAACCTTTCTGCGTGGTGAACATGCCGTAGTTGGGAACGCCCACGACACCACCGTCCATCAGTGGCCATCCCGGTGACGAACCGACTTCGCCACCCATCGTCCTCCGGCCAATTACTGGCCCGAGTCCAAGATCCCTGAAACGGTGCGGAAACTCTTCGCCGCACGAGATGCTGAACTCGTTGATCAAGCAACACATTGGCCCGATGAAAGCGTCGGCTTGACGGCTCCAGGGTTCCCGGCTTTCGCGCATGTTGAAGTAGCCGCTGACCTTTGCACCCAGCACATTGTTGACCATTGACTGGATGTATCCGCCGTTGTTGTATCGGACATCAACGACCAGAGCCTCTTTGTTACGTTGCGGGAAATACTGCTTGACAAAGTCGCTCATGTCGTTGTCGCCCATCGCTGCCATATGCAGATATCCGATCTTGCCGCCGCTCGCCTTTTCCACATAGGCCCGGTTCTTAGCGACCCACTCGACATACCGCATCCTGCTCTCGTCGGCGACGGGCTTGATGAGAACAGTTTTTGCACCATCCAGGCTGGACTTGTCATTGACTGTGATCGAAACCACCTGTCCAGCTCGACCAAGCAATTGGTCGAACACCTCAACGCTGCTCGATACCGGAATTCCACCGACTTTAAGCAAGTACATCCCTTCTTTTACACCTAATGATGGGTCAGCCAAAGGGGATCTCTCGGACGTTCGGAAGCCGTCTCCCTTGACAATATGGCCGAAACGCAGGTGCTGACCAAATGACTCGAGATCGACTCCCAAATAGGCGGGCAACAATCGAGGCTTGACACTACGCAAGTCTCCAGGCGAAAGGTACTGGTGCGACGAGCCAATTTCGCCCTGCATCCACCGGATCAAGTCGTCGAGTTCTTCCCTGCTTCGGACACTCGGTAGCAACTCAGCGTACTTGGCTCCGATCGCTTTCCAATCGTTCCCGTGCATGTTTTCCAAATAGAAATAGTCGCGGAGAAGTCGCCAAGCGTCCCAGAACATCTGCTTCCATTCGGCCAAGGGAGTGACTTGCAGTTTGAGGAGCCCGAAAGAAACGAGCCCTGTCGTTGCCGGAATATCGCTGCCGGCTGTATCCACCACGCGGAAGGTTCGGCCCGATCCGGTCAACAGTTTCGATCCATCCTTGCTTAGCTCGAAGCCGCCCCCTGTCGTCAGAGTGCCAGCTTTCTTTGCACCTAAGTCGTAATAGTTGATTTGATCCCCGGCAACCATCAAAACCCTTTCCTTGACTACCGCAATTTGAGTGTACGTGTTGGGCTCACTTGGCAACTCGATTCGTCGGTCGTAGAGACCGTCCCAATCAATCTTGGTCACTTTGTCGTCAGCTTTGACTTCGTCTAACTTGGCTTCTTCTTCGGACGGGTCTTTCAGGGCAAAAGGGCTCTTTGTTGAGGCTTCGAGCGGCAAGACGCAAACAATCCCTGTCGCACCGAGGTTGAGTTGGTTCAAGACTGGATCATTGGTCACTCGAAGATTACGGGTGCTAGAAAAGGCGAGCCATTTCCCGTCCGTCCCAAACACGGGACTGTTGTCGTCTGCCCTACCATCGCCGATCTGTACCAACTTCTTCTCGGCAAGATTGTAGATGTTGATCGCAGACGTGTTGACGTGCATGATGTTGTTCGCAAAGGTGACCCATTTTGAGTCAGGAGAAAAACTCACGTTCGATCCGCCCCAACTTCCCGAAAAACGATCTATCTCAGAATCCTCGCTCGTTTCGACGTTGAGCGATCTGAGCGACATCCGACTGTCGTAGTAAACGATCCATTTGGAATCGGGAGACCACTTGAGCGACTTGATCTGACGTTCGCCCTTGGTCACTTTCTTGGCACCGCCGCCGTCAGCATCAGAGACGTAGATCTGTTGCTCACCGCTTTTGTCGCTGACATAGGCTACTTGCTTGGAATCTGGGGACATGTTTGGGTTTTGTAGCCTGACTCCTTGTTCTGACTTCCATAGCCGTGCCTCGCCTTCTCCCACAGGAAGGCTCACAATCTGGCCGCGTGTTTCGACAAGGACTCTCTTTGCGTTTGGAGTTATTGATCCTGAGACGGTGAAGTCTTGGGCTGGCACTTGAATTGGGCGGGTGTGGATCAGATCGCTGTGTAGTTCAAAGGTGACTTCGTTCGTTTTCTTGGTCTCCGGGTCGAAGATTTCAACTTCCCTCCCCCGCTCGTAGACGACTTGGTGACCGTCAGTCGAAAGTTCTCTTATTTCAAACGGCGACGGCCCTGCTTCTACCCTTGCTTTTCCACCGTTTGCAGAAACCGACATCAACGTGAATTTCGCCTCTTTCTCGTTCGCAAAATAGATTCGGTCGCCGCACCAAACTGGGAACTCGTTCGTACCTTCAAGATCGGTGATTTGGGTGAACTTTCCGTCTTTGTGGATCCAGATTTGGTTGGACATTCCGCCGATGTAGTGGAACCAGTTCGAGTACCAACGGGAGAATCGGGTGAAGCAATAGGTGTCGTTGTCTGGCCCGAACCAAACATGGCTTGCGAATTCCAGGGGCACACGCTTGAAAGCGCCTGCTTTGACTGGTGCCGTCCAATACTCATAGCTGGTCGGGGTGCCGGATTTTCTGTAAACGACGTTTTGACCATCGGGGGTCCATCCGGTGACGCTTCGGAAATTCATCGCGTAGGTCAACCGCTTCGGTGCGCCTCCGCCGGTCGGCATCATGTAGGCCCCTCGAACACCGTCGTACTCGGCATGGAAAGCGATCTTTGTGCCGTCTGGACTGAAGGCGGCATTGTCCTCGTTTCCAGGGTCGGAGGTGATTCGCTCGGCGCGACCAAACTTCAGACTCCCCAACCAAAGGTCGCCCTCAGAAGTGAACACTACCTGGTCGCCGTGGACATCGGGGAAGCGCAAGAAGGGCTTAGCGGCAGGGCTCAGCGAGACAGCAAGGGCAATCGAGATCACGAACATAGCGTAAGCGAATGTTTACCCCATGATGATCTTGCCTTGTGTATCTGTTCGGCTAGTTTAGCGCGGGGATGTGGCACGGTGCGTCCCGCCCGTGGTCTCAGGACCGTCTCGGTCATGTGCAGCTTCAGCGACAACTGAACGGCGACTCTGTTCGTGAAGAACAGTCCCTCACCGCCCCGGACACCGTCGAACTCGATGCCCCGCAACAGCACGTCCATGTTGTTGAAAAGCCCGCTGCG
>Ga0163144_10017458_pt1 | contig 14613 bp, 12 predicted proteins | sample OliLak19BULKMAT1_FD_123175 | JGI IMG/M metagenome (GOLD analysis project Ga0163144, IMG submission 123175) | Freshwater microbial mat bacterial communities from Lake Vanda, McMurdo Dry Valleys, Antarctica - Oligotrophic Lake LV.19.BULKMAT1 | ecosystem: Environmental > Aquatic > Freshwater >... | reverse complement strand
GGTGATGCTGGTGGTGTTGCCCGCTGTACGACGCCCGGCGACGGAGACGATGGCAGTGGTGGCGCTAGCGGAACTCGACGGGCTCGATCCCGAGGGGCTGCGCGGTGTGCTCGAGTCGATTGATGCCGGATTGCCGGCGACCGAGCCGACGGATGAGGGAGCCCTGACAGGGCTCGATGCGACGGACCTGGATGCCGTGTTCGACGGCTTGGAGGGATGATGACATGTCGGCGGATGGCAGGGCTGTTGGCGGTACTGGTGTTGCTCGGCACCGCGGGGCTTGCGGCGCAGACCCGCGAGCCGGGTGCGGATGTCGAGACGCTGCGACAGCAGGTCGAGGAGCGCTTCAGCGAGCGCGTGCGTCAGGAACTCGGCCTGTCCGACGATCAGGCCGAGAAGCTGCGGGCGACGTCGCGCGAGTTTGCCCTGAAGCGCCGGGACCTCTTCCGTGAGGATCGCCGGACCCGGTTGGCTCTGGGTGAGCAGATGCGGCCGGGTACCGCCGCCGATCAGGACAGCGTGGCTCGGCTGACGGAGAAGATCGGGCAGTCTCGCAGCGACCTGAGCCGAAGCTACCAAGACGAACTCGAGGCGATGACGTTCTTGACGCCCGTGCAGCGCGCCCGGTATTTCCAACTGCGGGAGCGATTGCTCGAGCGGGTGCGGGATGCCCAATCTCGGCGGCAGGGGATGACGCCGCGTGCAGGGCGCCCGCGTCTCCGTGGCGGGCTACGCTAGCGGGTCTACCGCTGAAACATCGTGCGTTCCGACGCGTACATCTCACGGTCTCCCGACGCATCCTGCCGGGAGGCCGTTAGCTTTTGGATAGTCCCGCTCTCCGGAGATCCTGCATGCGTCGACTTTGGATCGTTCTTGTCCTGCTCGCGCTTCCGTCGCTCCTGCTCGCACAGCAGCCACTCGTCCTGCGGCTTGATGTACACGGCGTCATCGAGAACGGCCTCGCGCCGTACATCGAGCGTGGTGTGCGCGAGGCCAAGGCGCGCGGCGCCGCTGCGATCCTGCTCGACATCGATACGCCGGGCGGTCGTGTCGACGCCGCACAGCGCATGACGGACGCGCTCCGATCCGCGACCGTCCCGGTGGTTGCCTACGTGCACCCGCGGGCGTTGAGCGCCGGCGCGATGGTGGCGCTGGCCGCCGATGCGATCGTGATGGCGCCCGGGGGGGTCATCGGTGCAGCCACGCCGGTGGACGGCGAGGGCCGCAAGGCACCGGAGAAGATCGTGTCGGCGATGCGCGCGGAATTTCGTGCATTGGCAGAGGCCCGCGGCATTGATCCGACGATCGCCGAGGGGATGGTCGACGAGACGCTGGACATCCCGGGGCTCAAGCCGAAGGGGCGCCTCCTGACCCTGTCGTCGGCCGAAGCGATTCGCGTCGGTGTGGCGTCCAAGGAAGTGGCCACCGCGGAGGAGGCCGTCGCCACGGTTGGCGTCGTCGCCCCGCAGATCGTGCTGCTCGAGGCGAATTGGGCCGAGTCGCTGGCGAGGTTTCTCACCAATCCGGTGGTGGCGCCGCTGCTGCTGTCCGTCGGCATGATCGGCCTGATCTTCGAGATCAAGGCGGGCGCGTTCGGCCTTGGTTTCCTGCTCAGTCTGCTGTCGTTGGGCGCCTTCTTCGGCGCCAATGCACTCGTGGGACTCGCCGGCACCGAGGAACTTCTGGTGCTCGGCGCCGGCATCGTGGCGCTCGGGGTGGAGATCTTCGTGCTGCCTGGATTCGGGATCGCCGGCTTGGCAGGCCTCGCGCTGATCGGCACCTCCGCCGTCATGGCGATGCTGGGAGTCGCGCCGACCGGTGGCGATCTGGTCCAGGCCCTGGGCGTGCTCGCCGTCGCCGTGGTGGTGACGCTGATCGTCGGCGTCGCCTGGCTACGCCATCTCCCGTACAGCACCCGCTTCGGCGGTCTGCTGCTCCGGGGCAATCTGCACCGCGATCAGGGATTCATCAGCGGGCCGACGCGGTCGGACCTTGTCGGACAGGCTGGCGTAGCACAGACGGACCTGCGGCCGTCGGGCGTCGCCGTCGTGGGCACCGAGCGGCTGGATGTCGTCACGGAAGGGGAGTACGTGGCACAGGGCGCCGCAGTAGTGGTGCTTCGATCCGAGGGGTACCGTCACATCGTCCGGGCCGGCAGCTCATCCTGAGCGGCTGGTGCGGCTTATCGCAGCACCGAACTGAACGGAGCGCATGACAGTGGAGAACGAAACGGGCGTGTTGCTGGGAACCTATGTCTTCCTGTTCCTTCTGGTCTTCATCTTCATCGCCGTATTCCTGCGGTTCATTCCGATCGGGCTCTGGATCCGCGCGGCAGCGTCCGGGGTCCGCGTGCCGTTCATCACGCTCTTCGGCATGCGGTTGCGCCGGGTCAATCCGTCGCTGATCGTGGATCCGCTCATCACGTCGTCGAAGGCCGGCCTGTCGCTGAATATCCACGAACTCGAAGGGCACTTCCTGTCCGGCGGCAATGTGCAGCGCGTGGTCAATGCGATGATCTCGGCCGACAAGGCCGGCATTCCTCTCGGCTTCAAGCAGGCGACGGCGATCGACCTTGCCGGCCGTGACGTCTTCGAGGCGGTGCAGGTGAGCGTCAACCCGAAGGTGATCACGACACCCAAGGTGGCGGCGATGGCCAAGGACGGCATTCAATTGCTGGCGATTGCCCGCGTCACCGTGCGCGCCAACGTCGATCGGCTCGTCGGCGGTGCCGGCGAGGAGACGATTCTCGCCCGTGTCGGCGAAGGCATCGTCAGCACGATCGGGTCGGCGTCGTCGCACAAGGAGGTGCTCGAGAGTCCCGACATGATCTCGAAGACGGTGCTGTCGAAGGGACTCGATGCCGGCACCGCCTTCGAGATTCTCTCGATCGACATCGCCGACGTCGATGTCGGCAAGAACATCGGCGCGGAACTGCAGACGGATCAGGCCGAGGCCGACAAGCGCATCGCGCAGGCCAAGGCGGAGGAGCGTCGTGCGCTCGCCGTGGCGATGGAGCAGGAGTACAAGGCGGAGGCGGGCCGTCAACGCGCCAAGGTCATCGAGGCCGAAGCCGACATCCCGCGCGCCATCGCGGATGCGTTCCGGAAGAACGGCCTCGGCATCATGGACTACCAGCGCTATCTCAACCTCGAGGCCGATACGCAGATGCGGAAGTCGATCGCCGAGAGCGGTGAGCTGCCCGGGGGCGGCTTGCCCTCGTGATGGCGCCTGCCGCGGCGGCGCTCGAACCGGGCGTCCTCTTTTTCGTGGCGATCGCCTACTGGCTTCTTCGCCGCGTCATCGATCGGGTCAAGGCGGCGCCTCCCCCGCCGGCGGCGCGGCGCGAGACGCTGCCCGCCGCGGAGCGCGCGCGTGGCGCACAGACGACGCAGGAGGAGGCCGAAGAGCTGGAGCAATGGCTGCGCGGGACTGTCGGCGTACCGGCGCCGGCACCGCGGCCGATCCCTGCGCCGGTGGCAAAGCGAAACCCGATGCCGAAGCCGCGCCCCAAGCCGAGGACAGAGGCTGGGCCGATGGGGCGGCGAGCGCCGGTCTCGCTCCAATCGCATGATGAGGTCGAAGAGCGGCGTTCGCTCGAGCAGGTCGGGACGGAGCCCTCGTATGATGACCTGTTCACCGAACGCGAGGCGCCGGTGATCATCAATCTGGACAACGAGTCGGCGATCGCGGCCCAGCGCCGCATCAACGACGCGGCGCGACGCAACCGGGCACATTCGGCGGCGGACCACGACGCGTTTCATCAGCGCCGCGGTTCGCCGGAGGCCTATGCGGTGGACTTGGTGGCCCAGAAGGAGCGGCGGCGGCGGGCCCTGCGTGCCGCGTTCATTTCCGGCGAGATCCTCGGCAAGCCGGTCGGTCTGCGAGGTCTCTCCTGAACGCGTCGCGCCGCTCCGTGAAGAGCGGCGCGAGAGGCCCGGTGAGGCATGGACTTCGTACGGAGCCTGCTGAACCGAGAGTCAGCTGCCGCTGAACTTGGCGGCGTAGCGTGCCTGTGCGGCCAGAATGAGATCCCGCGCGGCTTCGGCATCCCCGAATCCGAGCGACTCGGTCGGAATCCCTTCGAGCGCCTTGTAGACCTGAAAGAAATGCTCGATCTCGCGCAGCGTCGGGGTCGGCACATCCTCGAGGGCGGTGATGTTCTTGGCGAACGGATCGCCGCACGCCACCGCGAGGATCTTCTCGTCGGCATCTCCGCGATCGATCAGCTTGAAGACGCCCACCGGACGGCACTCGACCAGACAGCCCGTGAAGACCGGGATCTTCATCAGCACCATGACGTCGAGGGGGTCGCCGTCTTCGCCGAGGGTTCTCGGCAGGAAGCCGTAGTCGCCCGGATAATGCACCGCGCTGTGCAGCACGCGGTCCAGGCGATAGATCCCCAAGTCCTTGTCGAGTTCGTACTTATTGCGCTCGTTGGTCGGAATCTCGATGACCGCGGTGACTTCGTGCGGCGTGTTGGATCCGGTCGGAATGTCATGCCACGGATGGAACGGGCGGGCGGGAATGGCTGCGGCCACGGGTTAGCTCTCCAAAAGCGTCGAAGAAAACAACGCAAAATCATAATGCGGAAGCCGAAGCGCCGCACCGCAGGCGACCCTCGCGGTGCGGCCAAGCGGGCCGGGGCGTTCGTGTATGCCTTACCGCCCTTCGGCTTGGCGCGCACTAGCTTCCCGTCAGGCGCCGCCTCGGTTGAGCATGCCGCATTCCGCGATGCACCCAACTGCGCCCCACCACCTTCCGAACTTCCTCGATCCGGCAGATCCGGAGCTCGGCCACCGCTCGCTCCCATTGCGCACTCCCTCATGCCGAGCGGATCCATGCTGAACGCAGACTGGCACACGCTCTCCGTTGGTGCGACCGCCGAGCAGCTCGAGGCGAACGCCACCGAGGGACTGACCGACGCGGAGGCCGAGCGTCGGCTGGCCGAGCACGGGCCGAATCTGCTCGTACGCGCGAAGGAGCGTTCGCTTGTCGCGATCTTGATCGGACAGTTCCGCAGCCTGCTGGTAGCCATGCTCGCCGTTGCGGCGACGGTCGCCTTCGCCTCTGGGGATCGCCTGGAGGGCGCCGCGATTCTGGTGGTCATCCTGCTCAATGCGTTTATCGGCTTTCTGACGGAGTGGAAGGCTGCGCGGACGCTATCGGCGTTGCGCGAGCAGTCGGTCGTGGAGGCGACTGTGGTGCGTGGCGGCGCGGAGCGTCGGTTGAAGGCCGCCGATATCGTGGTGGGTGATCTGGTGATACTGAGCGCTGGCGAGCGGGTGCCAGCAGACGGACGCCTCGTGGAGAGCGTGCGCTTGCAGGTCGAGGAGTCCGCGCTCACCGGCGAGTCGAGCGCCGTGCGCAAGGAGTCGGATGCCGAGGTTGCCGCGGAAGCCGCATTGGGTGATCGGCTGAACGTCGCCTTCATGGGGACGGCCATTGCGGAGGGCCGAGGACGGCTCCTTGTCACCGCGATCGGTGCCGGCACCGAGATGGGCAAGATCGGGACGCTGATCGATGAGGCGTCGGTGCGGGCGACTCCGCTCGAGGCGAAGCTGGCGCGCCTTGGGCGGCTCCTGCTCTTCATTGTGCTAGGCCTCTGCGCGGTCATCATTCTTGGAGGCTGGCTGCGCGGCAATGACTTTCTGGTGATGCTCGAAGTGGGCATATCACTCGCCATTGCTGCGGTGCCCGAGGGGCTGCCGGCGGTGTCCACGATGACGCTGGCCATCGGCATGCAGCGCATGGCCCGCATGGGTGCGCTCGTCCGCCGCCTCCCGGCCGTGGAGACGCTCGGCTCCACCACCGTCATCTGCACCGACAAGACCGGCACCCTCACGCAGAACGAGATGACCGTGACTGCGCTGATGATCGATGCGCGCCGGATCGCGGTGAGCGGCACGGGTTACGAGGCGGTTGGGAGCTTCACGGTCGACGGGGTGGAACTCGATGCGGCGGCCGATGCGCGCGTGTCGCTCGGCCTGAAAATCGGCGCACTCTGCAATGATGCCACGGTCTCCCGCGTGGATGGCCGTCATGCAGTGCTGGGCGATCCCACCGAGGCGGCGCTGCTCGTCGTGGCGGAGAAAGCCGGCTTCACCGCAACGGAACTGGAAGCCGAGTCGCCGCGCGCAGATGAGGTGCCGTTCGATAGCATCACCAAGCGCATGGTTACGGTGCATCGCCGCTCGGACGCGGGGCTGAGCGCGTTCCTCAAAGGATCACCCGCGGCGGTGCTCGACGTCTGTACCTCCGAGCTCGGTGCCGACGGCCCCGTACCGCTGTCGGCCGAATCACGCGAACGGTGGGTGGCGCGCAACGTCGAGCTCGCGGGCGAAGCGCTCCGTGTCCTGGCGCTCGCGTATCGGGAGTTGCCGCCGAACCACACGGCGGAGGACTACGCGCGCGATGCCGTGCTCGTGGGCCTCGTCGGGATGCGCGACCCGCTGCGCGAGGAGGCCAAGGCCGCCATCGCGACGTGCAGGACGGCGGGCATCCGCACCATCATGATCACCGGTGATCAACAGGCCACGGCCGCCGAGATTGCGAAACAGTTGGAGATCGATCGTGACGACGCGGGTGCGCCGATGCGGATCGTGCACGCAGGCGATCTCACCTCGCTCGACGCGGCGGGCTGGAAGGCGATCGTGGCGGAGACGGCCGTGTTTGCCCGGGTGACGCCGAAACACAAGCTGCAGGTGGTGGAGGCGCTGCAGGCCTCGGGCGCGATCGTGGCGATGACCGGGGACGGGGTGAACGATGCGCCCGCGCTGAAGCAGGCCGACATCGGTATCGCCATGGGCATCAAGGGCACCGATGTGGCGAAGGAGAGCGCCGACATGGTCATCGTCGACGACAACTTCGCGACCATCATCCGGGCCGTCGAGCAGGGGCGGATCATCTTCGCCAATATCGAGCGCTTCATCCACTATCTGTTCTCGTGCAATTGCGCCGAGGTCATCGTGGTCTTCGTCGCCATCATGGTCGGATGGCCGCTGCCGCTCCTGCCGTTGCAGATCCTCTGGCTCAACATGCTCACCGACATCTTCCCGGCGCTGGCGCTGGCGCTGGAACCCTCCTCGCCGGACAGCATGCGCGAGCCGCCGCGTGATCCCACGCTCCCGCTCCTGCCAAAGCGCTTCGTGATCATGATCGCGTGGCAGGGAGTGCTCCTCGCGTCGGTGACACTTGGTGCGTTCGTCATTGGACTGGCGCGTCATGGCGACACCGGCACGGGCTTGCGGCAGGCCGGCACGATGGCCTTCATGGCGCTGGCGCTGTCGCAGGTGCTTCATGCCTTCAACGTGCGATCGCAGGAGCAGTCCATCTTCACGAGGCGGTTGTTCACCAACGGCTGGCTCTGGGCGGCGGTGCTCGTCTGCCTTGGTGTGCAAGCGGCGGCCGTCTACGTACCGGCGTTGCAGCGCGTGCTGCACACGGTTCCGCTGCCGGCTGCCGATTGGCTCGTCATTGGTGCGGCGGCGCTGCTTCCGATATTGGTGGTGGAAGGCGCGAAGCTGGCTCGGCGCGTTCGCAGCTGAATGCGGCGACGGCGCCACGAACGGCGCCGTCCTCCAAGTGCCGCCTGACGGCGATACCGCTCAGGCGGCTCACCGGTGCAGCGCGAATGCTTCCGTGAGCGTGAACCGGTGCACCAGGGCACTGAGGTCGGCGGCCACCCCCGCCAACTGTTCGGCGGCTTCACCGCTGCGGCTGGCGCCCGCGGTGGTCTCCTGCGCCTGACGGGCAACCTGGGACGCACCCTCGGCGATGGTCGTGACGCCGCGGCCCGCCTCCCCGACGTTGCGGGCCATCTCGTGGGTCGTGGCGGTCTGCTCCTCCACGGCGCCGGCAATCGACGTCTGCAGGTCCGCAATGCGCGAGATGACGGATGAAATGCTGCTCATCGCACTGACCGCACCGCTCACATCGCCCTGAATGGCGGCGATGCGGGCACTGATATCCTCCGTCGCACGTGCGGTCGCCTTGGCGAGTTCCTTCACCTCGTTGGCGACGACGGCAAAACCTTTGCCGGCCTCGCCGGCGCGCGCCGCCTCGATCGTGGCATTCAGCGCCAGCAGGTTCGTCTGCTCGGCGATGCCCGTGATGGTCCGGATGACGTCGCCGATCTCGGCGGAGGACGTACCCAGCCGGGCGATCGTTTCGTTGGTTTGGACGGCGCTGCTCACGGCATCTCCGGCCACCCGGGCCACTTCCGAGGTACTGGCGGAGATGTCGCGGATGGACGCCCCGATCTCATCGGAGCCGGTCGCGAGCTGCTGGACGTTCCTCGACACCTCGGCGCCCGACGACTCGGCCAGCGTGGCGAGCTGTGCCGTCGTCGCCGCAGAGGCGATGAGCTGTGTGCTCACGGCAGAGAGTTCCTCGCTGTTGGTGCTGATGCGTCCGGCCTGATCGCGCATTTCGAGCAGGGCGCTGCGCATCTCGCGGACGACCGTGTTCACGGCATCCTTGATTCGGGCGTGCTCGCCGAGGAATGTGCCACGCATCTCGCGTGAGAAGTCGCGCTCGGCCATGGCCTCGAGCGTGTCCGTCGCGGCGGCGATGGGTGCGAGGGCCGCGTCCAGCGTGTCGTTGATCCCCTCGACCAGCAGGCCATACGCGCCGGAGAAGCGTGCGGCGTCCCCGCGAACAGAGAGTGCACCGCTGCGCCCGGCGACGGCGAGCCTGGTCGTCTCCTCGATGAGCTGCGCCAGCGCCTGCCGGGCTGTTTCGTATTCCGCGACGGTGGCTTTGGTTTGGCTGAGTACGCCGTCGAGCGTGATCGTGAGTTGGGCGAGCTCGTCCGTGCCAGTTGTGGGATTGGGCTCGAGCGCCATATCCAGTGAGTGGCCGAGGTCGCCACGTGCCAGCGCTGACATCGCCGTACCGAGCGGTGCGATCGCCCGGGTACGTAACGTGACGGCATGCCCGGCGAGCATCCGAAGCGCGCCTAGCAAGTCGCGCTGCAGCAACCAGCCGGCCGTGAAGATCAGGCACGCGCCGAGGAGGGCAATGAGCGCCACCGCCCACTGCGTTCTCGTTCGTGTCCGATGGGCCACTTCGATGTCTGCTGCGGCGGTTGCTTCGAGCTTCTCGCCCAACTTCCCCATCGCCTGTTCAAGGGTCGTGAATTGGATCAGGAATGCCGGCATCCTGGCGGCCGCCGCGTCGGCGTCCTGCGTGACCGCGATGCCGACAAGGGCCTTCGCAGCCGTGATGTACGCCTCGAGTGGCGGACGGACGTCGGCGAGCGCCTTGGTGACGTCGGATGGGAGGGGTATCGAGTCCAAACGGAGAAGTGACTGCCGGAAGCTGCCGGCATGCTCGGTCAGATCCGCCTGTACGTCATCCAAGCCGCGGCCGCTGCGGCGCGTGATGATGGCGTTCAAGACGTCCGCCCGGAGCGCGTCGTGCATCATGTCGGCCTGCATCTGGTTGCGCATGGCCACTTGGCCCTGCTGCATGCGCTCCGCAGCGGCGCTCACTCGAGTCATGCCAAGAATGCCCGTGCCGCCCGTGGCAGCCGCCACCACGGCGGAGCCGAACGCCATCATGAAGAGTTTCTGCTTGATCGAAACGTCCATCAGTCCCACCCCCATTGGTCCTGCTGGATCAGAATCGGAACGCGAGCCCGAGGAAGGGATTGACGCCATCTGCGGTCCGCGTCAGGCCGACGTTCACGCCGCCGTCGAGTTGGATGTTCGGCGCGAGCGCATAGGTGATGCCGGAATCCCACGTTGCCGTGACGTCCACGAAGCGGTTCTCGAGCGCCCAGAGTTCGGTGTAGAAACCGACGCGTTCGGTGAGGTCGCGACCGACCGTCGCAGATCCGACGGCATTGACGTGATACGGTGCGACGGTCGCCTGCTTCTCGACGTCCACTTGGGCCATCGCGCCGAGGCCCCAGCCGCCTCCGAGATCGACGGCGATCGGCACGATGAGCCCGCCGGCGAATTGCCGCTTCTGGCCTGTTTCCGCGCGCGCGAGGGCGACATACGGCATGAGCGCCAACGCGGTCGGGCCGCCGTCGTTGCCCCACATGTTGATCTTCAGGCGCATCGTCAGATCGCCCGTGCCGCTCCACCGGGCGACCGATGGCGCCGACGGCGCGACCCGGCTGCTCACGCGCGCGCGCACGTAGGGCTCCACCACGAACTGAAGGTCCATATTGTGGCGCAGCCCGAGCTTGATGTTGATCGGGTCGACCCTCATGCCGGTCGTGATGTTCTCCACACCCGCGTCGAGGGCACGGTCACGCGAGAAGGTCAGCATGTCCAACTCCACCTGAACACGGCCGGCGTCGACAGTGTAGGCGCTCTCGGTCTTGTCGGGGCGATCGGTGGAGAACTCACGCATCATCGTGGTCGGCGTGGGCCGAAAGAGCGAGTAGGATTGCTTGGCGAGCCGCTTCGATTCGGCCGACTGCTCGGCGCACGGTACGGTGGCCTGTGCCAGCACGAGAGACGGCATGAGCAGGACGACGCAGGCAGCACGGCGTACGCTGGTACGAATGGCTGGCATGCAGCGACCTCCCGTGAGGGTTCATGAACACCTCTTCACAGTCTCGGTAGAGACGTCAGAGAACATGAGTTGCCCATGCGCCGCCCGGGGGGCATGAAAGGTCGGCGCGAGTGATCTGGCGGGTGTACTTGCAGGGCAAGACTGCAGAGGGGTGGAGCGGGTGGCTTTACCGTAACGGTCATCGAGGGTTGAGACCGGAAGAGCGGTCGGTCTGGGCCCTAGCCCCGGCAACTGTCCCTGCAACGGGACCGCAACCAAACAAAAGGCCCTCCAACTAAACGCGGGGTCGGCAGCCCGTGGGGGCCTCGCATTTCGACCCGGGCGGCGTTAGCATCCTCTCTCCTGCCGGGGTGGTGAAATTGGTATACACAGGAGACTCAAAATCTCCCGAGCGCAAGCTCATGCGGGTTCGATTCCCGCCCTCGGCATGTAGAACGCACGCTGGTCGCTCAGGCACTAGGCTTGGGCGGCCAGTGTCGTTACCGGGACTGCGAGCCCGGGCGATCAGGGCGGCGACGCACGCCACACCGCAAGAAAGATGTAGCCGTTCACGAGCATCAGGATGAAGGCGGGCAGCGTGGCCAACACGCCATCCCGCAGCCGCAGCCGGACGCCGACCCCACAGAGCATCAGCAGGCACAACCCTCCCGATGCGATCCACCACGCGGGCGCCCAAAGGAAACCGCCGAGCAGTCCGACCCCACCCAGGACCTCGAGGACACCGGTCAGCACCCGATACCTGGCGAGCCCGAAACGCTCGAACTCCCGCTGCATCGATGGTGCCCACAGACAGCACAACCCGTAAATGACAAATGCACTTCCCGACCCAACGACCAGCACGGTGAACCACGGCATCTAGCGCGGCACTCCCCGTGCCATCAGCGCCACGTACACCGAGAGCAGCAAGAGGAGAAACGACGCCGCATACTTGAGCCACGCGTGCCGGGCGCGGACATGCGCGATCTGTGCGCAGGCCATGAGCACCGCCATCCCCACGGCGGGCGCGAAGACCAGCGACGGGTACCAGAGGCCGGCGAGCAGAAGTGTCGCGGCCGCAATCTTCGCGGCACCGACCGCATTGCGCACCAGATCGGGGATTCCATATTCGCGGAATTCGCGCGTGATGTTCTCGAATCGGAACACCCACACGAAGATGACCGAGATCGCGATCACCACCTGCGCCACTGCCATCACGTTAAGCATCACAACTCCATGTTGCGTTCGATGTCGCCCGGCCCCGCACCAGCATCAAGCACGCCCCGGCCGGCGTCGGCCCGCGCCAGGACCGGCGGTGTCGCCCGCCGCGCGCGAGCCTAGCGCGGCGGACGTGCGATCGCCTCCGAGAGGACGCGGCCGTCGATCCGCTCGGTGGGCTTGACCCCCATCAGCACGGCAAGCGTGGGAGCCAGATCCGTGATGCGGACCGGCGCACCGTAGCGCCCGGCCCGCACACCCGGTCCCATGAGGACGAGCGGCACGTCCACATCGTACGCGTGCGGCGTCCCGTGCTCGGCGGCGCCGCGCGTGCCCCAGACGCTGCCCGGCTCCAGCGTGACGGCAGCGAGCGCGATCCCGCCCGGTGCGAACATGTGGAGCCACCGGCGGGCCGCGACATCCCGCAGGGTGTCGCTCGCCGCGAGCATCTCCATGGTGGCGGCGCGCTGCACGCCGGGCTGGCCCGCCGAGAGCGCGACGAAGCGCCGTGCGACGTCGTCCGCCGAAATCTTTGCGGCCGCGAGCGCGGTGCGGTTGGCCAGGAGTGCGCCGTTCTCCAGGAACACGGCCGGCTGCTCCACCCCGCGCGACGTGAGCCAGGTCTGCAGCGAGTCCATCGGTCCCTCCAGCGTGACGTGGACCGGTCCGCCTTCCGTGCCGAACGCGGCCGAGTGCTCGGGAAACGCGGCCACGCCGTGGTCCGCCGTCAGCGCCACGAGGATGCGAGTAGAGTCGCGCAGGACGAACAGGGAGTCGAGGAAACGGCCGAGGGAGCGGTCGAGTTGCAGCAGGTTGTCATGGGCCTCGCGTGAATCGGGGCCGTAGCGGTGGCCGATCACGTCGGTGGCAGACAGGGAGACGGCGAGCAGATCCGTGGCAGGGCCGCGGCCCAACTGCATGGCCTCCACGCCCGCCAACGCGAGGTCCAGGGTCACGCCGTCGATGAAGGGCGTCGCTCGCACGTAGCTTGCCGCCGCCGCCGAGTCGGCCGGAATGCGGTGGGGGAAGACATTGTCCGCGCTGCCGTTGGCCTCGTACGCGACGGCATCGGGCTCGGCGTAGGTGTCTGCGGGCCGGAGCAGCGTCCAGGCGGTGCCCGCGGTACGGCGCGGGAGGTCGCGCGCGTTGAAGGTCCGGACCCACGTGGGCAGTGTATCCGCGTACCAGCGGCTGGTGGTGAAGCGACCGTCGGTGACGTACCAGAACACCGCCGCCTTGCTGCGCCCGACCGGCAGGATCGCCGCGCGGTCCTTCACGGAGACGGAGAGCACCCGGGCTTTCGGCTCGGCGCGCTGCAGCCAGTCGACTAGCGTGCTGCCCTGAAAGCGCCGCGGCGACGCGCCGGGTCCGGCGGCCTCCACCAAAGGCGCCTCCTTATCCTCGACGCCGAAGAGATTCGAGGTGATGCCCGTGTGGACGGGGTACCGGCCCGAGAGGATCACGGCGTGCCCGGGCGCGGTCTCCGTAATGGCATGGTCCTGCATCGCTTGGCCGAAGACCGCGCCACCGCGGAGCAGCCGCGCGAGCCCGCCCTGCAACTCGGTGCCGTGGCGCTCGAGATAGAAGGCGGCGAGTTGGTCGACGGTCAGCACGACGACAAGCGCCGGCCTCGGTGGCCGAGGGGCCGGCGCCCCGACGAGCAGTGCCGAAAGGAGGACGGCGGCCACAGACACGGGTAGCGCTCCGGGTGCGAGTATCCGGTGCGGCCATTGGCCCGCCGCCCCGAGGGTCGTAGACTGATACTGCATCCTAACCATTTTTCCACAGAAGGCGGCCTCGGTGACGACAGCCAGTCGCGGCGTTCCCGCGCGTCTCTTGGGGCACTATCCCACGCGGATCGCCGCCTATTATGCAGCGCTTTTCACCGGAGGCGCCTTTGCGTGGCCGTACCTGCCACCGATGCGACCGCCGGCGCTGGCCGGCACCCTCGATGCCGTCGGGCGGCTCGGCGACACGAGTGCCGTGTCATTCGGGGGCGCCGTCCTGCCGTCCTCGGCGATCGAGACGGTGCTCGCCGCGGCCGGAGCACTGCTGCTCTCGCTGCCGGTGGCGTGGGTCTACATGTTCACGCGGCCCCGGAAAGGCTACCGGCAGTCGGTGGTGCATACGCTGGTGCTCATGCCGGTGGTGGTGGCGGGAATCGTGGTGCTGGTGAAGAACAGCCTGGCGTTGGCGTTCGGCCTCGCGGCCATCGTCGGCGCGATCCGTTTCCGCAATACGCTCGATGACAGCCGCGACACGATCTTCGTCCTCGGCGCCTTGGGGCTGGGGCTCGCCTCGGCCGTGCAATTGGAAGTGGCGGTGGTGATGTCGCTCGTCTTCAACCTGATCGTCCTGGTGCTCTTCTACACCGACTTTGCCCGGACACCGCCTGCGCTGGAAGGCGTGCGTGCGCGGCGGCACATGGAGCGCGCGCTCGAGACGGCCAACCGGACGAGCCAGTTCGTCGCGGTGATGGACGACAGCGTGCTGCGCAGCATGGCGCCGGCGCAACTCGATGCGATGGCGGAGCGGATCCGGAAGCGGCGGGAAGGGGCGGGAAGTGACGCGCCGATGCTCCTGGCGGATCGCTATCCCACCACCGTGCGAATCATCACGGCCGACCTTGCCGCGCTGCGCGACGCGCTCGAGCCGGTGCTCGAGTCCGGCACCAAGCGGTGGCTTTTCGCGGGTGCATCGCCGGATCCGGCCGGCACGCTCGCCGAGTACACGGTGAAGGTGCCGAAGGGGCTCAGCGCCCTCTCCCTCGCCGATCTTGTCCGCACTGGAGGGGGCGCCCATGTGGTCGATGTCTTCATCGCGTAGACGCCGCGGAGCAGCGGCCCTGCTGCTGCTGCTCGCCGTCGCCGGCCGTGCGACGGCGCAGGAGGC
>Ga0163144_10017457_pt1 | contig 14613 bp, 10 predicted proteins | sample OliLak19BULKMAT1_FD_123175 | JGI IMG/M metagenome (GOLD analysis project Ga0163144, IMG submission 123175) | Freshwater microbial mat bacterial communities from Lake Vanda, McMurdo Dry Valleys, Antarctica - Oligotrophic Lake LV.19.BULKMAT1 | ecosystem: Environmental > Aquatic > Freshwater >... | reverse complement strand
GAGTTCGGAGTTCGGAGTTCGGAGTTCGGAGTTCGGAGTACGTGGCACGAGCACGGAGAACCCACATATCTTTGACTGGCGGATCGCGACCCCGTAATCGAAAACTTCCTGGGTGGTGTTCAGAGCACAATCACGGAATATGAAATGCGGAGCGCAGAAAAGCGCTCGAGCCAATTGGTGATTGGTTATGTACCGACTGACAATGGAAAGGGATTCGAAAGAACCTCATTTTAGAATGCGATCTATGAATCATTTAAATTTCGGCATCACGCTGTTATCGCTGGCAGTGTGCATTCTTCTGTCTGGTTGCAACAATCCTTCGACGTCAAACCATGATGAAGCGAAGGCAGCTGTATTACCATCCTCGGCTTCCCGTATTCGTTTCGCCAGGGTTGTCCAGCAAAAAGTTGCACCAACCTTGCATTGCACTGGTCAGATCAAACCTGATTTTGGCAAAGAATGCCTGGTCAGCACGCGATTGGAAGGAAGAGTTTTAGATCTTCTCGTCCAACCAGGGGCAAAGGTTAAACGCGGACAAGTGCTCGGCTATGTTGATAGTCAGCAGGTCAGCGAAATTCAGGCGCAAGCAATTAGAGCGGCTTCCGCCCTCGAAATCGCACGCGCTCATGAGCAACGCGAGAAAGCGGTTTATCACGAAGAATTGACCAGACCAAAAGCACTTACTAACGCAAGAACCGCCCGCCAACGGGCGGAAGTGAACGTCGAAGCTGCTCAGCGTACGCTCACCCGCACCGAAACATTGTTTAATGAAAAGATCTCCGCGGAGAAAGACTATCTCTTAGCCAAGAGTATGAGTGAAAAAGCTGAACTCGAATTGCAACAAACAAAACTCGACGAGAAACGCGAAGAAAAACTTTTCGCGAGCGGCGGCGTTATCAAAAAAGACTGGCAATTGTCGCACGCCGAAACAAAACGATGCGCCAACGAACTTGCAACAATCAAACAAAGATTGAAATTTTTAGGGGTGCCATCGGATTTAGTGGGCGATACCCTCCACGCGAATCATCTGAATCCCAGACTTCCAATAATCGCTCCGGCTGCCGGCACCATCGTCCAACAGTTCGTCTCTCCAGGTGAAATTGTAAGACCCGACGAGTCAATTTTTTCTATATGTCAAATCGATAAAGTCGCCGTTGATTGTCAATTGCCTGAAGCAGATCTGTCCATGGTTAAGAAAGGATCGCCGATAGAGGTACGTGTTGCTACGTTTGGCGATCGCGTTTTCAATGGCAACATAGTCTATGTGGGCTCCAGACTGGACGCGAAGACCCGCAGCGTGCCTGCGCGGGCGCTACTCGATAATAAAGATAATCTGCTCAAGCTCAACATGTTTGCAACAGTGTCCATAAAAGGCGATGAGCGCTCGGCAATTGTTTGCCCAAAAGACGCCCTCCATGAAAGCCACGGAAAGAATGTTGCCTACGTTCGGGAAGGCGGAAAATTTATAGAAAAGCCCGTCACTACAGGCATCACATGTGGTGATCTGATCGAGGCAAAGGATGGTCTGAAAGTCGGCGACGAAGTCGTGACTGAAGGCGGCGTCTTAGTCAAGATGGAGCTTTTGATGGAGAACAAAACGCAGTGATTGATCGCCTCATCAAGTTTGCCGTAACGCAACGTTTGGCAGTTCTTTCGCTCGCGGTGCTTTTGATCGCTGCTGGAATGTTTTCATTCTTCGCTTTACCGATGGACTCATTTCCTGATGTGAGCAACGTTCAAGTACAAATAATTACCGAACCTGAAAGCATGGCTACAGAGGAAGTCGAATCGCTAATTACGATTCCTATCGAGAATGCGATGGCTGGAGTGAAAGGCAAGACGATAATTCGCAGCAATTCGAATTTCGGTTTGTCGGTTGTTACTGTAATTTTCGAAGACTCCATGGATGTTTATTTCGCCAGGCAGCTTGTGCAACAACGCCTGAACATGCTGATCTTTCCTGATGATGTGCCGGCTCCACAACTTGGACCAGTAGTATCCAGCTTCAGTAACGTGTTTATGTATTACGTAACTGGACCACAAAACGAAATCGATTTGCGGACTCTGCAGGACTGGACGATCGCAAGAAAAATTCGCAGTGTAGCCGGTGTAGGGAACGTTGTTTCATATGGCGGTTTCGTCAAGCAGTATCAGATTTTACTCGACCCGGACAAAATGAAATCCTACGACCTCAGCCTCAAGGAGGTAGTTGATGCGGTTAAGGCAAACAACGTAAACGCGGGCGGCAACTTCATCGAGCAGGGTGGAGAAGAAATAGTTATTCGCGGACTGGGCAGAATCACTTCGATCGAAGACATACAAGATATCGTGCTTCGAGAATTCGAAGGAACTCCAGTCAACCTTGACCAAATTGCCACCGTCACCATAGATGGTGCATTCCGACGCGGCTCTGCTTCGATGAATGGACAAGGAGAGGTGATAAGCGGAATTGTTCTTACGCGCAAGGGCGTCAATACCAAAGAAGTGGTTTTGAACGTGGAGAAGTGTATTGAGGAATTGCAGACTCAGCTTCCGGAAGGCGTGAAAATTGTTCCTTACTACAATCAGATGGAATTGGTTGATAAAACCATGGATACCGTTAAGGAGATTTTGCTCTTTAGCGGAGCGCTTGTAATCATCATCCTTTCAGCAATCCTTTTGAACATTCGCGCTGCTTTAATCGCAGGGATAATTATTCCATTATCGCTTCTGTTCAGTTTCATCCTCATGAAGCTTACTGGTTTGTCATCCAATCTGATGACACTGGGAGCCGTGGATTTTGGTGTTATCGTGGATGCTGGCGTTGTGATGGTTGAGAACATCTTTCGCCGACTGGCCGAGGAGCAACACGGCGGAAAAACGCTATCTCGTGAAGAGCATTTAGAGACGGTATATTCCGCGGCACGTGAAGTCGGCAAGCCAATTCTCTTTGCAATTTTGATCATCATCGCTGTCTATATTCCGCTCTTCACTCTCGAAGGGGTGGAAGGCAAAATGTTCCAACCTCTGGCACTGACCTTTATCTACGCGATCAGTGGAGCCCTGATCTGCTCTCTCACAGTGATACCACTTCTATGTTACTTTTTACTGCGAGGGAAGATCGTTGATAAGGAAAGTCCGATTCTTTCTTATCCACGAAAGTATTATGTTCCGTTTTTGAGAACTGCGTTAAACCATCCCCGCGCGATCATTCTGACTGCTTGCGGCGCGCTTCTGGCCTCGCTTTGCCTGCTGCCGCTGTTAGGATCTGAGTTCATACCCTCCCTGGACGAGGGATCGATTTTGTTGCGCACGAAGCTAGCGCCGAGCGTGTCGCATACTCAATCGATGAAGATGTCGGCGGATATTGAAACACTTATAAAGAGCTTTCCGGAAGTTTCCATCGTCGTTTCGCGAATCGGTAGATCCGGGATGGGCTCTGACCTTGACGGCGTCGACAATGCAGATATCTACGTTGGTTTAAAACCAAAAAATGAATGGACAGTTAGCACCAAAGACGAATTGATCGGACGAATGGCGAAGAAACTGGATGCCATACCCGGCTTGATGTATGGATTTTCGCAGCCCATTTCCGACATGGTCGACGACCTTGTATCGGGCGTGAAAGCCGACCTGGCAATCAAAATCTTTGGAGATGATCTTGTGGCAATAGATCATGTAAGTGAGCAAATCCAGAACGCAATTTCCAAAGTACCGGGAGTCGCTGATCTTCAGCGCGAGCATTTGCTCGGCTCTCCGCAATTGAATATTCGTTTTAATCGCGCCAATATTTCAAGATATGGTTTAAGCATTCAAACTGTTCAGCAATATGTGCAAACCGCACTGGCAGGCAGCGTCATCACTGAAGTCTTCGATGGCAACAAACGTTTCGGCGTGCTGATCAGACTGCCGCACCACAATCGGGATTCCGTAGAGGATGTGGCCAACTTATTAGTCACCACTCCTGGTGGCGCCAATATTCCACTAAAAACGCTGGCATCTATATCGTTAGAACCAGGCACGGTCATGGTCAACAGAGAAGAGGCTCAGCGCCGCACAGCGGTTTTGGCCAACATACGAGGAAGAGATCTGGGCGGCTTCGTACAAGAAGCGCAGCAAGTCGTTGAAAAGGAAGTAAAATTGCCGCACGGTATAGAAATCGTCTGGGGCGGACAATTCGAGAATCAACAACGAGCTATGGCGCGCCTTGCTATCGTAGTACCAATCGTGCTTTTGCTTATATTCGTTTTGCTGTTCGCGGCGTTTAATTCCTTTAAAAACGCCAGCCTGGTAATGGCGAATGTCCCGTTTGCCATCATCGGTGGTATCGTCGGATTGTATTTAACCCATCAACCTGTGTCGGTTCCTGCGATCATCGGATTTATTGCTCTATTCGGTGTGGCTGTCCAAAACGGCGTCATTCTAGTAAGTTACATTCATCAACTAAACACAGGCGAAAGGTCTGTGGAAGACGCGATCGTGGAGGCCGCCACTATCCGATTAAGGCCGGTGTTGATGACGGCACTCGTGGCCATCATGGGATTGCTACCGAAAATATTTTCGAGCGGAACTGGTGCAGAAGTGCAGAGACCGATGGCAACGGTGGTGCTCGGTGGGCTGATCTCGGCAACTTTTCTGACTTTGATTGTTTTGCCGGCGATGTACAAGATTATTACGCCGCCTAATAATCCGCCTGAAGAAACTGAAGACAACAGTGGTGACGCGGGCTCATCGAAAAACCATGGCTCGGACCGTCAAACGACGACAGTCACCGCGTCGGAATGTCACCATGTGGATGTCGATGAGGACAGCCACCTGACAGAAGAACTTCGAGAAATCCTTGCACGCGAAAAAAATACGTCTGCAAGCAGTTTATCCAAAGAATAAACCCACACAGGTTTTCTCATTCATCGCTCACCACATCTGGTGCCGTGTCCTACCAAACGAATGGTCGGCGTGACTATCCAATGTTTTTTTTGGAAGATGAGCGGCGGCCGCGGCACTGCCAGAGAAGAGTTCCTGATCGACAATTTCGCATATCCGCAATTAGATCTGAGGCACACCGGTCGACTGCTCCATTTGAGTCATATCAGCAATTAAATCTGAGGCATACCGGTCGACTGCTCCATTTGAGTCAATGCATTCTGATAACTATTGACCGCTTCCAGATACTGAGCCTTCACATCCACATTCGCCTTTTGCGCGGCAAGCGCCGTAGTCAGATCGATCTGACCGACTTCATAAGCGCGCTGACTGAGCTGAACTACCTTCTGAGATTCATCTAGAATTCTTTTTTGATACGACTCAATTCGATTTCTGGCGGTTTGTACATCCTGATATGCCACCACTAATTCTTCGGCGATCACATTTTTCTGCGCGCGAATTTGACGGTCTATTTGTTTTCCAATTGCTCGTAAGCGGGCGATTTCGCCCTGGCGCATATTGCCGACTGGAATTTCCTGGGTGACGCCAATGAAGACTCCTTTGGTGGTCGGTCCTTCCGGTGGATTGCCAGAGACCGAATGACCCACGTTAAGCTGCGGATTCGGAACGATATTTCCGTAAGCGAGTTTAAGCGCAGCTTTGTTGGTCGACATTTGTTTCTTCAGTATTTTCACGTCGAGCCTATGGTCTTGCGCCTTTAAAATAAGCGTTTTGAGCGTCGGCAGAGGCTTCTCAAAATCAGGCAGCAACTCAGTATTTTCGACTTTAATTTTGAACGATGGCAGTTTATGCACCTCGAGCTCTTCGCTGTGGTTACGCCCGACTATTACATTCAATCGCTGAGTCAGTTGTCGCAGTCGGAGTCGCGACTGGTCCAGATCAGCATTTGCTTGAAGAACTGCAAGGTCAGCTCGAATAGCGTCGAGGCCAGCAACATCACCTGCGCTTAGCCTCTTCTCAGCAATCGATTTCAGATTGCTGGACAGGTTAAAAAGGTCCTGGTTAACGTCTAATTTTTCGTGTGCCAAAACCACCTGCAAATATGCTCTGCGGACGATACCACGAAGATTCCAAAGTGATTTTTCAATTTCAAGCTCCGCCTGGCCAATTTGCCTGCGAGCCAAAAGCAGACGGAATGCTAATTTCCAGGGAGGCTCAATTGGAATGGAAACACCTAACTGAGTGGCTTTTTGCGCAGTATCGTTGAAATAAACGATAGATGGATTTGGAAAAGTGAATGCCTGCGCAAGTCCGGCGCGGGACAAACCAAGGTGAGTTCTAATTGACTCTGCTCGTGGACTGCTCAATAGAGTCTCATTAAAAGCGGCATTCAATGAAAACGCGCTCGATGCAGTGGTGTCGCCGGCGATAGCATCCGATGCCGAGTTATCACTCTGGGGAGTGGTTCCCGGCGCCAGACCCGGCATAAAGGGTGTCGACAATTGTGCCACTACGGCCGGTGCTCGGGCGGGACTGGATATGGTTTTGGACGACTTTGCAAATACAGGTTGAACTATTGCCGAAAGACCGATGGCGATTAAGAGATTCCGTTTTTTTGACATGATTATGGCTACAAGAACGAACGGCAAAGAGAGCAATCGATAGATAGATCGCTCTCTTTGTCGACCAGGAGGAAAAAACTGAATTGGTTTTGAACTACTTGGTTGGTTTTTAAAGTACTTGGTTTGAAGTACTTGGTTTGAAGTACTTGGTTTGAGGTCCTTAGTTGAACTACTTGGTTGGTTTTTCGGTCCCTTTGGTATCCTTTTCCGTAGCTTTTACATCAACTGCGGGGGCAGGAGTGGCTGCTGCTGCAGGCGGATCGGCTGGCTTTGACGGTTCGCCTGCTTTAGGAGTAACTGGTGCTGTCGATCCTGCTGCAGGAGTTTCAGCAACCGTTGTCTTAGATGTATCTGCTTTTACGATGGTTTCTTTTGTAGCGGATGGACTAGTGGTTTTATCTGATGATATTTCGGTTGACTTTGTTGTTGATGCAGTCGTATCTGCAGCAAGCGCGGGAGCGCTGCAAAGTACAAAACCGAGAGAGAGAACGAATAAGAAAGAACGCATAATTACCTCCAATGCGGTGCCCTCAACGTAACTTGAGACTCTTTCGAATTCCTTTCCAGCCGCCTGCGAGTTGGCATTGTGATGTCAAATTCGAAAACAAACGAGGTGGATTCCAAGGCAATCGCGGCAACGGCAGAGACGGCGAGACTATGCGGGTGAGGCTCAAAACAACCAATTATGATTTTGCGACTACCTCTTTAGAGTTAGAAAGGTTGCAATTTTTTCATACAAGCGCCCGAAAGGTCGGCAAGGGACCAGGATCTGGGATAGACTGGGTATTAACTACTAGTAAACTGACGACACCTCTAAAGGATTAGGTCGTTGACAAATCGCATCACGATCCTTATAGCAGACGACAAAGAGGTGCTCAGGCTTGGCTTGAAACAACTCGTCGAAGGAATAGCTGACTGCCAAATCATTGGCGAAGCTTACAGCGGTCAAGATGCCGTCGATCTCGCAGTCGAGTTCAAGCCGGATGTTGTATTGATCAAGCGCGATTTGCCTTTACTCGATGGTGTCAGCGCAACCGCTCGGATCAAAAGACTCTGTCCCAGCACTGCGGTAATTCTGCTGCTCTCACTGGAGAGTGATTTCTGGTCTGCCATCGATTCAGGAGCAGACGGATATATCATGCGCGAAACGCCTGAACATCTGCTTGCCGCTGCAATACAAACAGTGCATCAAGGACACAGTTGGATCGGACCGATGGTGGCGCGATACATTTTGAAGGGTGAAGGTTTGCCTGTACTAAGGCGAGCCCTCGCAGAACGAGTAGATATGCCGAGCTTGCGATATCTTTCATCGAGAGAAAAGGAAGTGCTTTGTTTATTGACTGATGGATTATCAAATCAAGCAATAGCCGAATCACTGGCGTTGCAACTTCAAACAGTGAAAGTGCACGTGCGTAGTATTTTGAAGAAGCTAAACGTGGAGGGACGCGCCGAGGCTATATCAAAAGTACTTAAGAGTGGAGCAAGCGTTTAAGGAGAACCAGTGGCTATGCGAATCTTACTGGCAGAGGACGACGAGTTTTTAGCTGACGGAATTGCAATGGCATTGCGATATTCGGGTCACTCAGTCGACCACGCGCGCACTGGACCTGAAGCGGATGCTGCAACTGGTGGCACCGTATATGATGCGATAATTCTCGATTTAGGTCTGCCGCGAATCGATGGAATGGAAATATTGCAAAGGATGAGAGAACGCGGAAACACTTCGCCTGTGCTAATTGTAACCGCGCGCGACGCCATTGATGATCGCGTTCGTGGCCTGGATCTGGGCGCTAATGATTATCTGGTTAAACCATTTCATTTGCGAGAATTGGAAGCTCGTCTGCGAGCTATGTTTCGCGCGAAGAACTGGTCGAATCTCAACGCGGTCAAATGCGGCGCGCTTATGTTTGATGCCGAGGATCGTTCAGCCACCATCCACGGTGAACGATTAAGTCTTTCACCAAGAGAACTCGCTGCGCTGGAGATTATGATGCAGCGAAACGGACGAGTTGTGTCGCGAGCTTATTTGTCTGAGCATCTGTCTGAGGATGATTGGGAGGACGACATCACTTCCAATGCCATCGATATTATTATTCACCGCTTGCGTAAGAAAATTGAAAACAGCGGTGCCGTGATCGAAACACACCGGGGCCTTGGCTTCTCCTTAAGAGCAAATGATTGAATTGTCAATACGAAAACAGCTACTTGTTTGGCTCCTGCTGCCACTTTCCATCCTACTCATTTTTAGCTCCGTATTCGCATATTTTCTTGCCGATACGGTATCCAACTATTGCCATGATCGCGCGCTTGTAAGATCGGCTATGGCCGTAGCGGCAAGATTGGAGTGGGAAGAGAGTGGTGTCACTGTCGATATGCCTCCGGCCGCGCAAGCTATCCTGAGGTATAGTGACGAAGATCGAATTTATTACCAGGTTCTCCGGGAGGACGAAACACGAATTTCCGGGGACGCAGTTATTCCAGGTCCGCTGCTGCGACCTCATTCAAAAGAACCAACTTTCCGTGATACCGATCTGGACGGTATGCCAATAAGAATCGCGCGAATTCGTTGTGTCAATCCCAACCGTCCCACAGAAGCGGTGCATGTGCAGGTCGCAGAGACTTTGATTGGTCGCGACAAAATTACTAATTTGTTGTTAGCCAGCATTATTGTTCCGCAAATTTGTTTGATCGCATTAAGTTCAGTAGCTGTATGGTTTGGAATCGGCAAAGGACTGACACCACTAAAGACGATCGAAAAATCGGTCACACAGCGCAATCCGCACGATCTGTCGCCACTTTGTTTTTCAAGTGTACCGATCGAAGTGCAGCCTTTAGTTGAGTCAATCAACGATCTGCTTGAGCGACTTCGCAGAGAGGTCGAGTCGCAACAACGTTTTGTCGCTAATGCGGCGCATCAACTTCGCACACCACTTGCGGGTTTGAGAACCTACGTCGATGTGACAAGCCGCATATCAACGGACCCTGCCGTCGCCAGCCTACTCGAAAAGATCAATTATGGAGTAGACCGGATGGCACATCTAGTCGATCGCTTGTTGACCCTTGCCAAAGCAGATCCAGCAGATCAGCACGTCATCGGCAAGTCGCATGTAGACCTCAATTCAATAGCCTCTGATGCCACCATGTATTTCGCCCAAACAGCACTGTCCAAAAATATCGAATTGAGTTTTCGTCCAGCATCGGGAGCAGCTCTGGTATTGGGAAACAAAGAATCACTCGAGGACATGACCAGCAATCTGATCGAGAATGCCGTTTTGTATACTCCCATCGGCGGCAGCGTTTGCGTCCAGGTCAACAATGACGCTGGTATCAATTTTGTCGTCGAAGACAATGGTCCAGGCATTCCACCGGAAGAGCGCGATCGAGTGTTTGAACGTTTTTATAGAATTTTGGGCACAAGCGTCTCTGGAAGCGGATTGGGCTTGTCGATCGTGAAAGAAATAGCCGCGATACATGGAGCAAAAGTGTATCTCGCAAACAGCAGCAACGGCACAGGAACTCTGGTGAGGGTGAATTTTAGTCACCGGAACTAATAGACGATTCATATAGCAAGGATGGACGTGAACTGAGAAGATAGTCCGAACACCTGATGGCAAAGTAGTGGAAAGCACTCTAAGAGAATACAATTCACGATTTCAAAACGAATCCGGCATTTAACTTTAGAACTAAACTCCGGCAAAAGTAACGAAGGCACCACAATTCGTTGGGCGCGTTTCGCTATGTACTGCTACGCATGAGCAGCGCCTTCCCGTCTATCGTGCACGTTCCACGTGATCGCGAGCAAAAAGATCGACAGGACCGCGGCACCGATGATCACGCCGAAGCCCATGTTCCAGCCGTAGTGTTGCACAACATTTCCAATGCCAATTTCAGCTGCTGTCGCGCCGAGGTAACCAAACAAACCAGTGAGTCCGGCAGCGGTTCCCACGGCTTTCTTGGGCACCAAATCCAGTGCCGCCACGCCAATGAGCATTACCGGACCATATATCAAGAAACCGATTGCGACAAGCGCAAATGAATCCATCATGTAGTTTCCTTTTGGATTTAACCAATACAAGAAAATCGCTGCCACCACCAAAGTCATCGAGATCACCATGATCGGCGAGCGTCGGCCGTGAAACAATTTATCACTCGCCCAACCGGAGAAGAGCATTCCAGGAATTCCGGCGAGCTCATACAAACTCGACTGCAATGCGGAATTCGTGATGGTATAACCTTTTACTTCGGTTAGATACGTTGGTGCCCAATTGAGCACACCGTATCTGACGATGTAAACCATCACATTGGCAAAAGCAAAAATCCACAGAAATTTATTGTTCAGTACATACTTAAACAGAATCTCAGAGCCTGAAAGTTCCTTCTCACGATCCTCCACGCCTGTTGATGGATAGTCATTCTTATACTCTTCGATCGGTGGCAATCCAACCGATTGCGGTGTATCACGCAAGAATATCAACACCATAAATCCGGTAAGAATCGCAAGCACTGCCGGTACATAAAACACACTTTCCCAGGTGCCAAAAACTAATAGCGAATAGCTCGCAATCAAGGGAGCAAGCCCTCCGCCTACGTTGTGAGCAAGATTCCACACCGCCATTTTGGTGCCGCGCTCTTTATCCGAAAACCAGTGAACCATCGTTCGGCCACACGGTGGCCATCCCATTCCCTGGAACCATCCGTTCAACGACCAGAACACGATCATAAAAAACAGCCCGGGCAAGAAACCAAAAATCAAATTGACGATGCCGGAGAGGATCAAACCGGTCGCCAGAAAGTATCTTGGATTGGAGCGATCGGAAACGTTTCCCATCAAGAATTTGCTTAAGCCATAAGCGATCGTCAGCGCCGACGCAAGCAAACCAACATCACCTTTGCTAAAACCGAACTCGGAGATCAGATATGGTTTCGCGATGTTTATATTGGACCTTACCAGGTAGTAGCCGGCGTATCCTACAAAAATTGTAGACAGCATTTGCATGCGATAGCGCTTATACTCCGCATCGATTTTCTCGTCAGGAAGACGTTCGATGAATGGTGAAGGTTTGAAGAGCTGGAAGATAGAAGTCAAAGTTGCTCCCTGAAATCGTTTACGCTAAACGAGCCGATGCAGTTTCACTATGACGGTCATCTTCCGAATATTCGAACAGAGGCGCTCGGAACTTCTTCGACTTTCGCACCGGACGCGGTGGCAATCAGCTTTCCTTGACCAAAATTCAGAGCTGATTTCTTAAACCCACCTTTTAAATAGGCCCGGGTAACGCCGTCATCCTCATACAAATTGCCTGACGCATTACCCGCTTTATCGGGGTAGACGTCGTAACTGATCGACTCATTTGTTGCTTGACTCATGTATTCGAGAGCTGGACCGCCAGGCAAAATACTGCCTGCCTTTACAAACATTGGAACCGTCTCTAATGGTGCCTTCACAGAGATCCATTGAGAGCCTTGATGCTTTTTGTCGGTGCCGAATTCATACCACTCGCCCTGCGGCAAGTAGACATCACGACTGGTGGCGCCTTGAGTCACCACCGGTGCTATCAGCAGGTTTTCGCCGACCAGAAACTCATCGTCAATATTCAAAACATCATAGTCGTTTTGATACTCAAGGATTAAAGGTCTAAACCAGGGAATGCCAGTTTCATGAGCCTCAGCCAGTACGGTGTAAAGATACGGCATGAGCTTATATCGCAGTTGGACGTGCTTGCGAATGATGTCTGCGTACCTTTTGCCGAAACGCCACGGCTCCTGATCGTTGAAATCTACAGCGTGGTGATTTCTAAAAAATGGTGAGAGGAAACCGATCTGATACCAACGTGTGAGCAGCTCTCCATTAGATTTGCCTTGATAGCCGCCGCAGTCGGAGCCGACGAACGGTTGCCCGCACAGACCCAGAGTTTGAAACATCGGAATGCTCAATTCCATCGCACTCCATGTGCTCGGACTGTCACCGGTCCACATGGTGGCATATCGCTGAATTCCGGCATAGCCACTTCGAGTGATGATGTATGGACGCTCATCCGGACGCAGGCGGGTCAAGCCTTCATATGTTGATTTGCATTCGAGAAGCGCGAATAAATTCCGCATTTTGTCGTGCTTGGAATTCTCACCGTTGTCGTAATTGACTACGTCCTTCCACTTATCGCCGTCGCGACTTTCGAAATCGGCATGCTCGTTCATGTCGTTCCAGATACCGGCGACACCTGTGTCGAGCAGCGGTTTGTGCAGATCGCCCCACCATTTGGCGGCTTCAGGAAGAGTGTAGTCAACAAAAACTGAATCGCCGGGCCAAACTTTTCCAACGTATGTTTCACCATTGGTTTTCTTCAGAAAAAAGTTTTGTCTGGTTCCTTCATTGTAGACACTGTAGTTACCACCCGGTTCATATTTAACACCTGGATCAATGATGGTAACTGGCTTTACGCCACGTTCCTTGAGCCAAGCCATTAACCCTTTTGGATCTGGAAAGCGATCTCGGTTCCAGGTAAAATCTCGATAGCCATCCATGTAATGAATATCAAAATGTATTACATCAAGTGGAATTTTTTCTTCCCTGTAGCGTTCCACAACGTCTTTTATTTGTTGCTCATTGCCATAGCTGTAGCGGCTCTGTTGATGACCCAGAGCCCATTTCGGCGGCATAGGCATGCGACCAGTCAATTCTGTATAACGATTCACCACTTTCTTCATCGACGGTCCATAGAAAAAGTAGTAATTCATCTCGCCACCATCAGCTTGAAAAACCACATTTTCAGGATCCGTAGATCCGAGGTCAAAACGTGATCGATAACTGTTGTCGAAAAAGATGCCATAAGCAGATCCGCGCCATTCACCCGACTTTTCGCGGTCCATCGAATGTCCGATGTAAAACGGAATGCTTTGATAAATCGGATCAGTTGCGGACGTGTAGCCAGGCGTGTCCGAACTCCACATTTGAAACGCTTCTCGCCGTTTGTCGAGCCGCGCCGCTTTCTCACCTAATCCGTAGAAGTGTTCTTCGAAGCCCAGCGATTTAACCGCTGCTACTGCGCGAGTCGCCGAATTATATCGCATCGGCTGACTGTCACGGTTGATCGCACGCCCGGTTTTGGCATCATAGAAAGCGATTCGTAATGGACTGCGAGTAACAACCACACGAAGTTCGGAAGTTTCAAGCACAACGGTATCGTTGCTTTCGGAAACTTTGGTTGGCACTGAGTTCCAGCTCGTGCGCGCGATCGCCCATGAATGATCTTTGCCTGGAATTGCTTTTTTAAAGCCAGCTCGTACTCGCACCAAATCTGGTGCCAACACTTGCAATTTCACCTGACTATCATCGTCGCAATCGACTAAAATTCCATCGCTAATCTTTACTACTTTTCGAACGTTGCCGATAGGACTCATTCCTGACAAATCCAGAGAATAGGCACGCTCCGTAAAGGCGCTCATCGTCCCAGCCACGGTCAAAAGAAAACATAGTAAGGCTGATCGTTTCATTGGGCTCCCTTCTTTTTGTTGCCTTCAGAATTGCCATAAATGTCGGCAACCTCATCGTCATCTAACTTGATTTTCGCATTCTTAGACTCATACATCAATCCATAGAGCTTGACCGCGTCACGCTTGGCATCACCATATAACTTGATTTTCGTGTTCTTGGGTTCAGACATCAAACCATCGAGTTTGACTGCCTCGCGCTTAGTTTTACTCATCTCAGGTTCAGCTTTCTGTTCGATTGATGGAAGCGTAGTGGTGGCAGACTTGTTTGCATCAGCGCCCGGAGCAATTTTTTGATAAATGACAAAACCGACTACGCATAGCACCATGAACAATCCGACTAAAGAATAAACTGGTACTTTTTGGGTAGACAATTCATCGACGACTGGCTGCTGCTGGTCCTCGTCCGGGTCGTCGTCGGTGAACTCCGAGCGATCGAGTAGCGGCACGATTTCACCGAATGACGCGTATCGAGAATCGGGTGATTTTTGCAGACATTTTCGAATCAATTCACTCAGTGCAGGACTAACTAGTTCACACTGAAAAACGTGCTTGAAGATCGTCCTCAACAGATCTTGTCAATAGACAGGCTCGCTTGGAATTTTCAAGATGCCACCACTTGTGGTGCCCAAATGAAAAG
>Ga0163144_10017453_pt1 | contig 14614 bp, 13 predicted proteins | sample OliLak19BULKMAT1_FD_123175 | JGI IMG/M metagenome (GOLD analysis project Ga0163144, IMG submission 123175) | Freshwater microbial mat bacterial communities from Lake Vanda, McMurdo Dry Valleys, Antarctica - Oligotrophic Lake LV.19.BULKMAT1 | ecosystem: Environmental > Aquatic > Freshwater >... | reverse complement strand
GTTCAAGGGCGACAAGTCCGTGTTCGACACGATCAACCAGGCGCGTATCGACGTCTTTCAATACTTCGAGCACATGGTCGAGGAACGCCGGAGCCAGCCGACCGACGACATCGTCAGCACGGTCGCCAACGGCAGCGTGCGCGGCGAGCCGCTGCCGACGATGGAGCTACTGTCGTACTACTTCCTGCTCGTCGTCGCCGGCAATGAGACCACTCGCAACGCGATGACCGGCGGCCTGCTCGCCTTCATCGAGAACCCCGGCGAGTGGGAGAAGGCACAGCGCCAGCCCGAGCTGATGAACCCGGCGGTCGAGGAGATCGTCCGCTGGACGACGCCCGTCATCCAGTTCTGCCGCACAGCGACCCGGGACTACGAACTGCGCGGCAAGACGATCCGCGCCGGCGACAATGTCTGCCTGTACTACCCCTCGGCGAATCGCGACGAGGAAGTGTTCGCCGACGGTGACGTCTTCCGCATCGACCGCCAGCCGAACGACCACATCGCCTTCGGCCGGGGCGAACACGTCTGCCTCGGCGCCCACCTCGCGCGGCTCGAGCTGCGCGCGACGTTCGATGCCCTAAGCACCCGCCTGCGCCACGCCGAACTCATCGGTCGGGTCGAGCGCGTGCGATCGTCGTTCGTCGGCGGTATCAAGCACGTGCCCCTCCGCTGGGAACTGGCTGCATAGCCGCCGGATGGGAGTCATCGCCCGCGCCCGCGCCTACATCTACGACCGCGCCATCGTCGGCATGACCGCGGGCTGGTACCGCGCCGTGCTCGCGCGCTTGCCCGTCGGCGCGCATATCCTCGATGTCGGCATCGGCACCGGCGCGGCCCTGCTGGCGAATGCGGATCTCCTCGCGGATCGCGATCTCCAGGTGACGGGCGTCGACATCGACACGGCCTATATCGAACGCTGCCGCAGCGAGGTCGCGCGACGCGAGCTCAGCGGCCGCGTCCAGGTGCACCTCGAATCGGTCTACGATCACACGGGCGGCCCCTACGACGCGATCTATTTCAGCGGCAGCTTCATGCTGCTCCCCGACCCGGCGAAGGCGCTTCGTCATGTGACTCCCCTGCTTGCGGCAGGCGCGCTGGTGTATTTCACCCAGACGTTCCAGCACGCCAGAGCGCCGTTGCTCGAGTGGTTCAAGCCGCTGCTGGGTTGGCTGACGAGCATCGACTTCGGTCGCGTCAGCTACGAGCCGGAGTTCCGTCGGACTCTCGCGACGGGTGGGCTCGAAGTGGAGACGTTCGAGCGTCTCCACAGCAGCGCCCGCCAATGCGCCGTACTGGTCGTCGCGCGGGTTCGCGAGCCATCCTCTGAGACATCCGCATCTGCTGAAGAAGGTGCGTGAGCGGCAGGAGTTGCGTCGCTCTACCGCGATGTGAAAGCCTGCACGCCAACCGAGGAGACGAGCATGACGCAACGAGTGATTCAGTGGGGTACGGGCAACGTCGGGCTGTTTTCGCTGCGCTGTATCATCGACCACCCGGAGCTCGAACTCGCCGGCGTCTGGGTCCACGGCGCGAACAAAGTCGGCATGGATGCGGGCGATCTCTGCGGTCGCCCGCAGACCGGCGTCGCGGCCACGACCGACATCGAAGCCATCCTCGCTGTCGACGCCGATTGCGTCTGCTACACCGCAACCGCGGACCTGCGTCCGTTCGAGGCCGCCGAGGACATCTGCCGCATTCTCGCTTCAGGCAAGAACGTGGTGTCGAGTTCGATCGTGCCGCTCGTCCATCCAGACTCATTCTTTGCCGAGGTGCGCGACAAGCTGAAGGCCGCATGCCAGAAGGGCGGCACCTCGTTTCTGACCTCGGGAATCGACCCGGGGTTCGCCAACGACATCCTGCCGCTCACCCTGAGCGGGCTATGCGGACACTGGAGCGAGATTCGCATCCTCGAGATCATCAACTACGCGACCTACAACCAGCCGCAGGTGCTGTTCGACACCATGGGCTTCGGCAAGCCGCTCAACGAGACGCCCCTCCTTCTGAGCCCGGGAACGCTCGAGTTCGCCTGGGGCGGCACCATCCAGTTGCTCGCCGAAGGACTCGGCGTGAAGCTCGACCGGATCGAGGCGATCCACGAGAAGTACCCAGCGCTCAAGCCGCTGCGCATCGCCGGGCGCACGATCGCAGCCGGAACGATGGCGGCCCTGCGCTTCGAGGTCCGCGGCATCGTCGCGGGTCACCCCGCACTCGTCGTCGAACACGTCACCCGACTCGACGACTCGCTGGCGCCGGAGTGGCCGACCGGCAAGGGCAGCTACCGGGTGCAGATCCAGGGTTTCCCCAAAATGAAGTGCGAGTTCGAATTCGAAGACGAACGCGGCGACCACGCGGTCGGCGGCGTGATTCTCACCGCGACCAAGCTCGTCAACGCGATCCCCGCGGTATGCGCCGCGGAGCCGGGCCTGCTCTCGGTGCTCGACTTGCCGCTCATCACCGGTCGCGGCCTGTACCGGGCGCCCGCATGAAGCGCGACGAAATCGCCAAGCTCTGCCGGAGCCTCGCGAAGCCGTACGAGGTCACCGACGGCAAGCGCTTTCGCCTGGCGGATTGCGACCCGGGCGATACCGCGCACCTCAATTCGGAGGACAAGCCGAGGGCGAAAAAAGCCCTGGCGATGGGCGTCGAAGCGCTCGCGGAACTCCAGGGCCGCCTCTATGCCCGCGATTCATGGGCGGTTCTCCTGATCTTCCAGGCGATGGACGCAGCCGGCAAGGACGGCGCCATCAAGCACGTCATGTCCGGCGTCAATCCGCAGGGATGCCAGGTGTTTTCCTTCAAGGCGCCGACGTCGGTCGAACTCGACCACGATTTTCTCTGGCGCTGCGCCAGGTCGGTCCCCGAGCGCGGTCGCATCGGAATCTTCAATCGCAGCTACTACGAGGAGACCCTGGTCGTCCGGGTCCATCCAGAGTTGCTGAAGGTGCAGAAACTGCCACCGCAGCTGGTGAACAAGAACATCTGGAGTCAACGCTATCGCGCGATCCGCAACTTCGAGCGCCACCTGAGCGAGAACGGTGTGGCGATCTGCAAATTCTTCCTCCACGTCTCGAAGGAGGAGCAGAAGAGCCGCTTCCTCGACCGCATCGACGACCATGCGAAAAACTGGAAGTTCTCGACGGCCGATGCCAAGGAGCGTGGGCATTGGGACGAGTACATGCACGCGTACGAGGAGACCATCCGCAACACCGCAACCGAGTACGCGCCGTGGCACGTCGTTCCCGCGGACAAGAAGTGGTACACGCGCCTGGTCGTCGCGGCGACCGTGATCGACACGTTGGAGAAGCTCGACCTGCACTACCCCGAGGTGAGCGCGGCGCAGAAGGCGGATCTCGCCGCCGCGCGCGAAGCGCTCCTCGGCGAGAATTAGTCTCTCGTACGATTCGGTCCGCAAGAGCCAGCGGAATTCCCGTTGTCAGCTCCGCTCGGCCCGTGCTACGTGGCCACGCATGATGGAGCTTCGGCCGCTGGCCACCGACGTCTACGCCTGCTTGCAGGAAGAAAATGGGCTCGGCACCAGCAACTCCGGATTCGTCCGGCGTGGCGGCGGCTTGGTCGTCGACACATTCTGGGATCTCCCCCACACCCGCGAGATGATCGGGCTGTACGGCAGCGTCGCGCCCGAGCCCGCCCGGCGCGTGGTGAACACGCACCACAATGGCGACCACTGCTGGGGCAACCAACTCTTCCCGGAAGCCGAGATCATCGGACAGCGCCGCTGCGCCGAGGCGTTCGGGCGCGAGAATCCCCTCATGATGCAGGCGCTGCGCGACGCAGCGGACAGCCCGGATCCGATCTTCGCCAACATGGCGCGGAAGCTCGCGCCCTGGGATTTTTCCGGCATCGAACTCACCCCGCCGACGACCCTCGTCGACGAGCGGCTCGATCTCGATTTGGACGGCATTGCCGTCGAGATGATCTACGTCGGCCCGGCGCACACTGCAGGCGACATGCTCGTGCACCTGCCGGAGCAGCGCATCGTTTTCACCGGCGACGTGTTGTTTCGCCTGTGCACGCCGATCGGCTGGGAAGGCACCTTCACCCAGTGGTACACCGCGCTCGACACGGTGATCGCGCTCGCGCCGGACGTCGTCGTCCCGGGCCACGGACCGCTTTGCGGCGTCGAAGGCGCCATCGAGATGAAGGCGTATCTCGAGTATGTCCGCGGCGAATCGCAGCGCTACTTCGCCATGGAGCTGCCGGCGCTCGAGGCGGCGAAGCGTATCGACCTCGGCCCCTATGCCGATTGGACCGAGCCCGAGCGCCTCTACTTCAACGTCGACCGCGCCTACCGTGAGCTTCGCGGCGAGCCGTGGGACGCGCCGATCGACATTCTTGCGATGTTTCGGGGCGTGCATGAACTCAGCCGCTGTTACCACCGCTGATCGAGCCCGATGGAGGACGCCATGGGTCGCCTGGAAGCAGTCGAAGCGATCAAACAGCTCAAGTACCGCTACTTCCGCTATCTCGACTGCAAGCGTTGGGACGATTTGGCGGCCTGCTTCACTGAGGACGCCACGACCGCGTACGACAGTGGCAAGTACGCCTTGGCGGGACGCGCGACGATCATCGGCTTTCTCCACGGTGCGCTCGGCAGTCACGAGATCGTCAGCTCGCACCACGGCCACAACCCCGAGATCCGGATTCTCGGCGAACACGGCGCCGAGGGGACGTGGTACCTCGAGGACTACCTCATCTTCCGCGAGTCGAACACGCGTCTGCGCGGCGCCGCGTTCTACGAGGATCGCTATGTGCTCGAAGGCAACGAATGGAAGATCGCGCACACCGGCTACGTGCGCGTCTTCGAGGAAATGTGGGCCGGGAAAGACCCTGAAGGCTGGCATCTGACCAGCTTCGGCAAGCACTTTCTCTGACGATTCGATTGGCGCGAATTGGCGATCGTGCACGAGCCCAAGCGGCCGGCCTGCACCAACGAGTTCCACCACGATCCATGAATTTTGGAGCCGTACGGGCGTATCCGAGTTTCGCTTGAAACCATTGCCGCCCGAGCGGCTACCGGGAGCGCCTACGTGAGCGCATTCGGTCACGAGTGGGTTTTTGCTCGCGTGGAGCCCGGCACCGATGGTGATTGCGGCGCATGCCGCAGATCCCCTCGGCGCGGCGGCCATCGCAGCCTGGGCGACCGGCGCGTGCGCGTTGGTCGCCGCGCTGCTCATTCTCGATCACCAGAAGCTCGGCCGAGCCCTCGCAACGGCAGGTGCATTCGGGGCCGCCACACTGAGCGCCCCCGCGTTGAGCCAATCGCCCGCGGTCACGCTGGCTGGATCTCTGTGCCTGGCGGGTGCCTTGGCGCTGCTGTGGAACATCGGCGATATCCTGGGCGAACAACCCCGGCGCCATCCCGATCTCGACGGAAGAGCGCGGGGTGCGGCCGCGGGCGCGCTGCTGCTTTTGGTAGCCGTATTCGTCGCCGATCACGGTGGCCACGACGCCGTCGCCGTGGCGGCCGTGGATGCGGGAATGCTTGTCGCGGGCATCCTCGCGGTGGTGTGGGCCGTACGCGCACTCCCCCGCCGCCCGCGCCGCGCCGCGATCCTGCTCGCGGCGGCCGGAGGCGTGGCCGCAATGGCCATCGCCAGCGACGACGAGCTTTCGCGCACGAGCGCCGCGGCGTTGCTTGCCACCCTTACGGTCGTCTTGCTTCCACTCCCGCCGCGATCGGACATCGAGGGCACGGCCTGGTGGGATGCGCACGTCGGGCATCCCGAGCGGCTCTTCGTCGGCACTTTCGCAGTTCTCTGCCTGTTGGGCACCGGACTGCTATCGCTGCCGCAGAGCGCCGCCCCCGGCACGTCCATCGGTGCCCTCGACGCGCTGTTTACGAGTGTCAGCGCCGTTTGTGTCACCGGATTGACCGTCTTGGACACCGCCTCCAGCTTCAGCGTGTTCGGTCAAGCGGCCATCCTCCTGCTGATCCAGGTCGGCGGCCTCGGAATCATGACGTTTTCGACTGCAGCGCTGCGCATGCTCGGGCGACGCATGAGTCTGCGTCACGAACGAGCGGTCGCGAGCCTCATCAGTACGACCGACCGGAGCCGAATCTTTGCGACGGCGCGGACGATTCTCGTGCTTACCTTCGCACTCGAAGGTGTTGGCGCGATCCTCTTGTTCGCGGCATTCCTGGCGAGCGGCGACACCGCCTCCAGCGCGCTGTGGCGGGCGGTGTTCACTTCGGTGTCTGCCTTCTGCAACGCCGGATTCGCGCTGCAAGCCGACAGCCTCATCGGGTATCACAGCAATCCGGTCGTCCTCCATGTCGTCGCGTTCCTGATCATCGCCGGCGGGCTGTCCCCAGCTGCCGTAATCGCCGCTCCGCGCCTGCTGCCACGACGCGGAACTCCCCTGCCCGTCCAGCTGCGCGTTGGCCTGATGGCGACGATCGTTCTGCTGCTCGGTGGATTCGCATTCGTGCTCGCATTCGAGTGGAACGGCGCGCTTACCAGCATGAGCCTCGTCGATCGCCTCCACAACGCATGGTTTCAATCGGCTACGTTGCGCACGGCCGGGTTCAATTCGATCGACATGACGCTTCTCCGACCGGCGACCCTGACGCTGATGATGGCGTGGATGTTCATCGGCGGCAGTCCAGGTGGAACGGCCGGCGGAATCAAGACCACGACTGCAGCGGTTCTTCTGCTGGCCGTCGTCCAAGCCGTGCGTGGCCGCTGGACTCTCGACGTATTCGGACGCCGGATTGCCGAGCGCAGCCGGCACAAGGCTGCAGTGACGGTCACACTGGCGACGGCGACACTCGTCGCCGCAGTGGTCGCAATGCAGCTCACCCAGACGATGTCGTCGCAGCTCGCCGTTTTCGAGGTGGTCTCCGCGCTCGGCACGGTCGGCCTGTCGCTCGGCGGCACGGCGGAGTTGGACAGCATCGGGAAGTTCATCATCATCAGCTGCATGTTCGTCGGCCGTGTCGGTGGGCTCACCGCCCTGCTGTTTCTCAGCGAACGCGATCGACCGGCGATCAGGGAGCGCCCCGAGGAGGAGATCGACGTCGGTTGATTCGGCGCGATCACGAGGAGATTTCATGAAGCGCCAAGCCATCATCATCAATGCTGGAGCGGCGCTGACCGATGGCCCTGCGTCGTGAATTCGTCGTCGCTCTCGGCGCGCTCGTCGCGCTCAACGTAGCCCTCGCCTTCGGCTCGATCGGCCTGTTCGTGCGAATGGGGCCGGCGATCGAGAGAATCCTCGAGGAAAACGTGGATTCGCTGGTCGCCGCGGAAGACATCCTCGCCGAACTCGCAGAGTCGGGCGGCGACGGAGCAACCCCGGCTGGACGCGCACGCGCAGTCGATGCGCTGCGTCGCGCCAAGGCAAATGTGACCGAAGCGAGCGAGATGCCCGTTCTCGATGCGATTGCCGAGCACCTGGATACCGCACTTGCGGGCGACCAAGCCGCCAGGATCCTGGTCGTCAGCAAGATCGAGGCACTGATGCGAATCAACCGCGCAGCGATGCACGCAGTCGACGTCGAGGCTCAGAGACTGGGAAGCGGCGGCGCATGGGCCGCTGCGTTCGTCGGCTTCGCGTCGTTCGCGCTGAGCCTCATCGTCATCGCGCGAATCCGTAGCCGCGTCATCCGACCGTTGGCCGAGCTGCACGAGGTGCTCGAAGCGGTGCGCGAAGGGGACCGACACCGCCGCTGTCGGCCGTCGCATGCACCCGAGGAGCTGCGTCAGGTGAGTGCCGGAGTCAATGCGCTGCTCGACGAACGGCTCGCTGTCGCGACGCTTCCGGTCGGCGATCCGAATTGAGTCCCTCGGCGGCAGGGCCGCGAACAGGCCGCCACCAGAGCATCTCCCGAAGCTCCTCAGAACCCCAGCTCACCCATCTCCACCGGGCGGCGTTCGTCGATCGACAGGTGCGCTGCTGTTCCGACCGCTACCGATAGGGCACCGTCGGCGGCGCTGACGACGGGCGGCCGGCCGCTGCGCAGGCATTCGAGAAAATCGACGTGCTCGAAGTAGGTCGCGCCGTGGTGCCAGCCGGCGAGTTCGATGTGCCGTTCGATCGCGAACCGTCGACTCTCACGCTGGCCCCTGCGCGGGCTGACGATCACTTCGTGGTCGGGCTCGAATGCCTGCACCTTTCCCGCACGGCCCGTGGCTGTGACCTCCACCTCGTGCGGCGATCCCTCGGCGAACATGCATAGGTCCAAACACCCACGCAGGCCAGCCTCGAACTCGACGACTGTAAAGGCGTTGTCGAGGATGTCGGGCACCTCGCCAGCGTAGCGCTCATCGAGGTGGTTGACGTCCTGCGCGCCCGAAGCGAACACGCGCAGCGGGCGCTTGCGGATGATGCGGTTCATCAGATCGAAGAAGTGGCAGCACTTCTCGACCAGGGTGCCGCCGGTATTGCGGCTGAAACGATTCCAGTCGCCAACCTTCTTCAGGAACGGGTTGCGGTGCTCGCGGATGAACAGCATCTGCAGGTCGCCGACTGCGCCGGCGTCGGTCAGGCCGATGAGATGATCCATGGCGCGCATGTAGCGGTATTCCAGCGCGACCCACACCAGCGCCGGGTGCTTCGCCGCTGCCTCGACCACGCGGTGGCAGTCATCGACAGTCGTACACATCGGCTTCTCGACGAGGATGTGTTTGTCGGTTTGGAAGGCTTCGCGCAGCACGTCGTGGTGGGTGAAGTTGGGGGTCGCAATCACCAATACATCGACGTCGCGCGCGGCGATCACGTCGCGGTAGTCCTCGTAGACGCGCACGTCGTCGGGGGCGAGCTTGCGTCCTTCGTCGCGCATACCGGCGTCGGTGTCGGCAATTGCCGTGACGCGCGCACCCGGCAGCAGCGCGATGTTGGCGATGTGCTCCTGGCCCATCATGCCGGTGCCGATGATCCCGTAGCGGACGATCTCTGCCATGTTTCCTCCCGCGGCCTTTCTTCGCTTCGCGCTCCTCTGGTACGGTACGGCGCCGATGGAAGCAATCGCGATCGACCGCTCACCGCGCCGTCTCGGCCAGTCCTCGTTACACGCCTTTCCGATCGCCTACGGCTGCTGGCGTCTCGCCGGCAGCGACGTGGCGGCGGCGGGCCGCAAGATCGAGGCGGCACTCGAAGTCGGCATCGACCTCTTCGACCACGCCGACATCTACGGCGGCGCCGGGGCCGCCGAGGAACTCTTCGGCAAGGCACTCGCAGCCACCCCCGAATGGCGCCAACGGATGCTGATCGCAACCAAGTGCGGGATCATCCCCGGGGTGCCCTACGACTCGTCGCGCGCACACATTCTCGGTTCGGCCGAGAACTCGCTGCGGCGGCTGCAGACCGACGTCATCGACCTCTTCCAGATCCACCGACCGGACCTGCTCGCGCATCCTGCCGAGGTCGCCGGCGCACTCGTGACGTTGCGCGAGCAAGGCAAGATCCGCGAGGTCGGGGTCTCGAACTTCACTCCCGCGAAATTCGCCGCGCTGCAGGCGCATCTCCCCTTCCCGATCGCGACCAACCAGCCGGAGTTGAGCCCGTGGTTCCTCGATCCCTTCGTCGACGGCACTCTCGACCAGTGCATGCAGCTCGAGGTCACGCCTCTCGCCTGGAGTCCGATGGCCGGAGGCCGGCTTGGTCTTTCCCAAGACGACGCGCGCGCCGAAGCCGACGGAGAACGGCTGGCCGCGACCATCGCGATCCTCGACGAACTCGCACTGCGCGAAGGGGTCGACCGTGCCGCGGTCGTACTTGCCTTCCTTCTCGCCCACCCCGCGGGCGTCATTCCGATCGTCGGCACGCAGCGCGAGCCACGCATCCGCGGTTCGGTTCGCGCCCTCGATGTGCAGCTGTCGCGCATCGACTGGTATGCGATCTTCCAGGCAGCGCTAGGCGCGCCCCTGCCCTGATGTCGCCATGGAAAGCGAGACTACGCCGATGACTTCCGCCGAACCCAAGCGCCCGGTCGAGGTGTCCTGGTTCTGCCCGCTGTGCGACGACGACTACGAGTACCTCGGCGTTCCCGACCCTGCCCTGCGTAGCTCGTATGGGCATTGCCGCGACATCGTCCTCAAGGCGGAAGCCAACGGCTTCAACAATATCTTGTGTCCTTCCGGATACGACCTCGGCATCGACAGCGTGTCGTTCGCCAGCGCGGTCGCACCCGCAACCACGAAGATACGGCTGCTCGTTGCGGTGCGTTGCGGCGAGATGTTTCCGCCGCAGCTCGCGCGGCAGTTGGCCTCGCTCGATCAGCTGCTCGGCGGCCGCCTGACGATCAACATCATCTCGAGCGATCTGCCGGGCTCTCCTCTGCCCTCGGCGCCGCGCTACCAGCGTACGCGCGAGGCAATGCAGATTCTCCGCAAGCTACTCGATCGCGAAGCGGTGCAGCACAAGGGCGAGTTCTACGAAGTCGAGATCGCCCCACCCTCGGTCGCAACGGTCGCGGGCAAATGCCCGCCGCTCTATTTTGGCGGGCTGTCCGAAGATGCACGCAACGTCGCCGCCGCGGAGTCCGATGTCTTCCTGATGTGGCCCGAGCCGCTTCCCGCGGTGCGTGCCCTGCTCGCCGACATGCGCGAGCGTGCTGCCAAGGTTGGCCGCACGTTGCGGTTCGGCTACCGCGTGCACATGATCGTGCGCGAGACCGAAGGCGCGGCGCGCGCCGCTGCGCGCCGGCTGCTCAGCAAGCTCGATGTCCATACGGGCAAGCAAATCCGCGAGCGTTCGCTCGATCACGCGTCGGTCGGGGTCCAGCGCCAGGCCCAGATGCGCGACGTAGCCGACGACGAGGGTTTCATCGAAGACCACCTCTGGACCGGTGTCGGTCGTGCGCGCAGCGGCTGCGGTGCGGCGATCGTCGGCGACCCCGACCAGGCGGTTGCCAAGCTGCGCGCGTACATCGATCTCGGCATCGACGCGTTCATCTTGTCCGGCTACACCCATTCCGCCGAATGCGATCACGTCGCGCGCTACGTGCTGCCGCAACTCGCGACCGGACCGCTCGTCGTATGATGACGCGTGCGGTAAGGCGCGTCGCGAGGCGTGTGTCGTGAGCGCGCCGGTACGCAAAGGCCCGCCACCTCCGCCGGACCCCGACAATGGCCGCTGGGAGGGGCGTTCGATCGCGCGCCGTTTCGAATCGCCCGACGGCATGATCGTGCTCGTCGGCAAGCAGGCCGAGGACAACGACATCCTGTCGTTGAGGCTCGGTGCGCCCCAGGACTTCTGGTTCCACGTCGCGGGCGAGTCGGGCTCGCACGTCGTCGTGCGCAATCCGGACAACCTCGACCGCTTGCCGCGCGAGACCGCGCATTTCGCCGCGGCACTTGCGGCGGGCTACTCCAAAGCGCGCCACGGCGGCCGAGTCGCGGTGCACATGTCGCGCTGCGGCAATGTCAGCAAACCCCGCGGCCTGCCGCCGGGCAAAGTGATGTTGCACGGCTACGAGACGCTGAAGGTGGCGCCGTTGCGCGGCGAAGATCTCGCGGGTTGAGGCCGCGGGTTGGGGCCGCGGGTTGGGGCCAGTTGACGCTGCCATCAACGAAGACGTATGCGGCAGTGACGATGAACGGAAATTCGGTCCTGACGCGATTCGTCCTTCTTTCCCTGGGCTTGCTGCTTGGTCTCGGCGGCTGCGGTTCCGACGATGACGCCCATCCCGCCGCGGCGCCGCCGCTCACGGTCATGACGTTCAACGTCCTCTGCTCGTTCTGCAACAACCGCGAGTTCGACCCGTGGGCGGATCGCCTGCCCTACTTCGGCGACATCTTCGCGCGCCACGATCCGGATCTGATCGGCCTGCAGGAGTTGACCCCGCTCAATCGCGAAGTCGATGACATTCGTGCCCAGGTGCCGACGCACCAGGCGGTCTACTTCCGGCCGCCGACGGGAACGGCCTATCCCGATGCGATGATCCTCTATCGCGCCGAGCGCTTCGAGTTGGTCGACAGTGGCGAATACTGGTTGAGTCCGACGCCCGACACGCCGTTGACGATCGGCTTCGCAGCGATCCAGTTTCCGCGCCTGGTCGTCTGGGCGCGCCTGCGCGACCTCGAGGCCGGCGGTCGCGTGATCTACTTTGCGACCACGCACTTCGACAACAACTCGCCGAGCCAGCAACTGAGCGCGCCGCTGTCGCAGGAACGGACCGCGCCGTTCGCCGCCGACCACCCGGTGATCTTCGTCGGCGACTACAACTCGCGTCCTGGGAGCACGGCGTACACCATCCTCACCGAGGACGACTCGCGCGGCGTCGTCTTCCAGAACGCCTTCGATCTGACCGACTGGCGGTTGGTGACGAACCAGGTGCCGGAGCCCGCCTACGATCTCGCCAGCCGCATCGATCACATCTTCGTCGCAGGCGACGGAATTGAATGGTCGGCAAGCGACTGGGTCGTCGACCTGACCGTATACGGACCGAACGACCGCTATCCGTCCGATCACTTCCCTGTGGTCGCGCAGGTCGCGTATCGCGATTGAGGACGTAGCGGTATGCCCTTCGGACGGGTGTCCAAAATTGGCGAAGGAACACTCTTGCTCCGTTCGTGCTGAGCTTGTCGAAGCACGCACTCGTGGGATGGGTCCAGCAGCCCTTCGACAGGCTCAGGGCGAACGGGGTTGGGATTTCTCCGGGGGCACGGAAGGCATCCGACCCCGCAGAACGCGTGAGTCGCCCGGGCTCAGTCCACGAGCATGCGGTCGCCGGCGACCACCGCGGCGGCGACGCCCGCATTGGTCTCGAGAACCTGTTGCACCGACGCATGACAACGCAGCGCTGTGGCGCCGGCGGGAATCTCGCGCTCGACCGCGATCACCGTTCCGTCCGCGCCCGCAAAGATCACATCGATCGCAAACACCACGCCCGCGTTGGTGATGCAGACCTCGGTCTCCCTCGGCACGACAATCAGCAGCGCGCTGTCTCGCGGCAAGCTCGCTACTCCGGCGAGTCCGCGGCGCCGCGAACTCTCGTCAGCGGCGATCGTTGCCGTTACCGACAAGCGCTCATTGCCTTCGGGCCCGACGACGCGAACCGCCACCCCGCCGGAGTCGGAGCCTCCACCACAGCCGCCACAGAGAAGGAGCACGATCGATAGATAGGTCGCTCCCCTACACCATCGCGGCGAGTCGAAGCGCGAACTCCCTGGTTCGATCCAACAGCCCTTCGCCAGGCTCAGGGCGATCGGAGGGGGAGGAGCCGAGGGCCCACGTTCAACCTCGCCCTGGAGGTCGTCCGCGCCATGGTGCACCTGAAAACCGCTCGGCGTCACAGGGATTCCAGGAACGCCAACAGGGCGGCGCGCTCTTCGGCCGAAAGGGCCTCGAACCCGCGGCGCGATTCGGCTGATTCGGCATCGTGGCGCGCGATCGCATCCTCGACCGTGAACGAGCGACCGTCGTGCATGTAGGGTGCGGTGACACCGAGTCCCCAAAGCGGCGGCGTGCGGAACTCGAGGGTCAGAGCGTTTCCAGAAGCAATGCCGACACTCCCCTCCGGCGCCACATGGTGCAGCAACATGTCGGTGTAGGCGACGACGCCGTCGGCGGTGACGAAATCGGTCACGTGACAGCCAGTGCAGCCCACCTCGTCGAAGAGAATCTCGCCTGCGGCTTCGGCTGCCGGGTCGATGCTACGGCGTGGCGGCGGGGCCAGCTCGCGCATGAAGAAGATCAATGCCTGCAGGTCGGCGACGCTGATCTCCGGGTCCGGCACGCCATCGTCGTCGGCGAGCGCGCCGAAACTCTGGCCCGCCAGTTCCGGCAGGGTTACCCCCATCTCATTGAACATCGCGTCGCGCGCGAACTCGGTGAGATCCGGAACGTCCGCCTTCCAGCCGAGCCGCCCCAGCCGCCCGTCGGCGAGGACGTGAGCGCAGCCGGAGATCGCCTCCGGGTCCGGTTGGAAGCAGTCGTCGTTCGCAAACACGTCTTCCTCCGGAATCGATTCGAGGAACCCCAGCCCGAACAAGGGCGGCGTCTGCCGGGTCTCGAATGCATCGGCCAACTCGTCAATCGGTGGGCGCTTGCCGTCGGTGGCGTGCCGGTGCGCCATCGTGCCCTGCGCGGGTGCGGTAAACACGCCGTCGTCGAGATGGCCGTGGCGGGTTACGTCGACGTCGGCTGCCCCTGCCCCGCCAATTACCGGAAGCGAGTGGCAGGCGCGACACGAGTCGCCGTTGAAGCGCGGGCCGAGCCCCTGCGCGATCGCATGGTCGCGATCAAAGACGGCCCGGCCCCGAACGAAGAGATCGCGTTCCGGCGGCGTCAGCGGCCGCGCCGGGCCCCCGATGGTGCCTACGGGTGGAATCGGCGCGTCGGGCGGGAGGAGTCCTTCGCTGCGCTGCTCCCGACCGCCGAGCGATTCGAGGAAGGCGATGACCTCGTGTTGCTCGGCCAGAGCAAGGTCGGCGTAGGCGTCGCGTGCGCCCGCGCCTTCGCCGCCATGGAAGCGAATCGCCTCGTCGAGCGTGTCGGCACGACCGTCATGCAGGTACGGAGCGACGGCGGCGACACCCCAGAGCGGTTGGGTGCGGAACTCCGAACCCGTCGCCAAGCCCATGGCGAGTCCGTCAGCGAGTTCGTCGCCCATGTCGTGCAGGAGCAGGTCCGAATACAGCGGAATCGC
>Ga0163144_10017452_pt1 | contig 14615 bp, 9 predicted proteins | sample OliLak19BULKMAT1_FD_123175 | JGI IMG/M metagenome (GOLD analysis project Ga0163144, IMG submission 123175) | Freshwater microbial mat bacterial communities from Lake Vanda, McMurdo Dry Valleys, Antarctica - Oligotrophic Lake LV.19.BULKMAT1 | ecosystem: Environmental > Aquatic > Freshwater > Lake... | reverse complement strand
TCCCGAGCTAGGGCAGCACAAGTCATACCACCCGCCGGTATCGAAGACCAACAAGCTCCCGTCTGGCTCTTCTAAGATGTCGACCGGATGAAAATCCACTCGGTCCGCCGAGAGTAGGTCATAGTTTTCTGTCTCGAAACTGGAGCCGCTCGGAACAAGTCGGTGCAAACCGATTTTATGGAGATTGAATTGCGACGTCACCAAAAAGCCATTTTGCGGTCCGGAAGGTGACGAGGACGGGTTTGCGATGATGGACTCTGCAATCGAGTTCGACATGAGATAGTGGACACTCGCTGGTGCGGCGGGTCCGAGATTAGCGATGGGCTGCAACAACGGTCCCGTCGCCCAGTGGCCATCTAGCACTTGTTGCTGTTTCCCAAACATGCCACCGCGGGGAGCATGACCAATTCCATCTCGCAATCCGTTTCCCGGGTGATGCATAAACGTGGAACAAAAAAAACGTTCACCCTCAGGTGAGAACGTGAGATCCGAGGGGTTGTCCATACCACCTGTCATGAGTCGCTCAATGGGACCGCCTTTGGGATGTCGGCGATAAATGTGCGCAGCTTTGGACGGTGCGCTGGTCTCCTTGTCAGGGTTGGTACGATCAATCAGTGGATGATTCTGTTCGGCAAACGCACCTTTCGTCCAATAGACCCAACCATCCGGCCCCAACATGGGTCCATGCAAATCATTAGCACAGTTAGTTAGGGTCGCAGCATCGAACCAAACGTCGCGAGCCTCATAAAAGCCGTCGCCATCCTTGTCCGACAGCTTGAGGATTTGCGGAGGTGCCGTGACGAGCAAATCATTTCCAAGCAACATGATGCCTTCTGGAAAACCAAGCGCATCAGCAATGACAAATCGCTTGTCAAATTTTCCGTCACCATCGGTATCGGACAGTCGAACGATTTTATGTGGCCTGGATTCAAGCTGCTTCTGTACGCTCTCTCGATTCCAGTGGCATTCGAGAACGAGCAAATCTCCGTTCGGATGAAACGCTGCTGCGATCGGCCATTGAATCAACTTCGGGTCAGCAACGCGTTCGAGTGATAATCCGCTGGCAACGGTGAAGTTGATGTTGTCGATTGCGACTGGAATCGTCTCGTTTGCGACTGAGATGTCAGTAAGCCCGACAAAAGACCAGGCGACTGCAAATACGACAAAACGATTTTTGACCATGACGGGGAGCTCTTCTATTCGCTAGGTGGGATTGGACAATCCGATTGATTGTAATCTTGATTCAGTCGGGGTGCCCATTATGGCAGATTAGAAGTGACTTTTTTGTCCCGTGCGATTTGCAAAAAAATCCCATCGGCTTGTCCGATGGTTCTTTTGGCTTCGTGCTAATGTCTGTAGTTAGAAACCGAAAGTACCGCTGGACGAGCCAGCGGGATTTGCAAAAAAATCCCATCGGCTTGCCCGATGGATCTTTCGGCTTCGTGCTAAGGTCTGTAGTTGGAAACCGAAAGTACCGCTGGACAAGCCAGCGGGATTCGACGTAGCATTGCAATGCTGCTAGTTAGATCATCAACCGCTTCGCGATGTGATGTTTGCGATTTGCGGTTAGCTACAGCCGAGGCTGTTGCCGCAGTTGTGACAGAGGTAGCAATTGCCGTTGCGAACGGTGATCGAGCCACAGCTATCGCAAGTAGGCGCATCGCTTTGAAAGCCTGCAAACTGTCCGTCTCGCGAATCGGATTTTGCTGAAGCACGCACAGGTTCTTGCCCCATTAAATCACCGATGCCAATAAACCGTGCACTCGTGTAACCATTGCTCTTCACTGCCACCTCGGCTCCATTTCCGTTCACCGGAGTCTTTGTCAAATTACTGACAACTTTTGGTGAAGCGGTTTTCGAGTCCGGTTTGGCTGATTCCAACTTGGAGGCGGCGAGCATTTCCGCTTTGGCTCTTTGCTCTTCTCGATAGCTATCGAGGAAAGTCAATCCTAACCAACGGAAGATATAATCGACCAAACTCTTGGCAATTCGAATGTCAGGATTGGTTGTATGACCCATCGGCTCAAATCGCGTGTTGCTGAACTTATTCACCAGGACCTCAAGCGGAACCCCGTATTGCAACGAAATCGATGTTGCGGTACCGAAGCTATCCATCAAGCCGCCGATGGTGCTGCCCTCTTTGGCCATCGTGATGAACACTTCGCCGGGTCGGCCATCTGGATAAAGGCCCACGTTGATGTAGCCCTCGTGTCCGCTGATACTGAACTTGTGAGTGACCGAGTTACGCGTATCCGGCAATCGTTCGCGTCGAGGTTTGTAAACCACTTTTTCTTCCGCAGCAGCAGCGGCATCTTCTGCCTTTTTGCCTTCGCTCTTCGTCGAAAGCGGTTGACTTTGCTTCGAACCATCGCGGTAGATTGCAATTGCCTTGAGACCGAGTTCCCAACCCCAGAAGTAAGCTTCTGAAATATCCGCCACAGTGCTATCCGTTGGCATGTTGACCGTCTTGCTGATCGCACCCGACAAGAACGGTTGTGCAGCAGCCATCATTTCAACGTGCGCCTGCCAGCGAATGCTTCGCGTCCCGTTTGCAGGTTTGAACGCACAATCAAATACGCACAAGTGTTCGTCCTTGAGGTGCGGTGCGCCCTCGATCGTGTCCTTTTCGCCGATGAACTTCTCGATTGCGACGATCTGCTCGGGTGTGTAGCCGAGTGTCTTCAATCCAAGTGACACGGAGCGGTTCAAGATCTTAAGCATGCCGCCGCCGGCCAACTGCTTGTACTTGACCAACGCGATGTCAGGTTCGATACCGGTCGTATCGCAGTCCATCATGAAGCTGATCGTACCGGTCGGTGCCAATACTGTTGCTTGTGCATTTCGGAAGCCGTTACGCGTACCAAGCTCAAGAACACGGTCCCAAATATTGCGGGCAGCGTTCTTTAGATAGGCAGGGCCGCTTGGGTCGATCTGCTCAACGGCATTTCGATGCATTTGCATGACCCGCATCATCGGCTCGGCATTGTCTGGATACTCGGTGAACGTACCCACAACACCTGCGATCTCAGCGCTTGCTAAATTGGCTGCTCCATGCAACAAGGCCGTGATGGCTCCGCACATGCTATGGCCGGCTGCCGAATCGTAAGCAGCACCGCTCGTCATGATCAACGAGCCAATATTCGCGTACCCCAATCCAAGTGGACGGAACAGGTGGCTGTTGTGCGCAATACGATCGGTTGGATAGCTTGCGTGATCAACTAGAATTTCCTGGGCGATCAAGAACAGTCGGCAGGTCGCCACGAAACCATCGGCATCGAACACACCATCTGGCCCGCGATACTTCATCAAATTGATCGAGGACAGATTGCAAGCGGTGTTGTCCAGGAACATGTATTCCGAACAAGGGTTGCTTGCATTGATGCGGCCACTGTTTGGGCACGTATGCCACTTGTTAATGGTCGTATCGTATTGAACGCCTGGGTCACCACAGTTCCAAGCGCATTCGGCCATCCGATTAAGGATGTCTTTCGCTTGGTAGGTTGGCGGTTCGATATCGCATTTATCGCTGACCCAACGCGTCTTCCAAGTCTTGTTGTCTGTTACAGCAGTCATGAACTCATCGGTCAGTCGAACGGACAAGTTCGCATTTTGGAACATGACCGACGAATACGCTTCGCCGTTGAAGTTCGCTTCGTATCCCTCGCGGATGAGCGCATGAGCCTTTTGTTCTTCCTTCCATTTGCACTCAATGAATTCCATGACGTCAGGGTGCCAGACCTTGATCGATTGCATCTTGGCAGCGCGTCGTGTCTTGCCACCGGATTTTACAACGGCTGCAATTTGGTCGTAGACTCGCATGAACGAAAGCGGACCGCTCGGCTTGCCACCGCCAGAGAGCTTTTCTCGGCTGCTCCGAATGGTGGACAAGTCCGTTCCTGTGCCCGATCCAAATTTGAACAACATAGCTTCGCTCGTAGCGAGACGCATGATGTCTTCCATGTTGTCGTCGACACTTTGGATAAAGCAAGCGGAGCCCTGGGGGTATTCGTAGGGATTCTCAGGTTGCTCAACTTGGCCAGCTTCGACGTTGTAGCGCCAATTGCATTTGGTGCCAACGACGTTGTATTGTTGATAAAGACCGACGTTGAACCAAACCGGCGAGTTGAATGCCCCGTGTTGGTGCAAGCATAGCCAGCTCAAATCGCGGTAAAATCGCTCACCATCCTCAGGTGTATCAAAGTAGCCGTCTGCGATGCCCCAGTCCGCAATCGTGCGTGTTACGCGGTGTACCAATTGACGCACCGAATACTCGCGTTCGTCGACATTGGTCGGATCGCCGTAGAAGTACTTGCTGACGACAACGTTAGTAGCCAACTGGCTCCATCCGGTCGGGACTTGGCAATTGGTCTGCTCGAAGAGAACCTTACCGCTCTCGTCCTTGATTGCGGCACTGCGAGTCTCCCATTGAACGGTATCAAACGGACTTGCCACATCGGTCGGGCAGAATCGGCTTTCGATCTTGAGCCCACTGCGTTCGCCGCGAGCTTCGTGTGTTGTTTGTGATTTGCTTCGACGCTCGCGTCCCATTTCTACAGTTGCCATGCGTTCCTTCGACTCCATCGAAAAGTTTTGAAGTTAGAAAAGGTAAAATTGAAAGCAGCAATAGAAACCACGATGCCAATCGAGCTGCCATGCCACTAAACTAAGAAAAATCCGTTGCGACCGGGGTTTCGTACCCAAAATGAAAGCTTCCGACGCAAACCTAACGATTGGCTTGCCCGGTCGGTTTGGCAAGTCCCTCGCTAGCAACCAAATTGGCCGAAAACCACTACAGGTAGTATCCCGCGTGTTTGCCAGCACAACATGTTGCGTCATTTGGAAGCAGTGTATCGAATCCTCAAGCCATGTCAAATTTTCATTCCGGCACTCCGTAAAGGCTTGCCCAGAATGACTTTGGAGCCAATGGCGTGAAAAGCGACTTTGGTCTTTCTGGCCCCATACCTGTCGCTAACTAGCGGTTGCGGCTAGGGTTAAGAAAGTGTGAACCCGACGCGTGACACGTCAGGTCAACGACCAAAAATTTCAAAATCTTTTTCTATTGGAAAAAAAGAATGGATACGTTCTTGAAAGCAGCTATCTCCGAAGCCCGGTTGGGACTTGACGAAGGTGGGATTCCAATAGGATCGGTTTTGGTTATCGATGGAGTCATTGTCGGCCGCGGTCACAATCGCCGTGTCCAGCGCAGCAGCGCAATCTTGCACGCAGAAATGGATTGCCTCGAAAACGCAGGACGCCTCACTGCCACCGATTACAAGCGATCGGTTCTGTACTCTACACTATCGCCGTGTGACATGTGCAGCGGCACAGCACTTCTCTATCAAATCCCTCGCATCGTCATAGGCGAGAACAAAACATTTCAAGGTCCTGAAGTCTACGTTCGATCGCGAGGTGTTCAACTAGACATCCTCGACGACAGCGAATGCATCGAACTGATGCGGGCCTTTATAGCAGCCAGACCAGAACTCTGGAACGAAGACATCGGTGTCTGATGAACGCAACACATCAACAACGCATGCCTGCCGTCGTCATCATCCTAGGTATGGTCACTCGGGCTTCGAAGAGCTTTACTTAGTTGCACGACGCTCCGCGTCGTGATTTTAAAGTACCAATTACACTCCGTGTGATTTCCGCAGTTCAAAAACTTTTGGTTTTTGATGCAACAGCACACGGAGTGTGATGGGTACTTTCTTCGTTTTCAAAATCACAGCCCACACATATCGTGATTACTGCGACGCGGAGCGTCGCTCAACTAACCTATCGATCGTAAAATCGCCATGCGGGCAACTGCTTAGTGGTCAGCGGTTGATCCAGCATTTTTGCACGGAGCAATTCGATCGGTAGGAAGTTCTCACGCAATACGGCATCGTGAAACTCGCGATTAGTCATTTTGCCAGCTTGAACCACTTCGCGTTGTAATGCTCGCAGCTGCAAACCCCCGAGCATGTAGCCGGCCTGGTACAACGGGCCATAGCCGCCCATGATCGACCTGCGCACTTCAGCCGCGGCGGCACTGGGTTCGTGACCAACCTTGTCGATCAGGTACTTCACGCATTCCTCTGCCGTCCATTTCCCGGTTTGGTAGTTCAATGAAAATAGGATGCGAGCAGCCCGATGCTTGCGCCAGAACAACATCCCCACTCGGTCCTCGGGGGATTGAGCAAAACCCATATCCCAAAGAGCCATCTCCCAATAAAGCGCCCAGCCCTCCATCCAAAACGGCGACGAAAATATCTCGCGGTAAGGCCGATAGCGGGCAAGCGAATAGTATTGCAAATGATGACCTGGGATCAGCTCATGATGCACTGTGGCTCGACAGAAGTGTATGTTGTTGCTCTTTAAACTCATGAGCTTTTCGCTATGCGTCATGGTGCTCGTTGGAAACGAAACGATAATGTTGTCGCCACCCAAAAAGTACGGATTCACCCGCTGTGCCTCGGGCGTCATCATCTCCACACGCCATCCCTGCTTGGCCATTTCCGGGATCGATATCAGATCGTTGCCTTCTAGAAATCGAATCGCTTCCCATGCAAGCTCGCGAATCAAGCGTGGCTGATCGCCTGGCTCCACATGCAGCGACTTGACTTGCTCGAGCGCCTTCCGCCAATCCCCGTCGAGCTTGAGTTCATTCGCTGCTTCGGTGAATCGGTCTTCACACCATTTCATCTCTTGCTCACCGATACGGATTAACTCTTGTGGCGAGTAAGGAATCCAGGCATACCGCAATTCTTTCAGCAACGCTTCGTCCCCAATCGGCACCCCAACAATCTTATCAGCATCGGAATCGTCAAGCCCTGCAAGCTTATCGCGGATGGCTTTTCTATGGCTCGCCATCGCTAGTTTGGCCGTTTCAAACGGCTTCACCGCCCACCATGTGTATTTCGGATCGTAGCCTTCGTAATAGCGATGCGTCTCTTGCATCTGCCGCGTGAATTGGTCGAGCAACAACGACGCGTCGATAGCCAAGGTCGGGGCCGCGGCTTTCTTGTCGCCATCCTTCGCAGATTTTTGAAGCCCTTTCGTCAAGTCGTTGGCCTGAGTTGCGATCGAATCCAAAACACCTGCAGCTTCCTCCGCCGTCAACGGAATCCCATGCTCCTTCGATGCGCAAAAACGCAACAGCTTATCGGCATAGGGAATCAACTCCTTGGCTGCATTGTTGCGTTCCTCCTTGCGAACAAGGGATTCGCGATCGTGTCGAATCTTGCTATTGAGCAGGAGCCAATCGATTTGGTTGTCGCGGTCCAGTTTGCCAAAATCGATCGCCGCCAATTTAGCGTCCCAACCTGTGAGCATTTGGCTGCGATACTCTTGGCCAAAATGATCGAGCGGAATGCGGAACCTTGCCCCAAGTGTCTTTTGGTCGGCTGCGTATTGAGAGATCAACCAAGCGATAGTCATCTCGCTGGAATTGGTCGCTAACGGTGGGCTGTCCTTCTTGGCCGCGGATTGAGAGCCGCTGGTGGGAGCTGCATTCTCTTGAGCTTGCACCGCATTTAGTCCGACGACTCCAGCGAACAGGCAGACCAACCAGCATACAAAGAAGCGCAATCGATTTTTCATGGGTAGATCAAATAGGTGGAACTGGATCAAGCAGCCTGATGTACGTTTTGCAATTTAGGATGAATGACTTGCCCATCCCGTGTGACGATCGTTTCTCGAACGATTTCGTCCTCCATGTTAATAGAGGCCTGTCCCTCTTTGACCATGTTTTGCAAAAATTTCGTGACGTTGTTGCCAAACATTAGGCTGGCGTGGTAAGACGCATCCGATGCGATGTTGGTCGGCCCCAAGATCGTAACGCCGGAATCTACGACGCGCTCGTCTGCTTTTGTTAGCGCACAATTTCCACCCCGTTGCGCTGCCAAATCAATCACAACCGAACCGGGTTGCATCGATCGGACAGCTGCGGCTGTTACCAACAAAGGCGATTTCCGGCCTGGAATTGCGGCGGTGGTTATAACGACGTCACATTGAGCGACGGTTTGAGCAAGCTGTTCGCGTTGCTGCCGATAGAAGTCCTCGTCCATCGCCTTGGCATAGCCCCCCTTGTCCTCGGAATTGGAGCTGACGATTTGCAGTTCGACGAACTTTCCTCCCAAACTTTCGACTTGTTCGCGGCATGCTGTTCGCAAGTCGTAGCCGTAAACGATACCGCCCATTCTCTTTGCAGTTGCAATCGCTTGAAGACCGGCAACGCCCGCGCCCAGCACGAATACTTTGGCCGCCGTCAGAGTTCCGGCAGCGGTCATCATCATTGGAAATAGTTTGTGCAATTCCATTGCGGCCGTCAGTACGGCGCGATAGCCAGCGATGGTCGCTTGAGACGACAGGATGTCCATACTCTGTGCACGCGTGATTCTAGGAATTAGCTCCAGTGCAAAGAGCGACGCGCCGGTTTTGGCGATCGCTTCTGATGCCTCGCGATTGCTGAGTGCATCGCAACTGGCGACGATCCATTGCCCAGGTCGCATCCACTGCAGATCGTCTGCTCCGTTTATTAAATTCTCGCCGGCGGCACGAACTTGCGCGATCGCGTCTGCGGCAAAGACAGCAGCGCGGCTGTGGACGATGGTTGCACCCTTATTAACGTAAGCAGAATCGGGGTAGCCAGCTTGTTCGCCAGCTCCGGATTCGACAAGGACTTCGATGCCTGATTTGGCGAGCGAAGGAAGGCTAACTGGCGAAATCGCAACCCGTCGTTCGCCCGGAAACGTCTCTTTTGGAACTCCGACTTTCATGAACCACTCCGCTTAACCGTGCTAACTACCGAAAAAAACCGCTGGGTTCGAGTCCGAAATTTTGCCAAGGATGTTGGCACCCGATGATGCAACATTCGAAACAAACCCAAATATCGACGCGAAAGTATATCATCTTTCGAACAGATCGAGCCCCGCTTTAAAACTAGTCCTCTGGACCCCCATGGCGTTGGCGTTAATTCGCTATGTGATTCATTCTGCTAGAATGCGCCGAAGTAGCTGGGACTTTGGGCTTGGGTTTTAGATGGATAGAACGATGTCAATGAAGATTGGAATTCGCGCTTGGATTGATTTTGCGTTCCGCAAGATCTTCGGAAAACCTGGAAACGAGATTTGCCTCATTAGCTTGCTCAATTCCGTGCTGCAGTTGCCACATCCGGTTGTATCGGTCGTGTATCTCAATCCGTTCGGATATAAGGATTTTGAGACGGACAAGCTGGTCTGTGTCGACGTAAAGGCGACTGACTCGCTTGGTCGGGTTTTTGTCATCGAAGTCCAGATCGTGGTCCAACCGAGTTTTGCGAAACGTGCCGTCTTTTACGCTTGCGAAGCTTACACGGATCAGCTTCGAGCTGGCCAGGGTTACAGCGACCTTAAAGCGACGTATTCGATCTGTTTGTTGATGAGGAATTTGTGGAACGACGAGCAACTTCATCACCAGTTTCAGCTGGTTGACCGGGAAAGTAGAATGGTTTTAGAAGATTCGATCGAGATTCACACGGTCGAGCTTGCCAAGTACAATGGCGGTCCAGGTGAAGTTCGCGGGGCGAGCGTCCTGGAGCAATGGGCTTATTGGATTAAGAATGCGGGCGAACACACAGTCGAAGAGTTGCGAGAGTTACTGCCAGGACTTGAGTTTCTTCGAGCGACGGGTGAGTTGAATGCCATTGGAGAGATAACGGAGGAAAAACAGATGTACGATGCGAGAGAGAAAGCCAGTTTGGATATACAGTCGAATCTAATGGATGCGAGGCAAGAAGGTATCGAGATAGGCGAGCAACGGGGCGAGCAACGGGGTAAGCTCATGGGAAGTGTTCAGGTCTATGAGGGGTTGCTTGGAGCTTCGTTATCGTCCGACGACGACCTGAGCAAGAGATCCATACAAGAATTGGCTTCGATGATGACTCTATTGCAAAAGCGTCTTCGCGACCGGATGTCGTAGAGGGAGCTTAGCAGCTAAAACAAAAGCTTTCTCAAGCTGAGTGGAAGTTTGGTACTGATTCGATGTGAAATACACGAGTCAGCACGGAATGCAGGCCCATTTCTGCGATTACTTGAGTGTCAGTACATTTTCCTGAAATTGAAAGATCGTAAGGAGGGTTCCAATGAAAACTCGAGAGTTTTTCTGTATTGCCGCAACGACCTTGATTTACTTTTCGATGTTGGAACGGACGTACTCCCAAACGTACCCAAAGTTTGAACAAGTCGAGGAACTTGTCGATTGGTACAAAGTATGTGTTGACGAGATTGAAAAGAATTATGCTGTTGTTGGTCATGCAACAATCTCTGGATCATCTAGTCCTGGGTTTGTCGTTTATGATTGGTTCAATGTCCATCTAGATCAGCGATCCAATCCCAAAAAATGCTTCTACTCAGAGGTGAGGCGGACGTATGCCGGTGGAGAATATGCCGATACTTGGGAAAAGTACTTAACTCGGGATGAGTACGTGTACTATTCGATGGGAAACTTTTCTAACCCCTTAGGACTTGTACCGAAACCAAAGATCGGACCGGATGGAAAGCCAATCATCGAGGTTTCGCGGCATATGGTTGTTCCTAATTTGTTTATGCTCGCGATTGTAAACCACCTAGCGTACACGACGCGCCGCCTAGAGAATTCGTATATTCTGAGCGATCTGGAGGGCTTACGGCAGGCCGAGGGGGAAATCGAAAACGGTGTAGCCAAGGGGTTTTTCATAAACCGGAACTGGGGAGTGGAACTCGAGTTTCGAGAAGAATTTGGTTGGATGCCAACGAAAGTCAAAGGGTACTTTAGGGATACGTCGAAGAAAGGTGTTGTTGATCGGACACACTTTTCGCAGTTGCAGTACGAGGTTCAGACAGAATGGGAGAAGCTGGATGGCGATAAATTTGTTCCGAAAAAATTGGTCAATTTTGTTGCACGTACTAGTAGCAAATCAAAGCAATCTCAATCAATGGAATTGTCTGCTGTGTGGGTACTTCGAAAGACGACACCCGAAATGTTCAGCGATGAGTCAATGACAGCGGAAAGGACCAACAAAGGGCCCTTGAGCGAAATCAAGGAGGAGTTGTTTGGATTGGAGAATCCAAAGGCAAAGACGAAGTCGAAATGAATTTGGTTGCGAATCCTACGTCGACAGCTTTGCCACGGATGATGGATATAACGTTTTGCGCATCGCAATGAATAGCTTTTCAAGTCTTGAAAATTGATGCGCTATTGGTGTCGTTTGTGAATTTTTTGGCTAAGAAAGGGCGATGAGCATGATCGTAACCGAGCTGCTTTTTTAGCCACGATATAGCACAAGAGTTCGCAAAAAGGGCGAAACGGATTTTAAATCGGCTTTCAATGCGGCGGATTTGATGGGTCCTAATTCGTCGCGCCGCAACAGACTATGGCAATGGCATCTACGTTGGTTCAACGAACCGATCTTAATTGCTGTTGATGCGATTTCTTTTGCGTCCTTTGTGATCTTTTGTGGCTAACAAAATGCGATGAGCACAATTGCAACCGAGCTGCTGTGTTAGCCACGAAAGAGCACAAGAGTTCGCAAAAATGGCGAACGGATTTTAAATCAGCTTTCAATACAGTGGGTTAGATGGTTACTAATTCTTCGCTTCGCGGCAGAGGATGGCGATGCCGTTTTCTTCGGCGCAGCGAATGGTTTTTTCACGGTCGATAACGATCGTTTTTCCTGCTTCGATCGCGATCGCTTTTCCGCCGGCCAACGCCATTTTTTCGATCGTTTGAGGGCCAATCGTCGGCAGATCGAATCGCATGTCTTGATCCGGTTTCGCAACTTTGACCAGCGTAAATCCGCCTCTGCGGCATATCTGGCCGGTTCGCATGATGCACGCGTCGGTTCCCTCAATCGCCTCCACGGCCAATATTGTCCGGTCCCGAACCGTGACGCTCTGGCCTACGTCCAGGCCTCCCATTTGCTTGGCAATATTCCAACCAAATTCGATGTCGTCCTGTTCAAAGCTGCTTGGTTTGCGTCGTGTTAACACGCCCGCTTGCGCAATCAATTGCGTCGCGAATTCCGTCCCTGGTACCGTCGTCATGCCTTTACGTCCAAACGAAACGACCACCGCTCCCAACAACGAGTTATCTGTTGTATCGCGAGTACGCCAAAAGAAGTGAGGTAGCATCGTCGTAAAACACTCCCAATCGGGAAAGTGGTCCATCCACCCCCAGCCGTGAAACAGAATTTTGTCCTTGAACAATTTTCCAGACAAGCAGACGTGACTGACACCATGTTGGCGAAAGAACCTCTGCATGCCACCTAGTTTGCAAACGCCAATCCACTTGACATGATTCGCCAGCGATTCGATTTCTTTCGAAGCATGCCCGTGTACCGCAGCAACGACCACGTCGTAGCCTTTTTCGCGTAGGGCGCGGGCTACGGCCAGCGGGTAATCGCCCCATCCGGCAACAATGCCAATCGACTTTGCTTTGTTCATTCGGCTTCTTTCTGGTGTTCCATCATGAGTTGTGCAATTTGTTTTTCCAATTGCTTCACCGTCTTGCGCAGAGCCGGAAGTCGATTGACCGAAGCAAAAATCACTGCTTGCTCCATGCGTGGAATCGCTGGGCTACCGAGCAGTATTTGATCCGCACCTGTATCTGCAACGATTCCCGACTGGGCACCAACCATCGTGCGGTCTCCAATCGTGACATGGTCCCGCACACCGACTTGGCCTGCGATGACAACATACTCTCCAGTGCTCGAACTGCCCGCGATGCCCGTTTGAGAGCAGATCAAGTTGTGTTTACCGATCTTGCAGTTGTGCGCGATTTGGACGAGGTTGTCGATTTTGGTTCCTTGCCCGATGCGGGTCGAACCGTAGGTGCCTCGATCAACGCAGGAGTTCGCGCCAATCTCAACATCGGATTCAACGTGTACCCAACCTAGTTGGGCGGTGGGAACATGCTTGCCGTTTTCCATTTGGTAACCGAAGCCGTTCGCTCCAAGAACCGTTCCTGAATGCAGAACGACTCGGTCCTCCAGGATCGTACCCGGATACAACACGACTCTGGGGAACAACTCGCAGTCCTTGCCGATTTGACAGCCACGCATAATCGTTATGCTGGAATGCAAACGCGTGCCTGCACCGACCACACAATCCTCAGCAATCCGCGTGAATGGACCGATGGTCGCAAGGTCGCTTATCTGTGCTGAATCTGCAATGCTCGCGAGTGGATCTACGCCCATTTTTTCTTCAACAATAGGGGGCCTGAAAAGCTGACAAATGTGTTTAAAGGCTTCGTGTGGATTCTTTACGACGATTTGAGAAATTTGTACGCCGGGAAAATTCTGGCTGGTGACGCAAGCCGACGCACGCGAGGCACTCAACTTCGCCAGATTCTTTTCGTGATCAAGAAGCGTAATATCGCCGTTTTCAGCGTCGGCTATCGGGGCAGCGCCACGAATGACATCATTGATTGAGCCGGAAAACAGCACTCCACCTACTCGTTCCGTGAGTGTTTGGAGATCAATTGAGGTCATACCGAATCCTTTCAAAGCGCACGATTGTCAACTTGGGCAATTTAATGAAAACCGCCGGGCGGAGGCAATGCGTCTTTCCCAGCTAAGGCCATTGAAATGTCAATTTGTTGACTTTGAGGTCGCATCGGTCCCCAATTTGCGACAAGATCGTTATCTTGTACTACCTCAGTCACATGCATTCGCCGAAAGAAAAAGTTTTGTTGTTTCAAATTTAACCAACAAGCCTGTGGCTTAAGTTTGCCTGCCCACAACGAAACAACCCGTCAGCAACCCGCAATCACGCACACCATTGCAAGATCCACTACGAGACCAGTAATCAAACCCATGGAACCATTGCTCCGCGCAATCAATGTCACCAAAACATACCAAATGGGGTCTGTTGCGCATCCTGCACTTCGCGGTGTAACTCTCGATATCAAACGTGGGGAATTTGTCGCGATCATAGGTCCGTCGGGTTCCGGCAAGAGTACTCTTTTGCACATGCTTGGTGGCCTCGACCGCCCAGATACGGGTGACGTCCAGCTGGAGGGCAACTCGATCACCCATTTGGATGAGAATGGTCAAACGTTATTGCGCCGTCGACGCATCGGATTCGTATTTCAAAAAGTACACTTGTTGCCGATGCTCAAGGCTCTTGAGAACGTGATGGTTCCGATGAGGCTCGATGGCGTGGACTTGAGTATCGCTCGGCCCAAAGCGATTGAAGCCCTCGAATCGGTTGGCATGGGGCATAAGCAAAGCAATCGACCTGGGGAACTCTCTGGCGGCGAAGCACAGCGGGTTGCCATTGCACGGGCACTTGTTATGTCCCCTGCGATTTTGCTTGCAGACGAACCGACGGGTGCATTGGACTCCGCCAACAGTGGCATTGTGATTGAACTGTTTCGTGCTCTCGTTGAGGAGCATGGCCAGACGCTCGTCATTGTTACGCACGACGCTACGGTTGCCAATTCAGCCGACCGAATCATCAAAATGCGAGACGGCCTAATCGTGGATGATTCAGGCAAAGCGGACAAGGAAGGAACTTAGTTCTATGTTCCTTGTACTTTGGCAACATTGGCTGCAACGGCCCATGCGTTTTGTCTTTACTTTGCTCAGCTTGGTCCTTTCGACAGCCACTTTGGTTGGC
>Ga0163144_10017450_pt1 | contig 14616 bp, 12 predicted proteins | sample OliLak19BULKMAT1_FD_123175 | JGI IMG/M metagenome (GOLD analysis project Ga0163144, IMG submission 123175) | Freshwater microbial mat bacterial communities from Lake Vanda, McMurdo Dry Valleys, Antarctica - Oligotrophic Lake LV.19.BULKMAT1 | ecosystem: Environmental > Aquatic > Freshwater >... | reverse complement strand
CGCGCGGTCGGGGTGATCGGCGGGCAGCGCGGCCGCGGCCTTGTCAGCGATCACCGCGCCGTCGAGGAGCAGCCACGCCACGGTGGTCTCGGCCATCATCTCGAGGAACCGGTTCGCGGCGAGCGGCACGAGGTCCATCTTGCCGCTGGTGAACCAGCCGAGGAACCGCATCGCGGTCGCGGTCAGCGCCTCCATCGCGGCGGCGAGCGTCGCGACGTGCTCCTTGAAGATCGGGTGCTCCTTGTTGGCCGCGCAGAACGCGCCGACGTCCTTGGCGAACGCCTGGACGTTGGCGCCGCCCTTCTGGCCGAGCTTGCGCCCCACCAGATCCAGCGCCTGGATGTGGTTCGTGCCCTCGTAGATCGAGAAGATCTTCGAGTCGCGGCAGTACTGCTCGACGGGGTGGTCCTTGAGGAACCCGGCGCCGCCGAACACCTGGATCGCGGTCGCGCAGACCTGGAACGCCTGGTCCGAGCCGTACGCCTTGACCAGCGGCACGAGCAGGTCGACCTGGCCCTGGTGGTACTCGCGCTCGTTCGAGTCCTTCGAGCAGTTCACCCGATCGGTGTGCATCGTCAGCTTCACGGCGAGCGCGCGGATGCCCTCGACGCGCGCCTTCATGTCGAGCAGCATGCGGCGGACGTCGGCGTGCTCGATGATCGGCACGCGCGGCGCGCTCGCGTCCTTCCACTGCTTGATCGACGAGCCCTGGCGCCGCTCCTTCGAGTAGTCGAGCGCGCTGAGGTACGCCGCGGACGCCACCGCGAGGCCCTGCACGCCGACGCCGATGCGCGCGAAGTTCATCATGTGGAACATCTGGCTGATGCCCTTCTGCTCCGCGGTCCCGACCAGCTCGCCGATGCAGCCGTCGTTCTCGCCGAAGTTCAGGACGCACGTCGACGACGCGCGGATGCCCATCTTGTGCTCGATGCCGCCGACCGTGACGTCGTTCGACGCGCCGTCCTCGCGGAGCTTGGGCACGATGAACAGCGACAGGCCCTTGGTGCCCGGCGGCGCGTCCTCGGTGCGCGCGAGCACGAGGTGCAGCACGTTCTGCGACATGTCCTGGTCGCCGCCCGAGATGAAGATCTTGGTGCCGACGATCTTGTACGTCCCGTCCGGTTGCCGGACAGCCTTGGTCGTCGCCGAGCCCACGTCCGATCCGGCCTGCGTCTCGGTCAGGCACATCGTGCCGCTCGAGCGACCGTCGAGGAGCCTGGCGCCCCACTGGGCCTGCTGCGCCGGCGTCCCGAAGTGGCGGAGCACGTCGGCCACACCCGAGGTCAGCGCCGGATACATGTTGAACGAGCTGTTGCCGCCGCACATCAGCTCCTCGACGACCGCCGAGAGCGTGAACGGGCCCTGCTGGCCGCCGTGCTGCTCCGGCACCGCGAGCCCGCGCCAGCCCGCGTCGTGCAGCGCCTTCCACGCCTCCTTGAAACCGGGCGGCGTCTTGACCTTGCCGTCCTCGAGCGTGCAGCCGATCGCGTCGCCGATCGCGTTGTACGGACCGAGGTACTTGATCACCCAGCCGAGCGCCTCGTCGAGGACGGTGTCGACCTCCTCGCGGCCCCAGTTCCCGTACGGCTCCTGACCCAGGAGGTCCTGGAGCTTGAACTGCTCCCACAGGAGGAAGCGCACGTCGCGGAGATCGGCCTTGTAGCGGTTCATCGGCTGGGTCGACATCGTGGTCCCACTCCTGAATGAGTCGTCATTCATTTCTAGCGGATCGTTGCGCGATGCGTCAACCGATTGATGTAACCTCCCGCGCATCATGGGGATCTCGCTCAGCGACAAGGTCGTGATCGTCACGGGTGGCAGCCGGGGGATCGGCGAGGCGATCGCCGCGGCCTGCCTGGAGGCCGGCGCGAAGGTCGTGATCGCGTCACGCAAGCAGGCCGACCTCGACCAGGCCGCTGCTCGACTCGGCGGCGATGTGCTCGCGGTCGCCTGCCACACCGGCAAGGACGCCGAGGTCACCGCGCTGTTCGACCGCGCGGTCGAGAAGTTCGGGCGCGTCGACGGCCTGGTCAACAACGCCGCGACCAACCCGCACTTCGGCCCGATGATCGACTGCGGCGAGTCCGCGATCGACAAGACCTTCGAGGTCAACGTGAAGGGCTACTTCTTCTGCGCGCGCGCCCTCGTCAAGCACGCCCGCGCCCGCGGCGGCGGCGCCGCGATCGTCAACGTCGCCAGCATCATGGGCCAGCGCGCCGCGCCGATGCAGGGCGTCTACGGCATGACCAAGGCCGCGGTGATCTCGATGACGCAGACGCTCGCGTTCGAGCTCGGCGGCTCGGGGATCCGGGTCAACGCGATCGCGCCCGGGCTGATCGAGACCAAGTTCGCGTCCGCGATCGTCGCCAACCCGGCGCTCCGCGATCACATCGTCAAGCGCACGCCGCTCGCCCGCCACGCGCAGCCCGCCGAGGTCGCGGGCGGCGTGGTGTATCTGCTGTCCGACGCCGCGAGCTTCACCACCGGCACCACGCTGGTGATGGACGGTGGCGCCACCGTGTCCTGAGTGGCACGCTGCGAGAGATGCGCTCGCTGATCACCGCCGCGGCGATCCTCGCCTTCCTCGGGACCGCGGATGCGGGGAAGAAAAAGCCGAAAAAGGCCAAGGCCACCACCGGCACGATCACCGGCGTGATCACCGCGAAGGGCGAGCAGGCGTTCGCCGAGGCCGACCTCGTGGGCAGCTGCGACGCCACCAAGCCGCCGGCCTATCCCGTGATCGTCGACGCCAGCGGCAAGCTCGCGGGCGCCTACGTCTACCTGACGCGCGCCGACGGCAAGGCGCTCCCCGCCGCCGCCGTCCCGACGGCAGCCAAGGTGGTCACGCAGGACGGCTGCCTCTACCGGCCCAAGGTCTCGGTCGCGATCACCGGCCAGTCGGTGGAGATCCGCAACGCCGATCCCGCGTTCCACAACGTCCGCGCGACGACCGCCTCGAAGACCGCCTTCAACCTCGCCCAGCCCGAGGGCGCGCAGCCGATCGTCCGCAGCGACCTCGGCGGCGCGGGCAAGATGGAGCTCGCGTGCGACGTCCACCCGTGGATGCACGCGTACGTGATGGTCTCCGACCACGCCTACGCCACCGTCACCGGCGCCGACGGCAAGTACACGTTCAAGGACGTGCCGCCGGGCAAGTACGAGGTCCACGCCTGGCACCCCGACCTCGACCCGACGAACCCCAAGAAGGTCACGGTCAAGAAGGGCAAGACCGCGAAGGCCTCGCTCTCGCTCGACCGCGACGACTAGTCCCCCGACCGGGACTTGGTGATTCCGCCCGGTCGACGAGGCGCGCCGAGCGCGAGGCGCCGAGGTGAAGGACTACCGGGCGTAATCCGAGCCGAGGCAACGAAGCGATCGGCGATGGATCGTCGACCCGGTGGATCAGCAAGTCCCGGTCGGGGGACTAGTTCGAGCCGGCGGCCGCGATGCGCGCGGCGGCCCAGTCGGCCTTCTGGCGAAGGTTCTGGTAGTCGCCGTCCGTGGGCTTGTCGCCCCACTTGGCGAGCTCGGCCTCGGCGGACTTCAGATCTTCGTGCGCGGCCGCGACATCGATGTCGCCGGCGGCGAGCGCCTGCTCGACGAGGATCTCGATGCGACCCGTGTGATCGACGCGCAGGTAGCCGGTCGAGACCGCGTAACGGCTGCGCGTCTTCTCGCCGATCGTCAGCACGCCCGCCTTGAGCGCGGCCAGCATCGCGACGTGGCCGGCGAGCAGCTCGAACTCGCCAAGCTCGCCGGGCGCGGTCAGCGCGTCGGTGGCCTGGTGCGCGACCACGCCCTTGGGCGTGACGAGGTCGACGTCGAGCGCGCCGCTGGAGCCGGCGACCGCCTTGGGAGCCAGGCTCGCCATCTCAGGCCGCCTTCCTGGCGTCCTCGGCGAGCTTCGCCGCCTTCTTGAGGGCGTCCTCGATCGTGCCGACCATCTCGAACGCCTGCTCGGGCACGTCGTCGTGCTTGCCCTGGAGGATCTCCTCGAACGAGCGCACCGTGTCGTCCTTCGAGACGTACACGCCGGACAGGCCGGTGAAGGTCTCGGCGACGTGGAACGGCTGGCCCATGAAGCGCTCGATCTTGCGGGCGCGCGACACCGACATGCGATCGTCCTCGGACAGCTCGTCCATGCCGAGGATCGCGATGATGTCCTGGAGGTCCTTGTAGCGCTGCAGCACGCGCTGGACCTCGCGGGCGACCTTGTAGTGCCGCTCGCCGCACACCGCGACCGAGAGGATCGTCGACGTGGAGTCGAGCGGATCGACGGCGGGGTAGATGCCCTTCTCGGAGATCGCGCGGTTGAGCACCGTGGTCGCGTCGAGGTGGGCGAACGCCGTGGCCGGCGCCGGGTCGGTGAGGTCGTCGGCGGGCACGTAGATCGCCTGCACCGAGGTGATCGAGCCGTCCTTCGTCGAGGTGATGCGCTCCTGGAGGCCGCCCATCTCGGTCGACAGCGTCGGCTGGTAACCGACGGCGCTCGGGATTCGGCCGAGGAGCGCGGAGACCTCGGAGCCCGCCTGCGTGAACCGGAAGATGTTGTCGACGAACAGCAGCACGTCCTGCTTGTCGACGTCGCGGAAGTACTCGGCGACGGTCAGCGCGGACAGCGCGACGCGCTGGCGCGCGCCGGGCGGCTCGTTCATCTGGCCGAACACCATCGCGGTCTTGTCGATGACGCGCGAGCCGTCGGCGAGCGGGGTGGAGAGCTCGTGGAACAGGTCGTTGCCCTCGCGGGTGCGCTCGCCGACGCCGGCGAACACCGAGTAGCCGCCGCCCGGCTTCTTCGCGACGTTGTTGATCAGCTCCATGATGAGGACGGTCTTGCCGACGCCGGCGCCGCCGAACAGGCCGATCTTGCCGCCGCGGCGATACGGGGCGAGGAGGTCGATCACCTTGATGCCGGTCTCGAACATCTCGACCGAGACCGCCTGGTTGACGAACGCGGGGGCCGAGCGGTGGATCGGATCGCGGCGCGTGACCTTGACCGGGCCGGCCTCGTCGATCGGCTCGCCGATGACGTTCATGATGCGGCCGAGCGTACCGTTGCCCACCGGGATCGTGATCGGCTGGCCGGTGTTCTTCACCGCCATGCCGCGGACCAGGCCGTCGGTCGCGTCCATCGCGACCGTGCGGACCATGTGCTCGCCGAGGTGCTGCGCGACCTCGACCGTGAGGTTATCGGGCAGATCGCTGATCGACGGGTTGGTGATGAGCAGCGCGGTGTTGATCTCCGGCAGCTCGGCGGAGTCGAAGGCCACGTCGACGACGGGGCCGATGACCTGGACGATCTTGCCGACGGAGCTCGCGGAGTAGTCAGTCTTGGTGGCCATGGTCAGTTCCTTTCAGACGTAGCTGATCTCGTCGAAACGAGATCACCCCTTCAACGATTCGGCGCCGGAGATCACCTCGAGCAGCTCCTTGGTGATCGCGGCCTGACGTGCACGGTTGTAGACGAGCGTGAGCTTGGAGATCATCTCGCCCGCGTTCTTGGTGGCGCTCTCCATCGCGGTCATCTGCGCGCCGAAGAACCCGGCGATCGACTCGAGTGAGGCGCGGTAGATCTCGATCTGCACGAACAGCGGCACCAGCTTGTGCAGCAGCGTTTCCTTGTCGGGCTCGTAGACGTAGTCGGCCACCGTCGACGTGTCGCCGTCGCTGCCGCCGGCCTGGGCCATGACGGGCAGGAGCTGCACGACCTTGACGCCCTGGCTCATCGCGCTGCGGAACTCGTTGTAGACGAGGACCACGCGGTCGACGCGCTTGGCCACGAAGTCGTCGATCACGCGGTTCGCGACCTCGCCCGAGACGCCGAGCGCGGTCTTGCCCGACGGCGCCGGGTCGTAGCTGGAGATCGTGGCGTTGCGGCGGACGAAGTGCTGGTTCGCCTTCTTGCCGATGATCCGCAGCGAGACCTCCTGCGCGGAGGGCACCTCGGTCTCGACGTAGTGCTCGACCTTGCGGATCACGCTCGAGTTGAACGCGCCGGCGAGGCCGCGGTCCGCGGTGATCATGACGATCGCCACGCGGTTGGGCGGGCGCACCTCGAACAGCGGGTGCGCGTCGGCGCCGGCGGCCTCGGCGAGGTCCATGACCACGTCCGAGAGCGCGTTGGCGTACGGTCGCGCGGCGACGATCGCCTCCTGGGCACGGCGCAGCTTCGCCGCCGCGACGAGCTTCATCGCGCGCGTGATCTTCCTCGTGTTCTTGACCGAGATGATCCGCTTGCGGATGTACTTCAGCGACGGCATCGGCTCACTTGTCCACCGAGAAGGTCTTCGCGAACGCGGTCAGCGCGGCGCGCAGGCTCTTCTCGAGATCGCCCATCTGCTTCTTGCCGTCGACCTTGACGTCGTCCATCTTGCCGGTCGTCCGCAAGGTCTCCAAGATCTCCGGATGGCGCGACTTGATGAACGACATCATCTCGGTCTCGTAGCGGGCGAGCGCGCTGACCGGGTAGTCGTCGACGAACCCGTTCGTGCCGGCGAACAGCACGACGACCTGCTCCTCCATGCGGAGCGGCGAGTACTGCGCCTGCTTGAGCATCTCGGTCATGCGCTCGCCGCGGGCGAGCTGCATCTGGGTCGACTTGTCGAGGTCGGAGCCGAACTGCGCGAACGCGGCCTTCTCGCGGTAGCTCGCGAGCTCGAGGCGGAGGCGGCCGGCCACCTTCTTCATCGCGCCGGTCTGCGCGGCGCCGCCGACGCGCGACACCGAGATGCCGACGTTCACCGCCGGCCGGATGCCGGAGTAGAACAGGTCGGCCTCGAGGAAGATCTGGCCGTCGGTGATCGAGATGACGTTGGTCGGGATGTACGCGGAGACGTCACCGGCCTGGGTCTCGATGATCGGCAGCGCGGTCAGCGAGCCGGCGCCCTCCTTGTCGGACAGCTTGGCGGCGCGCTCGAGCAGGCGGATGTGCAAGTAGAAGACGTCGCCCGGGTAGGCCTCGCGACCCGGCGGGCGGCGCAGCAGCAGCGACATCTGGCGGTACGCGACGGCCTGCTTCGAGAGATCGTCGTAGATGATGAGCGCGTGCTTGCCGCTGTCCCGGTAGTACTCGGCCATCGTGCAGCCGGTGTACGCGGCGATGAACTGGAGCGGCGCCGGCTCGGACGCGCCGGCCATGATGATCGTCGTGTAGTCCATCGCGCCCGCCTTCTGCAGGCGGTCCATCACGGACGCGACCGTCGACTGCTTCTGGCCGATCGCCACGTAGAAGCAGTAAACGTCGAGGCCCTTCTGGTTGATGATCGTGTCGATCGCGATCGCGGTCTTGCCGGTGCCGCGGTCGCCGATGATCAGCTCGCGCTGGCCACGGCCGATCGGGATCATCGAGTCGATCGCCTTGATGCCGGTCTGCAGCGGCTCGTGCACCGACTTGCGGGCGATGATGCCGGGCGCCTTGATCTCGACCTTGCGGCGGATGTTGCCGACCAGCGGCTTGCCGCCGTCGACCGGCTGGCCGATCGCGTTGACGACGCGGCCGATCAGCTCGTCGCCGACCGGGACCTCGACGATGCGGCCGGTGCGGCGGGCGACGTCGCCCTCGCGGATCGCCTCGAACTTGCCGAGGAGGGCGACGCCGACGTTGTCCTCCTCGAGGTTGAGCACCATGCCCTCGACCTTCTCGCCGCCCGCGCCCTCGAACTCGAGGAGCTCGCCGGCCATCGCGCTCGACAGGCCGTACACGCGGGCGATGCCGTCGCCGGCGGTCAGCACGGTCCCGGTCTCGGTGACCTCGACCTTCTTGTCGTAGTTCTCGATCTGCTTGCGGATGATGTCGCTGATCTCGGCGGCGCGGATATCCATGGCTTCCTCGATTTCCTAAATCACTTCGACATTTGATCGCGCAGCGCGCGGAGCTGGGTGCGGACGCTGCCGTCGTAGACCACGTCGCCGACCTTGGCGACGACGCCGCCGAGCAGCGTCGGGTCCTCGCGGCGGGTGAGCTGGATCTTCTTGCCCGAGAGCTGCTCGAGCGCGGTGGTGACCTGGGCGACCTGCGCCGGGGTCAGCGGCGTCGCCGACACCACCTCGGCGTCGACCCGGCCGGCCTTGGCCTCGATCGCGACGTCGACCTCGCGCGAGATCGCCGGCAGCGACGCGAGCCGCTCCTTGTCGAGCAGGACGTAGAGGAACGTCCGCGTCGTCGGGTGGATCGCGAACCGCGTGGCGAGCGCGTCGATGATCTTCTTGCGATCGGCGCGCGGGAACGCGGGGTTGGTGAGCGTGGTGAGCAGCTCCGGCGAGACCTTCATCGCCTGCGCGTACGCGCGGAGGTCGGCGCCGAGCTTGTCCATGTTGCCCTGGCTCGCGCCGAGGTCCATCAGCGCCTTGGCGTAGCGGCGGGCGAGGCTTCCGGTGACCATGGTGTTACGTCCTTCCCCGGGCTTCCGCGGCCGCGGCGACGACGTTCCCGAGGAACGCGTCGACCAGCTTCTGGTGATCGGCCGGCGTGGTCTTCTCGCGCAGGATCTGCTCCGCGGCGATGGTCGCGGCGCGGACGACCTCCTGCTGCAGCGCGACGTTCGCGCGCTCGATCTCCATGCGGATCCGGTCGTCGGCGTCCTTCTTCATCAGCGCGGCGGCCTCCTCGGCCGCGGCGATGATCCGCGCGCGTTCGGCCTCGGCGTCGGCGCGCAGCTGCTGGAGCATCCGGTTGATCTCGGTGTCGGCGGCCTTGAGCTTGGCCGAGTACTCTTCGAGCTTGGCCTTGGCCTGATCGCGGAGCCGGCCGGCCTCGTCGAGCGCGCCCTTGATGTCGTCGGAGCGCTTCTCGGCCATCTGGCGCGCGATCGGCGCGACCTTCCAGCCGAGGATGAACAGGATGATCCCGAAGTTGATCAGCACGAGGACGAAGGGCACGGACATGTGCTCTTCGCCGGACTCGAGCGACCCGCCGTGCTCGTCGAGGTTGTTGTACGAGGACGATCCGAACGGCGCCCAGTGGCCGGTCCAGTTGAAGTTCTTGGTCGGGTCGCCGTGCTCGGCGTGGCCGGCGCCGGCCGCCTCGTGGCCCTCGCCGCCGCCTTCGCCGTGAGGCTGCGCCTCGACGCCGCCGGCGTGATCGCCGCGGGCGCCGTGGGCTCCATGATCCTGGGCGATCGCCGTGCCGACCGAGCCGGCGACCAGCGCGAGCGCGAGCGCGAGCGCGACGTGCTTCATCACGAGACCTCCCGTCCGAGGATGCGCTTGGCCATGTCGCGTCCGAGCTGCTGGGCGCGCGGCAGCAGCTCCGCGCGCGCGACCTCGGTCTGGTTGCGCACGTTGGTCCGGGACTCCTCGAGCGCGGCGACGTTCTTCACGCGCGCCGCGGTGGTGACCTCGCGCTCGTGCGCGTTCGCCTCGGCGCGGATCTTCCGCTGCTCCTCGGAGGAGCGGTTGCGCGCGACCGCGAGCTGCTTCTCGTAGTCGCCGAGCTTGGCGTCGGCCTCGGCGGTCATCCGCTCGGCTGCGCCACGCGCACCGTCGATGCCCTCGGTGCGGCGCGCGCGCAGCTTGAGGTACGGCTGGAACAGCAGCTTGTTCGAGACGACGAGCATCACGAGGAACAGGCCGAACTGGATGAACACCGTCCCATCGATATCGATGAGCGGGTGGCCCGAGGCGACTGCCGAAAGTTGGTCGGGCGTTGTCATCTCAACCTCTTGATAGTCCTTGAGTCTTTACCGATGGCGGCCAGACGCGCCCGCTTATACGAGACCCGTAGCCGCGGTGTCAACCGTCGGATGACCCCACGGCCTCCCGAGGCTGGTGCGACTCGACGCTGCGACAACTTGTCCGGGCTTCCAGAGGCGCCGCGATCGTGTGATAGCGTGCGCGCACCATGGTGAACGCTCCTGCGCGTCGCGAGGGAATCGTCGGCGAGATCAACACGCTGCTCGGCCGCGGCGCGACCTTCGAAGGCAAGCTCACGTTCGAGGGCACCGTCCGCGTCGACGGCAAGCTCAAGGGCGAGGTGTTCAGCGACGACATCCTGATCGTCGGCGAGGGCGCGACGGTCGAGGCCGAGATCGACATCGGCGAGATCATCATCCAGGGCACCGTGGTCGGGAACATTCGCGCCAAGCGCGGCATCGAGATCCACGCGCCCGGCCGCGTGAAGGGCGACCTCCACACCCCGTCGCTGCAGATCGACAAGGGCGTGATCTTCGAGGGCCGGTCGTTCATGGAGGGCGAGGTGAAGCCGCGCCTGTCCGGCCAGTCCACGCCCGCGCCCGCGCCGGCCCCCGCGCCGAAGCCCGCCGCGAAGTAGCTACCGGCAGCTCGCGAGGACGTCCGCGGTGCCGTCGTCCCGCCACTGCAGGGTCTGCGACATGCGCTGGTCGTCGTTGATCCGCAGCTCGATCGTCTTCACGACCGCGGGATCGAGGCTCTCGATCACCTTCGGCGTCGTGCCGACCTTCTTGCCGTCGATGTAGATGTCGGCCTTGCCGGGCTCGCACACGACGCGGAGCCGCGTCACGACCACCGCGAGCGTGGGCTTGTAGGTGAGGTCGCCGCCGCTGGAGCCGACGAGGATCACCTGCTTCCACGGCACGTGGCCGGGCATCGCCATCGTCACCTCGTGGCGCGCGCCGGGATTGGTCGGGAACCGCACCGGTGTCGGGTCGCTCAGCGCCACGCCATCGATCGTGACGATCGCGCCGGCCGGGCTCGAATCGAGGACCAGCGCGGCGTTGATCGTCTCGGGCTTCTCGCGCGTGATCAGCACCGCGAGCCCGATGCCGCCGACGAACAGCGCGACCAGCGCGACGATCAAAATCACGCGGCGCGACCGCTGCGCCTGGAGCTGGTAGCGCGCGGGCAGCTCGTCGAGCTCGATCGCGGCCTGCATCTGCTTGGTGAACGTGACCGCGGGCTGGCCGTAGCCGGGAAAAGCCTGAAACGGAGATCCAGGAGCCACGGTCTGCGCCGCCTGCGGCAGGCCGTACCCCATCAAGTGAGGGGGCAGCTGCGCCGACGGCGGCAGCTGCTGCGCCACCGACGGGAGCTGCGGCGGATACTGGAACGCCGGCACGGTGCCCGGCATCGGCGTCGGCGGCGCGACCAGCACCATGTTGCCCGGCTGCTGCGGCGGCGCGTACGCCGACGGCAGCTGGTGCTGGTTGGGGAGCTGGCCGGGCGTGAACGGCAACCCGGGCGGCGGCCCGGGCGGCGAGAACGGCGCGGTCGGCGCGCCCGACGACGCGGCGTCGGGCAGGTTCGCGGGCACGCCGTCGGACGTCCGCGCGGGGCCGCGCATCGGCGCGGTGGGCATCGGCTCGTTGCCGGCGGCGCCGACGATCGCCTGCAGCACCGAGCCGTGCGGCGCGGGCACGCCGCCACCAGGAGTCCGCCGCGAGGTGCGCGGCTGGCGCAGCGCGCTCACCGCCGGCGTCGGCGAGCTCGCGGCCAGCGCCGGGTGCGCCGGGGCGCCGGGGCGGATCTTCGATCGGAGCTCGCCGTGCGGTCGCGGCGCGGTCTCCGAGCTCGACAGCGAGACCGCCTGCGGCAGGGGCACGCCGAGCCCGTCGCGGGTGATCGTCGGCTGATCGTCGGGGTGATCCTGATCGGCCGCGACCCGCGGATCGATCTCGCCGCCGTCGACGGTGGTCGGCTCGTAGTCGCCGTAGTCGGACAGCCCGGCGGAGATCCGCGCGGTCATCCCGGTCGCGCCGTCGGACTGGCTGGCGCCGTCGAACGACGGCTCGGAGATCGCGGTCATCTCCTCGATGTCGCCGAGATCGCCCGCCATCGTGGCGAGATCGACCAGGCCCGGCCGTCCGGTCGGCGGACGCGCCGGCGCGCGCGGCGCCGGACGCGCCGGCGGTGACGGCGGCGACGGCGGCGACGGCGGCGGCCGCGTCGGCGGGCGCGCGCGCCCCGGCGCCGGCACCACGGTCTGCAGCTGCGCCGGCACCACCGTCGGCATCTGCGACGCCGGCAGCCGCGTGGGCACCTGGGCCGGGACGCGCGTCGGCACCATCGGCGCCGTCGGGGATCGCGCGCGCGCGGCTTGCGAGGGCGGCGGCTGGGTGGGCGGGCGCGGGCGACCGACCGGCGCGGTCGGCGCGCGCGGCGGCGGGATCGCGCCGACGGCGGGCGCGGTGGGCGGACGCGGCAGCCGCGCGGGCGCCGCCGGATCGGGCCGCGACGGCGCGGTCGCCGCGCGGCGCGTGGTCGCGCGCGGCAGCTCCGCCGCGGTCGAGTCGTCGTCGTGGCGATCGACCGTGCCCTGGCTCGCGTCGCGCTCGGCCTGCGCGCGCAGCTCCGCGACCCGGAAGATCACGCTGTTCTCGTCGGTGATGTCAGACCGGTCCTGCGCCAGCTCGCGGCGATCGATCGGCTGGGTCGCGTGGTTGGGGTTGCGCGGCGCTGGCGCCCCGCCCTGCGGCTCGATCAGGGGCACCGGCTCGCCCACCGCCTTGCGCAGGTGCGCCGCCAGCTTCGACGCGGTGAACACCGGCGAGTAGGTGTGGAGGAACCGCTCGAGGTCGGTCGCGAAGTCCGCCGCGCTCTGGTAGCGATCCGCCGGGCTCTTCTGCAGCGCGTGCATCACGATCCGCTCGAGCTGCGGCGGGATGTCACGACGCAGCCGCGTCGGCGGCGCGATGTTCGCGCGACGCACCATGTCGAGGAGCTTCTGCAGATCCTCCTCGAGGTAGAGCATCTGACCGGTCAGCATCTCGTAGAGGACGATCCCGCACGAGAACACGTCGGAGCGGTGGTCGAGCGGGTCGCCCCACGCCTGCTCCGGGGACATGTAGTAGTACTTGCCCTTGATCACGCCGACCTGCGTCTGGCGGGCGCGCATCGTCGCCTTGGCGATCCCGAAGTCGACGAGCTTCACCTCGCCGGCGTGGCTGATCAGCACGTTCTGCGGCGACACGTCGCGGTGGACGATGCCGAGCGGCTGGCCGTCCATGCCGCGCTTGCGGTGCGCGTGGTCGAGCCCGGTCGCCATCTCCTTGGCGGCGAACGCGCAGACGTCGAGCGGCATGTCGAGGTCCTGCTCGCTGCCGCGGCGCAGGATCTTGTAGAGATCCGCGCCGTCCACGTACTCCATGGTGATGTAGTAGGTGTCGCCGACGCGCCCGAGGTCGAAGGTCTGGGCGATGTTCACGTGCTGCAGCTGCACCGCGATCTTCGCCTCGTCGATGAGCATCTGGATGAACTGCTCGTCCATCGCGAAGTTCGGATGGATCATCTTGAGCGCGACGAACTTCTCGAACCCGGCGATGCCGCGGGTCTTCGCCAGGTGGATCTCGGCCATGCCGCCGACGGCGATCTGCCGGACCAGGCGGTACGGTCCGAACGGACGCTCGGCCATGTCAGCCTGTGGCGGCGGGCCGGGCTACGCCGGCTCGCCGTCGAGCTCCGGCTCGGGTCGCCCCGCCGCCGTCTCCGGCGTGGGCCCGTCCTTCAACATGTCGGCTCCGCCGGGGTGGACGAACATGCCCACCAGGCGCAGCGGCGCCTTCGCGCCGCGATCGAACGTGCACACCACCTCGGTGGCGATCCCGAACGCGACGTTGACGATGTAGCTCGCGGCCGCATTCGCGACCAGGTACAGGCCGAGGCCCGCGCCGTAGGTCTTGCGATCGATCTGCACCGGCGAGACGAGGCACTTCTCGATGTACGACAGGATCGTGTTCTTGGCGAGGCGGCCGAACCGGTCGCGGATCGCGACGACGAACTGCGAGTCCGTCGACGCGTAGCGGATCGACACCGGGCGCGGCGACCGCGTCTTGGTGCGATCGTGCGGATCGATCTCGGCGAAGATCTGGACGCCGTCCTCGTCGACCGGCGCGTCGTAGAGGGCGTTCATCAGCAGCTCCTCGCAGACGGAGCCGATCGCGCTGCGCACCTGGCGGCGCATCTTCGCCCCCTCGGCGTACGCGAGGATCGTGTCGATCGCCTTGCCGCGGCCCTCGAAGTCGCGGAGCCGGATGTAGTTCACCGGCGTGCCGTCGGGCAGGTACTTCTCGACGCCGAAGATGTCGCCGGTCAGCAGCTTCTGCGCGGTGACGAACACGCCGCGATCGAGCTCTTCGCCGACGATCACGTGGTTCATCCGCGAGTCGCTCATGTACTTGATGAGATCGCGGAGCGAGGCGCGCGGCGTGACCACCGCGGCGTGCGCCTTCTGGCGCAGCATCGGGAGCAGCTTGTCGACCTGCGACGTCTCGCCTTCCTCGGTGGCGAGGAACACGTAGCGGTGCGGGATGATCTCGGTCTGGATCGCGTCGATCGAACGCACCGCGTCCACCTCGGCCCCAGCTCTCTCGAGGTTGGCGACGATGCGTCGGAGCTGGTCGAGGTTGTGGGAGATCGCGAGGACGCGGCGTTTCGACAAAGAAGTCCCCTGTTCGGGCGCCAATTGTCCGCCATCTTACTGGAATCGGCCGTTCGAGGTAAAGTTGTCCAGCCACACGGTATGGATGCTTCTACGAAGCCAAGGCTGCTCGTGGTCGACGACGAGCCCGACATGCTCGAGTTCGTCGAGCGCGTCATGCGCCGAAAATACGAGGTCACGGCGTGCTCCAGCGCCGATGACGCCCTCCTGGCCCTCCAGAGGGCCGAATTCAGCGTCCTCATCACCGACCAGAAGATGCCGCGGGT
>Ga0163144_10017449_pt1 | contig 14616 bp, 10 predicted proteins | sample OliLak19BULKMAT1_FD_123175 | JGI IMG/M metagenome (GOLD analysis project Ga0163144, IMG submission 123175) | Freshwater microbial mat bacterial communities from Lake Vanda, McMurdo Dry Valleys, Antarctica - Oligotrophic Lake LV.19.BULKMAT1 | ecosystem: Environmental > Aquatic > Freshwater >... | reverse complement strand
CCTTATTATTTAGATAAGATAAAACAAGCAGATGAAGAAACCCTTTTATCCTGGAGCGAAAAGATTTTGGAAGCCAAATCTTTGGAAGAAATATTTGAATAATTAGAGAAGGAGAGCTCTAGTAAATTGTTACCCTGACTATATTGATGTCTGATTCCAAAAGGCCATGCAGCTGGGTAGATTTAAGAATTGAGTGGGTTCTAAGGAAACCATTGATCTAAGCTAATGAGAAGTTGCCGGAGTTTTATCCGCAGAAGTAGGGGCGCCAGTTTGGATACTGTAGAGTATATCGATGCCGCTTTGTGAAGCTCCGTCAGTTTCCAGCTGCAGGCTCCAATTGGTAGAGAACAAATAATTTAATTGAAATAAATTGGTTGAATTAAAAGGATCGTATTTATAGCGAAAATAAATTCGCGAAGTTAAACGTTTACCAACGACAAAATATGAAGTGGGCACGGCGGTCGGCAAAGCTTCGCCACCAGGCCCAAAAGTGGCTTCGGACTCAACGCCTAATTCAGATAAGCCTAAGCCTTGTTTAACTTGATTAGTTAGTCCTTGAACACTCCCCGCGCCCTTTTTAGTCAGCGGCAAATTATTTAAAGCCTGCAATAACAGATTCATATTGGTAGGTGAAATACCGGAACTCGATGTGCCTAATAATAAAAATGATAAGATATCCGCCTGCGACAAGTTTCCGGCGCTAGAGAATAAAGTGACCTGCGGAGAAGCGGAAGTTCCCGCAATATTCATACCTACCGTGATCTCATTGGTTCCTAATTGTTGTTGGCTAACCGCGTCAGTTACCAGAATTCGAGTAAAAGCCTGGATGTTTAAAAAAGGATTACTCAGTAAACTGCTTCTAAAAACAATTCCTGATGCGGGAGCTATGGTCAATTCCCGGCCATAAACCTCATAAATGCCATTATTGATATCAATTCGGCCATTTCCCAAGATGGCGTGCTCAGGAGAGGATGTAATCATCAAACTTCCGCTTAAATTACCTTTTAAACCCGGACTATCGACTTTAACATCACTGCCTAAATTAACAGTTAATTGCATATGAGTATTCCATGATGATTCTTTCGCTATTGGCCGTTCGCCAATAAAGACGACTTCATCTTCAGGTAAAGTCGTTTCATGCTGAAAACTAAGTTTATGCAACATTCCTTTGGGAATAGTCACCGTGCCAGTGAGATCTATATTATTTTTTTTAATGTGTAAATTAATATTTGGCGAGACATAAATAGTATAAACAGGAGTATCGGCAAAAAGTACTTCAGTGCCTGTTAAATTCAGATCAGTAGAAAAATCCGGAGGCAACAATGATGTTTTACCAGTCACACGCAAAGGTTGTCCGCCTGAAGTGGCGTTGAGAATATAATTCAATTCCCTGCCAGAAGCGTTCACTGCTAAATTAATTTGACTCAATTGAATATTGAGACCTGGAATTTTAACATCACTGCCTTCTAAACTGGCTGAACCTTTTACTATGGGCTGACCGATTGAGCCGCCTATTATGAAACTAGCCTTAAATTTATTTCGAGGGCTCATCAAATCGGGGAAAACAGATTGAATAATATCAAAATTATTGAGGTCAATATTAATTTTTCCTTCCAGAGGCTGATTTTTATCAAAAAGATTTAAGCTGGTTGCTTTAGGCAAGAAAAGCTCAACTTTAATAACATTATTGCCACCGAAAGTAGTGTGAAACTTGATGATCGCCCCACGGCTATCGATTGTTGTTGTCAACTGAGTCCCCTGGATTTCAGTATGAATGACCTGGTTGCCTCTATACGTGAAACTACCGCTGGCTGCTTCGCCAGTAATCTGCAATTGTTTGATGACGTTACCAGTTCCTTCAGCAGTAAAATGAAATTCCAGAGGTAAATTAAGAGAATATTTTTCAGGGATATAAGCTGAAACTTGCTGTAAATTAAGCCGACTGGTCGAGGTGACTTGCCATTTGTTGTCATTTTCGTTCCAGTTTGCCCGCAAGCACACTTGAGATTTATAAGTGCTCTCCAAACAGATAGCGGTGACTTCAATCCGCTCCATAGAGGCATATAAAGCGCCAGGCGTCACTAACGACCAGGTCCCAGTCTTGGGAGCGCTTATTTTGAGATTTTGAATAGCCCCCTGCCAGTGGCCGCCACTCATTCCACCTGATAAAGCCAATTGCAAATCAGCATCATAAGCCTGAATATGTCCTGTTAATTCATGCCTGGCCCATTTACCTTTTCCCGCAAATTGTAGTTTTTGAATTTCAGCCCATGGTGTAAAAACTTGCTCGCCTATAGCTTGAATAGTTGAATCAGTGATTTCTGTGGCATCAATATTCCAGTCAGCAGTTAATTTATCGGCGCGAAATTTCTGCCAACGGAACAAAGAGGTCTGTAAATGGCCTTGAGTATGCGGCTTATTCAACTGGCCATGCAATTCGCCTGTGCTGGTCACGACGCCACTGCTAAAAGGCAATAATTCAGCCAATTGCTTGATTTGAATATTCCAATTTAAATCCCATTGTTGATCATGTTTTCCCTGGGTGATAATTTGGGATTGTGGGGTTTTAATGGTGACGTCCCAATTAAAGCGGGGAATTTTGGCTCCTAAGGCGCCACTGGATTTAAGATTGATATCGATTGGTGAAGGCCAGTTGGGCTGAAATAAACTAAAATCCAATTGCCTGGCATTCAATGACAATTGCCATGACATGGGGTCTTGCCAGGACCAGATTAAATGCACGCTTAATTCCCCGCCAAAAATACGCGCCTTTTCGGTATCTAAAGTAAGGGTGTCTGGTTTCGCTTCGCCACTGATCAGCCAACGGGTTCGGGGGTTAAAAGCTTTTAGTTCAAAATGGTATTGTTCAGGACGGCCTTGAACATGAAGCTCCGTTTGTATTGAATACGGTCGTATCAAATGCGACTGCAAATTAATATTGACCTGGCTGGATTCTAAAATGGCCTTGCCCTGGACTTCCGAAGCATGGAGGCTGGGTTCGCCGGGATGTTGCTGCCAAACAATATTTCGTGCTTTTAAGTGATCGATTTGTAAATTAAAAGGCAAAGTTATTTTGCTTAGTTGGTTGTGAATGTTTCTTAATGATTGTTGTAAATTAGAAGGGGTAATATCCGGAGAAGGAGCCCGAGGAATATTAATCACCAAATTATCAACATTAAGAGTATCAATATAAAATTTACCGGCCAACAAATCAGTAGGCCGCCATTGTAAATATAAATGATTCGCTGAAAATTGCTGATCCTGGTAGCGATAACTGATTTCCTTAAACGTCAATGGACCTAATATAGTGCCGCTGACTTGCTTGTAATGAAGGTCAGGCACGAATTGAGTTAAGACCAGCATGCCGATTTTCAAACCTAAAGGAGTTAATAACAGCGCAAAGATAAGCAGAGGAAACATCAGCATTAAACTGACCCAGCGGAATAAGGCTTTTAACCAATTGGTGAGAGCTTTCATCACAACTCTGCTCCTACTGAGAATTCAAGTTGCCAGGTTTTCTGACTATGACCATTAATCACTGGGCGGGCTACATCTAATTCGACAGCGCCGATGGGCGTAAGCACCACCACACCACCACCAGCCCCGGCAACGTATGAGTTCCATTGAGTGAGGGGGATATCACTATCGGTTACAGCACCCGTATCAATAAAACCGGCCAAATACCAATTGTGGTAAATCCGTTGTTGGATTTCACCACTGACTATCAGTAAATTTCTTCCCGGACCTAAACTATTATATTTGAAACCGCGAATAGAGGTTGGGCCGCCGGCAAATAGCTGCAAAGTCAGAGGCAGATTCTCTAAGTTTTCAATCTGAGTCCGGCCCACCTGGCTGCGGAATAAAAAACGGGTATGAGTCGGTTCAAAAGTGCCTAAGGCTTTAAGGCTGGCTTTGCCTTGAATAAAACTTGATCTCGATAAAATGTCCTCAGAAGCTCCAGCGATATCAAAACTGGCGCTAATCCCATTATTGATGATTTGGTTTTTTTGCAGAGAACGGTTGCGGATATATTGCCAATGGCCACTGGGATATAAAACATCGGCTGTGATTTGAGGGGTGTCTGTAAGGCGATAACGTTCATTAAGATAAGTCAGGGCTAAAATTTGCTGCCAATCCTCATTTAAAATAGTGTTATAGCTGAGAGCAGTTTTAAAACTATTCGCTGTGCCGGTGTCTTGGGAGATATCACCATAGCCTGTCGTGATCGCGTAAGAATCATTGGCCGGATCGGCCCCGGGAATAATATAGCTGGCGTTAATGGAATTATTGCGTCGTTCAGTGCTTCCAGTATTTAAATAAGAGCCTCGCGCTAAAATATTCAAATGATGACCGTAAGAGTTAATTGGAATCCAGTTAAATCCCAAAGTTCCGCGCGGGCCGGTATCAGTGCCATATCCTAGACCGATGGTATATCTTCGGGGCTTGACCGGGGTCAATTCTATTTTAATGGGAACAGTATGATCACTCGCTTGATGAGTTAAGGGAGTGACAACGGTTTGCGAAAAAAAACCGCTGCCAGCCATGACCTGTTGAGTTTTTTGAACTTTGGCGCTGGAATAATATTCACCCGGTTTATACCGTAAAAATCGTTGCAAAAATTGAGTGTTCAAATCAGAAGCTGGGAATAAAGTGGGCCCAAAACGGTAACGCTGACCCGTGTCGAAATGCAGAACTATTGAAGCTTCTTTCGATCCCGTATTAATAATAATTTGATTTAAAAACATCTTGGCGTCAAAGTAGCCTCGATTCGCTGCCAAATTGAACAAAGCATCTTTGGCCTCATTATAGTGATCAATATTCAAAATTTGACCCTTTTTGACCGATAAGTTTTTTGATAATTTGATAAAAGCACTGTCTGTGGCGCCCGCGCCGGTAATTTTTAAATCGACATGCGCTATTTTGGTTGGTGGGCCAGGATTTATTGTAAACCATAGAGTCCAGTTATTACCGGTTTTTTCTAAACGTGATTGTATCTGGGGCTGAAAATAACCGTAAGCCTGAAGTCCTTTTTTTAAGCTGAGCGTTGACTGGGCATAAAAAATTCTCACTTTGACTTCAGTGATAGGAGAAGGGATATCCTGACTGCGATCAGCTAAAAGAGTAACCATTTTTTCTTTTAGAGGATCTTGTATACCTTCTACATTAATTTGGATACTGGGTTCTTTTTGCGCCAATGCAGGCAAATAAACTATCAGTAAAAATAGAAGTAGAAGTGTAAAAATTTCTTTTTCATTGGCAGTCATTATAACAGCAATTCTCCTTGAGAAAACCAGAATTACAAGAGCATAGGCAATCATAGTGAATTAAGCGCGGCCATTGTTTATTCTGGGATGGTCGCAATTGTTAATCGCAGCTCATGAGTTAATGTCCCCTGACGTCTAATGAGGCTGTTAAATTAATCGGTTGAGTCAACCAGGAGTTTAATTTGACGACATCTTTTAAGCTTAAAGTTCCGGCAGATTCTTTCAGATTAACGAAATTATTAATATAAGAATATTGGTCTAAGGCATGGGCTTGTTTATTTTGATACAACTGAGTGGTGTCGTCCAAAACATCCAGTAATGTTCGAGAGCCAGCCTGATAGCCGGCTTTGGCCGATGCCAAGGCGCTTTGGGATGATCTAATTGAGGAAACATCAGCCTGTATTTGCGCGCTGTAAGAATTAACGCCTAGAAACGCTTGCCGGGTAGCGCTGACCACTTGTCGATAAATAGTTTCTTCTTCAGCAGAAGAGGCGGCATATTGGTAGCGAGCTTGCCTTGTTTCAGCGATAACACTCCCCCCGGAAAAAATATCCCAGTTAACACCCAGGGCAATAGTGCTTAATTGATAAACCAGATCCTCATTCTTATTGGTGATAAGCAAAGTACGGTCATACTGCCTTTGATCAGAAAATGTTCCTTGAAGTTCTAGGGTGGGTAAATTGTTGGCTGCCTGCACACCTATATTCGCTTTGGCTGATTCCACATTAAAATGCTGTGATTGTAACCTGTAATTTTGAGCCGCTGCTTTTTGTGCCCATAAATCAATATTATCAGGAATAGGCGTGGATAAAGGAATACCTTTTTCACTCAGACCATTTAAAACCTGATAATAATGATTAGTGATTTCATGCAAGGCTTCTAAATTATTTTCTAAAGAATTAATATTATTTATTTCCTGGGCTACGGCATGATCATACCTGGCTTGAGCGTCATAAACATCGGTAACTGAAGCCAGTCCGACATCATGTTTTTGCTTGGCATTATCGTATTCCTCGGCGAAAGCGGCCTTACTGGCCCGGGTATATTTTAAGATATCATTGGCTTGTAAAACACTTAAATAAGCTTTAACTGTTCTGACGATTAAATCTTGTTGAGCATAGCAATAAGTAGCCGTAGCGCTTTTTACAGAGGCATGTGCGCTTTCAAGACTTTTCCATAAACCATAATTCAGAATGGGTTGATTCAAATTTAAATATAAAGCAGTACTGGTATAATCTCCATTTTCAGCAAAAGCAGCGTCTTGCGTATAATTCTGATTATTATAGGCGACATTGGCTTGTAAATTCAGCAGCGGTAATAAAGCAGCTCTGGCAATGGGCAGATTTTCTTGAGCGGCGTACAAGTTGGCTTGTGCCTGTTTAAATTGCGGATCATTCACTAAAGCGTGCCGGTAAACCTCTAATAAAGATTCAGCATAAATAGAACAATTGGTCAGGATGAGCAATATTCCAACGCAGCAAGCAAAGATTCTGGAATATCTCATAGAGCATTTTCAATGGCTTTTAGGGTTTCTAGAATGTCCTGCCGACTATGGGCTAGTGATAAAAAACCGGCTTCATAAGCGGAAGGCGCAAAATAAATTCCTTGAGACAATAATTTATTAAAGAAGGGGGCGTATTTTTCAACTGAGCAAGCCATGACCTGCTCGTAATAATGAATGGCTGACTCTTGAGTGAAAAATATTCCAAAAAGCCCACCACAAGAGACGGTGGTGAGGGGAACTTTGGCGACTTTAGCGCATTCTTGAATGCCGGATAATAATTGTTCCGTTAATTCGCCAAGAGTTTGATAATGAGCTGGCGTTAAATGCCTAAGTGTGGCTAAACCAGCCGCCATGGCTAAAGGATTTCCAGAAAGCGTGCCTGCTTGATAAACAGGGCCTTCTGGGGCGAGATGGGCCATTATGTCTTTTCGGCCGCCGAAAGCCCCGACCGGCATCCCGCCGCCAATAATTTTGCCTAGAATGGTCAAATCAGGATGAATATTAAATAAACCTTGCGCGCCTTGCGGACCCACGCGGAAACCAGTGATCACCTCATCAAAGATTAATAAGCTTTCATATTGGTTGCACATCTCTCTTAAGCCCGGCAGAAATTCAGGTAAAGGCATCACCATATTCATATTGCCTGCGATAGGTTCAACAATGACTGCCGCAATGTCATCTCCCCAGCGCTCAAATAAAGCATTGACGGAATCTAAGTCGTTAAATCGGGCGATTAAAGTTTCTGCAATAACGCCAGCGGGTACTCCAGGGGAACTCGGAACGCCGAAAGTCAAGGCGCCGGAACCGGCTTTGACCAATAGGCTGTCTGAATGGCCATGATAGCAGCCTTCAAACTTAATAATTTTATTGCGGCCAGTGGCGCCCCGGGCTAAGCGAATCGCAGTCATGGCGGCTTCAGTCCCAGAGCTGACCATGCGCACTTTTTCGATTGACGGCATTCTTTGGCAGATTTCCTGGGCCATCTCAACTTCAGCGGGGCAGGGTGCGCCATAACTCAAGCCTTTTTCTGCGGCGATTTGAACAGCTTGCACTACTGCTGGGTGGGCATGGCCTAAAATCATCGGCCCCCAGGAGCCCACATAATCAATATACCGGTTATCATCGACATCAAAAAGATAAGCGCCTTTAGCGGCTTGAATAAAGCGAGGAGTGTTATTGACGGCCAAAAAAGCTCTGACGGGAGAATTGACGCCTCCGGGGATAATTTGTTGAGCACGTTTGAATAATCCTTTAGAATTTTGAATGTGATCAACGGAAATAGTTGGCATTTTTTTTCACTCCTATTATTATGCGCCTTTTAGGAGATGTTATTATGCCATATAAACGATACATGTGCTTGCTTTGTGGATTTATTTATGATGAAGCCAAAGGTTGGCCGGAAGACGGTATTGATCCCGGTACTTTATGGCCGGACGTCCCGGCAGACTGGCTTTGCCCCGATTGCCGCGCGATGAAAGAAGATTTCGAAATGGTTGAAGCCTAAAGTGCTTATTTCTATGCCAGACAAATTAGTCATGAGGATGAGAGCGTCGATTCCTTCTCGGCAACGCAGCATAGACGCGCTTGATGAAGGATTGCGTCAAGTTTTATCTTTGTAAGCGCTTGTGTTAGACTTTCAAAGCTCATTCTTGAGTGAGGAGAGAACATGATACAAAGAGAAACGGTTGACGGGCTGGATGCTTACACAATCGCTTCCAAAAATAATTTGACTAAAGCCACTTTCATACCCGAAAAGGGTGGAAAGGGTGTGTCGATAATAATGCCCGGCCATAACGGCCCCAGAGAATTATTATTCCATCGTCCAAAGCATTCTGAAGGCGGCTGGCCATTTTGTTTCCCAATCTGCGGCCGTATTGAGCGGCAGGGGAAGTTAAATAGTTATTTTTATGACGGTCACATTTACGAATTGCCCATCCACGGTTTTGCCGCTCATAAGCCTTGGACAGTTGCTGACTCCGGCGCAGACCACCTTCTCATGACCTTGCGTGATGATGACCAAACCAGGCAAGCTTACCCTTTTCATTTTACTGTCGAATTACTTTATGAAATTGCCGATAAAAGATTATTCTGCCGGCAAACTTATACCAATCATGGCGACCGGCCCATGCCTTATTACGCAGGGTTTCATCCTTATTTTTTAACGCCTCCCCCTGGTCAAGGCAAAGATCACGTCATTTTAAATTTTCGGCCAGAAAAACGGTTTCGTTATAATCAGCAACTTTCAGATTTAGTGGGTGAACAAGCCTTGTTTGCCTTACCTATTTCAGCGGCGAATCCAGAGATTCATGAACAACTGTTATCTTTGGGTGAAGATAAAAACATTCATTTAACATTTCCTGAAAAAGACAGGGTTCATTTAATTGCTGAGGGAGTTGAAGACCCGGATTTATTTCCTTATGTTCAAATTTACTCACCAATGGATCAGCCTTTTATCGCTATTGAGCCTTGGATGAGCTATGCCAACGCCCTGAATAATTTAACGGGTGTCCGTTGGTTAGCGCCAGGCCAAAGCGAACACGGATTATTGCGTTTATGGATGGAATAAGAACTCGCTTCGCCCCCAGCCCTACCGGCGATTTACATATTGGCGGCGCCAGAACCGCTTTATTTGCCTGGTTATTTGCCCGCAGGCATCAAGGTACTTTTATTTTACGCATTGAAGATACCGACCGTGAGCGTTCCACTCAAGAATCCGCTGCTGTCATTATCGAAGCCATGCGTTGGCTAAATCTGGATTATGATGAAGGGCCATTTTATCAAACGCATCGATTTGAACGTTATCAAGAGGTGCTGCAACAATTATTGGATAGCGACAAGGCCTATCGCTGTTATTGCAGCAAAGAACGATTAGAAAAGCTCCGTGAACAACAAATGCAAGCCGGTCAAAAACCTCGTTACGATGGTCATTGCCGGGATTTGCACCTCAATTCAAGTGAACCTTTTGTCATTCGTTTTAAAAACCCAGCGGTGGGGATCGTGACTTTTAATGATATAGTCCGCGGTCCAATTGCCACCAACAATAATGAATTGGATGACTTGATTTTAGCGCGTAGCGATGGCGTCCCTACTTACAATTTTGTCGTTGTTGTCGATGATTGGGACATGAAAATCACCCATGTCATCCGCGGCGATGACCATATCAATAATACACCCCGGCAAATTAATATTTTACAGGCTTTGGACGCTAAAATTCCTGAATACGGCCACGTACCGACTATTTTAGGCACGGATGGTAAACGTTTATCAAAACGTCATGGCGCTTCAGGGGTATTGGAATATCGTGAGGCCGGATTTTTACCTGAGGCGTTAATGAATTATTTAGTTCGCCTGGGTTGGTCTTATAAAGACCAAGAAATTTTTTCTCGTGAAGAAATGATTCAATATTTCGATGTCAATTCATTACAACGCGCTCCCGCGGCTTTAAATCCTGAAAAACTGCTTTGGTTGAATCAGCATTATTTAAAAACCATGGATAAAACCATTACCGCCCGTATTTTAGCCCATGAATTGCAAAAGCGAGGCATTGATTTTCAATACGGGCCTGAATTGACGGAAATAGTCGCGATGTTTGCCGAACGTTCCAAAACCATAGTTGAAATGGCAGAAAATTGCCGTTATTTTTTCCAGGAAGTACAATATAATGCTCAGGCATTAGAAAAACATATTACGCCAGAAATCCTGCCGGTATTAGCTGAAATTCAGGAGCAATTGCGATTATTGCCTCACTGGGAGAAAGACGTCATTCATCAAGTCATTAAAGACACAGCCCAAAAAAACTCTTTAAATCTAGGCAAAGTCGCGCAGCCCTTGCGAGTTGCTGTTACCGGTGATACGGTGTCGCCCCCGATTGACATCACTTTATATCATCTGAACAGGGAGCGGGTTTTAAAGCGCATTAGCCAGTCTATGGTCAACCGCTCAGTATGAGGTCGCACGGATGAAAGCCCGCCATTTAATGGCTAGCAGTTTCGGTAATATTCTTGAATGGTTAGATACGGGATTATTTATTTATCTGGCGCCTTTCATTGGCCTTGAATTTTTCCCAGCCAAAAATTCGCAGCAGGCTGCTCTTTTTGCATTTGGAGTATTTGCGGCTGGTTTTGTGTGCCGTCCTTTAGGTAGCATTATTTTCGGTCATTTTGGCGACCGTATTGGCAGGGCCAAAATCCTGATTATTTCAATAGTCCTTATTTCTGTAGCTACTTTAAGTGTGGGTTTATTGCCTGGTTTTTATTTAATTGGACCAGCCGCTTCAGTTTTATTTACTTTATTGCGTTTAATTCAGGGATTATCTATTGGCGGTGAATATAGCAGTATTATGATTTATCTAGCTGAATCATCCCCCCAAGAACGGCGAGGTTTTTTCACCAGCTTTAGCGCGGTAGGCGCCAATCTGGGTTTTCTCTTGGCGACTCTCATTGTTATTTTATTAAATACAGATTTGATTACACCAGCCATGCAATCCTCGGCCTGGCGTTTGCCTTTTATTTTTAGCGGAGCTTTAGGGTTTTTCTTGTTTTTTTATCGATTAAAATTAATTGAAACGCCGGCTTTTATGCATTTAAAAAATAAAGGAATGATTCCCAAAAATCCCTTATTTTCAGCATTGAAATTAGCTCCGGGAAAATTATTTCAGATCATCGGTCTGGCCTCTATGGGATCAGTTTTTTACTATGTTTTTTTCGGTTATATGCCGACTTATCTTTGGCAGTATTTTAATGTGCCTTTGCAATTTTCACTTTCTTGTCAAGCGGGTTTCCTGGCTCTTATGATTATTTTAGTGCCATTAGCAGGACAATTAAGTGATTTAATCGGTAGGAAGAAAGTCTTATTCATAGCTGCTGGTGGCATGTTATTAATGGTCCTGCCTTCTTTTTATTTAATACAAACTCATTCTTATTTATTTATAGTCATCATTTTGGGCATGGCTACTTTTCTATCTTCTTTAGAACAAGGCGCTACTTTGATTACAGTTGTTGAAATCTGCCCTTTGAATTTCCGGTCCAGTGCAGTGGCGGTCGCTTACAATTTAGGTAATACTCTCTTTGGGGGAACAGCGCCATTTTTTGTGGGCCTGCTAACCCTGAAAATTAATAATCTCGCACCCGGCTATTATATTATGGGGGTGATCTTGATTGCATTAATGACTATCTTTTTTTTAAAAGAAACTTATAAAACAGATTTATTTTTTGTGACATCTCATTAGAAGGAGTTTTTATGGTCGAAATTGATATTCATTACGAAGGTGATTTACGCACCGTTTGTATCCACAAAGAGAGTGGCGCTCAAATTTTAACGGACGCCCCCAAGGATAATCAAGGCTTAGGTCGCGAATTTTCTCCAACTGACTTGGTGGCGGCGGCGGTAGGTTCCTGCACTTTGACACTGATGGGTATTATTGCGCGCAAATTAAATGTGGATATGTGTCATAGTAAGGCCCATGTGATTAAAGAAATGCAAACCACGCCCCGGCGCATAGCTAAATTGACCATTGAAATAACTTGCCCACACAATTTTAGCGATGAAATTAAACAAAAATTAATGGACGCCGCAGAAGCTTGTCCGGTGCTGCATAGTCTGCATCCTGAAATCGAGGTGGGTATTTCTTATCATTGGGGATAATAGCTATTCCTTCTGCTGCAGTCTGTATTTTTAATAAAAATTTAGGTAATAAAAACAGAATTGCTTGAATGGCGCGCTTGTGCCAAGGGGAATGTCAGCAGACTCTAATAAGCTTTAGCGTAAATAATCTTTTTGGCATTTTGTTTGCCGGTGAAGATACAGCTGCCTGTCTCTTGTGATGTAGCTAAGGGAATACACCTTGCGGAAATTTTATATTCTTTTAATAAATGTTCAATGCTTTCATCGTCACTGGAATAAACATAAGCAAAGCCATTAGCCTGGTCATTGGCGAAAAAATCTTTAAATTCATTTAAATTGGTAAAATGATGGCTGTGTACTTTTTGATAATTAAGGGCGCGCTCATAAAGCCCTGACTGAATCTCTTGCAAAATATGCGGCAATTCCTGAATAAATTGTTGCCGTGATTGAGTTATTTTCTGGCCAAGTTGATCGCGCCGGGAGATAGCCAGGCTGTCTCCATTCACTTCGCGCAACCCAATTTCAATACGCAAGGGTACGCCGCGTTTGACGTGATGCCAATATTTTTCGCCGCCGTTCAAATCGCGAGAATCTATTTCGACTCTAATCGGTTCTTGGTTGAAAAGCTGCTGACCTAAAGCCTCTTTTAGCTTTTGGCAATATTCAATAATAAGTCCCGCATCTTGGTCTTTACGGATAATTGGCAATATGACTGCATGAATAGGCGCTATTTTAGGAGGTAACACCAAGCCATCATCATCACTATGAGTCATGATCAAGCCGCCGATAATACGGGTAGAAAGTCCCCAGGAAGTGGTCCACACATGTTGTAGTTGTTCATTCTGATCGGTAAATTGAATATTAAAAGACTTGGCAAAATTCTGCCCTAGAAAATGAGAGGTTGCCGATTGCAGCGCTTTGCAATCCTGCATCATAGCTTCAAGCGTATAAGTGTTGATTGCGCCCGGAAAGCGCTCGCGAGCCGTTTTTTCTCCAGGAATGGTTGGGATCGCTAAAGTATTTTCAATGACATCCTGATAGACATCCAGCATTTGTAAAGTTTCTTCTTGAGCTTCTTCTGCAGTGGCGTGGGCCGTGTGACCTTCTTGCCATAAAAATTCAGAAGTACGCAAAAACAAACGGGTGCGCATTTCCCAGCGCATGACATTGGCCCACTGATTTAATTTTAACGGAAGGTCGCGATAGGATTTGATCCATTTAGCATATTGTATGCCGAAGACAGTTTCACTGGTTGGGCGGATAATATAAGGATCTTCCAATTCCCCGGCGGGCTGCAGTTTTCCTTCTGCGTCCGCTTCTAATCGATGATGAGTGACTACCGCGCATTCTTTGGCAAACCCTTTGATATGCTCAGCTTCTTTTTGCAGATATTCCAATGGGATGAGTAGGGGAAAATAAACATTACTATGGCCGGTGGCTTTAAAGCGGGCGTCTAACACTGATTGAATTTTTTCCCACAAGGCGTAGCCCCATGGCCTGATAATCATGCAGCCACGAACAGGAGAGGGTTCAGCTAATTCGGCCGCTTTAATGACTTGTTGATACCATTGCGGATAATCTTCCAGGCGAGTGGGTGAAATTGCTTTTTGTTGTGCCATCTGGAAATTTTCACCTAATTAAATTTAAATGTCAAACAGCTGTTTCCGTGATCTTTTCATCATGAAATCAATGGGCGCTTGAAAATCTCTTACGCAACGGAGCATTGCCAAAAATAGGAAAAATTTTGTTGACTTCGGGAGATGAGTTCCTTAGAATGTTTAGTCTCTGAGCGGGGGCTATAGCTCAGCTGGGAGAGCGCTTGCATGGCATGCAAGAGGTCAGCGGTTCGATCCCGCTTAGCTCCACAAATTTTGTCCCCATCGTCTAGAGGCCTAGGACACTGCCCTTTCACGGCAATAACAGGGGTTCGAATCCCCTTGGGGACGATATTAATATTTAAGGAAGGATTATGAAAAGGAAATTATTCTTTGTCCTAGCATCCGCTGCATTTTTGACGCCAATGGCTTCATTGGCTGGCGGCCCTGAAATTATTATCGTTGAGCCTGATTATTTTAGTGGTTTCTTTGTTGGGGGAACGGGAGCTTTTCATCAAGCGGGTTTTAGCGGCTCTAATTCCGCAAACACAGCTTCTGCTGTTGAAGTCACCCCGCCTACGATCATAATTCCAACACCGCCATCGCCGCCGCCACCCCGTACGGTCACAAT
>Ga0163144_10017448_pt1 | contig 14617 bp, 9 predicted proteins | sample OliLak19BULKMAT1_FD_123175 | JGI IMG/M metagenome (GOLD analysis project Ga0163144, IMG submission 123175) | Freshwater microbial mat bacterial communities from Lake Vanda, McMurdo Dry Valleys, Antarctica - Oligotrophic Lake LV.19.BULKMAT1 | ecosystem: Environmental > Aquatic > Freshwater > Lake... | reverse complement strand
TTCTGCTCCTTGCTTTCCATCTATCGGACTAGTTTCATCGTATTGGATGCGGTGCCAACTCAAACGTGCTTCCACATTAAATGGCGTGTATTTCATTCCTGAAATTTCGGATGGAGCAATAAGGTTCCTAACGGTTAGGGCTATACCCGGACTCATAGAACTCTTCTGAAAAAATTCTTCATTGCCTAAATCACCAAAGTAATTGGTAGTGCCCGCAGCGAGTCCTATATCCAGTGATTGCTGACCAATAGCATAAACGCTATTCAAAAACAATAGTGATAACAAGAAGTACTTTTTCATTTTCTAGGTTTTCCTCTAAGGTAAAAAGTTTTCCAACACCCATAGCAAATCAACGATAAAAGAATTAACAATTTACATCATCGGTAATAAACGCTGGGTAAAAAGCACCTGTTTATAGGCTAAAAACCTTATTGCCTTTCTTGATCACTTCGCAAATAACCCAATTGTGCCTTTTCACTTGTGGTTTCGGGTTCCATGAGGTTTTGTATTGCCTGAAAAACAAGAACAACATCATCCCTATTATTCGATACCTTGTTTTCCAATATTTCCAGTTTATCTTTTAATTCAATATGCAAAGACATCATATCCCTTAATTTTACATATAAATGTTTCCATTCCTGCACAATGGCAGTGAAAAAGTTGTCTTTTTACATCCTCCTCCATAGGGTAAACAAAAGAAAAACAGATGGAAGAATGCATTAAAGAGAGACATCGCAAAAAATTGCTGGTGAAAAAAACCTACAACGGAGCGGTATTAATTTGGGGCAACAGCAACAAAAAGATGAAAGTTATTTGATTGCAATAAGTTGAAGAGTGTTTGATACTTATTAATTCGCTCAATAATCTTCATGCGTATTGTCGGGGAGACTAAAGCGAGAGGAGAATGAATTACACAGTTGCACTATTAACAATATCTTTCATTATATTTAAGTGATGTTTTGTATGCAACTCTAAAAATTTTATAGTTGGTTTTAAATTAAGGTTACCAAAATAGGGATGTGCAAAATAATTATCTTGCTTTAATGAATTCAGTTCTTCTATCTTCCTTCTTACGCTAACCAAATGAATTTTTATTGTTGATTGATTAAAATCAGTTCTTGGCTGTACCACTTTTGGAGCTTTCGCTCTTCCTCGAGGTATTTTATTTAAAGTAAAAACAAGTACTCTGGTAAAGTTAAACTGCCACTTGTATGTATTAGGGTCTGATCTTTTTAATTGTTCAATTATTAAACTTAATGTAAGCAACGTATGCTCCATGTGCCAACCTACTGAAGACTTTGATATGCGTGGATCCGAAAATTCATATTTTGGTAATAAAGATTCCAATTCGTTTATTACATGATTCAATTTATGCATCTATTTATTTTACTTTTTACACTGATAGCCAAAGATATTAAGAACCGAATACACAGTTTATACATATAAAAAATCAAAGCAAGTAGAAATTCATATATGAATCTAACTTAATTCTAAACTGTTGCCCAATCCGATTTTTATTCACATATTTGTTATTCAATACTCGGGACTACTATTCCCTTTAGTACCAACATTTCAATTACACTTAATACACCTTAAAACAATGAAAAAATTAGTACTCCTTATTGCATTATCATACGTATGCATATTACAAACTGCCACTGCTCAAAGTGAACTTTGGTCAATGTCGCCTAATGGCGGAGCCAATAACGAAGGCACTATTTTTAAAATGAACATTTCAGGCAGTGGCTACACGCGGCTGTATGATTTTGCCACCACTACATTAAATGCTTCCTCTCCACAATACTCCACTCCGGTGCAGGCAAATGATGGCAAATTGTACAGCATGAGTGCAGTAGGTGGGTTTCACAAAAAAGGTAATATATTCAGCTATGATACTGTAACCTCTGTTTTTACAACTGTTTACTCTTTTATTGGTGGATATGGAACTGACGGCAGCAATCCCTTTGGCAGCTTAATGAAAGCAAGCAATGGCATATTATATGGCATGACATCAATAGGAGGAACAGGCAGCTCTGGCATTCTTTTTAGCTTTAATGTATCCACAGGTATTTACACCAAATTAAAAGATTTTAATGGTTCTGGGAATGGAGGCATTCCTTATGGCAATCTTATGCAGGCAAGTGATGGATTTCTTTATGGGTTGACTTATGCTGGTGGAACCTCTAACAGTGGTGTTCTATTTAGGTATGATATTTCTACCAATACATTACTAAAGCTGGTTGATTTTAACGGCACCAATGGATCAGGACCAAGGGCAAGCCTAATGCAAGCATTGAATGGTAAACTTTACGGAACCACGCTGGGCGGAGGAACAAGTGGAGTTGGTACTATCTTTAGTTATGATATTGGAACCAACACGTTAACTAAGCGTTTTGATTTCGGTACTACTACTACCGGAAGATATTCTTATGCAACATTGGTGCAGGCAAGTAGCGGACTATTTTATGGCACCACCACTGCTGGCGGTACGAATGTCGGTGGCGTAGTATTTAGTTTTGATGATGCAATTCCCACTTACACTGTACTTCATAATTTTAATTCAAGCAGCGGTACAAATGGCAGTAAACCCTACTCCAGTTTATTGCTTGCAAGTGATGGTAAACTTTATGGATTAACTGCTGAGGGATTAGGAGGTTCAGGCACCATTTTTAGCTGCACCACTGGAGGTGTATTCTCAAAATTATACACGTTTAATTATACTGCAGATGGGGCATCTCCTTTTGGAAGTTTAATGCAAACTACAACGGGTAAACTGTATGGTATGACTTCGGACGGTGGTAGTGGAGGTTACGGTACTTTTTTTAGTTTTAATTCCATCACCTCTTCTTTTGTGAATTTACAAAATTTTAGAGTAATGCCATCAGGAGGTATTCCTACTGCAAGTCTTTTTAAAGCAAGTAACGGGCTTTTGTATGGTATGACAGCCATAGGCGGAAACTTTACTTCGGGAGGAATATTATTTAGTTTTAATTATCAAACCAATGCTCTTGTAAAACTTCAGGAGTTTACCAACGGAGGTCCTACCGGCAATGTGATACAAGCAACCAACGGTAAATTGTATGGACTTACAGAAGGAGGTGGAACCAGTGGACAAGGCTCGCTGTTTAGCTATGATATTTCTTCATCAACATTTACTACCGTGTTTAATTTTACCGGAAGTGCAACAGGCAGACTTCCAAAAGGCAGTTTAATACAAGCAACTAACGGTCAGTTATACGGGATGACTAGCTATGGTGGTGCTGCCGGTGGCAATGGCGCTATTTTTAGTTATGATATTACAACAAGTACCTTCACCAAGCATATTGATTTTGATGGTATCACAAATGGTGAAAGACCGTATGGAAGTTTGGTTCAGGCAAGCAATGGAAAAATGTATGGAATGACTCTTTTGGGTGGTGCAAACGATCAAGGAGTACTTTTTAGTTTTAATCCTGCTGATAATACTTATTCCAAAATTCTTGATTTCAGTGTGTCAAATGGGTGGTCGCCAAATGGTAGCTTAATTCAGGGTAATGATGGAAAGTTATACGGCTTGACAAGTACTGGAGGTAGTAATTTCGGTGGCGTAATTTTTAGTTTAGATACTGCATCCAATATTTATACCAGGGTCTATAATTTCGCAAATCCCACTGCCAATACATTAGGTTGGGGACCAAAAGGAACATTGTTTAAAGCATCAAACGGTAAGTTATATGGTATGACACATTATGGAGGAGTTAATGATGATGGTGTTATTTTCAGTTATGATATTGGTACAAGCACCTATTCAAAAATGAGAGACCTTAACTATCCTGACGGAACCAATCCACTTTACAATTCTTTTATCGAAATTGAAAACACTATCACCAACAGTGTTGCATTAAACTTATGTGCGAATTCAGCAGTAAGTGTCCCGTACTCAATTTATGGAACTTTTAATGCCGGCAATGTATTTACAGCCCAACTCAGTGATTCGGGCGGAAGTTTTGCAAGCCCTGTAAACATTGGCACTTTAACTTCAACAACAGGAGGCTCCATATCATCCACCATTCCTAATTTAACAATTGCCGGAACAAGTTATAGAATAAGGGTGATAAGCAGTAATCCCATTGTAACGGGAAGTGACAATGGCAGTAATATCAACATCTCCACTTTTGCACCTGTAACTATAAACAACACCGCCAATCCGGGCAACACTATTTGTAATGGAACATCAGTAACTTTTACAGCAGCATCCACCAATGGAGGCAGTGCGCCATTTTATAATTGGAAAAAAAATGGTGTAAGCGTACTATCAGGAACCAATTCCTATTCGTCATCTTCACTTAATAATAACGATACTATAACTTGCACCGTTACCTCCAATGCTACTTGCATTACGGGTAATAGCACTGTAACATCTAATCACATAATAATGTCGGTTACTCCTGTAGTAACACCTTCGGTTAGCATTGTATCAAATCATACTGGCACCATTTGCCCAAGTATTGATGTTACATTTACTGCCACTCCCATTAATGGTGGAACACCCTCGTATCAATGGAAAAAAAATGGTGGCAATGTTGGTACTAACAGTGCCATTTACACAGCATCCGGCTTTGCAAATGGGGATGCAATTACTTGTGTGATGACATCAAGCATAACTTGTGTAACTGCTCCCACTGCAACCTCCAACAGCATAACATTAATTGTAGGTTCGTGTACACTTGCAACTTCTGCGGTGGCTACAAATATTTGTACTAACACCAGTTTCAATGTTAGTTTTACTGCTTCACCAACTTCATACAATGCAGGTAATGTGTTCACAGCACAATTGAGTAACGCAAGTGGCAGTTTTGCAAGTCCGGTTAACATTGGAACATTAACATCCACCACGGCTGCTCCTATCCCTGTTGCAATACCGGTGGGAACCACTGTAGGAACAAGTTATCGAATAAGAGTTATTGCATCCAACCCAGCAACTACCGGAACTAATAATGGAACCAATATTACCATCAGTAAATTTAACAGTGTTGTTTTTACTGAAAGCATGGGAACTGTTGCTGCCACTACTGCCATCTCAGCACACGAAACTGCAAATGGTTTTGATAACGATGGTTTTACCATGAGTGGAACGGGAGATATACGCATCACCACCCCATCCACAGGTTATACAGGTGCATCAGGTGGTGCCAATGTTTTTCTGAACACAACAGCAGGTTTGAATTTTCAGATTGCCAATATTAACAGCAGTGCATTGGTTAATCCTCAACTAAGTTTTGGAATTTATAAGTTTACAAATAACGAAAGTGGTTCCACCCTTATTGTGGAAGTAAGCAGTAATGGAAGCACCTATACTCCACTTACATTTACATTATTACCTACTGGAAGTGGCACCGCTGCCTGGTATTATCGTACAGCAACAGGTACCATTCCAAGTACTGCTAACCTTCGTATCCGTTTCACAAATAATACTGGTACTCAATTCCGTATTGATGATATAAAGTTAGCATCTGAAAATGCAACAGCAGGAATCACTATAAGTGGTTCTCCTTTTTTATGCCCTGGAGATTCTGTAACACTTAACGCTTCGCCTGCTGTAAGCTACTTGTGGAACAACAGTGCAACCACCAGTGCAATTGTTATTGGTTCATTAGGCAATAATTATTGCGACCTCACTGCTGTAAATACATGCGTGCTAAGGTCAAATACCATCACTACAACTACCGGTATCCCCATTAAATTTAACGTAACAGGCGGTGGTAATTATTGCTCATCACCGGGAACGGGCGTAACCATTGGTCTGGATAGTTCGCAGTTAAACGTTACTTACAAATTATTAAGAATGCCATCTACTTATGTAGGTGCAACTTTAAATGGAACAGGTAATTCAATATCGTTTGGCAGCATTACAGGAGCAGGTACTTACAAAGTGGTTGCCACCAGTATTAGTGGTGCATGCAGCGATACCATGACAGGCAGTGCAGTACTATCAGTTAGCACAGCCATTACTTATTATTTTGATAACGATGGAGATGGATACGGTAATGGTGGTGTGTTTGTACTTGCCTGTACACCACCTCCAAACTATTTATTGCAAGCACTTGATTGCAATGATAGTGATTCAACTATAAATCCATCTAAAACTGAAATTTGCTGCAACGCTATTGATGAAGACTGTGATGGATTAATAGATGAAGGTTGTGCTTTAAATGCAGGTGTGTATTGCATCGGTCCTGGTGCTTCATATGCTCCACCTTCGGGTACTTATATCAATCCCAGCAATCCATTTCCGACCTTAGCTGCCGCTGTAACTGCACTCAACACTTTTGGTGCTTGTGGTGGTCATGTAGTGTTTGAGTTTCAAAATAATTATACTTCCGGTGCTGAAACATTTCCAATCACAATTACATATCAGGGAAACGCATCCGCCACTGCGGTGTTCAGGCCTAGAAGTGATGTGCCAACGGTATTAAACATTATTGGTTCGGTGGATACAACAGCGCGTGCATTGATAAAATTCATGGGCGCTGACTATGTAACTTTTGATGGTTCACCCGGAGGCGTAATGGGTATTGCAAAAAATATATTAGTTAGAAATACCAACTCATCATCTGCTATTGGAAGCACCTTTTATTTTGCAAACGATGCTACACATAACACCTTAAATGCGCTGAAATTAGAAGACGGAAATGGTTCTTTCAATGTGTACATAGGTGGCACTACAGGTACTACAGGAAATGATTTTATCACCATTCAAAATTGTGAGTTGCTTAACCGTACCGATGTTTTATCCTATCCTGCAAAACAGATTTATGCTAACGGAACAGCTACCGGAAATGCAGCAAACAGCAATGTAATTTTAAGCGGTAATTATATTTCAAATGCCACTATGGGTATTCACTTGCAAACTGGCAACAACGGCAGTTGGATAATTTCTGATAATCATGTTTACAGTACGGTGAGTACGGTAAACGCATTAACATACGGAATACAATTTGCAGTTACAAACGATACCTGTACCGCGCAGATTACGGGTAATTACGTTGGGGGAACAGCTCCTTTTGCAGGTGGTACGCCCTTGATACCTTATTTTGGTCATTCCATTTTTAATGGTATATATACTTTTCTTCCTGCTTCACTATCTGTTTCAACAGTTAGCAATAATGTGATTGCAAATATTAGTGTACCCAATTCTTTTTTCAAACAGGTTTATGGTTTACATGTTGGTGGACCGGCTAATGTGCTTAACAATACTATTGGTGATGCTAATACACCCAACAGTATAAATTTTGGTATAAGCAGTACTGTAAATTTTGTAGGCATTGATTATTCCTCTTCAAGCACATTGCCAGTTTCTGTTAGCAATAATGTGTTGCAAAATATTACTTTTCAAAATCCGGCATTAGGTGGTTCAGGTAATTTTAATGGCATTAATTACGTCAATATTGCAACACATGTAGCCACTATCAATGGCAATGTGATTAAAAATATAAATTCAGACAGTCGTGGTAGTCTTATTATGCTAAACATAAATAGTAGCACTGCAAATGGTGCTGCAGCTCATATCACTAATAATAAAATAGAAACTATTTCCAATACTAATTCAGCAGGCAATGGAGGTTTTCAAGGCATAAGTTGTTATCAGGCAAACGCTATTGTAACCGGAAACAGGATTGGTAAATACAATGTTGCAAACGATATTATAAATGCAAGTGCGGCTAGTAGCACTGGAATCTTTTTAAATAATAATAAAATAGATAGTATTGCTTTTGATACTATTGCCAATATCACGCTTACCAATACCGCTAATAATATTGCCTTTAATGGCATTTCGCAATCTGCTGCATCCAATGCTACCAGTCGTATTTTAAATAATGTTATCAGCGAAATAAAAGTGGCTTCTTCTAAATCAAGCGTTGAGTCGGATAATATTATAACGTATGCATTGTGCGGTATTCAGATTGGTGCTCCCGATTCTACACAAAAGATTAAAAATAATATTGTTAAAGGATTGCGGTTAACCAATACTTCGGCAGTAAATCCGGCAGTAGTGGGCATTGGTGGTTTATCCAATTTAAAAACAGTAATTTCTGAAAACCTGATTTATGATATTACCAATGCTGCTACCAACACCACATCGTTTCCGCTTATTTTCGGTATCAAGATGAATTTAACGGTGGTTTGCAATGTGAATAATAATATGATTGCATTAAGCAATTCAGGAAACACTAACAGTGTGAGGATGTATGGTATTTATGATAATTCCAGCAACAGCTTAAAATCCTATAATTACAATAGCATTGCTTTAACAGGTAGTGCTTATGGCAATGCACATTCAGCAGCATTTTGGCGTAATACTACCTCCTCTTCTGTAGTGAATTTGAGAAACAATATTTTTTATAACACACGCACGGGTGGCACAGGCAAACATTATTCAATAGTGAACGAAACAGGCAATGCCACCAGTTGGACGGCTGCATCATCCAATTATAATAATCTGTATTCATCAGATACTGCTTCGCTTGGAAAATGGGGAGTTGCCGATAGAACATTTACAACCTGGAAAACTATTTCAGGGGGCGATGCCAATTCAAAAAATAACAATGTGAACTTCGTAAATAACAACTCCGACTTGCACTTATTAAATACCGGCAATTGCCAGCTAAGTGGAACGGGAATTAACGTAAATGGTATCACTACAGACTTTGATATTGAAACCCGCAACGTTACAACTCCTGATATTGGTGCTGATGAATTTACTGAAATCCCTTCGGCATTAAACATCACCTTGTTGATTGAAGGATACTATGCCGGAGGCAATTCTTTAACACCTGTACTATTTAACACCGGTTTATCCCTCGACCCGACAGATTGTGATTCAATTACTATTGAATTGCATTCAACTGTTTCGCCCTTTAATTTATTCTACTCCACAATTGCATTGTTAAAAACAGATGGAAGTATTGTATGTGCTATTCCTTGCAGCGCAACTTTCAACAGTTATTATTTAGCAATAAAAACCCGCAACGGTATTGAAACCTGGAGCAAATTGCCGATTGCCTTTAGTGGAAATACTAATTATAATTTTAAAGATTAGTGTACAGATTTAAAGCTTAACGGATGCGTATTTTATTTGTTGTTACTTGATGTTGTAGTCCTTAGTTTACAAAACACATTTGATGCTTTCAATTTTAATTTATTTAATAATTGTATAAGAGCCTGTTTAAGTTTTAGAAAAACAAAATGTTATAACACAACTGTCAGCGATGGCTTCCCTCTCCTTGGGAGAGGGATAAGAGGGTGAGGCGAATCAAGCGAACAACAAAAACTGTCAAAAAACGACCAAACGACATTAAAATTAACAAACTTAAACAGGCTCTAAGTAAAAAAGCAAGAAATGTAAGCAAACAGTTCTCTCAATGCTTAAAATGCCTGATACCGGTAATCCGGTTCTTTTTTTCTTTAAGAAGGAGCAACAAGTACTTCAAAAAATAATTTGCTAAGCTCTGTTGCAATAGCAATAGTAATGGTTTGATTGGTTACAATCACCCCCCCCAAAAGCTGATACCGGATCTCGGGCCAACGCTCCTTTCCATGCCTCCAGTGCATCATCATGCACACAAACCTCTCATGCATTAGTGTGTTTTATCACTGCAAAGGTGGGTTCATTAAAATCGTTTATTAGAGCAATGGCCGCATCCATATCCAACAAGTTATAGTATGATAACTCCTTGCCATGCAATTAATCCACTACATCCGTAAGGCTTCCATGATAAACTGCCTGCTGATGCGGATTTTCACCATACCAAAGAGTAGCGCAGGGTTGCTCTATCATCCGTTGCAATGGCGAAGGTTGTTTACCTGAAAAATAATTCCCCATAGCAGTATCATAATGAGCAGTAACAGCAAATGAATCTACCATCATTTGCCTGCTGAGTTTAAAATAACGCTCCAACGCAATCGCACTTCAACTTTCCACATTCAAATAGCATCCATACCTGCACAGCAAGTGCCTATAGTAAATCCCGAAGGCACAACAATAAAAGCTATTTAATAGACTTCCTGACTCAGTCTGTGCGTCCATCGTTCTTAATAATTTGCCGGAAAAAGCGGCAGAGAAAAGTCAGAACTCGTAACTGATCTATCGTACTTTATTTTGATGCAGTAGTTTTTGCAGAATCAGCGGGAGAACTGGCGGTAGTACTGTCAACACCTCCCACATGTTTCAACTGGTGAACATACTGAATCACTTTCCAACGCTCAGCAGGCAACATTTGCGCTGCGTGTGATCCCATCAAATTTACACCGTACGTAATGGTGTGATACATTTTACCATCTGTTAAATCGGTCATGCTTCCTCCTCTTGAAGACACACCTGCACTATAAGATGGTGGTGGTGGATACTTTCCGGTTGCTATCAATGATCCGTCTGCTTGCCCGGTTTCACCATGACAATGCATACACATAATAGTGTATAAACGTTTTCCCTCAGCTAAACTCTCCGGAGTTTCGGCTATCGGATTGTGTACATCACGGCTTGCGGCTTCGTAACCTTCTAAAGTATTGGGATAATTAAAAAAAGTAAAGTCGCGTGGTATGGTTCCGCCTACAGGCAAACGTGCCTCCATATTATCTTTAAACATACGGTTCACTCCGTATGTTTCATAAGAAGGCGAACGGTACATATCCGGCATGAATTCCAAACCCGGTTTCTTGGGGTCATTGCTGCAAGAGGAAATTGTAAACATACTTCCTCCTACTGTCATCACAAGTAGTATCAAAACAAGTTTTTTCATAGTTATTACTCGTGTCGTATTTGTTATTCTTTTGTTGCTATTGCTCCTGCTTCCTTAAGCAAGTTATGAATTTGTGCTACTTGAGCATCGTCCGTTGCTTGAATAGTCATCACAAAATGATCATCGGCTTGGCGCGGATGAATTACATTAGGCTCTACACCGGGTAATATTTTGCTTCGAAGTAAAAAGGTTATTACCATTCCGTGTGCTGCACATAATACTGTGCTTTCAAAGGTAACCGGTATAAATGCCGGCAAATTTTTATACAATGCGAAACTTGGCTTGCCACCAATATCCATAGGCCAATCCCAAATATTCATGTACCACATCATCCACAATGCAAGGCTCGTACCTGTTATCCCATACAAAAAAGCACAGATAGAAAGCCGGGTTCTCTTTAACCCCAAAGCCTCATCCATGCCATGTATAGGAAATGGTGAAATTACATCCTTTACCTTTAAACCTTTACTGCGAAGAGCTGTAACTGCATTGAGCGCTACATCATCATCATTAAAGATTCCATAAACAAATTTCTTGGCTATTGTACTCATGCTTAATGTTCTTGCTGATTAATTGAAGAGGAGGATATAACGTGCTTCTTCTTAGCTTGCGATGACGAACTTTTAACAATTGTTTTTAACTCACTCATTGCTATTACCGGGAAAAACCGCGTGAACAACAAGAACGGAACAAAGAACAATCCTAATGAGCCAATGAAGATTCCAATCTCCACCCAGGTAGGATGAAACATAGTCCAGCTTGAAGGCACATAATCACGGTGAAGGGAGGTAACGATAATTACAAAACGCTCAAACCACATTCCTATATTTACGAAAATGGCAATAATAAAAGTAGCAAACACACTCTCACGTAATTTCTTACTCCAAAAAAGTTGGGGTGTAATAACGTTGCAAGTCATCATACTCCAGTATGCCCACCAGTAAGGACCTGTTGCACGATTTATAAATGCATATTGCTCGTATTCTACGCCACTGTACCAGGCTATAAAAAACTCAGTTAAGTAAGCAACCCCCACAATAGAACCGGTAATTAATATAATACGGTTCATCATATCAATATGATAAATGGTAATATAGTCTTCCATGTTCAACACTTTGCGCGTGATAATTAAAAGTGTTTGCACCATTGCAAAGCCTGAAAAGATAGCTCCGGCAACAAAATAAGGTGGAAAGATAGTAGTGTGCCATCCCGGAACCAACGAAGTAGCAAAGTCCATGGATACAACCGAGTGAACAGAAAGTACCAGTGGAGTTGACAACCCTGCTAATACAAGTGACATTTCTTCGAAACGTTGCCAGTTTTTTGCAGTACCTACCCAACCAAAACTTAATATCGTATAAATGCGTTTTCTCCATTTTGTAACGGCACGGTCGCGAACAGCAGCAAAATCAGGAATTAAACCACTGTACCAAAACACGAGCGAAACTGTAAAATAAGTAGAGATGGCAAACACATCCCATACCAATGGGGACACGCATAATCCGAATATTTACTTGTATAGCTACAGTACCTGAAAGAACACTCGATAACATTAAAACGCCATGTTCAGTAAAGGCGTATGGAAGGTAGCGCCTGCCACCTTTTCGTTTGCTAATTTCCGGAAGCGATTCTGCAAGTTCACTTAATTCTTCATATCCACTTGAGGTCGCATATTGCGACCTCAAGTGGATGTGTTCATCTTCAGAAAGTTGAAACATGAAATCAGCAGGAAAACGATCGGCATTTCGTTTAACTTGCTCATTTAGCCTTTTCGTTGGTATTTGATATAAACTTGCAATATCCTGATCCAACATTATTTTTTGACCACGTACAATAAAAATTCTTTCTAAAATAATGCTTTCATCAAAATTCATTTCCATAGGAATTCATTTTTAATTCGTATACTTTGCTAAAACACAAGCTTTTTTTATTCTTTTCACATCACCATCGATGTGAAACATCTCCAAAAACACAATGTAAATTCCATGTGGCTGCAAAACCTGATCATCCGATAAACCATCCCAGATCCATTCTGCTTTCATTCCCATGAGCTCATGTTTAGAAATGCTTCGAACAGGATATCCTCTATCGTTATAGACCGTAATTGCCACCATATACCCTGACTTTGGTGCGGTGCATCGGATGCCCAATACATCATGAAAACCGTCGTTGTCGGGAGAGAATAATTCAGGATAGACCTGCAGCCGATCAGATCCGAGCTGAGTGTAGTCATAATATTGCGAATTGATTTTACAAGGCGTAGCTCCGGCACTAGACAATGCAGCACTGTGCCAATTGCTGCTATCGCCGGAATTAATAAATGGAGAAATTCTTTCGAGCGATACTCCTTCCGGATCACTCAATAAGGGGAAATGGAAATCATCTTTATAATGAAAGCGATCTATCTCTTGCAATGATTTATTCAAGAGAATAACAACACCTTCATCATCATTGAAGGATGGGAGATTGCATGCAAACATCAATCGTGAATCGGCAATGTTATAGAATTTTAAAATTCCATCCGGAGTACTTGCTACTATAGCAAACTCACCGGGAAATAATAATCGACGCGTAGTACAAAATGCTACAGCGTCCATCGCTATTCCTACCAAAGGGTCGGCATGCGCAATGATCAGATGCGAAAGATCAATTATTTTTTTTCCTGCGTTGTACACTTCTACAAAATCGCATCCTTCTGGAAATGGATCGAATAAAATTTCATTGATTACTACATCGCCTTTCTGAATGGAATCGTCAAAAGCAAATTGCAAAGAAAAATATCTTTTCAATATGTTTCCCGCACAATCATGCAATGCCTCATCAAAATAGACGATATAAATTTCATTGCGTTGAAAAACCTGATCTACTGTCAAGATGACGGTAGAATTCTCAGAGACGAATTGTATATTCAAAATAGTTCCTGAATAATTACTAATGGAATAATAGTTCACATTGTTTGCATCAACAGTATCTAAATATTCACTGAATCCAATTTCTACACGCAAACTATCTATCAAAATTGCATAAACAGGATATGGAGAAATGGTATCAGAATAATTTCCGACGATGGAATTCTCAAAGCCAGGTGTCCCGCCCGAAAGAGAATGGCTTGCACCCCAATTATTATTATCGCTGCAAGGAAATACAGGATCAACACGTTCCAATGACCAACCGTGATCGTCTTTTAAAGGATCGCGATACATGGACAAATCATATTGTACTTCGTCAATTAAATTCCCTTGTGCATTACTTAGTTGAATTCGATCGCCATCGTTGTTTAGTGAGGGAAAACTTGATAGCCCTTTGACATTTGAAAAGCCTGCTGCTAAAAAATAAGATACCTCAGTAGATGAAGTATAACATCGATATTGCCCTGGAAAAAGTGTATCGGCTGGCAATGTCCCGCTAGTAGAAGGATCACTTAAAGTAAATGAACTCAAATTAATAATTTTATTGCTGCGATTATAAATTTCTAAATATTCATAGGGTGGTAACGAAGGCGCACTTGTAGGATTCGACATGATTTCATTGATGATCACATCCGCAGGCAAGGCCGCACTGGTTTTAAAGATGAGTATTTTCAAAGTGTCCAGCACTGCATTTCCATTCACATCTTCCACATTTGTAATTTTCAATGTGTAAACCGAACCTGAACTGAAAGCTTGATTGAATTTTAGAAAATATGAATTCGCATTTGCACTGTCATTGATGATTTCATAAGGAGTACCGAGTGCATCGATAAAATAATTATTGAGATCGAAAGCAGAAATATTTTCCAAAGCTTCATTCCATTGTATTTGAATAGTAGAATCTTCAATTAAAACTGCATGGCTTATTTG
>Ga0163144_10017444_pt1 | contig 14620 bp, 10 predicted proteins | sample OliLak19BULKMAT1_FD_123175 | JGI IMG/M metagenome (GOLD analysis project Ga0163144, IMG submission 123175) | Freshwater microbial mat bacterial communities from Lake Vanda, McMurdo Dry Valleys, Antarctica - Oligotrophic Lake LV.19.BULKMAT1 | ecosystem: Environmental > Aquatic > Freshwater >... | reverse complement strand
GTGGCCTGGTTGGCTCCCATGACGGCACATTTGGCGTTGGGCCAAGCGAACGCGATGAACTGGTCAAAGGCGCGGCCGCACATGGCGTAGTTACCCGCGCCGTATGAGCCGCCGAGGATAACGACGATTTTGGGCACGATGCAGTTGGCCATGGCATTGACCATCTTGGCTCCGGCGCGGATGATGCCGCCCTGCTCGCTCTCTTTGCCGACCATGAAGCCGGTGGTGTCGTGGAGGAAGATCAGGGGGATCTTCCGCTGGTTGCAGTCCATGATGAAGCGGGCGGCTTTATCTGCCGAGTCGTCATAGATGACGCCGCCCATCTGGACTTGGCCCTTGCCGGAGCGGGAGAGCTGCTTCTGGTTGGCGACGATGCCGCAGGCGTGGCCGCCGATGGTCGAGTAGCCGCAGATGAGGGACTGGCCGTATTCGGCCTTGTATTCGTCGAAGTCGGGCTGGCCTTGTTTGGCATCGACGATGCAGCCGATGATGTTGCGAACGTCGTACTGCGAGCCCTGTTTGTCGGTGAAGACGGTGTAAACGTCTGCGCCGGGTCTGGAGGATTCGCCAGCGCTTGGAGCCGGGATCGACGCGGCCGGGTACTTCGCCATGAGCGAACGGACCCGGACGATGCAACTAGGGTCGTCCTTCTCCCGAAAATCGATGGTCCCGCTGATGCCAGCGTGCATCCGTGCGCCGCCGAGATCCTCGTCGGTCACGCTCTGACCGATGGCGGCTTTGACAAGCGCCGGTCCGGCGAGGTAAAGGCCGGAGCCCTCGGTCATGAGGAGCGTGTCACACAGGACGGGGAGATAGCCGCCGCCGGCGACGCAAAAGCCCATGATGGCGGCGATTTGCGGGATGCCCTCGGCGGAGATCACGGCGTTGTTGCGAAAAATGCGGCCGAAATCGTCGGTGTCGGGGAAGACATCTTCTTGCAGCGGGAGGAAGACGCCGGCAGAATCGACGATGTAAATGAGCGGGAGGCGGGCCATCATGGCGATGGTCTGGGCGCGGATGATCTTCTTGCAGGTCATCGGGAAGAACGCGCCCGCCTTCACGGTGGCGTCGTTAGCGATGATCATGCAGTCGCGGCCGTGAACGGGGCCGATGCCGGTGATGACCCCGGCGCAAGGGGCGCCGCCGTGCTCTTTGTACATGCCGTGGGCGCTGAAAAGGCCGAGCTCGAGGAAGTTCGTCGGTCCCGTGGGCGGGACGGGTTGGCCGGTGGGATTGTCAACGAGGAGGGCGATGCGCTCGCGGGCCGTCAGCCGGTTCTTGTCGTGCTGGCGGGCGATGGCCCCCTTCCCGCCACCCTGCCGGATCTGCTGCTCGTCGAGCCTGAAAAGATCGGTGAGCTCGCGGAGGGTGAGGGTTGAGACGGGTGCGGCCGGGGCATCGGTAGACATCAGGGCGAGGGTAGGGCGAAAGGCTGGGTTGTTATCCGGGGCACTGCCGTAGGGTGTGACAACCGATTGTGGCATTATGGCTTGGGGTTGGTCCAATACGCGGTGACTTGACGGATTTCGTAAAGGGAGATGAGGTTCATGAAGTTTGAGGCGTTGGTGGCGTCCCACTTCATCCCGGAGTGTTTGAGCCGGAGCGTCAGGTTCTTGCACATCGCCTCGGTCGGACCCGAGCCGATGTCCCAGCCGCGTTCCTTGGCCTTGGGATAGGCGAGCATGTCGAGGCGTGGCGTGATGTAGTTGGTCAGTTGCTCAAGGCTCCGTCGTTTGGCCGGTGAACGCGTCCGTGTGGTGAGCCGTCGGATCGCGCCCAGTGGATCGGCGGCGCCCTTGTGTTTGAACTCGCTCATCCGCGCTGACGACCACGCTTTGGCCGCCGGGGTGTCGCCCATGCGTGTGAGCGATGTCGCGTAGAGGTGCTGGGCCAAGTGATAAAAGTCCAGCAATCGCGCCGTCAACGTCGGGGCGTGGTTGATCCATGACTGGTCCCCGTGCGGCGGGATCCTCGCGCCGAAACTGTCATCGGCTCTTGCCACAAAAAATGGTCACACCCCAAGGGTCGCGCGCGCGCGGGCGGCAGACTCGCCGGCGAGATGGCCGGAAGACCAGGCCCACTGGAAGTTGAAGCCGCCGATGCGGCCGTCGACATCGAGGATTTCGCCGATGAGGTAGAGGCCGGGGCAGAGGCGCGACTGCATGGTGGCGAGGTGGAGTTCGCTGAGCGGGACACCGCCGGCGGTGACTTCGGCGTAGGTGTAGCCGCGGTCGCCGGTGATGGGCATGGGGAGGGCGGTGATGGTGGTGACGAGGGCGCGGCGGAGTTCGCGGGGGAGTTGGTCTGGGCGCTGGGCGGGGTTGACACCGGCGTGCTCGGCGAGGGCGCGGGCGAGGCGGTCGGGGAGGGCCTGGGGGCGCTGATTGAGGAAGCGGTTGATGGGCTGGGTGTATTTTTGGAGGTGGGCGTCGAGGGTTTCGGTGGTGAAGGCGGGAAGGAAGTTCATCAGCAGGCGGGCGGCGGGGTCGGAACGCTTGGCGTCGGTGTAGTAGCGGCTGATATCAAGGGGGCCGGGGCCGGAAAGGCCGAAGTGAGTGAGGAGGGTTGAGTTGGTGAAGGAGACGAGGTGTTTGCCGGTGCCGGAGACCACGGTGAGCGTGGCGGGGACGGCGAGGCCCATGAGTGCGCAGGTGAAGAAGTCGCGATCGATGGTGAGCGGAACGAGGGAGGGGAAGACACGATCGGTGATGGAGTGGCCGAGGGAGCGGGCGATGGTGTGGCCGTGACCGTCGGAGCCGGACTTTGGGAGCGAGAGGCCGCCGGGAGCGAGGATGACGGCGCGGGCGCGGAGGGATGACGCGGTGGTGGGACCGGCGGCGGGCGATGCGTCGAGCGCGGTGGCGCGGGTGATGGTGAAGATCCCGGAATCGTCGCGGGAGATGGTGTCGACGCGCCAGGGGTTGAACAGGTGAACGCCGGCGGCTTTGGCGGCGTCGAGGAGGGCGTAGAGGACGGTGCGGGCTTTGTCGGTGGTCGGGAAGAGCTTGCCGGTTTCTTCGCGTTTGAGCTGGACGCCGAGGGCTTCAAAGAAGGCGACGGTTTGCTCGACTGTGTAAGAGCGGAGGACTTTCTTGATGGCGTTGCGGGAGGAACCGGCGTAGGCGGTTTCGTCAACGGCGTAATGGGTGACGTTGCAGCGGCCGCCGCCGGCGACGAGGATTTTGGCGCCGAGGGTGGTTGCACCGTCGAGAAGGATGATGGAGGTGGAGGCACTGGCCGCACCGGCAGCGCGGGCGGTGCGGCCGGCGGCGATGGCGGCCATGAGGCCAGCGGCGCCGGCGCCGATGATGGCGATGTCGTAGGAGTCGTTCAAGGGCCGGACGGTAAGCAGGTTGGGGGAGGGCCGGGCGATCGGTTGGCGGGCGGGCGAAAACGGGGTGCGGGGGAGAGGCCCGCCACGGCGGGTAAACTGCGGCGATTTTTCCGATGACGAGCCCGCTTGCGTGAGCAACGGGGTGGGATGCTCCGTGTGCCTCGCTGCATGAAATGGTGGGGTGCGCCGGTGCGGTGGGTGCACAGCCCGCCGCTTGCGCGGACGGGCTCGTACGCGTTGCGGGGGAAGGGGCGCGGGGCGGGTGCCTTTAGATCATGGCTTCGAGGCGGCGGTCGGTCTCTTGCTCGATGAGGGCGTCGTGGAGCTCGGTGAAATCGCCCGAGAGGAGCGTGCGGAGTTGGTATTCGCCGGGGAGGCGTTCGTCGGCGACGATGCCTTCTTTGTAGCGGTAGGTGCGGATTTTTTCGCTGCGTTCGCCGCCGCCGATCTGCGAGGACCGGGCCGCGGAGCGCTGGGCGTGTATCTTTTGGCGCTCGATCTCGTAGAGTTTGGTCATGAGCAGGCGCTTGGCGCGCTGGCGGTTGTCGGACTGACTCTTGCTTTCCTGCATGCGGATGATGATGCCGCTGGGCTTGTGGTGGAGTTGCACGGCGGTGGCGACTTTGTTGACGTTCTGGCCGCCTGGGCCCTGGCTGGTGGTGACGTTTTCTTCAACGTCTTTGGCCCAGTCGATCTTCACCTGCACTTCGGCGGGCTCGGGGAGCACGGCGACGGTGGCGGTGCTGGTGTGGATGCGGCCCTGGGCTTCGGTGGCGGGGACGCGCTTGACGGAGTGGACGCCGGCCTCGAAGTTGAGGGCCATCCAGACGCCCTCGCCACGAATGTTGGCGACGGCACTGCGGAGGCCGCCGGCGGAGGACTCGGCGGTGAAGTCGAGGACCTCGAATGTCCAGCGGCGCTTGGTGGCGGTGCGCTGGTACATCTCTAAGAGGTCGCGGGCCCAGAGGGCGGCTTCGTCGCCGCCGGTGCCGGCGCGGACTTCGAGCATGACCGAACCGATGGCGTTGTCGCTGGAGTTGACAAGGGCGGACTTGAGCGAAGCGACGATGGCTTCGATCTGGCGGCTCAGGCCGGGGAGTTCCTCGGCGGCGAGCGCGGCGTATTCACGGTCGGGGCCGGTGCGGGCTTTTTCGAGCTCGGCGGCTTCGGTGATGAAGGCTTTGAGGCGGGTGTAGTCGGTGACGACGGCGTCGAGGGCGGCCTTCTGGATGGAGAAGTCGCGGGCGCGCTTGTGATCGGCAGCGAGGGCGGGGTCGGTGAGGGCGTGCGCAAACTGGGCGTGCTCGGCGGTGAGGGCGTCGAGTCGCGCAGCGAGGGCTGGGGGGAGCGCGTAGGCCATGGTGGAGTGCCGCGGTGGCGCGGAGAGTCAGAGCCCGAGGGCCTCCGCATCGCGATCGCTGAGGAGCGCGCCGGTGGAGCGTGCCTTGACGGTGCCGTCGCGCTTCCAGGAGCGCTCGCATCGGGGCTGGCCGCGGCGGTCGGCGATGCGGACCTCGCTGGCGGTGGGATCGAGATCGATGCGGCTGACGCCGAGGAGGTCGGCGATGTCAACGCGGTCGAAGGGCTCGAGGCCGGTGAGGCTGGCGGGGAACGTGACGCTGGTGTCGAGGGGGTTTTCGACGCCGAGCTCACGCTTGGCGTGCTCCATGGCCTGCATGGCGGCGGCTTTGGCGACGAAGACCTGTTCCCAGGCGGGATCGGCGGTGATTCCGCTGGGAGCGGGGAAGGTGGTGAGGTGGACGCAGACGTCTGGCCCCGTTGGCGTACCGGCGGCAGGCGCGACGGGAACGCGGTGGAGGGAGCGGTAGGCTTCGTCGGCGGTGTGGACGAGGATGGGCGCGATGAGCTTACAGAGACCGTCGGTGATATTCCAGAGGACGGTTTGCGTGCGGCGGCGACGGAGGGAGTCGGGCTTGTCGCAGTAGAGACGGTCTTTGATGGCGACGAAGTAGGTGGCGCTCAGGGTGCTGTCGCAGAACTCGTAGAGGCGTGCGCTGGCGGTCTTAAAGTCGTAGGTGTCGAAGGCGGTGGTGACGTCGGCGATGAGGCGATCAAACTCTGAAAGAGCCCAGGCGTCGATGGAGGTTGAGGGGATGGATTTGAGGTCCACGCTATGGCCGGGCTTGCCCGATGCGGCGGGTGTGAAGTCGTAGAGGTTGCTGAGGAGGTGCTTGAGCGTGTTGCGGATTTTTTTGTAGTATTCACCGGCGGTGGTGAAGAACGATTCGTCAACCTTGACATCGTTGTCATACGCCAGTGAGGAGACCCACCAGCGGAGGATATCGACACCGAAGCGGGTGAAGAGGTCTTCGACGCTGTCGCCCTTGCTCTTGCTGAGTTTGCGGCCGTCTTTGTCGACCATGAAGCCGTGAGTGAGGATCGTCTTGAAGGGGGGCTTGCCGGTGTAGCCGATGGCGGGGAGGAGCGAGAGTTGGAACCAGCCGCGGTGCTGGTCGGAGCCCTCAAGGTAGAGGTCGATGGGGTAGCCCTGGTTGCGCTCGCGCATGACGGCGTTCCAGGAGGAGCCGGATTCGAACCAGACGTCGAGGATGTCGCCGCCTTTGCGGAGCGCGGCGACGTTGAGCCCCGCGGGGGCCTGCGGGTCGGCGGCGTGGTCGTAATAGGCGAGGAGTTGCTCGGGGGTTGATTGGAACCAGGCGTCGGAGCCCTTCTCGCGGATGAGTTTGGCGACGGCGCGGACGCTGGCGGAGGTCATGAAGGTGCGGGTGTTGCCTTCGGCATCGCTGTAGAGGAAGGCGGGGATGGGGAGGCCCCAGGCGCGCTGGCGGCTGATGCACCAGTCGGGGCGGGATTCGAGCATGCCGCGCATGCGGTTGCGGCCCCAGTCGGGGACGAACTTGACGGAGCCGGTGCCTTCGGCGGTTTGGGCGAGTGCTGCGTCGCGGAGCGAGGGCTCGCCTTCGCTGGTAACGCGATCGACGGAGACGAACCACTGCTCGGTGCAGCGGAAGATGGTCGGAGTCTTCGAGCGCCAATCGTGGGGGTAGGAATGGGTGAAGGTGTGATCGTAGAAAAGGTGGCCGCTGGCGCGGAGGTGCTCGGCGACGATTTTGTTGGCGGTCCAGACGTCTTTGCCCTGGATGAAAGCGGGGACGGTGGAGTCGTAGGTGCCGTCGGCGCGGACGGGGCAATAGATGGGGAGTTTTTCGCGCAGGCCGGTTTGGTAGTCTTCCTGACCGTGGCCGGGGGCGGTGTGGACGAGGCCGGTGCCGTCTTCGAGGGTGACGTAATCAGCGGCCATGACGGTGAAGACCTTGGGGTGGTCACCATGGACGGCGGGAGAGACAAAGGGATGCTGGTAGCGAAGGCCGAGGAGTTTTTCGCCCGAGCAGCGGGCGATCTCGACGATCTGCTGGGCCTTGGCGGCGGCGAAGACCTTGGGGGCGAGGGCCGCGGCGAGGATGGTGACGTTGCCATCGACGAAGTAGAGGGCGTATTCAAACTTGGGGTTGACGGCGATGGCCATGTTGGCGGGGAGCGTCCACGGGGTGGTGGTCCAGATCATGAAGCAGGGGGTCTGCTGGGGCCGCTCGCCGGGCTTGGGGAGTTTGACGCTTTCGGCCTGCGCCGCAGTGGCGTCGTCGTCGCTTTCGTCAGCATCGTCATCGCGCTTGGCGAGGCCGAAGGCGGCGTAGACGGCGTCGGCATCGGCGGCTTCAAAGTCAACGTAAACGGAGAGGTCCACGCGATCTTCGTATTCGAGCTCGGCCTCGGCAAGGGCGGTCTCATTGGCGATTGACCAGTGCACGGGCTTCAGGGCGCGGTAGACGAGCCCTTTCTCGAGGAGGCCGGCGAGGACTTCGAGCGTGGCACCTTCGTAGGAGGGGTGCATGGTGAGATACGGATGCTCGTAGTCGGCAAGAGTCATCAGGCGCTGGAACTGAGTGGTGTGGAGCTTGTGGAACTTCTCGGCGTATTGCTGGCACTCGCGGCGCACGACCATGCGGCGCTGGCCTTCTTCGAGGGTTTTGAGTTTGTCCATCTTGCCCTTCTCGACGAGTTCGAGCATGACCTTGTGCTCGATGGGCAAGCCGTGGCAGTCCCAACCGGGGATGTAGGGGCAATCAAACCCGGCGAGGGTTTTGGAGCGGACGACCATGTCCTTGAGCACCTTGTTCATCAGGTGCCCGAGGTGGATGGAGCCGTTGGCGTAAGGCGGGCCGTCGTGAAAGACGAAGGGGGGCTTGCCGGCGCGGGCTTGGCGGATCTGGGCGTAGAGATTCATGGCGGCCCAGCGCTTGATGCTGGCGGGCTCGTTCTGCACGAGGTTGGCCTTCATGGCGAAGGCGGTTTGGGGCAGATTGAGCGAGTCGCGGAACGAAGCGCCTTCCTTCTTGGCGGGGGCCGAGTCGGCGGAGGCGGGGGTGGCCGACGTGGGGGGGGTGGGGGGTGTGGGAGTAAGAGACGACATGGCGGGTAATCCAAGCGAAGCCGAGCGGCGCGGTGAAAGGCGAGAAACAGCAACAAACGGACCAAGCCACGGCCGCGGCGCGGGGAGTGGGGGCGGGGTGAATGTTATGGAAGCCCGCCGAGCAAACTGGGGGCTTGACCGGAGCGGCGCGGGGACGGCTGGGGCGTTCACCCTACGGCCAGAACGGCGCAGCGGGATGGATGAGAAGCAGAGCCCCCGAGACAAGGCCGCGGGAATCACGGCCGCGTCTTCGATTCCGCTCGCGGCCGGACCCTTGATCTCGATGGCGATCAAAGGGCGTCGGTTGACGATCTGGCGGAGTTGATCATGCTGTACGTTGGCTCGTGGGGCCAGTGAACGGAGCCCGCCAGTCAACCCTGCGTCCAGTTCGGGCCGTCGCCCTCACGGCTTCAGTTCAAACATGCTCTCGACGCGGACCACCAAGCCGCCCTGGGCCTGAAGGTGGAAACTGTGGGCGTGGATCTCGCCGGGATAGCGGTTGATTTCGAGCATCGAGAGGCAGGCCCCGCCGCGGGAGTTGACCCATTTGTGGGTGAGGGCGTCGGTCTCGTCGGCGAGGGTGAGCATCTCGTCGTAGGTGGTGTTGTAGAGGGGGGCGGAGAGGGATTCGGTCTGGACGGTGGTGAGGTAGTTCACTTTGGCGTCGGTGAAGGCGTGTTCGTAGTCTCGCTCCCCTGAGCAGGGGAAGGTGGCGACGGCACCGGTGGTGGGGAGGCCGGTCTCGCGGTCGGTGACGAGTTCGCAGGCGCAGAACAGGTCGTGGCGGAAGCGGATGAGGTGGGCACCGTTCATGAGCCAGGCCTCAAGCTCGGCTGTGCCGTGGCGGACGACGGTGCGGGCTTTCATCTGGAACGATTCAGGGTGCAGGGCTCGCCGATAGAGGACAAGTTGATGGGTCTGTGACGTGGTGGGAACTTTAGTTGCAACCGACATGCCGACTCCTTGGCTGACGGGCTGACGCGACGCACGAACCGGGGCACGAACCTCGCCCACCCCTCATGTGAGTGCTCATTTTCGATCATCGGACACTTGAGAGTAAATGAACTGAAAATGATCAGTGCTTAATATCCACGAAAAAACACAGATGTCAAGAAAAAGTCACGTAATCGGCTGTGATAGGTCAGGAGGTGTGGAAAGGGTGTCGGCAAAACCCCGATTGGAGCATCGGGCAGGCGGGCCCGGTGGTGATTGATGACGCCGCTTCCTGGACGGCGTTTGGTGGAGGAAAAAGCAGCCGTGGGCCGATTCAAGTGTTGAGTTGTCTTTTCCGCACCGCCAACTTGCCGCCCTTGGATGGATCGACCGAACCGCCCATGCCGCCGGGTTGCTGGCTGCGCTTGAGGGCATGGCCGATGGCGATGCTGAGGGTGCCGCGCTGGTCTGGCGGGAGATGCTGGCCTTGGCTCGGCGGCCGGAGTCGCGATCGGGGCGGGCGGTTCGGATGATGATGGGTGGCTCGCACGCCGATCCGGCGATGCTGGCGGTGGTGCAGGCGGCGGGAACGAGCGGTCTGGTTCGACTTGACGACCGGGCCGGGATTTGCGACCTGCCGATTGGTCCGCTCGCCATGGCTGTCGAGACGCTGGCGGGAATGGACGCGCCGGCCTATAGAGCTGCCGCAATTGGGGTGATCGGATTACTGGATGGTGCGAGTGGGGAGCGATTGGTTGAGACGCGGCTGGGGCCGGCGTTTGTGGATGAGCCCATGGTGGTTGATGCGGCGCTGGCGACGCTAGAGGACCTTTCAAGGGATTCGGCGGGTTCGGCCTGCGGCGCATCGGCGGCGCGAACGGCGATGTTGGCCAAGGCCCTCTTGAGCGGCTTGGCGACGATGGCGGGCCACCGGCGGGAAGAGGTGGCGCTCGCGGTGGTGCGAGGGCTCGGGGCGGGACGGCATTTGGGGAGTGGTTTTGCGGCTGGACTCACGACGCTGACGAATGAACGCGAGCACCCGGCGGGGACAGCGATTCGCCGGGCGATTCGACGGAGCATTCTGCCGAGCGCAGGCGCTGCGGCGTGGACCCTTATGAAGTTTCCGGGACTGGTTCGGGCGTGTGCCGACCGGATTGCGGGTGATGAGAATGCAGCGGCGGCGGCGGCGCGGGCTGGGCATTTGGCCGCGAACCCAGCGCGGGCAGCGGGTTTGTCGCTCTTGGTGACGGAGAAGAAGACGATTACGCCCACCTTGCGGGGCATGCTCTGTGCCGGGCTGGATGAGCGGTCGCGGATTGGCGGGGTGCGGCTGATCGAAGCGATGGGGGTTCCTTCGCGCGAGCTGGATGCGACGCTGGGCGATGGTGGTGGATGCGATGGTGGGGGCGTGGCCGACCCGGCGCCGGCGGTGCGGCTGGCGATTGTGCGGGCGCTGGCGGCGAACTCGGCGCGGCCGACGGCGCTGCTTGATTTGTGCTTTGATCAAGACGCACGCGTGGCGGCGAGCGCTGCGCTGGCGGTGCTTGGGCAGTGCGAGCGCGGGATGGTGGCCGATGCACAGCGCGAAAAGGTAGTGGCGGCGCTGGTGCGTTCACCCCACGCGCGGGTGCGGGCGCTGGTGGCGGCGAGTTTGTCGGAAACGGGCGTGGTGCCGGGCGCGGGCGCGATTCGGTCGGGGGGACCAAGAATGGTCGAGGCGCAGCGGCTGCTTGTGGCGCACGAGCTGGCGCTCAAGAGCGGGGCGGCGAATCGCCACATTGTGCTGGCGGGAGTGGTGACGGCGATTGGCACGCTGAGCGATGCGGAGTCGGCGGGGGTGTTGGTGCGGCACGTGACGGATTGGGAAGCCGATGTGCGGGTGCGGAGCAACGCGATTGATGCGCTGGTTCGGCGTGGTCGGCGGATTCAGGCGCGAGGGGCTGGCGGCAGTGATGGGCGGGAGGATGTGCTGGGGTTGCTCAAGCCGCTGCGCGATGCGCGCGAGCACCGGGTGCGGGCGTGCGCAGCGCGCGGGCTCATGGTGCTGGGCGAGCCGGCGGCGGCGGATCGCGGGTGCGCGACGCTGCTTTCGATGCTGGCCGATGGGCGGGCCGAGCATCGAGCGGCGGGGCTGTGGCTGGCGGAGCGGATGGCGGCGACGGTGGCACAGCGACCGGAAATGGTGGATGCGGTGATTCGCTCGGCGCGCGAGCCGGGGGCGCTGCCGGACATGAGCAAGCACCGGCCGGCGCGGACACTTGGGCGTGTGGAGGGGGAGGTTCGAGCGGCCTGGACGCTGCGGACAGGTGAACGCGATGAGCGGGTCGAGGCGGGATTTGGTGGCATGATTGCGAAAGCCGCGGCGGAACCAGAACAGTGCGAGGTGGCCGCATGAACGCCGGAATGCTGTTTGGAGCTATCTTGACGCTGATTGGCGTGGCGGTGGTGCTGCTGACGCTGCTGGTGCGCTGGTGGTTTGCGCGCTCGGCGGAGGAGCGGGCGTTTTGGTGGCTGGCGCGGCGGGCGGGGCTGCGGCGGTCGGCGCGGAGCGTGGTTCGGTCGCTGGCCGATGCGCACGGACGGGCGCATCCGGTGGCCCTGCTGCTGAGCGAGCGGGTGTTTGTGCAGGCGGTGGCAGCGGCGAAGCAGCGGGGGTTGATGATTGATCGGGTGGATTCGATGGCGATTGAGGCGGTGCGGGTGCGGGTGTTTAGCGGTCAATGAGGCTGAAGTGAAGCGGTTGGGGCGGCGTATGCTCGGGCTCATGACGAGCGATCCAAAGAACGTGGTAGTGCCTGGGGGGTCGGGCGGATCGGGGGGGGCGGGCGGTTCGGCGGTCGATCCGGCGGTGGCGCGGCTGATTGATGCCAATGCCAATCGGGCCCGCGAGGGCTTGCGCGTGATGGAAGATTTGGCGAGGTTTGTGCTGGGGGCGGGGTCGATGGCGGGAGAAATCAAGCAGCTTCGCCATGACCTGCGGACGGTGGTTGCGACCATCGGCGTGGGCGCGGAGGCGCTGCTGGCGGCGCGGGACACGGTGGGTGATGTGGGAGCGGCGAACAAGACGGTGGCCGAAGGGGAACGGGGCGCGGCGAGCGAGGTTGCGGCGGCGGCGTGCAAGCGCGTGGGGGAGGCTCTGCGGGTGCTTGAGGAGTGCGCGAAACTCACATCGGAGGGGGCATGGCGCGGGTTTGAGCGATTGCGGTATGGCGCGTATGGGGCGGAGCAGAAGTTGATGCTGGCGCTGATGGGGGGGCGGGCGTCGCAGTGGGCGGTGTGCGTGCTGATTACGGAGGCTCTGTGCAGCCGGCCGTGGCTGGACGTTGCGCGGGCGGCGGTGACGGGTGGCGCAGAGGCGATTCAACTTCGCGAGAAGGGTTTGCCGGACCATGAACTGCTGGTGCGGGCGCGGGCGTTGGTGGCGGTGTGCAGACCGGCGGGGGTAGCGGTGATTGTGAATGATCGGCCAGATATTGCGCTGCTCGCGGGGGCCGACGGTGTGCATTTGGGGCAAGAAGATCTCGCGCTGGCGGAGGTTCGCAAACTGGCTGGCGGGCGGCTGCTGGTGGGGCTGTCAACCCACAACGAGGCCGAGGCGCAGGCGGCGATCGAGGCCGGGGCGGATTACTGCGGCGTGGGGGCGATGTTCGCGACGACTACGAAGGTGCGCGATGTGAGCGGCGCGGGGTATCTGCGGTCGTATCTCTCGCATGAGGTATGGGGCCGCACGCCGCATTTGGCGATCGGGGGGATCGGCCCGGAGAACGTACAGAAACTGGTGAACGCGGGAGCGCGGGGGATCGCGGTGAGCGGGTGCGTGTGCCGCGCGGCGGACCCGCAATCAGTGACGGCGGAACTGGTGATGGCAGTGAAGCGCGGGCCGGTGTGAAGGCTGGCTGCGGCCGGGGGCGGGGGGCGGGGCACTTAACGGCGCTTGGACATGGCCCGATCGATCTCGCGGTTGGTCTCGCGCTCTTTGATCGATTGGCGCTTGTCGCCCTTGTTCTTGCCGGTGCCGAGGCCGATGAGGCACTTGGCGTAGCCGTTCTTGAAGTAGACCTTCAGGGGCACGATGGTGTTGCCCTTGATCTGCTGGGCCTTGAAGAGCTTGAGGATTTCGCGGCGGTGGGCGAGGAGTTTGCGGGTGCGGGTGGGCGAGGTGGGCACGGAGGTGCGGGCGGGTGCGTATTCGGCGATGTTGACGCCGTGGAGTTGAAGGGTGGGGGGCGTGTCATAGGCCCTGACATAGCCCTCGCCGATGGACACTTGGCCGGCGCGGACGGACTTTACTTCGCCGCCGCCGAGGACGATTCCGCACTCGAGCGTTTCGCCGATGGTGTAGTCATGCCGCGCTTTGCGGTTCTCCATGACTTTGTCTTGTTGTTCCTTCTTCTTGGCCATGCTAAGGGTCTTGGGTGGTTTGGGTGCGTGGCGCGGCGTTCAGGCTTTGCGGACGGGGCTGGTGACTTTGCCGACGCGCTCGATTTCAATCTCGACGGTGTCGCCGTCTTTGAGGTACACAGGCGGGGTGCGGGCGGTGCCGACACCGCTGGGGGTGCCGGTGAGGATGAGCGTGCCGGGGAGGAGGGTTGTGGCGCGGGAGAGTTCGCTGACGAGTGTGGGGACGTCGAAGATCATGTCGCTGGTTGAGGAATCCTGCATGATCTGGCCGTTGAGTTTGGTGGTGAGGCGGAGGGCATTGGGATTGCCGACGGCGGCGGCGGGCATGATGGGGGAGAGGGGGCAGAAGGTGTCGAACCCTTTGCCGCGGGCGAACTGGCCGCCGGCACCGGTCTTTTGCCACCAGCGGGCCGAGACGTCGTTGGCGGCGGCGTAACCGAGGATGACGTCGCTCACGCGTTCTTTGGGGATGTCGCGGGCGAGAGCGCCGATGACGATGGCGAGTTCGCCCTCATAGTCAACCTGCTCGCGGTCATGACAGATGGCAGGGATGACGATGGCTTCGCCGGAGGGGATGACGCAGAAGGGATTTTTGGTGAAGACGACGGGGCGTTCGGGGAGGGTTCCGCCCATTTCTTTGGCGTGCCTTGCGTAGTTTTGCCCGATGCCAAAGACGCACCGGATGAGGAGCGGGCCGGCGGGCGTCATGATGGCGGCCCCCAGATCTTGGCGAACAATGTTCATGGAACGAGGGTACGCGGCGGGCCGGGGGGCGCGGGCGGGTGGGGGCGGTGTTGCCGGGTAAGGAGTTGTCGTGGGCAGTCGGGGCGGCAGGAAGGGAGGGAATCGCTTAGGATTCGGGAAGTGGGATCGGCGGAAGGCCGATGAGATGGTGGTTGGTGTTCGCGTAGACAAGGACGTTGTGGATCGTGTTTCGCAAGGTGCACTCCATATTGAACTTCGGGCGACCGAAGATCACCCATAGCGCCCAGATGGTGCGGGTGCAGTGGCGGCTCGGGATCGTGGTGACGATCGCGGTGGGGGCGCTGTGGTATCTCAACGCGCTGTACTTCGCCGAGCGGGTGACGCTTGACCACCGGACGCAGTGGTTCTGGAAGCACGCGCCCGAGCCGTCGCGGCAGGTGGTGGTGGTGGCGGTTGATGATCCGGCGGAAGACACGGTGGGGCGCTGGCCTTGGCCGCGGTCGGACCTGGCGACGGTGGTGCGGGAACTGAAGCGGGCGGGAACAAAGGTTATTGCGCTCGACCTTTTACTCAACGAAGCGCAGAACCGCACGGTGCGGGCGCTTGACGCAGACCCGTTTGCGCCCGAGGGCGAGCGGATGCAGACCGTGGCCGAGCCGAGCGACTTGAAGGATGATGACGATCTTGCGGCGGCAATCGCGGAGCACGGGGGTGTGGTGATCGCGGGCAACTTCAAGTTTGCGCTGCGCGACGATGAGATTGCGGAGGATGCGATCAGTCAGATGGCGGACCCG